>Ga0182024_10001382_pt1 | contig 62693 bp, 63 predicted proteins | sample P32metaG_FD_120480 | JGI IMG/M metagenome (GOLD analysis project Ga0182024, IMG submission 120480) | Permafrost microbial communities from Stordalen Mire, Sweden - P3-2 metaG (Illumina Assembly) | ecosystem: Environmental > Terrestrial > Soil > Wetlands > Permafrost | place: Sweden: Stordalen...
CGGGGGAGAGTTGTTGCGCGCTCTGGAACTGCTGGCTTTGGAAATGTTGCGTCTGCCTTCGGGAGAGCATGAGAAGATTTCGTTCGACTGCCAGAATCAGCGCTCGTTGCGCATTCAGGAACTGCGCACGACCGCCAGTGTGGCCGCGGAGAAAGTGCGCAAGACGGGAACCCCGTACCAGTTTAGTCCGATGTCGTCGCGGGAGCGGCGGATCGTGCATCTTGCGCTGCGGGATGAAGCTGACTTACGTACCGAGAGCGAGGGCGAAGGAATGCGACGGTGTTTGGTCGTGTATCCGAAGGACTACAAGGCGGCGGGGAAGCCAGCGCCGCGAACGTTGCCGTGATTCCCACTGGCGCAGGATTTGCGGCGGGAAAGAGATTGCTTGCGGACCGAGAACGATGGAGTGTTCCACTGTTACTAATCAGGTTCGTGTGCGTTTCTTGAGCCGCGTATCATGGTTCGAACGCGTGCGAAAACCTGTGCCGTCCCTGCTGGACTCGCTTGCATTTCCGAGATCCACCCGGCACTCCCGTGCCGGGCTTTCATATGCCGCCGCTTCGCGGCTGGGGTTTGGCAGGTCGGTTACTCCACTTCGTTCTGACGTCGCCGGTTGTACGAAGCGATAATTGCGCGAGGAATAGCGCGGTGTCCCACCTGTTGATCAACGGGATTCGTGCCAGAGCCGGTTCGAGACACAGCGACATCGTGACTGCGCAAGAAAAAGGCGGCTGATTAGGCCGCCCTCTTCAAAGCTGACAACCGGCAACTGGCTCGTGGCCACTCGACTAGCGACCTGCTGCTGCGGCCGCCTGCATCATGCCGGGAATTTTCATTCCTTCGATGTGATTCAGGACAGACTCCAGGCTGGCGCCGGTGTCGGTGCAGGCATCCACGTAGGGATGGCGGTTTCCGTCGGCGTGCATGACCAGCACTTTGGTTTCGGTGCTTACCTTCTTGATCATGTAGGGCAGGTGGTGACGATCGTTGCGGGTCAGGGTTGCACCCAGCACGACCAGGTCAAACGAGCTCTTCCTGATCGCCGCGTCCACAGCCTTGCGGCCCACGGCCTGCTGGACGGCGTGCCCGGCCTTTTCCATGGCTGCGGCCTGCGCTTTCAATATGTCCTCATCGCCTTCACCATACAGAATTCTTAATTTTGATTTCGTCATTGATCACCCTCGATTGGATTATCGCCTCGTTCGGTACCTGACATACCTGTACCTCGAAGTCACGGTAGCAACCGGCGGGGCTTGCGAAAACATCACCGAAGACGCACGACGAACGGGCCCATCCGGCTGAGAATCAAGGCCTCGCCGCCTAAAGTGCTTCCCCAAAACGCTCTCTGGCGCTACACTTCTGCGCGGAGGCTTTCCAACCATGTCCGGGACTCTCGTCTGGAGAGCTGTACTCATATCGTTATTGTGGACACCCTGGCTGGCCGCGCAATCGGGCGGTGCTCCAACTTCGACGACCGCCTGCAATCTGGATGACGGGCGCCAAGTCTACGTGCGTTACAACGCAGTTTCGGCCAAACAAGAGAGGCCCGCCAACGGCAAACCTTGGGCGCCGGGCGGCTCGCCGATGACTCTGTTCACCGAGGCGCAACTTTCCCTGGCGAGCTCGATGATTCCCATCGGGGCGTACTCGGTCTATGCCATACCTGCGAAAGATCACTGGACGCTGGTGGTGAATAAGAATGTGACGGCGGGCACGGCGTACGATCAGAAGCAAGACATTGCGCGCGCGCCGATGGAGACGGCGCAGGTGGATGAGCCCTCGCAGGCACTGGAAGTTGCGTTTGCCCATGTGGGCGCCCGCTGCACTTTGCGGATTTATATGGGCAAGACTGCTGCGTTCGCGGACTTCACGGCGAAGTAGAGGAGCGGGTCGGGGAGCGGAAGTGGACTCTTCGTCGCCTTACTTTCCGGTGGGCGCAGCTTTCCCTGCGTCTTCATCGGCCCCGTGTTCAGGAAGGGTTGCGGCAGTCGGCTTCGATTCGCGCGCGCCTAGGCCAATCACCATCGCCATATCCTTCGGATAGACCACATCGCGCCCGCGCGCGAGAAAGTGGTAGTAGATGGAACTGGCCGCTCCATAAGCGCCAAAGCCGGTGGCAACCACACGGGAGCGAGCGAGTACGCCAACAATCATGCCGACGAAGCGGAAGCCAGAAGCGCCATTGGCTGCGCTGCCGCCCACGTCGCCGCCGCCGCCGTGCAAATCCCGGTCTTCATCGGGATGCGCGGACGCCGCCGCCATCATGATTTGAATGCCCGTGGTCAAGTAGCGGGTGCGCGGAGTTGTGACCTGGGCTCCGCCTTCGGCGTCGAGCTTGAGGTGTTCGCCTTTTGCGACGGCGACGCCTTCCAGACTGGTCACGACTTTCTGTTCGAGGCCGTTGGGCGGAGCTACTTCGTGAAACAGGATTCGCAACTGCCCGTTGCGGGCCAGGCGGCGCGCCGGTTGCACCTGCATTACTGAACCTCGAATGACGCTGCCCTCCGGCAGAATCAGATGATCGGAGGCCACGAGCGGCTCGGTGATCAGGGCTTCGACCGTGTCTCCTTTGCGTGAAGTCGAGGAATTGAGCGGGGTCAGCAGGCGGGCATGCACCACGCTTCCTGAAGGAGGCGGAGCGCCAACGTTGGTTAAGGCCTCCGGCTTGACGGACTCGGTACCAAAATCGAGGGGTTGCTGCAAGTCGGCATTGAAACTTGTGCCCACGTCGATGTACTGGGGATGAACGGGAAGCTGCGCGATTGCCAGGCGTTTCAGCTTGTGCATTTTTCCGGGCTCGTGGATCTGTTTTTGCAGGTCAGCCCATTGCTGCCGGATTTGCTGGCGCGTGGCGCTGACTTTTTTCGCAGCTGCATCCTGCACCTTGTTGGTCTTGGCGGCCTTCTCGTTGGCCGGGACAAAGCGCAAGACGCCGTTCGGTGCGGGAGAAGCCACGGTCTGCATGGACACGCGGCGACCGTCGGCCATCACGAGTTCATCAAACTGGACGTGGACCCCGCGAACGGGAGAGAAATTGCCGTCCATTGCTTGCAGGGTCCGAATCCTCTTGGGCACGGCGTCGATCGCCGATACTCTTCCATTTACCGGAGTGCCGACAGGAATGAGCAGTTTGTCGAAGGCGTAGACCGGTTCTGTGGTCTTGCCATGGATGGACTGTCCGACCTCGCGGATGCGTACTTCCGAATCGAGTGCTACCTTGATCGGAGTGGCTGCGGGAACGCTCATGGGCAGGGTCACGGGAGGGGCCTCGGCGGCCTGAACGGCAGCGTCCTTCTGTACTTGCTCTGCCTCTTGTCCTGCGGGTGGACGCAACTTCAGGGTTTGGCCAAAACTCCAACTGGGGGCCACAAGCAGCAATCCTGCTGCGCAACCTGCCCGCCTCAAAGAAATTCGACCCATAACATGCTCCTCAATGAATAACAAGTTTGTGTTCGTACCCGCGAAGCGGCGTAAGCAAAGAAGCCTGCGGTAGAAGGCTGCTGGAACAAGATGATGGAGACCGCGAAGCTCGACGTGCGAAAGAACCCTTAACTTAACTGGTATGAGGTCGCAGAACAAATAATGGTTGTAACCATCAGGCAGATTACAAGACAGACCAGAACTGCGCTGTCCGAATTGTAGTAGTGTCTGGTGTCGCGGGCAAGGAGACGGATGCTTTCTTCCTTATTCTTGTCGGGAGGTGATTTCTGAGACAATTCCTCATGCGTTACCTGCCGCTGGTGGTTCTCATCGTCGTCCCCGCTTTGGGGCAATCCGGGCCGCGAGTTCAGTTCTCGCACACGACTGAAGGCTTGCGCGGGGTCAGCGCGGTGTCACGACAAGTCGCTTGGGCGAGCGGCACGCACGGGACCTATCTCCGCACGATTGACGGCGGGCGGACGTGGACGCCGGCGCAGGTGCCGGATGCGGGCGCGCTGGATTTTCGGGCGGTGGTGGCGTTCTCGCCCGACGAAGCGTTTCTGATGTCGGCTGGGCCGGGGGAGCAGTCGCGGATCTACCACACCAGCGACGCGGGACGGCACTGGCAGCTTCAGTTCATCAACTCACCTCCCAAGGGCTTCCTCGACTCGATGGTGTTCTGGGACTCAAAGCACGGGTTGGTTCTGGGCGATCCGATCCCGGACGATTCCGGAAAACTCAAGTTCGAAGTTCTGCTGACGGACGATGGGCAGAACTGGCGGACCCTTCCCGCCGCGCAGTTGCCAGCTGCCGTGGAAGGTGAGGGCGCCTTCGCGGCATCGAACACTTGCATCGCGATTGTTCATGCGGCCTCGGATCCGAATATCTGGTTCGCAACCGGCGGCAAGACCGCGCGCGTATTTCACACTGGCGATCGCGGACACAGCTGGCAAGTTTTCGAGACTCCCATGGTGCACGGGGCGGACTCGGCGGGGATTTTTTCGATTGCGTTTCGCGACGCGATGCACGGGGTGATTGCGGGCGGGGACTACAAGCGTCCCAAGGATGATGGGCCAAATTTGGCGTTCACGGAAGACGGAGGAAAAACCTGGACGCTCTCGGCGCTGCACCCGCTCGCTTATTTTTCCGCCGTGGCTTACGACAGGAGAGTCAACGAAGCAGCGGTTCGTGAAGGCGCGGGCGCAGGAAACGAGAAGAAGATACGCGTAAAGCCGGTTCCCTCGGAACGAATGTTTATCGTCGGGGAGGATTTCGTCTTCGACTTGCGACCGCCTAATAATCCGCGACGCATCGGCGGGAAGGGGATGCGGTTTAATGCGGAGAGCGGATATCCAGAGGGCGGGGCGCTGGTGGTGGGTCCGAAAGGGGCTATGGCATTCATTCCGTGAGCGCTGAGCTCTGGGTGTGCACAGTTTTGGTGTGGCAGGGAGAGCCTGCCGAGCCTTGCTCGGCCTGCGGATCGAAGATCCGGACCCACACGGACACAACCACACAAACACAACCAAGATCCCGACTCGTACGAGATCGCTTCCGCCTGCGTTACTAAAGGGCTATCCCTTCTTGTTCTTTTCATTCCGGGGCATATCGACGAAGATTATCGGGAAGATTAGTCAGTTCTTATCTCCCCCAGAGATCGAGAACCCTGTGAAAAACCTGTCTTTGTCTTTGGCCATCTCTGTTTTTGCGCTAGCGACTCTGGTGTCCGCGCAGACGCAAAACGCTGTTTCCGCGCCTACCAGCGCTCCCACGACTGCGAGCACAGTCTCGCGAACCACCAAGGCGGTGCATTATCGGCTGCAGGGTGGGACGACGAAAGTCGATTTTCGGGGAACCGATCTGCTGCAGCGCGCCTCGGGCGAAGCGAAAGTCGAAGGCAAGAAGACGAACTTCGAAATCGACGCCAAATTTCAGGGTCTTGAAGAAGCTACCAAGTTCGGGCTCGAATTCCTCACCTACGTTGCCTGGGCGGTTTCGCCGCAAGGACGTCCGGTCAATCTGGGCGAACTCACGCTGGATCACAGCGGCAACGCGCACGTGAAGGCCTATACCGACTTGCAGACGTTTGGAATGATCGTGACCGCGGAGCCTTATTTCGCGGTGACGCAACCAGGGAACATGGTGGTGATGGAGAGCGCTTCGGTGAGCGGCGGCGGCGAGAATATCGACGCCAAGTACGAACTGGTTACGCGCGGCACGTACTCCTCGACCAACACGCACATTCAGGATGCGATTTTCGGGATCGACAACAAGACTCCGCTGGAACTGTTTGAGGCTCGCAACGCGGTGCGCATCGCGCGTATCGCCGCGGGCGACAAGTACGCGAGTTCCATTCTGCCCAAGGCCAACCAGCAGTTGATGCATGCGGAGGAGCTCTACCGGCAGAAGCAAAAGAAGGAAGCAGTGGGAGTTGCCGCCAAGGAAGCCACCGAGACTGCCGAAGAAGCGCGGCTGATGGCTGTGAAGCAGAAGGCCGAAGACGAGGCGCAGGCTGCGGCTGCGGCGCGTGAAGCGAAAGCCCGTGCCGATGCAGAAGCGGAAGCCAAGCGACGTGCGGAAGCGGAAGCGGCACGTGCCCAGGCGGAAACGGCTCGGGCGCAAGCGGAACAAGCTCGTCTGCAGGCGGAACAAGCTCGTGCCCAGGCGGAACAGGCCAAGGCGGAAGCCGAACGCATGAAGCAGGAAGCGGTGGCCGCTGCGCAGGAAGCCGCCCTGCAGAAAGAAGCGGCGGAAAAGGCGAAATCCGAAGCCGTGGCGCAGCAGCAAGTTTTGTCGGCGGAAACGGACAAGGCTCGCGCGGCTGCCGCGCAATCGGACAATTTGCGGCAGCAGGCTGAAAAAGAGAAGCAGGAACTGCGGGCGCGGTTGTTGCAGCAATTGAATTCGATTCTGGCGACACGTGACTCCGCACGCGGGCTCGTCGCGAACATGTCTGACGTTCTGTTCCGCAGCGGAAGCTTTGAGTTGCTTCCCGGTGCGCGCGAACGTCTGGCCAAAGTTTCCGGCATCGTGCTGGCTTATCCGAGCTTGCATGTTGCCGTGGAAGGACACACCGATAGCGTGGGTAGCGACGAGTACAACCAGGATTTGTCGGAGCACCGCGCTCAGTCGGTGCGCGATTATTTTGTGCAGCAGGGGATTCGGGCGAGCGCGATCGAATTCCGTGGCTTTGGCAAGAGCCAGCCGATTGCTTCGAACGATACGGCGGAAGGGCGTCAGCAGAACAGACGAGTGGAGTTGGTGCTGTCTGGCGATGCAATCGGGAATGCAGGCGACGAAGTGCCTTCGCCAAACGCTACCGCGCAGAATAAGTAAGTGGGAAGGGGCTCGCCCTCTTGCAGTGGTGATTTCGACCGGACGCGCCGCTGGTCTGCGCGGGAGATCCTTCTCTTCGCCTGAAGAGCGGCTCGGTTCAGGATGATGCCCGTAAGGATGAAATTCTCTCGGCCTCAATACCAGTCTTCATACTCGCATTTTCGATCCTTGATCGTTGCCTTCCGGGTGGCGTTACACTGGGGTATGCGCCGCAGCCGGAGGGACAAATGACCAAAGATCACGAACAGTCCTTGCGCCAACATCTTCTCGACCTTCTTGGGGGTGGGCGAGCCCATGCCAAATTCGAAGATGTTGTAAAAGATTTGCCGGCGAAGCTGCGTGGCGCCAAGCCTGCGAAATTTCCGCACTCTGCCTGGATGCTGCTCGAACACATGCGGCTGGGGCAGTGGGACATTCTCGAGTTCAGCCGTAACTCCAAGCACGTTTCTCCGGACTGGCCCAGCGGATATTGGCCGGAAACGGAGGCTCCGCCGAATGCGGCGGCGTGGAACAAGAGCATTCAGCGGTTTCGCCGGGACTTGAAGGCTTTGGAGAAGCTGGTCGCCAACCCGAAGACTGATTTGTTTGAGCGCATTCCGTGGGGCGACGGACAGACGATATTGCGGGAGGCCTTGCTGGTGGCGGATCACAACGCATATCACTTGGCACAGTTGGTGGATGTGCAGCGAATGATAGGGGCGTGGAAGGGCTAGGATTCCGTGGGGTCACGGTGCCGTCCCTGCGGGATTCGTTTGATTTTTCTGCTTCCACCCGGCACTGCCGTGCCGGGCTTTCACATGCCGCCGCTTCGCGGCTGGAGCGTTGGCGGGTTTGGTGCGCTGCCGCTCGCAGGACTTAGTTCCCACCGCCGCGCAAAACCAACTTTGATAAGCGACTCGTAGCGCTGATTCGCTGAGCATCCCTAGGGCAGGAAGTGCGCGAGCGCTCAAATCGCGATGCGCAGTGGGGACTCTGGAGTTCTCTGTACATCCGCGTCTCCGTGTGACGACTACGTTCAGGGCGCTTTCGGAAGACGACTTTTACTCCTTCGCGCCAGCGCTCGTCAATGCCGACGAACTCCCATTCGATCTCGGGAGAGATGTAGCGCGGCAAGATGTCGGTTGTGGGATGGACGTGCAGGGCGGGCGCTACCAGGTACAGCAGTGGCTTTTCGGTCGATAGCTCGCGTTCCGCGAAATATCCGAAGCGAGGAAATTCTCCGCGGATGTGATGCCACTTCACTCTTGACCAGTAATCCAGGCCTTGCAGTAGGAGGTGGATATCTTCGTCGGCTTTGAGTCGTGTGGGATAATAGAGGAAAGGGAGTGCCAGGCTCCGAGTCTTCGCTAGACTCGCCGGCATCTAATTCACGTGGACAAACAAAAATTGGATAAACAACGGTTTTTCTTTGAACATTACGGCGTGACCGAGCATGATCTGGAACGCTATCTGTCGGCCGCGCTTTCGGCGGGCGGCGATTATGCCGACCTCTACTTCGAATATCTTTCGTCCACGTCGCTGATGGTGGATGAATCGATGGTGAAGTCGGCATCGCAGGGAATCTCCGCAGGATGCGGAGTTCGCGTCGTTTCCGGGGAGCGGACGGGCTACGCTTATACCGACGATCTTTCTGCAGAGCGCATCCTGCACGCGGCGCGAACGGCGGCATTAATTGCGAGCGCTCCCGCGAAGGCGACGGTTGCGGGATTCCAGAAAGCGGCGGCGCGGAGTCTGTATCCGGTAACGCTGCCTTCGGTGGACGCGGAGATCAGCGCCAAGGTTGAACTGGTGATGCGGGCGGACAAATCGGCGCGCGCGTACGATCCGCGAATTCAGGAAGTGCGGGCGAGCTATTCGGACGAATTGCGGAACATTTTGGTGGTGGGGTCGGACGGAACTTTCGCGGAAGATTCGCAGCCGCTGGCGCGCATGAACGTGTCGTGCATCGCCAAGACGGAGGGGAACTCGGCCCGCGGTTCGTCCGGGGGTGGGGGACGCGTCGCGCTGGATTTCTTTTTCGGCGAGAAGACTCCGGAGTTCTTTGCCAAGGAATCGGCACGGCAGGCGATTCTGCAACTCGACGCGCGCGAGGCTCCTGCGGGCGAAATGGAAGTCGTGCTGGGACCGGGGTGGCCGGGAGTTCTGCTGCACGAGGCCGTAGGACATGGGCTGGAAGCTGACTTCAACCGCAAGAAAACTTCTGCCTTTGCGGGGCTGGTCGGTAAGCGAGTGGCGAGCGAAAAGTGCACGGTAGTGGACAACGGCACCATGCCGTGGCGGCGTGGGTCGCTCAACGTCGACGACGAAGGCGAGCCTACCCAGGAAACCGTGCTCATCGAAAATGGAATTCTGAAGGGTTATCTCAGTGACAAGCTTTCCTCGCGGCTGATGGGCATCTCCGACACCGGCAATGGGCGAAGGGAAAGTTACGAGCACATCCCCATGCCACGCATGACCAACACTTACATGCTGGCGGGGCAGGATGATCCGGAAGATATTATTCGCTCAGTGAAGCGCGGAATTTATGCGGTGAATTTTGGCGGCGGGCAGGTGGATATTACCAACGGAAAATTCGTGTTCTCGGCTTCCGAGGCGTACATGATTGAGGATGGGCAGATCACCGCGCCGATCAAGGGCGCGACGCTAATCGGCAATGGGCCCGATGTGCTGACCCGAGTTTCGATGGTCGGCAACGATCTGAAACTCGACGAGGGTGTTGGCACCTGCGGCAAGGACGGACAGGCCGTTCCAGTGGGCGTGGGGATTCCGACGCTGAAGATCGATCGGCTCACGGTCGGCGGAACGGCCCGGAAAGATCCTGGCGGATTCATGCAGTAGGGCTAGTACGCACCTTGTTCACCACAAAGACACGGAGTTCGCAGGAAGTCTTAGAATCTCGATTTCGTATTGTCTTGGATTTTCTCTGTGTCTCTGTGACTCGGTGGTAAGAAATTTCTTATGCCTTCTACTCAAGTTGAAACTGGAAATCCGAAATTGGAAACTGATTTGCGCGAGATTGCGCAGGATATTGTGCGGCGTGCTATGGCCGGCGGCGCGACGGCTGCCGAATGTGTGGTGCGCGAAGGTGATGAATTCTCTACGCTGGTTCGCCTTGGGCAAGTTGAGACTCTGAAAGAGTCTGGCTCGAAGTCGATCGGGATGCGCGTGTTCTTTGGGCAGCGCGCGGCGAGCACCTACTCTAGCGATTTTTCGCGCGCCGGGCTCGACCGGATGGTGAAGTCCGCGTTGGAACTGGCTAAGATTACGTCGGAAGATCCGTTCGGCGGAATTCCCGAGGCCTCGCAGCTGGGCTCGCTCTCCGGCGATCTCGCGCTTTATCACGAAGACGTATATTCGCTGCCCGGTCCGGATCGCATCGATTACGCGCGGCGTGCGGAAAAGGCCGCTCTGGATTTTGATCCGCGCATTAAGAACTCCGAAGGCGGGTCATTCGACGCCGCTACTGGGCACAAGGTACTGGCTAATTCGCACGGCTTCGTGGGCGAGTATCGGCGCTCGTATTGCTCGGTGGCTGCCGTTCCGATCGCACAGACCGAAGCGGGCGCCATGCAGCGCGACTTCTGGTACTCGGTGGCGCGCACGCTGAAGAAATTGGATGCTCCGGAGAAGGTTGGCAAGATTGCGGCGGAACGCACGCTGCGGCGTCTGGGCGCGCGCAAGGCGAAGACTGCGCAAGTGCCGATTGTTTTCGATCCCATGGTATCCACGTCGATTTTGGAGCACATTTTCGAAGGCGTGAATGGAGACTCGGTTTACCGGGGCGCGTCGTTTCTTGCAGGCAAGCTCGGCCAGAAAATTGCTGGCGACAATGTAAACATCATCGACGACGGTACCATTGCCGGCGGTTTCGGAACGAGTCCCTTCGATGGGGAAGGCGTTCCTACGCGGCGCACTGTAGTGATTGAGAACGGCGTACTCAAGTCGTATTTGCTCAATACCTACACTGCGAAAAAGTTGAGTTTGAAAACTACGGGCAACGCTTCGCGGGGTCTGGCGGGGACGCCGGGGATCGGGCCGGGGAATTATTTTCTGCAGCCTGGGCCGAAGACGCCGCAGGAGTTGATCTCGGGAATTAAGGAAGGGCTTTACGTTACGGAATTTCTGGGGCAGGGCGTGAACCTGGTGACGGGCGACTATTCGCGCGGGGCTTCGGGGATGTGGATTTCGGGCGGAGAGTTCGCGTATCCGGTGGAAGAGATTACCGTGGCGGGGAATCTGAAGGAATTATTTTTCAACATTTCTGAAATCGCGAATGATTTGGAGTTCCGTGGGGCGGTCGCGGCGCCGACGATTCGCGTGGACGGGCTCACCGTCGGCGGCGAGTAATCCAACTCGCGGTGGCGTTTGAAAATGAAATTCGCCAAGGTGGTGTTCTGGATTGCCGGGATCTGGGGCGTTCTGGTGCTTACGCCGCTTTATTTCATGTTTGATGTGATCGGGCGGCAGGATCCTCCGGTCATCACTCATCCTGGCTTCTATTACGGGTTCGTCAGCGTGGGACTCGCGTGGCAAGTTGCATTTCTGATCATCGCGCGGGATCCGGTACGCCTCCGGTTGATGATGATTCCTTCCGTGCTCGAGAAGTTCGGATATGGAGCTTCCCTGGTGGCTCTCTATCTGCAGCATCGCCTGCATCCATCGGACCTTATATTTGGTGGAGTCGATGTGCTGCTCGGGGGTTTATTTCTCGCCGCATTCTACCGGACCGCCCCAGGAGTTCTCATCCTCGAACGGCATGTATAAAATCGACAATCAAAAAACAACAGCCTACAATTCCTTTCATGGGTAGCCTGGGACAGCCAACTCCGGTCGCTGAAGAGCGCGACTCCAGCCGTTTGATTATTGGGATTGCAGTGTTCGTGGTGATTGCGGGCGCGCTTGCCGCCGCGTTTCTGCTGCGCCAGCCGCCGACGACCGCGAAGACGGCCTCGCCCTACATTGCCAGCGTGAAGCTTTCCGATTTCAAGATGAGCGCGGCGGAGAATTTCATTGGCGCTACGGTCAGCTATGTCGACGGTAGCGTTACAAATAGCGGCGACAAGACCGTGACTCATGCCGTGGTGGAAGTTGTTTTCAAAGATGACATGGGCCAGATGGCCCAACGCGAGGAATTGCCGTTGCGCGTGCTCAAGACGAGTGGGGCGTACCCCGATGCTGTGGATCTTAATGCGTCTCCGCTCGCACCTGGGCAGAGGGAACACTTCCGGCTGACATTCGACAGCATCTCGGCGCAGTGGAACCGGCAGTATCCGGACATGCGCGTCACGGATGTCGCGGTGAAGTAGCGATCCTCGTCGAAGCCCTCAGCGGCTAAAGCCGACATGAATTGTGCGGTGCCTGCGGCACGACTGTAAGTCGTGCCCTCCTAATTCGTGACTTGTGGCGGGAGTTTTTGGGCCGAGCTTTTCGTAAGCGCCTCCCGGCCGAGTTCCTACGGGTCGTTCCAGTAAAATGAGCACATGCCTGAAGGTAAGCCGTTTCGGCTGACGGAGTCGGTTAAAGCTGCGGGTTGAGCGTCCAAGCTGAGTCCGGCGGCGCTGGACACGGTGCTTGGGAAATTAGCCCGGCAACATGACCCGAACGTTCTGGTCGGCTTCGATCATGCCGACGATGCCGGAGTGTATCTGATCGCGCCCGATCAGGCCCTAGTGCAGACGGTGGATTTCTTCACGCCGATTGTCGACGACCCTTATACCTTCGGGCAGATCGCGGCCACCAACGCGCTGAGCGATGTATATGCCATGGGCGGGAAGCCGCTCACCGCACTCGCTTTGGTGTGCTTTCCGGAGAAGGCGGATCTGGAAATTTTGGAGCGCATTCTTGCCGGTGGATTATCAAAGATGATCGAGGCGGGATGCACCGTCATTGGCGGTCACAGCATCCGCGACGAAGAAACCAAGTTCGGATATTCCGTCACCGGACTCGTGCATCCGAAGAAGGTTCTGGCGAATGGCGGGGCCAAGCCGGGAGACTCGCTTCTGTTCACCAAGGCGATCGGCACGGGCGTGATTTCGACGGCAATCAAGAAGGGAAAAGCCGAGGCTCGATGGATTGATGCGGCGGTGCGGTCAATGACTACGCTGAACCGGCGGGCTGCCGAGGTGATCGCTGCCGGTAGTTTTCGCGTGAACGCCATGACTGACGTGACTGGATTCGGTCTGATAGGGCATGCGCGGGAGATGGTGCTGGCCTCGGATGTGTCGATCCGCATTTCCGCGGGAAGGATTCCGCTGCTCGAGGGTGCGCTGGAGTGTGTGCGCGCGGGATACGTTCCTGCGGGACTTAAGAATAATCGGGAGTTTGCGGAGTGCCTGGTGGAGTATGACAGCGGAGTTGCTGAGGATGTGCGGGCGTTGCTGTTTGATCCGCAAACTGCCGGAGGGCTGCTGATTTCTACGCCGGATGCGGAGGATTTGAGCCAGGCCCTCAACGATGCGGGCGCGGCTGCGGTGGAGATTGGGGAAGTGTTGGCGAATGTGAAACCGCGGATTCGCGTTTCGCGCTAGGGCATTTTTGGTGCGCGCACCTTCGCACGATTTCCGTCATCTATTAAGGTGTTTTCATATCCTTTGATCTGACCCCGGGGGCGAGACGCCCCCGGAACAGCCGGCAGGATACCGGCGCTACGAGGAAGGAGCAATTATGCAAATTCGCGAACTTGGTCGCAGTGGTCTCAAGGTCTCAGCGCTCGGGTTGGGGTGCATGGGGATGTCGGAGTTTTATGGCGGGCGCGATGATGAGGAATCGGTTGCCACGATTCATCGGGCGCTGGAACTTGGAATCTCGTTTCTTGACACGGCGGATGTTTATGGGCCGCACACGAATGAAGAACTGGTGGGGCGGGCCATCAAAGAAAAGCGCGGGAAGATTGTGCTGGCCACGAAGTTTGGAATTGTCCGCGACCCGAGCAACCCCAATGTGCGGGGCGTCAATGGCAAGGCCGATTATGTTCGGCGGGCCTGTGAGGCCAGCTTGCGACGGCTGGGGGTGGAGACCATTGATCTCTATTACCAGCACCGCGTCGATCCCAACACGCCGATTGAAGAAACGGTGGGCGCGATGGCTGAACTCGTGAAGCAGGGGAAGGTGCGGTATTTGGGGCTTTCCGAAGCCTCGGCGCAGACCCTGCGGCGCGCGGTAAAAGTCCATCCGATTGCAGCGCTGCAGACGGAATACTCTTTGTGGACGCGCGATCCGGAAGGTGGGATTCTTGCTACGTGTCGTGAGTTGGGGATTGGGTTTGTGGCCTATAGCCCGCTGGGGCGCGGGTTTCTGACGGGGCAGTTTCGGCGGTTCGAAGATTTGCCGGAGGATGATTATCGGCGCAATAGCCCCCGGTTTCAGGGAGAAAATTTTCAGAAGAACCTGGATCTGGTGCGGCGCGTGGAACAGATTGCGCAAGAGAAAGGGTGCAAGCCTTCGCAACTGGCGCTGGCTTGGGTGTTAGCGCAGGGGAACGATGTTGTGCCGATCCCGGGGACGAAGCGGCGGAAATATTTGGAGGAGAATGTTGGGGCCGTTACGGTCACGCTCAGCAGAGAAGATTTGCGGCGGATTGATGAAGTGTTTCCGCCGGAGGCGGCGGCGGGGGCGCGGTATCCGGAGCACATGCTGGCGTTGGTAAATGGGTGAGCCTAGTGCCGTCCCTTGCGGGACTTGATTCATTTCGTTTTTTGTCTTCCCGGCACTTCCGTGCCGGGCTTTCGCATTCCGCCGCTTCGCGGCTGGAGCTACGTACTCCTACTGAATCAGCGTTCCTCCGTTGGTCAGGTTGGGATCGGCGTCGGGAGCGATTACTACGGCGGCGGCTACGCGGTCGCCGGGTTCCATGTTCAGGAGACGGACGCCCTGGGCGTTGCGGCCGGATTCGCGGATGGTGGTGGAGTCCATGCGGATGATTTTGCCGTAGTGGCTGATCAGCATGACTTCGGAAGTTTCGTCGACTTGCGCGATGGCGACGACTTTGCCTACACGCTCGGTGGTTTTCACGTTGATCACGCCTTTGCCTCCGCGGTTGGTTAGACGATATTCGTCGGCGGGGGTGCGCTTGCCGTAGCCGTTTTCGGTGACGGAGAGGATTAGCGTGCCCTTCACCGTCACGTCGACGACTTCGGGTTCGGTGGACGTTGCAGCTTGCGCGGGCGAGTCGCCCGCGCCCACACCGACCGCAGCGACACCGGGTTTTGTGGTAGTGGCCATTCCTACTACGTAGTCGTTCTGGTCCAGGTCGATGCCCCAGACACCGTAAGCGGCGCGGCCCATGGGGCGGACGTGGCTTTCGTCGAAGCGGACGGCCATGCCTTCGTGCGAGGCCAGGAAGACGATCTGATTACCGTCGGTGATGCGGGCTGCAACCAGTTCGTCGCCTTCTTCAATGGCGATAGCGTTGATGCCGTTGGAGCGCACGTGCATGAACTCGCGCAACGCCGATTTCTTGACCAGGCCTTTGCGGGTGGCGAAGAAAACGTATTTATTTTCTTGTTCGAGATTGCGCACGGCGAGCATCGTCTTGACGGTTTCGCCGGGCTGCAGGCCAATCAGGTTGCCGATGTGCTTGCCTTTACCGGCGGCGCTGACGTCGGGAATCTCGTAGACCTTGAGCCAGTAGACGCGGCCCTTGTTGGTGAAGATGAGAATGAAGGCGTGCGTAGAGGCGATGAAGAGGTGCTCGACGAAATCCTCGTCGCGCGTCTTCATGCCGGTGCGGCCCGTGCCTCCGCGGCGCTGCATGCGGTAGGTGGAGATGGGCGTGCGCTTCATGTAGCCGGAGTGGCTGACGGTGACGGCAACCTGCTCGTCGGCGATGAGATCTTCGAGAACGATTTCGGCGGCTTCGTCTTCGAGCCGGGTGCGGCGCTCGTCTCCGTAAAGCTTTTTGACTTCTTCGAGTTCTTTGATGATGACGTTGCGCAGTTTTTTCTCGGAACCGAGGATCGATTCGTATTCGGCGATGCTGTCGCGGACGTCCTTCAACTCGTTGGCGAGTTCATCGATGGAGAGCTTCGTCAAACGATGCAACTGCAGTTCGAGGATGGCATCGGCCTGCCTGGTGGTGAAGGGCTTTTCGGGGTCGAGCTTGGGTGCGCGACCGGTCGTGTTGATGTCGATCTTCTTGCCGCCGAAGTAGAGCGCCAAATTTTCGCGGGCGTCGGCGCGGTTGGCGCTGCCGCGAATAATAGTGATGACGTTATCGAGATGATCGAGGGCAGTGAGATAGCCTTCGAGGATGTGCTCGCGGTCTTTCGCTTTCTGCAGCAGGTAGGCGGTGCGGCGGCGGACGACGTCGACGCGGTGCTCGATGAAGTACTTGATGGTCGGGATAAGGCCTATTTCGCGGGGCTGTCCGTTGACCACCGCGAGCAGGATCATGGAGAAGCTTTCCTGCATCTGCGTATGCTTGAAGAGCTGGTTGAGGACGATCTGCGGCTCGGCGCCGCGCTTGAGTTCGACGACGACGCGCATGCCGTCGCGGTCGCTCTCGTCGCGAATGTCGGAGATGTCTTCGATGTCTTTGTCGTTGACCAGTTGCGCGATGCGCTCGACGAGGCGGGCCTTGTTCACCTGATACGGAATTTCGGTGACGATGATGGCCTGACGGTCTTTGTTGATGTTCTCGATGGCAGCCTTGGCGCGCATCATGAAGCGGCCACGGCCAGTCCGGTAGGCCTCGAAGACTCCAGCGCGGCCATGAATGATGCCAGCGGTGGGAAAGTCGGGTCCTTGCACGAACTTCAGAATCTCGGCGAGCTGGGCGTTGGGATTGTTGACCAGCGTGATGGTCGCGTCGACGATCTCGGTGAGATTATGCGGCGGAATTTTTGTAGCCATGCCGACGGCGATTCCGTCGGAGCCGTTGATCAGAAGATTCGGAATGCGCGCGGGAAGAACGTCGGGCTCGACTTCGCTGCCATCGTAGTTGTCATGGAAATCGACAGTCTCTTTGTCGAGATCTTCTAGAAGGGCAGTAGAAACCTGGGCCAGCTTGGCCTCGGTGTAACGGTCGGCGGCGGGCGGGTCTCCGTCGACGGAGCCGAAGTTGCCTTGACCAAAGATCAGCGGGTAGCGCATGCTCCAGGTTTGCGCGAGGCGAACGAGAGCGTCGTACACGGCAAGGTTGCCATGGGGATGGTATTTGCCCATGACCTCGCCGACGATTCTGGCGCACTTGCGCGTGGCTTTGTTGGGCTGAAGACCCATCTGCTGCATGGTGTAAAGAATGCGGCGATGAACGGGCTTCAATCCGTCGCGCACATCGGGCAAGGCGCGGCCAATGATCACCGACATGGAGTAGTCGAGATACGACCGCTTCATCTCCTCTTCGATGTTGACGGGTTGAATGTTCAACGCACCGGGGCCTTCGCCGCCGGGCGGAGGAGTCAGGGGGAGTTCGGGGTTTTGATCGTCGGGCATTATTTAGCTCTCAGCTGTCAGCTTTCAGCCGTCAGCTTAAAACGAGAAGTCGGCGCTCCGAAACCTTGTAACTGGTTGCATTTACAGGATGTTATGTGCTCTGGAAGCTGTGTTTATTATACCACGTCGGGCGGTCGGGATTGGGTGTGGGTGTTGGCAGGCTTGAGGCGGGCTCTCCCTGAGTATGGCGGCCCTTTGATGGCGAAGGGCTATGTGGTTGGGCGAGTATCGATTGCTGGTGAGAAGACGTTGCCGGCAACGTCTCTACGGGCGGATGATTACTTCATTGGGGGCGGAGGGAAGTTGGAATCTTACGCTGCGGGATTGGTTGGACTTGACGGTCTCTGGCAGATTCAGCGACGAGAGTTCGATCTTCCTGTTCCAGGATCCGTTCGCGTAGTAATCGCCCGATGTGTAGAGGACACCATCAGTGATCATGTAGTCAGATACTTCTTCGTGGTGTCCATCGCGAAACACCAGAACTGCGGGAGCCAAATCCTTGGCTGTAACTGGGGGAATCGCGGGGCCTGAGGGGTGGGGCTGCCGCTTGGAGCATTCGGCATTGAATCAATTTTCTCTGAATCGATCAGCTCTGCCTCCGACGTTTCTTCGCCGCTCACCCGAACGTAGCGGTCACCCTGCAGTTCGATCATCAGCGGCTGGCTGGGCGATTGGGTAGACGATGAAGAATTCTCTGGCGCGGGCGCTGCCGCCGAAGGAGCTTGCAGGATGATCACGGGCGGCTGAGATCCGACGGGATATCCCGTGGTGGAGAGATAGTCGGAATAGAACGGATCGGAGAATGCGAGCGGATAAAAAAGAGACCGCGCATGGCCGCCTCGGAAGTAACTGCCAGCGAAGCGCGGAGAGCCCGAGACCATGCGTTGCGCGTTCATGCACGGCGTGGCGGCGACCAGCATTGTAACGAGAAGCAGTGTGATGAGATGACTGCGCATGATCAGTTCGCCTGAGGGGGTTGTGGGGGCTGAAATGTGATGCCGTGATCGTCGTTTTGCTGGCGTGTGGCCTCGATATCGAGATCGGTGAGCGCAATTTTGCGGGCGTGTCTGGGCGTCAGATCAAAGAGAGTCTGACCGATAATGGCGTAGTTTCCGACCTCAAGCTTGCGACCATCCTTGAAGATAAGCAGGGTCGGTTCCTGGGGAGAGTCGGGATCAGCCGAGACATCGTCATCCCGAGTGGCGTGGGGCGTGGGAACATTTCTCACTGGCGGGATATAGGAGGCAGCACCGGATCCGCGGCGGTCGAAGATGGTAGGACCGCCTTGGTAGTTGTCATCCGCGCTGTTGTCAGTGTCGTCGTCGGTTGCGCCGAGATCGACGGCGTAGGGAACAGGGACGGCGTAAATTACCGGGGATGCAACATAGTGATGGTGGTGAGGATAGTTTTCGCCGTTGCGAGGCGCGGGCGACGTGGAGATGGGGCCGAGTAAAGTTACGCTCGCCGAAGGGCCGTTGATGGCGCGTCCACCGAATCCAGACGCGGACGCACCGTTAATCTGCGCATGGGCACTTGAGACGAGGACCACGAGCAGCACAAGCAGGCTGAGAAATGCGACGGACGCCGGAATCGAATGCCGCACGGAAACATGATACTCCAACCAGGAAGACATGGCGCACCTCGACAGTGGCAGGCCGTTCCTACGCTTAGATGCGGGAAAGGCTGGCCGGATGCCTGTGAGCGGGCGACAGACGCGATGCGCGACGCTGGATGTTGTCGAAAGTACGAAGTTCGCGATTGCTGAAAGGTGCGGACTATAATTCTGCGGGCTGCGAATTCTGCTGGCTGGGGCGAAAGCGTTCGAAGTATGAAATCTGCAATCCGATTTGCTCTGCTGGCGCTAGTGCTGGTGATTGTGGCGATGGTGTCGGCGTTGACGGCGATGCGGTTTGCCATTCACGGGCAGGAGGTCGCAGTACCTCTGCTGGTCGGACTTGCTCCGGCGGAAGCGGAGAGAAAGGTGGCGGGGCTCGGTTTGCAAATTTCGATCGAGCGGCAGTACTACAGTCCGCAGATTGCAGAAGGAAGAATCGTGTCGCAGTTGCCGCTGCCGGGAACCAAGGTGCGGCGCGGCTGGCAGGTGCGCGTGGCGCAAAGTCTAGGACCGATCCGAGTGACAATTCCAGATGTGACGGGCAACAGCGAGCACGCGGCGGAATTGAATATCCGGCGGCGCGGGCTGGATATAGCTTCGATGGCGCAGGTGCAGACTCCGGAGATCCCGGCGGATCAGGTGCTGGCGCAGAGTCCGACGGCGAATGCTACGCAGGTGGCGGCGCCGAAGATCAGCTTGCTGGTGTCGGCGGCAGCGCAGCCGCAGGCATTTGTGATGCCGAGCTTTGTGGGACAACCGCTGGGCAGCGCGAGCCGGAGTTTGCAGGAAGCGGGATTCCGGCTGGGGGATGTGAGTTTGGCAACGCCGGCGGTCGCTCCTGCGCCAGATGATGCGAATTTGGCGAATCCGGCTGCGCCTTCAGTGTTACCGGCGCAGCCCGGGCCAGCGAGCATCATCGTGTCGCAGGTGCCGGCCGCGGGGCAGAAAGTGGTGGCGGGAGCAACGGTTAATTTCGACGTCCGGTAAGAGAACTCGCCACGGATTTACACGGATCCTCACGGATAAACCCGAAATAAAATCTTCAAGATCTTTCCAGAATTGCGGCGAAGAATCCGTCACAGGGATGGACGCCTGGTATGGTGCGCAGGTACGGGCCGCGCGTGAGGGACAATGTATCGGGCCAGGTTAGCTCGCCAGTTGTTTTCAAGCGGTCGAGTTGGGAACGGCAATCGACGCGGCGGAAGTAATTGTTTTCCGACAAGGCTTGCTCGACCACATCTTCGTTTTCTTCTTTTTCCAACGAACACGTTGAGTAGATGAGGCGTCCTTGGGGAGCGACTTGGGCCAGGGCGGAGCGCAGGATCGCGAGTTGACGCTGGTGTAACTTTGCGAGATCGTCGAGCGTGAGCCGCCATTTGATCTCAGGATTGCGGGCGAGCGTGCCGGTCCCGGAGCAGGGGACGTCGGCGAGAACGCGATCGAACGGGAGCAATGTTGGGAGATTCTGCGCATCAGCGGCCACGATTTGGATTTGCGCATTGGAATGCGATGCAAACAACAGATTTTGCAGCAGGCGTGCGCGATGAGGATGAAGTTCGACGGCGGTGATTGCGGCTTCCGCGTTATGGTCCGCAATCGCAAGCGTCTTGCCGCCTGGAGCGGCACAGCAATCGAGAATGTGTGATCCGTGCCCGACGAGGTCGGCGACCAGTTGCGAGGCTTCGTCCTGGATGACGATGTGGCCGGCGCGGAAGGCTTGGGTTCCGGTGAGGTCTCCGGCTTGGACACGGCGGGCGGATGCGAGAAGGCCCCCGCGGACTAGGGCGATTCCTTCTTGATGGAGTTGCTCTTCCGCAGCGAGCGTGCGGAGTCGGATTGCGGTGGTGGGGATCGCTTGGTCGTATCGGCAGATCTGGTGAGCGGCGGAGAGTCCGTATTCGCGGGCCCAACGCTCGACAAGCCAGAGGGGATGCGCAAGAGAACTGCCTAGAGCTTGGGGCGAAGAGTTTTCGTCTTCCGCGGAAATATCAGGCTTTCGTGGCACTGCTGAGAGCTTGCGCAGCACAGCATTCACGAAGGGAGCGGCGGAGCGTTTCCGAGCCCGCTTCACGAGTTCGACACTCTCGTGGAGGGCGGCGCGGTGCGGGATACGATCGAGCCAGAGGCACTGATAGAGGGCCAGGCGCAAGGCGATCAGAATCTCGACGTCGAGTTTGGCCAGCGGCTGCGAGGAGGCGCCGGCGATGTCGGCGTCGAGGCGTGAGCGCCAGCGGAGGACGCCCATAACGAGCTCGGTGGCAAGGGCGTGATCGGGAGTCGAGAGGCGCTCATGAGCGGTAGAGTGCAGAAGGTCCGAGGCGTAGGAAGATTCGCGCTCGACGCGGAGGAGGATGTCGAAGGCGGCGGCGCGGGCGGGGGAAACGGACATTGCTCCCGATTGTAGGCTTTCGCGAAAAAGAAAAGGCTTAACCACATCAGAGGGCACAGAGGAGCAAAGAGGTTAACCCAGCTTTTCACCTGAGCGGGGGCGATAGCCGCGGATGAAATCTGCTGCGGGGGTGCGTTTCTTGCCTTCTAGCTGAATCTCCAAGAGTTCAAGGCAGGTTTTGTGGCCACAGCCGACCAGGAGATGATCGGAATCGGCATAAATTTCGGCGGGAGGCAGTGCATCTGCCGCTGGTCGCGCTTTCAGGATCTGCAAATTCTTGCCACGGAATTTTGTGTGCGCTCCGGGCCAGGGTTGAAAGCCGCGGATGCGGTTAAAGATGTCGGCGGCGGAGCGGGAAAAATCTAGCAGGCTGTCTTCTTTTTTCAGGATCGGGGCGAGGCTGGCCTGCGAGTTGTCCTGTGGGCGAGGTTGAAAGCTGCCAGCTTGCAGTTGGCGCAATGTCTCGACGACGAGATCGGCGCCGATGGAGGCGAGGCGGGGGGCGAGGGTTTCGGATGTGTCGTCGGATGCGATGGGGAGTTCTTGCTGGAGCAGGATGTCACCGGTGTCGAGGCCGGCGTCGAGGCGCATGGTGGTGACGCCGGTGACGGTTTCGCCGTTCGCGATAGCCCATTGAATGGGCGCGGCGCCGCGATATTTCGGGAGCAGCGAGGCGTGCAGGTTGATGTTGCCGAGTGGGGGAAGATCGAGCATCCACTGCGGAATGATGCGGCCGTAGCCGACGACGATGATGGCGTCGGGTTGGAGGGCGATGAGTTGTGCGCGAAATTCGTCGTTGGTCTTGATGTGGCTGGGTTGGGTGATCGGAATGCCGAGGCGTAGAGCTGATTCTTTGACCGGCGAAGAGACGAGTTCGAGGCCGCGTCCTTTGGGACGGTCTGGCTGAGTGACGACAAGATGGATGCGGAATCCGGCGTCGACCAACTTCTCGAGAGTAGGAACGGCAAAGAGCGGCGTGCCGCAGAAAACGAGATCGAGAGACATTGAGTAATGGTGTAATCGGGTAATTTGGTAATTGAAACTGCGCAGTGGCAAAATGCATTTACATTGCCCAATTACAAAATTACCCAATTACACAATCTTTCTACCATTCTCCCGCTTTCGCCAGCTTGCGGATTTTGCGCTTCATCAGGTCGCGCTTGAGGGCGCTGATGTGGCTGATGTAGAGCTTGCCGTTCAAGTGATCTGTTTCATGAAGGAAGGCGCGGGCCAGCAATTCCTCTCCGGTTTTTTCGAAGATCTTGCCGTGAACGTCCTGAGCGCGCACGGTGACTTTGTTGGGGCGGGTCACATTCTCGCGGAAATCGGGGAGGCTGAGACATCCTTCACTCTGGGTGTGGCGGCCCTCGGCATGAATGATTTCGGGATTGATGAGGACGAGTTGGGCGTTCGGATCTTCTTTGAAGGTGACGTCGACGACGGCAATGCGGCGGCCAATGCCGATTTGCGGAGCGGCCAGTCCGACCCCGTGGGCCGCGTACATGGATTCGAACATGTCTTCGATGAGCTTCTGCAACTCTTCATTGAAGACAGTCACCGTTTCGGAAGGCTTATCGAGAACCGGATTGCCGAATTTTACAATGGGATGGATCATCAGAAGCTTTTCAATTGTTGGCAGTATCCCTGGAAATTTCTTAAGGATTCAGTCATGGAATCGCCGCCAAATTTTTCCAGAGCGGCGCGCGCGAGCGTCAGAGCAACCATGGCCTCGGCGGCAACGCCGGCCGCGGGCACCACGCAAACATCGGAGCGTTCATAGGCGGCTTTGACGGGCTCTCGCGTGGAAAAATCCACTGACTGCAGGGGACGGCGAAGCGTAGAAATGGGTTTCAAATAACCGCGCACACGGATTTCCTGTCCATTGGAGACGCCGCCTTCAATGCCTCCAGCGTTGTTGCGGGTGCGGGAAAAAGCAGTGTAGCCGGAAGTGGCAGTGTAACCAATTTCGTCGTGTACGGCGGAACCGGGTGCAAAAGCAGCCGCGACGCCCGACCCGATTTCTACGGCCTTCACCGCTTGCAGCGACATGACCGCTGCGGCGAGCATGGCGTCGAGACGTTCGTCCCACTGCGCATAGGTGCCGAGACCTGGTGGAACCTGGTGAGCCACGACCTCAAAGATTCCGCCGAGCGAGTCTCCCGTCTTGAGAACTTTGTCGACTTCGCCCTTCATGCGCTGTTCGGTTTCAGGATCGGCGCAGTTGAGGACAACATCCTCGCGCGAGTGAAGAGCGCGAATGTTTTCCCACGAGATTTCATCCGCAAGCGTGACGCTGCCGGTGGTGATCACGTGACTGAGAACTTCAATGCCGAGTTCGCGCAAGAAAAGCTTGGCGATCGCCCCGATGGCAACGCGGGCGGCCGATTCGCGCGCGGAGGCGCGCTCGAGGACGTAGCGGGCTTCGGGGAAGTTGTACTTCAAAGCTCCGGCAAGGTCGGCATGCCCAGGCCGGGGAGAAGCAACGCGTTTGTGTTTCGTGGGATCGCCCTCAGCCACAGGCAAGGATTCCTGCCAGTTCTTCCAGTCCCGGTTTTCAAGTTGGACTGAGATCGGCGAGCCGATAGTCATTCCTTGCCGTACGCCGGAAAGAATGTGGGCGGTGTCGCGTTCGATCTTCATGCGGCCGCCGCGGCCGTAGCCTTGCTGGCGGCGCCAGAGTTCGCGGTCGAGGAAGGTCTGATCGATTTTCAATCCGGCGGGCATACCGGAAAGGAACGCGACCAGAGCTTCGCCGTGGGACTCTCCGGCAGTGAAGTATCGCAGCATAAATTTTCGATTGTACCTGATGCGAGGTGGGATTCGGGACTGAGGACGGGTGTCGGTAGGCTAAAAGAAATACGGGAAGACTGCATTTTCCCAAGCTGAACCGCGGCACGAACGGTTACAATGAGCCAACGACCTTTCCGTCTGGGTTCGAACCGAATCCGACCCGCGCCGCAGCGCAATTTTCTCTGGCCCTGATTAAGGAGTTGCCTGTGTGCTTCACCGCACATTTCCAACGCGAAGAAATTTCCGACAATAAAAGGATTCGCTGCCTTCTGGTGCACGACCATGTCCTGCTGCGCCAGGGGTTGCGGCGTCTGCTGGAGGATGAACCGGATGTCGAGGTGGTAGCCGAAGCCGGAAATGCTGCCGAGGCGCTGCGGAAGGTGTTCGAGCATCGCCCCGAGGTGGTGATCACCGATGCGCACATATTCGAGTGCGCGCCCGACCAAATCGAGCGGTTGATTTTTCGAGAGTTTTCACACAGCAAGGTATTGTTCCTGACGACGGAAAAAGGCGATTTACAGGAATCGCAAGCAGACGGGACGAGCTGCGCGGTGCTCCAGACGTCCGCAGAAGAGTTAGTGGAGATGGTGAGGAGAACGCACGCCGGTCAGCAAACCTCGGCACGGGAAATGCTGGAAAGACGCACAGGAGAATGGTTGCCCCAGGAATTGCTTCCGAGAAAACGGGTTTTGACGGCGCGAGAACGCGAGGTGTTGAAGTTGCTGGCCGAAGGCAGGACGGTGCGCTCTGCAGCCGTCGTCCTGGGGCTGAGCATCAAAACGGTAGATGCGCACAAGTTCAATCTGATGCGGAAGCTGGGAATTCACAACAAGGCGGAGTTGGTGATGTGGGCTATTCAGAAGAAAGTTGTGAAGGTGCCGGCGAATTTTTAGGGGTGGCGGGATCAAACCAGAGCCGTCCCCGCGCGACTCCTTCGGACTGCCGTGCCGGGCTTTCACATTCCGCCGCCTCGCGGCTGCAGTTCCGGCAGGTTTTGTTTTCCACCCTTGAACTAAAACCCATTTAGTCGTGAATAGCAGCGGCGGCGAGTTCTGCGAGGCTGGAGACGGTCAGGTCGGGCTTGGCCTCGGCGGCTTTGACGGCGCCGACGCCGGGGCGGGCCGAGGGACGGTTCACCCATACGGTCGCGAGGCCGAGTGCTTGAGCGGGAACGATGTCGTGGTACACGCTTTGGGCTACGTGCAGTACGCGATGTGCAGGAGCGTTGATACGACTGAGGGCAAGTTTGAAGAGTTTTAGCGAAGGTTTGTAGGCTTGGGCTTGCTGCGCGGTGATGACCTCATCGAAATCAACCCCGAGTTGAGGGCGCGTACCGGCGAAGAGATCGTCGTCCACATTGGATAGAATCGCCAGCCGAAAGCGAGTCTTGAGCTGGCGAAGAGCGAAAACCGTGTCTGGCCAAGGCTTCCAGGTGGGAAGAGAGTCGGGCAGTGAGCGCACTTCTTCAGGGCTGGGAGCGAAACGAGATTCCGCGGCAAATTGGCGGACCACCGACTCCAGGACTTCACGGTAGGGACGAAATGCGCCGTGTTCGGAACGCTGCTCAAAATCTCCGTAGAGTTTGAGGATCGTGGCGTCGTCGATCTTTTTTCCATGGGCGGAGAGAAGGCGATGAAGCGCCAAGAGGATGCCAGCTTCCCAATTGATCAGCGTGCCGTAGCAATCGAAGGTGAGGATCTCAAAGCGAGTGAAGTCGAGCATAGGCGCGCCTCATGCCTTCACCTCTTGGCGGTATCGAATTGCCAGCGCGTGGCGTTGTTGAGAAAATATTTTTCGGTCCAGGCCAGCACGACGCGCGGGTAGACGGAATAGAGTACGACCTCAGGCATCGCCATCAGCGGCATTTTGTACTTGGCGCGAGAAGCGGCGTCCAGCGGCTGGACTCTCGCCTTGTCGTTAAGGTCTACCTCGACGACGGTGCCTTCCAGGATGACTACACCGTTTCCGGATTCGAGATGGATGGAGATGGCGGGGTTCAGAGCCAAGTTGCGGGCTTTGCGTGAAGCGCGGGCGGTGCCGAAATAGAAGGCTCCATCGAGCCAAAAACCCCAGACGGGAATGGAGTGCGGACGGCCGTCTGGGCGTGAGGTGCGGATCCAGTAGTTGCGCGCGTTCGTGAGCCGTTCTTCGGCGTGGCTGAACGGCAGGTATTGTTGTCGAGGTTTCAGTCCGTACATTGCCGGAACGTTGGGCAACCCTACGCGGCAGCCGGCGGGATTGGCTGACTTCTTTCCTGGCGCGGCTTTCTTCGAAGCTTTGAGTTTGGGCATAGTCACACCCCGTCGCTCAGAGGTGGGATACGGTTGACTACTTTACCGCCGAGTTTCGATGCCGGGCAAGGTGGGAGTTGAATCGGGGGATTCGTCAAGTTCGGCATCGTGTGTCGCGGCTGGATCTTCCGGCGGCAAGACTTTCTTGGGCGCCAGAAACTTCGCGGTATTCAGAAGCGGGCGGCCGAGAGAAGCGTTGTAGCTGGTCCAGGGGCTGTCGAAACCGGCTTCGCGCTCGAAATGGGCGCGCATGGCTTCCATTTTAGAGTCGAGGTCATCGAGGTAGTGCAGCAGGAGCGCTTCCGCGAACATCGGCAGTTTCGGCGAGCCGAAGTCGTACTGGCCGTGGTGACTGATGATGAGGTGCTCGATCATCGTCTTGAGTTCGTCAGGGAAGCCGGGTTGGAGAGCGAGCTTGGCCTGCAACATCTCCAGTTCGATGATCATGTGGCCAAGCAGTTGGCCCTTGGTCGTGTAGGAGAACGAGCGGTTGTAGGTGAGTTCGTGAATCTTGCCGATGTCGTGCAGGAACGCGCCGGTGAGAAGGAGATCGCGATTGATCTGGGGATAATTGCTGCACATCAGGTCGCATGAACGGAACAAAGAGACGACGTGATCGAGCAGACCGCCGATGTAGGCGTGATGCAGGGTTTTGGCTGCAGGAGCGTTGCGATAGGCGGCAGCAATTTCGGGATCGGCCATGAAGGCCTGGACGAGCGACCTGAGATGGGGATTCTGGAACGAGGAGATAAAGTTCGTCAGAGTTCGCCACAGTTCGTCGACGTCCTTGGTGGTTTTGGGAAGGTAGTCGGCGAAGTCGATCTCGGTCTCACCCAGCTTGCGCAGTTTGTGGACGGTGAGCTGAAAGCGATTCTTGTACTTGTTGATGAGGCCTTTGATCTTGAGGAAGTCGTCCTGCTCGAAGGCCTCGAGGACTTCTTCGACGTTGTCCCACATTTTGGCTTCGAGCTGGCCGCTGCGATCGCCGAGCGTGAGCGCGAGGTAAGGCTCGCCGGTCTTCTTGGGCTTGATCTGCTTGCCGACGACGACGAAGGTCGAGGTGATGACCTTGTTCTCTTGCCGCGAGCAATCGCAGATGTAGAAGTCTTTCATGGGTTGTCTGAGTATAAAGGACGCGGCGAGTAGGGATCAGAGGATGCCTAACTTCCTATGTTTCTTTTTCCCCAGTTTCTTGGCGTCAGACTCTTTGGCCGCGGCGGTTTCTACCGGTTGGGTTTGGTTCGGACTCATGCCGGTGTCGATGTAACCAGGCATGTAAAAGATGTATGCATCTTCGCGCAGCTTGGTGAGGTAGGCGCGGAGAGCAGGCTGCAATTTTTCGTAGTAGAGTGCGTTTTGAATTTTTTCAAGGATGTCCTTCAGGGGAGGAATGCCGGCCTGCTGGTGATCGACAACCTTGAGGATGACAAAGCCCTGCTTGGTCTGGGTCACGTTGGTGACTTCACCGGGCTTCATGGCGAAGGTCTCGTCCTCAAGTTGCTTCGCCAGCTGGCCGCGCTTGAACATGCCGAGCGCGCCGCCGTCGGCGGCAGAAGGACCGTCAGAATATTTCTTCGCAATATCCTCGAAATTGGCGCCGTCATGAATCTGTTTGAGGAGATCATTGGCCTTGGCTTCGGCGGCGCTGAGAGCAGCGGCGTCTGCAGCATCTTTGGCGGCCTGATCGACGGGAGGTTGGGCGGCAGGGGCAGAACCTGCCGCGCTCGGGTCGGGTGCAGGAGTGATCGAGGGCGTGGCACTTTTGGGGGCAACGAGAATTTCGCTCAGGCGAATGTACTCCGGCTGTTCCATCTCGCTTTTGTGCTCGTCGTAGAACTTCTGCTCTTCCTCTTTGCTGATAGCCAGGCGGCCGCCGACCTCCTCGCCAATCACCTTCTGGGTGATGATCTGGTTGCGCATGTTCTGCTTGAAGTCTTCCCAGGAGACGCCCTGCTTAGTGGCTTCCTTCTCCAGAGCCTCCATGGACTCGAGCTTCATGTCTTTGCGCATCTGATCGAGTTTCTTGATCAGCTCAGTGTCGCCAGTGATGCTGAGGTCCTTCCCTTTATCCAGAAGAAGCTGCTGATCGATGAGATCGCGGAGGACATCCTTTTCGCGGTCGGCATAGGCTTTGTCAGGGTCCTTGGGATCCTGCTGCTTGACCTCGTCCTTGAGCTGATCTTTGCTGCGTTCAAACTCCGAACGCGTGATGATCTGGTTGTTGACGCGGGTAATGATTTCTTCCACGACCTGTCCGGCCGCAAGTGCGGGCAGACATGCCAAAGCGATAAGAATCAGGCAAAGTTTTCTCATAAAATTGTTTGGACCGCCACGCTTCCTGGGCTTGCGGGCAAAAGGTGGGTCGGGCCGATTTCAATATTTTACTCCTTCGGAGCGCAGCCCGGCGGTCGACCTGTTTAGTCTGATGCGTCTTAATCGACGGGCCTTACTTTTTCGCCCCAGCAGGCCCGAAAGTTGGCCGCCAGGACATTAGGCGGTCCGCACTAAGGCGAGGGCGGTCCGGTCATTGCAGCGAGGGGATTCGCCACCGAAGTCACCGACGGAACTTAGGATGAAGGCGCAGAGCGCCTCAGCGCCACTCGCGGGGGCAGCTTGGAAAAGCTGTTTGACGCGTTCCGGGCCGAACTCCTCCGTGGAGTGCACGGCGTGGCCCTCGCACTCGATCACTCCGCGAGAAACCAGCAGCAGAGCAGCATCCTTCTCCAGGCCGATGGTAGGAGCAACGGTGGTGACGTGAGAAAAAAGTCCAAGAGGCAGGCCGGTCGAACCGAGCTCGGCGATCCCGCTGCTGTCGCGGAGAAGTGCCGGCGTGTGGCCGGCATTGGTATAGCAGAGCGTGCCGAACTTCTCGTGATAGCAGGCGATGAACGCCGGGCAGGGGTGAACGCTATGGGAGGTTTCGATAAGGCCGCGATTGATGCGAAGGCTAAGTTCCGTCATAGCCTCGGATTCGTTCATGTCGGGGTGCGAGAAGAGCTCAGTTCCAGAGTTGCGAAAGATTTCTTGCGCGGCAGCGAGAATGCCGCGGTTATCCTCGCGGCGTCCGGCGACGTCGAGTAGACCAAATAGAACGCGCTCGGGGCCGACGCGGAAGGAGTCATAGAAATCTCCCGCGACGCGATTGCCCAGGAAGTCGGCCGCGAGGTCTGCTCCCTCGAGCTTGGGAAATGCGGCCGAGACGGGCTCGACCGTCAGTGCATGGTCGGGGACGCGGGAGTGAAAAAGCGAGTGCATGAAAAGTGCTCCAAAGCGAAGCTAGCACAGGAATGAGTACTGGGCAAACTAGGCCGGAGCACCTAGGTGCTTACTCGCCATACTTGTCGGCGAGATATTTGGCTAAGTCTGTCTCGAACTGACCGTAGTCGGAGTGAATGGTAGCTCGCAAAGCGGCTTCGGTAGAGCTGCCTTGGCTGATGCGCTGGAGGATGCCTTGGATATCGCTCAGGCCGTAGGAGTCGCTGATGTACGACACGGCCGCCAGGGATTCAGCGTAGGCCACATAAGCTTCACCGCCGGAGAAACGCAGGAAGGTTCCTTCCAAGGCATTCATGGGGATATTGCGTTGTGCCTTGTAGAGCAGAGAAAGTTGGTGCCCATCGCCGCCAAGACTTTTGGGCTCAAGGAACTGGGCGATGCCTTCTTGCAGCCAGACTGGGCAGCGGCCTCCGGAAAGCTGCGTAATAAACGAGTGAGCCAGTTCATGCTTCAGAACGTGCGCCAACTCCGACGTCATGGAACTCAGGCCGCTGATCGGAATCCGCAGCTTGCCGTCATTGAGGGCTCCGGTCCAGCCCGGGGCATGGGTGACGTCGAAGAAGGCCTGTTCGGTGTAGAGGGTTACAAGAATATTGTCCCGGGGCGGATTGCCGAGATCGCGAACCAGGTCGTCGTAGTCGGACTCGAGTGCGGCCAGAATTTGTGCACGTAAGGTTTCGGACGTTTGCTTGCCTTCATAGTGCAAAGTGAAGTGACTGCTTTCGCCCTGGGCGAAATCGGACTCCACACTCTGCTCGCGCTGCGCTTTGGCCAGCAACTGCTCCACCTTGGAATCGGGCCGTAACTCGAGAGAGCGCTTCAAGGAGGTGACGGCGTCCTTAGTGCGATCGGAGGCGAACTGAGAGTAGCCGAGCATGGTATAGGCGTCGGCCGAATTGGGCGCAGCCCGTACAGCACGCTGGGCGTAGAACAGAGCTTGGGATGCGTTGCCCGTGCGGACCAGCAATGCGGCATAGTAAACCAGGATAGTTGAGTTGTCGGGCTGGAAGCGGAGAGCGTTTTCGAAATACTGCCGGGACTGAGCGATGTTGCCGTGCTCGAATTCAAATTTTCCAGCAATGAAATCGATGGTTGCGCTTAACTCGGCATTGCCTTTGCCCTCCAGGCTGGCGAGAGCTTCGGGATTAACCTTGCCTTCCTTGATGAGCTTGGCAACGAGATCACCCTCAGTTGCCAGGCTGTCCATGGGAGTGAAGACAGGAAGGTCGCCGATCTTCGCAGCTCCCGGTGCGGCGTGAGTCGGCATGCCTCCGACTTCCACATGGTCTACGACCGATTTAGGGATAGCGTAGGAGTCCTCGCCGACGTCGTATTCGTAGTGATTGCCATTTTCGCGAACGTGATCGGCGAGGATGGTGCGGCCATTCTTCAGGTGGATGGTGTCAGCCCATGCGCCGCCGAGGGCGAGCAACCATACGAAGGCGAGCTGCCCTATAAAGAGGATGGTGACACGTAGGCGCATTCAGGCGCATTCTAACAACGGGGAGACCCCTGCTTACGTGACGAAGGTACTAATAGAGATGCGAGTCTTGCGTGTTGCGGCGGCGATTTGGCTGGCGGTTTGCGTCTTACCGACCGCGACAGCCGAGAACCCTCCGGAAAAGCCGGCCGAGGCGCTCTATCTGCAACTCGGACAAGTGGGCCTCGATCCCGAGCGGGTGTACCAGGTGCGGGACGCGTCGCTGGATCGATCGGCGGTCCACATCACTTTGGAAGACGGCACCATTGCCTTCACTCAAGACGTGATGGGCCGGATCACGGGAGCATTTTTCGTGGGCTATGGCGAAGTGCTGCTCACGCCTCCGAATGCAGTCGAACGGAGGTCGATGAGCCTGTTCACCGGAATGGCAATTCTGGAAGAACACTTTGCTACCGCTTACTTTCGCTTTAACGATGATGCGGCGAGCGAGCTGCGTCCCGACTTGCGGGCAGCGGAAAACAAGCCGGAGTTCGTCGAACGCTGGGGAGCGACCGCGAAGAATCTGGCGAGCCCAGATGCCACAAGGCTGCTGATGACCTTCAGCCGGATGCTTCCGGTGAAAGGCAACACAAGTCCTTCCGAGCGAGCAGACCTGGGATCGCCAGCAAACGCGGCAGATCGGTACCTACACGCTCGCTTGCAAGGAATCAAGCTCGGCGTTTTCGATGTTTACTATGATTCCGCTGCGGGGGAGCAAGTTCAGGCCGGACAGGCGAAGGCGGCCGAGAATGGCGATCTTTATTACGATGTGTGGACATCATTTTCCTCCAGCGATGCAGGAACTTCTAAGACGAGCGGCGACGGGACGCCGGCGCGTGTCAATGATCGGCCGCGCGAGGGCCGGGTCGAAGTTCGCCGCTATGCGATCACGACCGAGGTGCAGCCTCCCAAACGGATTCATGCGCGAGCCCGTGTGCAATTTGACGTAAGAGAAGGCGGGTCGCGCACGCTGGTGTTTGAGTTGTCGCGATTCCTGCGGGTTGAAAGCGTTAAGCTCGACGGCCAACCGGTGGAGTTCATTCACAATCCGGCGGTAGAAGGGACACAGCTTTCGCGGCGAGGGAATGACCTTTTGGCGGTGATACTCCCGGAGGCAGCGCGGTCCGGGCAAAGGATCGATCTGGAATTTGTCTATGGGGGCGAGGTTTTGGCGGAGGCGGGCAGCGGATTGCTTTATGTGGGTGCGCGCGGTACCTGGTATCCGAATCGTGGAATGGCGATGGCAGATTTCGACCTCGAGTTCGATTACCCGCAGGGCTGGACGCTGGTGGCGACGGGAAAATCGACGCAAACAAAGCCCGGCGAGAGGGCTGCCACGGCCGACGGTCTGCAGAAATCACGCTGGGTTTCGGACCGTCCGATTCCTTTGGCAGGATTCAACTTGGGTAAGTACAAAGTGGCTACGGTACAGGCGGGAGACGTCCCTGTGGAAACTTACGCTACGACAGGGGTGGAGCGAAACTTCCCGAGTCCCAAAATTCAAGTCATTGAGCCGAGTCCGACCGATCGAACTAACCGAAGAGTGCAGCTGATTGTGCCGAGCCATCCGTCACCGGCGCAGACCGAAGTGACGGTCGGCGAGGCCGCGGCGCGCGCCATTCACTATTATGCCGACCGCTTTGGCCCGTATCCCTACAGTCACCTTGCCCTGACACAAATGCCGGGGCGCGAAAGCCAGGGGTGGCCGAGCTTGGTGTTTCTGTCGTCCTATGCGTTTCTCAACCAGGAACAGCGCGAACAACTACACTATGACCCGTACCGAATCCTGCTCCAGCAATCGATTCCCGCGCACGAGACTGCGCATCAATGGTGGGGAGATCTGGTTACCTGGAACAGCTACCGCGACCAATGGTTTTCCGAAGGGTTGGCGAATTATTGCGCCCTGATGATGCTGCAGGAGAAGGATCCCGCAGGCTTCCGGCAGGTTATGGAAAAGTACCGCCGGGATTTAGGGACAAAGAATAAAGATGGAATGTCTCCGATGGAAGCAGGCCCTGTGACGCTGGGTGTGCGGTTGCTGTCGTCGCGGTTTCCCCAAGGGTATGAAGAGATTCTCTATGGCCGGGGAACGTGGCTGTTTCACATGCTGCGGACGATGTTGAAAGATGCCGCCCTGCAAGAAGTGGGACGCAAGGGCAAGAGCAGCGGGAGTACGGAGGAGCCCTTCGTGCGGGCGCTGCGAAAAGTGCGGGAGCTGTATGAAGGCAGATCTATCAGCACGGGCGAACTGCTGGATGTTTTCGCAGAAGACCTGCCTCCAGCGTTGCGTTACGAAGGCAAGAGTTCGCTGGAGTGGTTCCTCAACGGATGGATCAACGGCACGTCGATGCCGAGGCTGGAACTCAGAGGAGTGAAGATCACGCCGAAGGGTGCGGGTTCGGTGGTGAGCGGGACGATCCTGCAGAAAGATGCGGCGCAAGACCTGGTGACTTCGGTTCCGGTATACGCGCTGGTTGCCGGCAAGCAGCCGGTGCTGTTGGGACGGGTGTTCGCCGACGGCGAGGAGTCCTCGTTTCGTCTATCAGCTCCGGTAGAGGCACACAAAATCGTGCTCGACCCGAATGAAACGATTCTGACGAGCCCGAAGTAGTTGGTTGCTGGTTGCGCCGCCGCAGATTTGGCGTGCCGAATTGGTTTCCTGTTCCGAGCGCGATTCCCGAAATGAACGATCCGGGGAACTCGCGCGCGATCTCTCGAAAGATTCTCCTCCCCTAAGTACTGCATTCCCTTCGGCTTTTGCTGCGAGTCGTCGCAGACCCTTATGGCAGCCGATCTGCTTAAGGGCAGATGTGGATTGGCGCAGGGGTGGGCGCGAGGATTCGAGGGGCTAGTCAGCAATAGTGGAGGAGACTGCCATGGGGGTACAAACGACGGAGAGGTTAGAAGAAGCAAGCGAATGGGGTCGCGCCGCAGACGCGGAAACGTTGGCGGGCGCGGAGACTATTCTGTTTGTGGAAGACGAAGCGTTTGTGCGGGACGTGACCTGTGAGGTTTTGCGATCGGCCGGATACCGGGTTTTGACCGCAAAAAATGCGGCGGAAGCGGTTCGCGTCTACGATCAGAGTAGCGGCGAAGTGGGACTTTTGCTAACGGACGTGGTTCTGCCCGGAGAGAATGGACGGGCGTTGGCAGGGAGACTGCGGCGAGAGAATCCGGGGCTCAAGATCTTATTAGTGACCGGCTATGGGGAGCAGATGGAACGGCGAGAGCGCAATCAGGAAGAATGTTTAGCAAAGCCGTTTTCGAGCGAGGGGCTGCTGCGAAGAGTGAAGCAGTTGCTGGATCGCAAGGGGCTTCAGATCGGAACCGAAGATCGATTCAGGCACGCCTGCGATAACGGGTAGCTTGCAGGATGTGCGCCGGTATCTCTGAGAGCGGGACCAAATGCGTGAGTACGCCCAACTCGGCGCAGGCACGCGGCATGCTGTAGACCGTGCAACTTGCTTCATCCTGGCCGATGGTGAGTCCGCCCTGACGGTGAATGGCCTTCATTCCTTCTGCACCATCGGAGCCCATTCCGGTCATGATGATTCCCAAGGCTAAATTTCTGAAGGCTTCGGCCACCGAGTTCATCAAGACATCGACTGAGGGAATGTGCTGATAGTCTTCCGGATGAGTGTCGAGGCGGATGATGGCTCGCGAATCGGACGGACGTTCTACAGTCATGTGTGTCCCAGCGGGAGCGATGTAGACTACGCCCGTCTGAATGGGTTCGCCGTGAGTTGCCTCGCATACGGTGATGGAGCAGAGAGCATTCATCCGTTGTGCAAAAGGGCCGGTAAAGCCGGCAGGCATGTGCTGCACGATCAGGATGGGCACTGAGAGATCAGGTGGGAAGAGAGGCAGAATCTCCTGAAGGGCTTTCGGGCCGCCGGTTGAAGTCCCCAGGGCGACAATGGCGGGGGCAGTGGTAAAGTCCCAAGTTTGTAACACGGACGATTGGGGAGGCTTTCTGAAACAAACATCCGACGAACCTGGCTTTCGGGATTGGGCGGCGGCTCGAATCTTGGCGATGAGATCTTGCCGAATGTGAAGAATGTCGAGCGAAGCGGACGAGAGGTGTTTGGGTACATAGTCGAAGGCTCCGGCGGCGAGTGCGTTGAATGTGTTGTCTGCGTCTTTCTCTGTGCTGGAGCTCACCATGATGACGGGACGCGAAAACTGATTCATGATGCAGTGCAGAGTTTCCAGCCCATTCATGCCGGGCATTTCAATGTCGAGCGTGACGACGTCGGGATCCAGGGAAGCGATTTTTTCGAGCGCGTCCGATCCGCTGCAGGCGGTGGCGACGACCTCAAATCCGGACTCGGAGACGATCATGCGCGAGAGAGCGGTGCGCATGAAAGCGCTGTCGTCGACCACAAGTACGCGGACCGGCGAAGGCGTTGCAATGTCCTGACTCATGTCCGGTAGATTGTGCGGACGAGTGCATGCACTTCGTCCATATAGGAAGTCTGGCGCAGTGCGTCCAGTTGGGGCTGACTGCGAAAGAAACAGGTTTCGCCAATTGTGATTTCATTCAGCAGCGCTATCAACTCGGTCTGCCGCGTGGGCTCGATCGTGAGGCACTCGAAATACTCGCGCAGGGTTTGCGTTTTCAGCTCTTTCATACGCCGGCCGCAGCCGTCGAAAAGCAGTCGCAGCTTGTTATCCGGGTGGAAGATGCCGGCGACTTGATAAACCGGGTCACGGATGCGCACGAGTTCAGGGTCAGGTGGCCCATCCTGAACAAAAGCAGATTGCACCGCTGCAGTTGTCATGCCGAGGCCTTTCGGGTTGCGATCGCGGAGGATGGACGAAACCCCGCGATCCGGTCCGCTTGAAAGATCCCTTTACTCACACGTGTGCTCTCCGCGAAGAGAAGCGTCACGCAGTTCCATCCCGTCCCTAACTGTTCATCGGCGGAAGAAATGGCGACTTTAGTGCGTCCGAATCGGGAGCAGGACGCTTAGGAGGGAGGTGGGTGTGGCCAAGGTCTAGAGGTCAGGGGAGGGCGGCAGATGGTTTTGACGGTTTGGAGTCGGCGAGCGTGCTTCTACTCCGTAGATCGTGGCCACGAAGGCGACCGCGATTCCTCTGCCCACTTCGTCGATTTTGTCGAGGTGCTGCATGACCTGAATCAGTCCGAGAACGGCTCCGATGATGCCGATCGTGGGCGCGAACCCACCGGCCGACTCAAATACCTGCGGAACCTGCTCTTCGTACTCCGCCTGGTTGTCGAGTTCCAGTTCCATGATCTTGCGCAATTCCTCGGGTTCAGTGCCGTCGACGGCCAGCATCAGAGACTTTCTTAGAAAGGAATCTTCAATCTGCGACAGTGCGGCGTCGAGGGACACGATGCCTTCCCGGCGCGCATTCTGCGCATATTGCACCAAGCGGCGAATCGTATCTTGAGGATTCTGCTTGGGACTGACGAAAACCGAACCGAAACGCCGCATCGTATTCACAACGACGGGCAGAGGAAACTGCAACATCACCGCTACCAGCGTGCCCCCAAAGACGATCATGGCAGCGGTGGGCTGCAGAATCTGGCGAAAGTTTCCACCTTCGAGCAGCAGGCCCGCGATGATTCCGCCCAGAGCGAGAATGATCCCGCTGAGACTGGACTTATCCACGCTTACCTTTCTGGCTCATGGCGCCCCGTTTCGGAAGACCTCGCAATCAATGCATGCGCAGAAGACGGATCCCAAGTCGAAGAAAGACTCTGCAGCACCGAGCGCCGGAATTCGATGATCCGGGCAAGAACCTCCGCGGCTTTTTCACGCACCACAATTTTTTCGCCCGTGATCAAGGTGACCAGCGTGTCGGGTGATTCCTCGACGAACTTCATCAGGTCCGAGTTCACCGCGAGAGGTTTGCTGTTCAGACGAGTGAGCTGAATCATCGCGATTCCTGTCTCTCCTTGGCCAGTTTTCCTGGACATGATCCCAAGTGCGGACACGGCCCTACGTTAAATATCGACAAGGATAGGTCGGAGGATTAGAGGGTGTACCGCCCCCGCGATTTCATTGGGGTTACGCCTTTTCTGTGGCGGGATTGAACCGAACTAAAGCCGCAAACGAAATTGCCGATGAAGAGGAAAGAAATCGGGGTCCCTGACCAGCGAGCAGACGGCGCTGACGCAGGAATACGACTCGGTCAACGCCTCGCTACAGGCGTACCCACTGCTTCTGCAGGAAGCAACGCAAGTTCTGGGCACGCTGGGCTCGAGCGTTTCCAGTTCGGGCGCGACTATCCCCGCCGGACCCACTCTTAACTTCGGAGTTATAACCGATGGACGCAAGACTCTCATATCGCGAAGCGGCAGTTGAGGGCGCCAGCCCGGTAGGACTCGTGGTCTTACTGTACGGACAGATGGTGGAAGACCGCACCAGCTCGATCAATCATGCCCTACTGGCCGTCGGCCATCGGCAGAATCAGCTGAACCTTCAATCTGGCGGTCAGGTGGCCCGCAATCTAGAGCGCTTTTATAACTTGTTGCGGAGCAAGTTGCTGGAAGCCCAAGTCTGGGTATCGAAGGAAATCCTGCACGAGCGGATCTCTTTTCTCCTGGACCTGCGCGACGCCTTGACGGTGGTGGAGCGAGAGCAGGAAGCTCGCTCCACGCCGCAAATGCCCTCCGCCCAGCCCCAGCAGCCCGATCTTAAGGTTTCGCGTAACGGATGGAGCGCCTGATGCCCGCACCGATCCCGAACCATCCCGCTCAGATTCTGCGCGAGACAAACCAGCGCTTGAGTCTCTGGCTAGACAGCCTGGTGTTGGACCACAGAGATCCGGCCGTGGCTACGCCTCAGCAAATGATGGGGCTTTTGTCCGAGCTTCTGCGCGCCGGGGAGTGGCTGCGGACTGGGCTCCCGGCGGAACGAGATGCGGAGTTGGCGGCTGAATTGGACGCGTATCACAAGAATGTCGAACGCCTGCATAAACTCCTGCCCTCGATTCAGCGCCGCTTACTCGAGGAAAGAGCTAGGCTGGAAGCGGAACGAACCCAGTTGGAAGCCTCCGCGGAATGGGCGCGCGCGTCGCGCCAGACGCTCTGAAGGGCACCGAACTCCCTGTCAGACCCTCACCACAGAGACTCCGAGAAAATCAATTCTTTGATTTGTTCTGCGCTTCGCTCGGACGCGAGGATTCTATGGCGAAAAGACCCCAGACTTACTTGACGTAGCTGAACAGATTGGTTTGCGAGGTGCCGGCGCGCACGTCCCGCCCTCAGGCTCTAGATTGCAGATTGGTAGAACATAACTCGCCACAGGTCCGGCCATCAGATTCGAACGGATTCTCAACCACCGTTGTGCCCAAATGAGCAGCCCCGCTTGGACCAGCCCGAGATTGCAGCCTCGTAACTGCGCCGAGCGCAGCTCGGCAGCCAAGGCCAGATCGCACAGTGGAAGATCGTATTGGCGAAGGTCGGAGGGATGAAGGTCGGAGGGAAGCAGATCGGGCTGCTGCTCCGAAACTGGCTCGGCTGAATCGATTCTCTCCGAGTCCCCGCATCTTGCGATCCCAGGATTTCGAGCGACCTGCGCAAGCGACTCTGTTCGGGCATGCACCCCTCTAAGCGAGCGACGTCGCGCGAAAGCAAAGCCTCTTGGCTGGCCTGCAGGCTGCCTTCCGGTTCCCCCACCAGCGCACGACTGGCGCGCGCGATTTCGGCACCCCCGTTCCGAGAGTTGTTCTAACGATTGCTGGGACGTTCGTCGGGCGCGCCAGGAGTGGATTGCCGTTTCATAGTTTCGGGCCAGATGGTCGAGCTGATGCGCGGGCTGGTCGACGGCTTCGCACAACGCGTCCTCCTCTTGTTTCTCTTCTTCCGGACGGGGACGGCGGCGCGCCTGGCCTTCGGCGTCCTGGTTGGACGAGCCTCCTTCCACGGCTCGAACTGCGGGGGTGGGCGTGAGAAGCCCTAAGGACAGATCTGTCGAAAGATCGCCGCTGCCCAATGATGGTGAATCCCTCCGACCGGTGGGGTGCCTAGGCACCAGCACCGGCGATCATGTACTCGAACACCGCCCCAGCTACCTTGTCCGGGCTGGGCGGGTACTGGCCGCCCAGAATCGCCTGACGCAAGGCGTGGACTCGTTCCTGGCGCACCTCCGGAAGCTGCGATGCCTGGGCTGCCAGCGCTTGCACTTGGCCATGAGCTCCGGAAAGCTGGGCCTGATCTTCTTCTCCTCCGAGCATTGCTGGCAGACGAACTGCCGCGCGCCGCGGAGTTTGGTGCGCTTCCCGCGGTTACTCTCCGGGATGGTTGCGGTCCCTGATTGAGATCGATTCTCATAACTGATTCCCTCGCCTTGAATTCCCGTTGCAATTCAAGTATCGAGCGCACGTTAGAAGACCTTAATTCTGTCTTGCCGGTTCTTTCCGGCCTGAACCCGTTGTTACGTTCATCCCGTTGTATCGGCAAGGGTTGCAAAACTTTAGCCATTCCGTGCCCGGCTTTAGTGCTTGCGGATACCTCTTCATCCCTTACCTTCCTGCGCCTGGCAGGTGCTTAGTAATCATCGCCGCAATGCCGAAACCTCCCCGGGCTGCCAAGCCTTCGACCAAGGCTTTGGTTCCGAGGTAGTTGTAATCGTCGGCGCGGGAGATGGTGCTTTCCCCAGGGAAGCGTGGCGAAGGTCTTTTCCATCGCCTGGAGCAGAGACCCGATCAGGCTCGCTTCAAAGTCGCGGGCAGCCTTCGCGCCGCGCCCCAGCGGGGCCGCGGCCAGCTGGGGAGAGGGGGCAGCTACCGAAGAGGAAGGAATGGAATTCATCAGATCACCTCCAATTCGGCCTCAAGCGCTCCCGCCGACTTAATGGCCTGCAGGATCGAAACCACATTGCGGGCCGGAGCCTCGGTCGCGCTGAGCTTGGTTTGAGGAACGACCTCGGTCTGGCCATTCGTCGGCGGATTGGGCTGCGAGACCGCACACGTCGTCGTAACTCAATCGAAAAATTGCCATGCAGAATGGAAACGGCTCCCCGGCGAACGTCTGTACCCAGCACGACTGTGCCGGTGCGCTCGTCGGGTCGCCGCCATGCCTTTCCCTTCTCCGCCGAGCAGCAGGTCGATCATGGGAAACACGACTTTCAGGTCCAGTTGCAGGGCCGCATTCACTCCCATGGGATCCAGGCGGCAGGAGGCCAGATGGGTGGTCTCCGGAATCCGCTGCAGGAATTCGAGGTAGGTCAGATGTTCGGTGGAAACCAGCGTGGCGGCGAAGACCACGCGCAGATAAGCGCCCAGCGAGTGAGTGAGATTCCGCGCAAAGGCCTCGTGCAGCGAAGTGATGGCCTGCAGTTGCTCGCGCCCAATCTGCCCCGCCCGGCGCACATCCCAGAGCTCAACATGCGACTGCGAAGGCGATTGGGCGTCGGCCCGGCCGCCGCTGCGCGCCACCCGCACCATGGCATCGATTTCTTCCTGGTTGAGAACTTTTTCCATAATCTAGCTCCTCAAGACTCGGCTTCTCATGAATTTAGTTCCTCAGGCTCCCGCGCCCGTGGAGGCGGCGCGAGCCTTACTGCCTGCCACGCTCAGCATCTCTTCCAGGCGCGATCGCAGCCGCACCACGGCCAGGGAGTGAATCTGGGAGACCCGCGATTCTCCGGTGCCAAGCACCGCTCCCACTTCTTTCATGGTGAGATCGTCGAAGTAATAGAGTGCCAGCACCTGCTGTTCCTTTTCCGGCAGCTCGGCAATCACCCGCGCCAGGAGTTCTTTCATCTCCGAGCGCTGACAACGGAAATAGGGCGTATCCTCCGGCGCACTCGGAAGGTAGTCGCACAGGTCTTCTTCCTTGCCACCCCACGGCGACTCGATGCGCAGGCTGCCCACCTCCAGACTGTCCAGTTCTCCCAGCAGGTGCTGCAACTCCTGCAGGGTCATGCCCAGTTCGGCGGCTACCTCGTACTCCGTGGGGACCCGGCTCAGTTCCAGACTGAGCTTGCGGTGGGCTTCCTCGACCTTGCGCGCCTTGCGCCGCAACTCTCGCGGACCCCAATCCATCTCCCGCAGGCTGTCGAGGATGGCGCCGCGGATGCGAAACTTGGCGTAAGAGCCGAATTGCACATGTTTGGAGCTGTCGAACTTGTTGAGCGCGTCCATCAATCCGATTACGCCCGCGTGCACCAGGTCTTCGAGCGGCACGTGCCGGGGCAGCCGCTCGTGGATGCGGCGCGCCAAGTAGCGGACTTGGGGCAACTGTTCGAGCAGGATGCGGTCTCGCTCTTCCTTTTCCTGCCAGGCGGTATAGGCTCGCGCTGTATTCTTGCTCATGGCATTATCACTTCCCGTCAAAATTCAAAGTTCGTGGGCGTCCGCCAGCACACTCAGAATGGTGTCGCGCACCTGAGCCACCGGAGCCAATTTTTCTCCGTGTTTCGCTTCCGGGTGCAGTTCTAGATCGATCCCCACTCGCAGATAGGATCGCTGGTCGGTATCGGCGAGGTTGAGGGCGGAGGTTGAGGACGAAAGTTTCGAGATGCAGAGTTGACCGGACCGGGGTCGACTCATTCGCCGAGCCTGAAGATTCGCTTCCGCGGTTCCCAAAACCAGACACCAATCCCGGCCAACAGAAGTATCGGAAGAACCAAGACCAGCGGATGGCGCTTTGCCGCAACCCGGTTTTTTCGTCCTCGCCCGGCATGCACTTAAGAAAGCAATCTGGATTCCGACGCCGAGCACGAAAGGGAGGGGGCGATGGTCCGGCTCAATGCTGCTTTCTGCCCCATTGAAATCAACAGTTAGGAAAATTGGGAGCGAAACGATTTCAGCAATAGCCCATTCCTGGCAAGGCCATCTGGCGTCGATTGGATGGTTCTCATTAACAATCTCTGTGGAGCAGTCATCGTCACCATCCTGATAGGGTGACAAAGTCTCGTTGCAGTTAGGGGGTGACATTATCTTGGAGCATCTACAATTCTGAGTCTTGATCTTGCGTCCCCCCAGTTCGATCCAGCCTCCTCCCGGCCTGGCCCGGATGGCGTTGTTGCTCCAGGCGATAACCGTCCCCGGGAAAGTAAACGCCGGACAGCCGGTTCTGCAGGCTCAAGGTGACGCGAGGCTGTCGCGCCAGCGGCAGGAAGAAGTCCCGCGCCGACCGCAGCAGCTGGCCCAGATCCACGGGGGCGCGCTCGGGTTCCGGCAGACCATGTTCCCGCAGACTATGTTCCGGCAGACTATGGAAGTGCAGAACGTTATTCACGGTGGCGGCCAGAGTACGCAGCCCAGCATGCACATGCTCCACCCATTTCCGGCAGTCGCTGTCGAGATCGGATTCCGCCAGCAATCCCGCAAACAGTTCGAGGCTGCCGAGCGGGTTACGGATTTCATGAGCCAGTACGGCGGACATTTCCGCCAGCGCTTGCTCGCGCCGCAATTTCGCCTGGGGTTTCCTCGAGCCGCTTGCGCTGGCTCACATCTCGCAGAATAAAGACCGAGGCACTGGCCGCGCTGTCGGCAATGGCGGCATGGCGCGGCCAGCCAGCGCATTCCGCCTGCCTCGACCGGGACGCTCAGCTCCGGTTCGCCGCCTTCCCTGGGCACATTCGAGAAGCCGGGGTAGGGCACTGGGTAAGGTAGCGACAGATCCTGAAGCCGGCGCATCGCCATTGGGATTGAATCCGACGAGGCGCAGGGCCTCCGGATTGGCGCGCGAAATCTGACCGTCGCTGGCCACCACCACCACCCGGCAAGGCAGGCCTTCAAGGATGCGGTCCAGATGAGCCCGCATGCCGCGGTTTTCCTCGAGGCTCTCGGCCAGGTCGCTATTGCTTTTCTCGAGTTCGCGGCGCAGTCTTTCCACCTCGGCGCACGACCTTCCGTAGGATTGCTCAAGCGAGGCGGCAGCTTCGGCGAACGAACGAAACGCACGCAAAAGAAACTGCTCATCCTCGACGCTGGGATTGCCGATGTTCGATTGAGAAAAGCCAGCGTCGGGCGGCAGCAAAACCTGCTCAGACCAGCCTGTCGCGCTAGGCAAGGAAGTCATAGTACGCAGGCAAGATTTGCACGGGGCGTGCCAATTGCGGGCGCGGGCGCCTAAGATTTCTCTCAGGATTCGAGCGGTAGCTTTTGCCGCTCAGCGTTGTGGGAATACGAGAAATACAGATGCTGGACTTCGATGGTCGCGCGATTCTCCACCAGAATGGATGCCCGCTCCATCACGTGCTGCAGTTCGCGCACGTTGCCTCTCCAGGGATGGGCCTCAAGAATGCGAATCGCGTCCGGACTCAAGCACGGACTTGGCATCTCCATGGCCGCCGACATGCATGCCAGAAAATGTTCCGCCAGTGGCACGATGTCGGTTCGACGCTCGGCCAAAGTCGGCAACTCGATGGGAAACGCCGAGAGCCGGTAGAAAAGATCCTGGCGAAAATCTCCGCGCGCCGCCCAGCTGGCCAGATCCACGTTGCTGGCGGCCAGAACGCGCACGTCCACGCGCGTGACTTCCGATGTACCCAGCCGCTGAATTTCTTTTTGTTCCAGAAAGCGCAGCAACTTGGCCTGCATCCCTGAAGGAAGTTCGCTGACCTCGTCCAGAAACAGCGTTCCCCCATGGGCCGCCGGGATGCGGCCAAGTTGCGACTGGACGGCGCCGGTGAACGCTCCGCGGGTATAGCCGAACAGCTCAGACTCCAGCAGGGCTTCGGGAATGGCAGCGCAGTTGATTACCACGAGCGGCTTGGCCGAACGTGGACTGAGGGTATGCAGAGCCTGGGCTACGAGTTCTTTGCCCGTTCCCGTGGCGCCGGCGATGAGGACTGTGGTGGTGCGCGCAGCCACCAGGCGCACCATGCGATATAGGCGCTGCATGGCGTCACTGGTTCCGATCATTCCCGGCAGAGGATTCGCCACTTCGGCTTTCCCCATTTCCCGCGGCTCGCGGCCCAGACTCCGCCTGGCGTTATCCGGCCCGGCGGCATTCCGGTCTTCTTTTTTATTCTCATCTCTATTCTCATTTCTATTTTTATTCTCATCTTTATTCTCATCGGTACCGCGCCCTGCATCCGAATCGAGCATGACCACCTGAGTGCCGGGGAACCGTCGCTGGATGATGGCGATCAACTCCTCCGCGTCAAGATCGGGAAGCCGGCGGTCTAGAAACAGGACCTGCCAGTCTCCTTTCTCCAGTTTGGCCAGCGCCTCGGCACCGCCGAGAGCCTGCTGCACGGGCCGGCATCGCCCGTTCAACCGGTGAAGCACTTCCTCGCGCAGGGCGCTGTTCGGACTGGCGATCAGCGCTCCGCCGGAGTGAGTAAAGACGGGCATCGTAGGCATCGTGGGCAGGGCGCTCATTTCAATTCTCCCAATCTGCGCGGTGGCAATGCGGTAAAGAAGGAGGCTAGACGCAGTCGAACGCTGCAGGTCTGCGTCGCTTCCTCCCGGCTATAAGTCCATTCCGCGCCGGCCCGCTCCAATCCAGCCTGCGCGATCAGCAGACCCAGTTCCTGCCGCGAAAAGGGCGAATGCACGGGGGCAGGTCCTGGGTTCCAAGAGACTACGAAGCAAGCTTGTTCTCGTTCCGGCGCAATCACGATCTTCAGTTCGCTTCCCTTCCGAGTCAGACTCAAAACTGACTCGAGAAAGCGAAAGATCAGCGTCGCCATACAGCGCCGATCGCCCAGGACCGCGAGCGGAGCATTGCTCTCCAGCAACAGGTGCACGCTCTTGGCCTCGGCGATCGGAAGCAGGTCGTCGGCCGTGTCGCGCAGCAGTGCGTCGAACTGGAATGGCTCACTTGCTTCCGAATCCCACGGCGGGGTATCAGCCAGTTCGCGGATGGCTTCCACTAAAATTCGCATTCGCCCGGTAAGCTCCAGGCCTTCGCGCAGCGCACGGACGTATTCCTCTTTGCGCCGCGCGCTCGCCGCCGCCAGTTCCAGCGAACACTGCAGACCCGTCAGCGGCTGGTTGAGAGCATGCAGCAGATGTTGCAGCGGGCTGCGTCCCTTGGGCAGTGCCCCGATTGCCCGCTGGGGCGCGAGTTGAGGAGCGGCGCCGCTCATACTCGAACCTCGGATGCCGCAATTTCCGATGGACCACTCAACTCGTATCCCACGCCGCGCACCGTGTGGATCAGCTTCGTGGGGTGGCCATCGTCGATTTTGCGGCGCAGGTAGTTGATATAAACGTCCACCACGTTGGTGGTCGTATCAAACGTAAGATTCCAGACGTGCTCAATAATCATGGAGCGAGTAACTCTGCGTCCCACATTGAGCAGCAGGTATTCCAGGAGGACAAATTCTTTCGCGGTCAGATCGATCCTGCGAGTGGCGCGTTCGACGAGCCGTTGTACCCGGTCCAGTTTCAGATCGGCCGCGATCAGCACGGACTCCGAAGGCAGGTGACTGCGCCGCACCAGCGCCCGAATACGGGCAGAAAGCTCGCTGAACGAAAATGGTTTGGCCAGGTAGTCGTCCGCGCCTGTATCCAAGCACTGTACACGGTCTTCCACTCGTGTACGCTGGGTCAGTACCAGCACCGGCAGGCTCGGCTTTTTCGAGCGCAAGTGGCGCAGAACGCTGATTCCGTCCAGTTTCGGCAGGTTCAAGTCGAGAATTACGACGTCGTACTCCAGCTGAGTCGCTGCCGTCCGAGCCTGTTCGCCATCCGGAAAAACGTCCACCGAGTAGTGTTCGCCTTCCAGACCCTGGCGAACGAATCTCGCCAGCGCTTCATCATCTTCTGCAATAAGAATTCGCATAAGGTGAGCCGTCCTTAATTCAACAAGGCAAGTCTAGTTAGAAACTGCTCAATTGCAGACAAAACTAAGCCCACACAAAGGTATGTATGGGCAAGAATGGCGCTGGGTTTCAAATAGGAACCTTCGGCATACATCCGCGCGGATTGAGTTTCATTCTGGAGCGAACCTCACCGGCCAATTCCTTCCTGCCTGCTCACCAGAGATAATTCCGAAGGAAGTTTTTCTGACTGGAGTCCCGCCTTGGGGATGTGGAGCAAAACCACGCTAAAGTCTCTAGCTCTCCCTGGCGGAGTTCTGCTCTTGGTTGTTGTGCTGCTCGTCTATTCCGGTTGGCTGACCCTGGCTCTACCCGCACTCAGCTTTCTGTGCTATTGCTCACTGATCGGCGGAATGTTGCTGGCTTGGCGATTCCATTCCAGCCGCATCTTCTTCGCACTGGTGGTGCTTTTTCTAGCTCAGGAAGCAATCGCTCTCTTTGGTGGAGGATTTATCTCGCCCGGAACCCCGGGATGGGTGGCCGTGCAGGCCGCCGCCGTGCTGGTGCCCCTGAACTTCGTTCTCATCGCGCTGATGCAGGAGCGCGGCTTCACCGTCTCTGCCACCGTGCCCGTCGGCCTGGTGCTGTTCGTGCAATTCGTGATCGTGACCGTGCTCTGCCGCGCGGCAGAAGCGCTGCCACCGTCTCCTGCGCATCCGCATCACCTGGCGACTACAGTCTTTTTGCCGGAGTACGCGCTGCTGGTCTTCGCGGCGGCGGTCATCGTCTTGCTGACACGGTTCCTGTTCACCCGAAAGCCCGTCGACAGCGCTTTCCTGTGGTCACTCTCCGCCTTTTTTCTGTCTCTGCGTTTCACCGGAACCACCCGCATTTCGACCCTGTACTCCACCACTGCGGCATGCATCCTGGCGGCCTCGATCATTGAAAACTCCTACCTTCTTGCTTACCACGATGAGCTCACCACGCTGCCGTCCCGCCGCGCCTTCAACGATGCGCTCCTCCGGCTGCAGCCTCCCTATTCGATCGCAGTCGTGGATATTGATCACTTCAAGCGCTTCAACGACACCTACGGCCACGACACCGGCGACCAGGTCTTACGCTTGGTCGCGGCTAGCCTGGCGCGCGTAACCGGAGGGGGACAGGCCTATCGTTGTGGCGGGGAGGAGTTCAATATTCTTTTCGCGGGGAAAACCACTTCCGAAGTTGTGGATCATCTGGAGCAGTTGCGGGCGACGATCGAATCCTCCGAGTTCCGCATGCGAGCCGGCGACCGCCGCCAAGCCCCCCGCGGACCGGATCGCCGCAACGACCGCACTCGCAGTCGCGCTCGCAAGGGCGACGCGATTCGGCAGCTCGCCCAGGAATCAGGTCCAGCTCCGCTTTCCGTGACCATCAGCATCGGCGTCGCGACCTCTGCGAAGCACGAGTCCGACCCCAAACAGGTCCTGCAAGCGGCCGACAAAGCTCTGTATCGAGCCAAGGCCAACGGACGGAATCGGGTGGAGACGGCATCCCTCCGACGACCTCGCATCAAAACTGCTGGAATTGCCTGAACGCTCGACACCGTGGCGAGTCAAATCCAAGAGCAATGGATAGATGGGTCAAAGCGGAGACTTGCTCCGCGAACGCACGGCCCGGACCGTCAACCGTAGGGACGGGAAGTATGACGGCCCGGTTCCGAACGTTTTCGCAAGCACCGCAGGCCGTGCGGTCAGCCGGCGGTCGAAGGAGGGATTGGGTGCATCCGGCCTGTCCCCCCGCAAGCGGGACATTGCAAGCGGATAAATGCGACGCCTTCAGACTTACCGTTCAAGTCCACCGGCTTCGCAACATATCCAGTACCGCCGCAACTGGGGCAGTCGTCCGGAGCCACTCAATTCTCCCATTATTGAGGGCATTGTCTACGACGCGAGCGCGAAATTTGCCGCCCATTGTTTTGCGTTACGAATCACGAACAAGAATTCAGGCTTTCCGTGAGTAGCAACGCCCTGCAACGAGAACACCGACTCTCACGAGCCGTCCCCACTCACAACCCCCGTGGTAAAATATAGCTCCGCACGCCGGAGAGGTGGCAGAGTGGCCGAATGCGGCGGTTTGCTAAACCGTTGTACGGGCTAACACCTGTACCGAGGGTTCGAATCCCTCCCTCTCCGCCATTTCCCTAATGACTCCGCTAGAGTAAGCATCTACCCCCGTGTACGCGCCAAAAGAGGACTTCGGTCTTCCACTCACCGCCGCCGGCGAAGTGAAGATAGGTTGCTGCTAGCGCGCAGGAAGGTGGATCGAACGGTAGGAGCCTCGCGACGGTTCTCCGTCTGGCTTTTTGCCAACCCCGGGCAGCGGCGATCATTTGTTTGATGGTTCGCCGCCTTTCTAGTGTCCCCGAGTATCCCACTCAACTAGGAAGCAAACACCAGCCAAAGAAATCGGGACCGATCCGCAGGATCGGTCCCGCCGCCACGCTTTTTACTAGAACCTGGGCTCCTGCTCGTTGAACAGGTCGGTCATGGCCTTTGTACTCGAATCGCAAGCATGGTTCAGACAAGGGATGCCGAAGCCTCCCTCGATCGAGCGCAGCAGAGAGAAGTGCGTGTAAAACTCTCCACTCTGCAGCTCGTGGAAGCCATAGTTGGTATCCACGATGGTTACGACTTGGTTGATGACGGGTTGGACGGAGTAATCGTTTTCATCCCAAACCACGACAATCGCGCTGTGGCCTCTTTTCCATGCCGGGGATTCGTGGATGGCTTTCACAATCTTCTCGACTTCCTGGTCGCCCAGGATGAGTAATGCCGGGTTAAGGCCTGCCTGTGTGCCGTTGTCGTTGGGATCGGAGCCGCAGAAGGCGGTTCCGTTACTGCGCCCGTGCTGGTCATTGCACTGGTTGGGCACAATGTAAGAAAAATTCGGTACCTTGCCGGAAGCCAGGTCGCTCCACAGGCCGCGTCCGCCGTCAAAGCCACCCATCTGGGAATAGCTCAGCAACGGGTTGGTGCCCTGCTGCACGTCCTGAAAATAGACGAAGGGGTTGTGTTTGGAGGCGTAGAGCTGCACGATGTCGCCGGTAGTCAGCGGCGGAGTCAGTTGCGGGTTAATCTTGCTGAAATCAGTATTGTTGGTGAAGTTCCCATCGCTGTAATCCACCAGGTCCGGACCGCTCATCGGAAGATTTTCCTGGTAGGTCTTCCAGGTCTTGCCTGCAGCCACCAATTGCTCGGCGATCGTAATTCCAAGGGTGTCAGTGGCCGCCTTGTAGGATGTTTTGCCGTCTATGTTGATATCGCACGGAGGTCCCGTAACCTCGTTGCTGCAGTCGAGTACGGGAGTTGCGGCATCGGCTCCGCTGCCGGAGATGGGGCAAATGGCGGGACTGGGCGGATTGTCGGTGTTCGGAATTCCCGTAGAAAGATTCGTCGCGCAATTTCCGTTATGCCAGTCCGGGACATTGTCGCTGTGGATGCCGAAGTTCGATCCTCCTACGATTTCGAGATAGTTAGTCAGGCTGGGATGGGCGACGGCGAAGTAGTTGGCAGCGAGATTGGCCTTCCTGGCGTACTTACTGATGAATGGAGCGTTGGGGTTGTTGAGTATTTCGGTGTAACCATGGTTTTCCATCATGATGACGAAAACGTGGTCGAGATGCGGAATGCCCCTGGGCACCGCGCCTTCCTGCGCCATCACGGCGCCCGTGAGTGTGGCCAACAGGCCCAGAGCTAAGCTGGTTCTTTTCATGATTGTCTCCTGAATTTTTCGATGAGAATGGTCGTTGGACTTGGAAATCGGCTCTGGCACTTTCAAACCCTTGCCAGGACGCCGAAATCCATCCGAGTCAATTTAGAGACCCTAGCCGGGATTTGTTACAGTGCGGTGACACCGCCATTAAGATTCCGTGAATTCCGCCGTTAGCTGACAATTGCGCGACTTCGCGTTTCGTTCTACCATCCGAAGCAGTGGCTACCGCGAAAAACAATCCTGACCTCAACCATAATCGTGAGCGCCTAGTCTCTGCCGCGTCCGTCGAGGACGATTCTTCATTTGAGCTGAAGCTGCGGCCGCAGCGCCTGGCTGAGTTTATCGGGCAGAAAAAAGTTAAAGAGAATCTGGCGGTCGCAATCGAAGCCGCACGCTCGCGTGGCGAGGCTATGGACCACGTGCTCCTCTACGGCCCTCCGGGCCTCGGCAAGACCACGCTGGCCAACATTATTGCCAACGAGCTAGGCGTGCACTTCCAGCCCACGGCCGCGCCGCTTCTGCAGATCAAAGGTGACCTGACCGCGATCATTACCAACATGCAGGACAAGCAGGTGCTCTTCATCGACGAAATCCACCGCCTGCAGCCAGTGCTGGAAGAGCTGCTCTATTCCGCCCTGGAAGATTACAAGCTCGACATTATTATTGGCCAAGGTCCGTCGGCGCGCACCCACACGCTGGAAGTGAAGCCCTTCACTTTCGTGGGCGCCACCACACGGGCCGGACTGATCTCGGCGCCCCTGCGCTCCCGCTTCGGCATCGTGCTGCGGCTCGAGTTCTATGCTCCCGAAGATTTGCAGGTGATAGTAGAGCGGTCGGCGGAGATCATCGGCGTTGAAGTCAACGACGCTGGCGCGAAAGAAATTGCCAGCCGTTCGCGGGGCACACCCAGAATCGCAAACCGACTCTTGCGTCGCGTGCGAGACTACGCCCAGGTGCGCAGCGCCGGCAAGATTGACGAGCCCACGGCGAAGGCCGCGCTCGAGATGCTCGAAGTCGATCACTACGGATTCGATGAAGTGGACCGGCGGCTGCTCTTGACCATCATCGAGAAATATCAGGGCGGCCCAGTCGGCGTGAACACCTTGGCGGCGGTGCTGGCCGAAGAGCCGGATGCCATCGAAGAAATCTACGAGCCCTTCCTGATGCAGATCGGATTCCTGAACCGCACCCCCCGCGGCCGCGTCGCCACACAGTTGGCCTATGAGTATTTCAAAATTACGCCGTCTCGCAGGCAAACTTCGTTGTTCTAGAATGAAACGAGGAGCCTGCCTGAATGAATCGGAAGTATTTGTGACCCGGCTTGAGGTCGAGGTTGGGTAAACTGCGGGTTCTTTCTCCTACCTGATGAGTCCTAAGGCCCTCTCAGGACCTACGAAGTCCGAGGCAGCATCCTTCGACACACCCAAACATCATTTTGCTGTTTTTGTTTCAGCGCTCATGGTGTATCTTGCTCACTTCCCCCCGGTAGGGGGCGGGGAGGAGCGGGGGAGTTTTGCGTCTGTATCGAGCTCTGCATCGAAGGGCCAATCTGTTCGCGAAACTAGCGGTCGTTGCCGTACTTGTTTTGCTTGCAACGGAACTGCCCGCCTCAGCTTCTCGGCTGCAATCTGCACTGCTTCAGAATTCGACATCTAGTTCCCAAGCCGGGTCCTCGCCATCAACTTCCACCCCGCAGACGCCGTCAACCGGACCGCAATATCCTCTGCCGCTTTCGCAGACAAATCCTGCAATCCCCGGACAACCACCCAAGACTTCCCCCCAGTATCCTCCGCCCTCGGCACAGTTGCCGGAACCGCCAATCAAAAATCCGGAAGTCCAACCGGCCCCGAAACCCGCGCTGACGCCGCCCGCCCTCACTATCCCCCGCCTGCCGCGCCCCCCAGCTTTGGAAGACTTCCTCAGCATGCAGCCGCAAGGAGAAATCGCCCTGCAGTTGGCGAAGGTCACCGGCTTCACCCAGCGGACCCCGCACGACGGAGAGAACGTCTCCGAACCCACCGAAGCCTACCTCGGCTATGACGAGAAAAATCTCTATGTGGTCTTCGTTTGCTTCGACGATCCCAGGCAGGTCCGCGCCCGCATGTCGCGCCGCGAAGACGTCTACGACGACGATCAGGTTGAGATCATGCTCGACACCTTTCACGACCGGCGCCGCGCCTACGCCTTTCAGACCACGCCGCTCGGCGTGCAATGGGACGCCATCTGGACCGAGGCTGCGCGCGACGAGGTCAATGGAAACTTCGACACTTCCTTTGACACCGTGTGGAACTCCCGCGGCAAAGTGACCAGCCGGGGCTACGTGGTGTGGCTCGCCATTCCCTTCAAGAGCCTTCGTTTTCCGTCGACGACGCAGCAGGTATGGGGAATCATTCTGTATCGTGGAATCCAGCGTAAGAATGAAGATTCTTTCTGGCCGCCGATTTCCCAACGGATGGCGGGTCGCCTCGGCCAGGCCGCCACGTTGAACGGGCTCGAAGGAATTTCACCTAGTCACAACATCGAACTGATTCCCTATGGTGTGATGCGCGGCTTCCGCGCTCTCGACACCCGCGATCCGGCCAATCCCTATTTCCAGCATGCCGACGTCCAGGGCCAGCCCGGCATGGATGCCAAGTTCGTCATCCACGACCACTTCGTCGTCGATATGACAGCGAATCCCGACTTCAGCCAGGTCGAGTCTGAGGACCCGCAGATCACCGTCAACCAGCGCTATGCCGTTTATTTTCCGGAAAAACGTCCCTTCTTCCTAGAGAACGAAGACTTCTTCCGCACTCCGATGGATTTGATGTTTACGCGCAGCATCGGTGATCCTTCGGCCGGAATCCGCCTGACGGGAAAAGATGGACCGTACTCCGTCGGCCTGCTGGCGACCGACGATCGCAGTCCCGGCCTGGCCGTGCCCGACTTCAGCCAGTTCTCCGGCATGCGTTCCTACTTCACCATCGCCCACGTAAGCCGCGACATCTTCCGTCAGTCCAGCGTCGGCGCTCTCTACACCGACTGGGAGTGTCCCACCACCGGTGAATTCAACCGCATCGGTGGCGTCGATACTCACCTGAAATTCAATCCCAACTGGACCTTCGATGGCCAAGCCGTCACCACTTCCAGCAACCTGAACCTGAACTGCGAAGCCAACCTCTACCCCTTCAGTTCAGGCAACGTCGGCAATGGCACCTACTATGCCGGCCCGGCAGAAAAACTGTTATTGCACCGCGCTGGCCTGCACTTTATCTACGAAGGAATCTACAACGACGTGACCCCGGGATTCGTCACCATTCCCGGATTTATCAATCGCGTAGATATCCGCGAGACGGTCCAAGACCTGCATTACCGGTTTCGGCCAAAGAAGGGATGGATTATCAGTTGGGGCCCCTCGGTCAACCTGCGTTACGACTTTGACCACACTGGATTACGACTCGACACCTTCTACCAACCCTACTTCGTGATTCGAGGCCGGGGGCAGACCTTGATCATTCTGAAGCCCTACGAAGAGTTCCGCGAGCGCCTCCGTCCGCAGGATTTTTGCTTCCTCGGTTTTTCTCTGTACTGTACGCCGTTGCATCCGGGCAATCAGGATTATCACGAACACGAGGGCGGAGCCACATTTCAGACGGAATATCTCATGAAGGCCACACTCGCCGCGGGCTATTACTGGGGCGCCGTTGTGAATTTTGTAGCGTCGCCCGATGTGCCATCAGCCGCTCCCACGCCGTTCAATCACCCTTTTCTGGCGCGTGAAGACAGTAGCCAGGTCGGTGTTACCCTCCGCCCCATGAAGCCCCTCAAGATCGAGAACACCTATTTGTTCGACCGCCTGCGCACCACCAACAGCACCTATCTTTTCGAACAGTCGCAATTTCCCGGCGCCGGCCACGGCATTTTCAACGATCACATCCTGCGTAGCCAATGGAACTGGCAATTCACTCCCCAACTCTCCGCGCGCGTCATCCTGCAATACAACGCGCTCCTGGCCGGGACGCCCGGCATCGGATCTCCCTACACCTACCTGCCCACCCAGAAGGAGTTCAACGCCGACTTCCTCATCACCTACCTGGTGCATCCCGGCACAGCAATCTACGTCGGCTACAACAGCGACCTGCAAAACTTGAATGTGCAGCAGAACGTTGGCGTGTTTCAAACGCCGCGCGGCTACCTCAACGACAGCCGCCAATTCTTCGTGAAGGTCAGCTATCTGTTCCGATTCTGAAAAGCAGCTGTCAGCTGTCAGCTCTCAGCTTTCAGCCAGGAACCATCTGATTCGATTGTCTTTGCTGACAGCTGATAGCTGATAGCTCTTCAGCATTGCTGAATCCCGGCCATGTCCGGTAGAATCTAACATCCGAATCGAGGTCAGGACTGCCATGAAACCAGCCATTCATCCCGCATACAACGAAGTCCGCGTGCATTGCGCGTGCGGCAACGCATTCGTAACGCGCTCCAGCCACAAAGGCGACATCAGCGTGGAAATTTGCTCCGCCTGCCATCCCTTCTTCACCGGCAAGCAGAAGCTCATGGACACCGCCGGCCGCGTAGAGCGCTTCCGCCGCAAGTACGCCAAAAAAGAAGCAGCCGCGCCCGCAACTCCGGCGAAGAAATAACTTTTCTCGCCACGGCTTACGCGGATTGCAAAGGAAATTCAGAAAACTCAGCCCTCGCCCCGGCGAGGGCTTTCCTTTGGCACGACAGGTAGAATAAGACCGTGAAGAAGTTCTGGGACAACTCGGGCACGTGTGGGGCGGACACTCCCGTCGACAAGCACAGGGCAGGCTGTGTCCGCCAGGAAGCGCCACTACATCCAGTCCCCGCCGCCCTAACCATCGGCACCGTCACCATCTCCCCCGCGACCGTCCTCGCCCCCATGGCCGGCGTCACCGACACCGTCTTCCGCCGCTTCATCCGCAACCTCGGCGGATGCGGCCTCATCATGACCGAGTTCACGTCGGCCGACGGCGTCCTCCGCATGAAGGATCAGAAGGCCAAGCGCTATCTTCACTTTTACGAAGACGAGCACCCCATCTCCGCGCAGCTCTTCGGCAGCGATCCCCGCGTGATGGCCGAGGCCGCCCGCATGGTCGAAGGCCTGGGCTTCGACCTGGTCGACCTCAACCTGGGATGCCCCGCAAAAAAAGTCGTCAAGTGCAACGGAGGCTCGGGCCTGCTCCGCGATCTCCCCGCAATCGGCAAGATCTTCGAAGCCGTCCGCGCCGCCGTAGAAATTCCCTTCACCGTAAAATTTCGCGCCGGATGGAACGACGAAGAAATCGTCTGCGTAGAACTGGCCCGCATGGCGGAATCCTGCGGCCTGGCAGCGGTAGCGCTCCACGCCCGCACCCGCGAAATGGGCTATAGCGGCAACGCCCGCTGGGAGTGGATCTCCGCCATAAAAGATGCCGTCAAGATCCCGGTAATCGGCAACGGCGACATAAGAACGCCAGAAGACGCCTGCGCCATGGTCACGCAAACGGGATGCGACGCAGTCATGATCGGCCGTACCGCGCCGTCCAATCCCTGGATCTTCCGCCAGATCGAACAATACTGCGCCGCCCTGAATGCGAACACTGGCAGTGGTTATGTGACGGGCAGTGCCTGTGTGGGGACGGGCGACTCGCCCGCTCCCACACAATCCTACAACCAGCCCTCCGAAGCCGACCGCTACCAGATGATCCGTACCTACTTCCAAATGCTGATCGAGGAGGAACTCCCCGATGCGGTCGGCAAGATGAAGCAGTTCGCAAGCTGGTTCACCCACGGCGTCCCTGGCGGCGCAGCCCTGCGCAAAGCCATCTACGAATCCAAGAACGCGGTGGGAATTCTGTTCCGAGTCGAGGAATTCTTCGAACTAAGGTTATGTGGCGCGGGCGCCCTCGCCCGCGAGGTATAGAGGCAGGCATGGCGCCGGATATTTTGAGTAAGCTGGACACCGAGCTCCAGCAGGAAATAACGTCAGAGCGGCAGATCGTTTACATTCTCGTAGAAACGAGAAAGCTTCTTGAGGATCTGCCCGAGACAGATGGCTTCGAGACCTTGGATTTTTACTGCAATTGGGCAGTACACAGGCAGATGGACCGAGCATCGGCGAAGGCTCTCGTTCGCTGAGTCGATCAACACTTCGCGAAACTCCTTGGGTCTGGGCTCAACGAGCGGGAAAACAGTTGGCTAAGACGAAGTGCTCAGCCTCGATTCCTTCCGCACCCAATTTCTGAGATTTCTGGAGGCACATTCGTTGCCGAAAGAAGTCTGTTGTGATCGCTGCTGGCCAACTTTCCTGCAGTACTACTCCCTTGTGATTCAGGACTGCCCATTGCTATGTGTATGCGAAGACGAGTCGCTTACGCATATAGACAGGTTAGTTTTCACCAGCCTTCCCGCGCCTGAGGAAACACCAGGAGGAGGTGCGCCCGTCTCAATGCGATGGAACCTTTTCTTCAAGGGCAGGCAATTTTTGACCGCCCGACGATGGGTCCTAACGGTGTCCCCGGGGGTCAAAGAAGGGCTGCAACCACCGAAGCCGGAATCCAAGGATTCAGGCAAGCAGCGGTGGAAGAAAACTACACTCCCCGCGCCACCATCTTCCCACCCTCATCCCTCTCCACATAAGCCCACGGCGTCTTCGCATCATGGGTGAAAACCGTCAGCCACTTCTCCGGGAGCGCTTGCGCGTAATACTGCTTCTTGCTCTCAATCGTCTGCAGCGGAAACAAATCGAAGCTCATGCCCCAGGTGAGGTCAATGTGCGCCGTCGTAGGAATCAGGTCGGAGATATAGCAGGCCTTCACGCCCTCAGGGGCTGGAGCCCCGCTCTCTTGTTTGGCGTCTGACGGCGCGGCTTGAAGCCGCGCCCTTTCAAAGCCCGGACGTCCATTGACGATCACAGCCTGCATGTGCGCCGTGTGCCCGGGAAAAGTCTTCACCGAAATGCCAGGCACAATCTCTTCGCCACCCTTGAGCAGCGTCATCTGCCCGCTCTCGACCAGCGGATCGTAGTTCTCCGGGATGAAACTGATGGCGTCGCGTTCGCTGGGATGGCGCGCATATTGCCATTCGCCCTCCGGCGCGTAGTATTTCGCGCGCGGAAATGTCGAGACAATTTTGCCATTCTTGTCTCGCACCGTATTCCATCCGCAATGATCAAAATGCAGATGCGAGTTGATCACGATGTCGACATCTTCTGGCGCGACGCCGGCCGCCGCAAGATCGTCGAGCAACTGCGCCGGTTGGCCGTAAAACTTGACCATGCGCTCGGAAAGTTTGTTGCCCATTCCGGTCTCGACCAGTACGGTCCGTTTGCCGGTGCGAATGAGCAGCGAGTTGAGTCCGGCAGTGACGTAATTCTTGTCGTCGGCTGCAACCTTGCGCGACCACATCACCTTGGGTACGACGCCAAAAAACGCCCCACCATCCAGCGGATAAGTGCCGTCAGAAAAAGCGCTGAGTTCAAAGTCGCCAAGCGTGAGCTGGTACATAGAGCTAGTGTGCCACACCGCAAATGAGCCTTTTCACCACAGAGTCACAGAGAGGAACAAATCAAGAAGTTGATCTTCTCTGTGTCTCTGTGACTCTGTGGTGATAGGTGTTACCGGAAAAGTAACCCTAAAACCCTCTGCCTGTACCGCTGATTGTGTGACATCCAACCTTGCCTGAGCACGCGGACTAAGGCAAGCTAGCGTCGGCGTAGCCGTAGTTGAGCTCAAAGCGGGTGCACCAAGTACTATTTTTTCAGTATTTTGACCCCTTTGGGATCAGGATTTTGCAGACACATTTTGTAAACTCCGTGCCGGTCGCGGCTTTCAACGGGGCAGGGAGGGGTAGGGATAACGAACCGGTAAACTTTCCCTTTTTTGGCCTCTCATTTCGAATCGCCTTCGAAAATTTCCCCACCGCCCGCGCTTGGACCTTTCCGCATCCCTCCAGCATCAAATGTTTATCAGTTCACAAGATTATTCACTTCACAAAAGCGGGAAAGGGGTGTTAAATGACCCCATGGCCTAAGCGCCCCTCTTTTGGAAGGAGGAAAATCGTGACTCTTTGCGCGGCTGGGATTAGTCAGCACTTCGCTTCTCCGCAGTGCATTATTATCGTGTGCGATCGAAAACTAGTGTTCGGGTCGGGAATTTCCGCCGATGGAATTGCATGGAAGCTACAAACAATCCACCCGCGATGGCGCGTCATGTATGCAGGCCCCGTCTCGCCACTAGTTGCATTGCAAGACGCGGTGAAGTGCGCAACAGCCAATGCCGATGGCGACGATCTACGGAGTTTCGCCAGATTGTGCAGCAACGCTTACCGAGAAGAGCGGAAGCACATTATAGAGACGGAGATTCTCGCTGAGTACGATCTAGAATCGTATGCTGAGTACCAAGCCCTAAAGGGATCAGATCAACGCTTACACGAAGCATTGACCGAGAAAATTAGAAAAGCCGAGGAGGATTGGAACCTGCTCTTTTTCGGCTTCGATGGGGCTGATAGACCGCACATCTTTGTGATTACCGAGTACGGCAAGATTCAGTACTGTGACGCCGAAGGCTTTGCAGCCATTGGGAGCGGAGCATGGATCGCGTATGCCGCTCTATCGCGTCTTGGTTTCAATCGCACTCTCCCAAGGGGCGAAGCTCTATACGGGATGTTGGCGGCTAAATTTTCCGCTGAAAGCGCCGATGGCGTTGGGGAAGAAACTGCCCTGCTAATCAATTCGCATACAGACCGCCTAGGGCATACAGTTCCCGGTCTACAGCCAAAAGATATTGCAGAATTAAAGCAAGAATGGAAGCAACTGCCACGCATTCCCGACGGCGCCGCTGACCGTCTTGAAGGATACATAAAAACTGGAGAGAGCGAGGATCGGAGGCGGGTGTCTAATCCACTTAGGGGATATATTAAGAGATCAGGAAAACGAAAGAAAAGCCCCGGCTAGCACCATGCTAATCAACATCGACATCATCGACCGATTTAACGACAAATTTACTGCCATCTATTTCACATTGACACTTTGGGCAGGATATTGGGCCGTGGTACAGGGCCAGTCCAGAAAAGAAAATCCCAAGACTGCTCCACAGTGCTGCGCGGGCAATAGCTGTCAGACTGAAGAGTTTTTTTGCGGAGTAAAAATATCTGCACTGCACTGGCGTACTTTTGCGAAGATCCACATACCATTCTCCGACACCGTATTGCGATGGGCGAAGATAGAACTTATTCGGCTGTCTGTTGTCGCGGGTCCGTTTTTGCGTTGTCTCGCTGCATTCTCCGAGTGGTGCCAGTGGAGCGGCAAGCCATGCTCGCCTTTCGGTTGCGTCGTCACGTTCAACTTGTTCGACCTCGCAGCCGTGGCTAAGAAGCATCACCGTCTTGAACTCGAAGGTTCCTTTCAGGCTATCTCCAGGCTTTGCATCCACGGGTTCCGGATCATCGGCAGAATAGAGCTGTGCCATGCCTTTCTGTTTTATGCTTGGCCGGAAAAACTGCAAAGGAAACTTAGAGACAGGGAAAGGAACTTCCAAGAATACGTCGCCCTGCTCCAGTATCTCGCCGGGAGGCGTATAAAAAGCATCAGATTCCACGCGACTAGTCTACATCAGGTTCATCGGTATTCCACTTCACCGCTTTTGATGAACGCTGCAGGTGGCTCCCGATTTCTTCAAAGGAATGAGGTTTCAGCTCTACTCGTTGCGTTCCCGAGGGAATGCAACGAGACCTTGGCTCCGGTTCCGCTCTTTTTGGAGACTGAAGCGCGGTACGGTTTTTATGCTCGCTTCGTTGCAAGGCATGTTTAGGCTTGTGCGCCATGGTGTGGTATTCCCTTCTGTTTGGATGGCCGATGCGTGGCGAAGCATATGCTCGGGGAGGACACTTGGGTCTATTTGAAATCGGAGTATAGCACGCAACAAGTTACTTTCGTGTCATGCTGTCAGTCGTTCAAACGTGAGTACCGGGGCCGTTACCATGTGGCGGAGCGTATCGAGGAAAAGAGTGTGAGACTTGCGACGGTTGAACCGGAACGTCATTTCGTTCAAGTAGGCCGGGAGATGCTTCGCGCTGATCCTGTGCCAGCTTCCCATAACGGCACGCTTAAAAAGAGAGAAAGCGGATTCAATGGTGTTCGTCGTGATGCACGCGCCGTCCTCGTAGCGCACGTACTCTTTCGCCAGATGGTTGACCGTTTTGTGTTCGGTATCCCCTACGGCATTCTTGTAGGCTGGAAAGCTGTCTGTGATGAGCACGTCAACGTCAGCACTAACATTTTCTTGGATGTACTTCGCGAGTGTTCCGCTCTTGGCATCCTCGGCATGGAAGAACCGCAAAGCGCCGTTGCGCTGGCGAATGCCGATGACCACTTCTTTGTTGGCGAGCCTTGCGCCACGGCCAGCGCCGCGATTCTTTCCGCCTACGTAGGTTTCGTCCATTTCAATAGTGCCATCGAGCATCGGTTGATCTGTTTCTTTCATGGCAGCGCGGATGCGATGGCAGAGGTACCATGCCGTTTTATAGGAGCCTTTGTGCTGGCCCCAGATCGTGCGCTTGAGTTGGAGAGCGCTCATGCCCTTCTTGGCTTCACACAGCAGAAGCGTTGCGAGGAACCATTTCTGAAGCGGCAAATGGGAATCGTTGAAGATCGTGCCAGCGGTAACCGTGAACTGGTAATCGCACTCTTTGCAGTAGAACAGTTGCTTGGCTGTGGCGAGTTCTACGGCTGGCATTTTGCAGCGCGTGCATTCGACGCCATTGGGCCAGCGCAAACGGACAAGCAATTCGCGGCATCGTTCGTCGATGTCAAACAGGTTTATAACGTCAACTAAAGTCATAGAGGCCTCATGGACGCGAAAGAGAAACGGGAAGAGTTGAAACGAGTACCGACTAGGAAGTTGCTGGCAAGCATCAAGCGGGACTTGCGGAAGTCTTTGCGGCCTACCGCATCTGCCGCTAAACCTAAGAAACCGTAGCCATTAGCTTCCATGAGAAGAAGTATGCGCCCCTTGGTTGCTTTTGTCAAGTGAATAATCTTGTCAGTTCATTACTACCGGAGAAATGCCATGATTCAGATTCGTCCCAGCCAGGAGCGTGGAGGCGGAAACCACGGCTGGCTCAAAACTCAGCACACCTTCACCTTCAACGACTATTGGGATCCCAAGTGGATGGGATTCCGTTCGCTGCGCGTCATCAACGAAGATTGGGTTGCGCCCAACAAGGGTTTCCCGACACATCCACATCGCGATATGGAGATCATCACCTACGTTCTCGAAGGCAAACTTGAGCACAACGACAGTTTGGGAACCGGTTCGGTAATTCTGCCAGGCGATGGCCAACGCATGACCGCAGGCAGCGGCATTCGCCACAGCGAGTTCAATCCCTCGACTACCGATGCGGTGCATCTGCTGCAGATCTGGATTTTGCCGGAGAAGGACGCGTTGCCGCCGAGCTATGAGCAAAAATCCTTTCCCGAAAAGGAGAAACAAGGAAAATTCCGGCTGATCGCATCGCGCGATGCCAGCGACGGATCAGTGAAGATTAATCAGGATGCTAAGCTGTATGTCTCGCTGCTCAAGCCCGGCGAAGAAGTCACGCACGAGTTCGCCGCCGGACGTCACGGCTGGCTTCAGGTCGCGCGCGGCGCAGTCGAACTGAACGGAAGGCCGCTGGCACAAGGCGATGGCGCAGCCATCAGCGACGAAAAGAAGTTGAGCATCAAAGGCACAGAATACGCCGAAGTACTGCTCTTCGACTTGGCGTAATCCAACCTCTTTTGCCACGGATTTGCGCGGATCAACACGGATATCTTTCTTGCATTTGGCCTGATCCGTGAAGATCTGTGAGCTCCGGGGCTTGGTTTTGCTAGTCTCTTCCTCATGCAGCGGCCTGCGCTTGTGACGGTCATTGCAGTTCTCTTCTTTCTGGCCGCGATCTACCTCTGGACGATCGGCGCGGTGATGCTCCTCGCCCCGGGAACAATCTCGCTGATGAGCGGATCCCAGTTCATGTATGGACTCGAGTTAGCGGGACCTTACATGGCGCTGCTCGTTGGGGCTGGTTGGGCGCTCGTCGGTTGGGGATTGTTTCGCTTGCACAATTGGGCGCGCTGGGCCGCGATGCTGGTGATGACGATCGGAATCGCGTCGCTGGTCCCAAAGATTTCGGCGGCGGAATTGGGCGTGCCGTTGCTGTGGTACGGACTGCAGATTGCATTGCGCGCTGCGGCTGCGTGGTATCTGGCTCAAGCGCCCGCGGTGATTGAGAGCTTTCGCAGCCAGTAGAGCTGTTCCGACCAGACTCAAGCCACGGATCTTCACGGATCTTCACCGATTTTCACTGATAACAAATCTGGAATAACAAAGCTTGAAGAGTTATCTGTGTGTATCCGTGCGATCCGCGGCTTGTTTTGCTTTGGCTTTGGCTGCTTCTTTCTCGCCTACGCGTTTGCTGACTTCGAACTTGATTTTGGCGGCCTTCTTGTCGGCGTCGACGATGATGTGATCCCCGTGAAGGACTTCGCCGTCGAGAATTTTCAGCGCCAGCGGATCCTGCAACAGCTTTTGGATCGCGCGCTTCAGCGGACGTGCGCCGAAGTTCGGGTCGTATCCCTGCGTGAAGAGCAGGTCCTTCGCCGCGTCCGTCAGCTCCAGAGAGATCTTGCGATCGGCGAGCAGGCCGCGAACATCTTCCAGGCGCAGCTCGATGATTCGGACCAGCTGTTCCTTGCCGAGCGGCCGGAAGACGATGATGTCGTCGACGCGGTTCAGAAACTCCGGCTTGAAGTGCGTGTGCAGCAGGTTCTGCACCTGCTTGCTGGCTTTCTCAAACTCTTCCGGTGTTCGCACATGGTCGGCTTGCAAATAGCTGGAGCCGATGTTCGACGTCATGATGATGATCGTATTCTTGAAGTCGACGACGCGGCCTTTGCCGTCAGTCAAGCGACCATCGTCCATCATCTGCAAGAGCACATTGAACACGTCAGGGTGCGCCTTTTCGATTTCATCGAAGAGCACAACCGCATACGGACGACGGCGAACCTGCTCGGTAAGCTGCCCTCCTTCTTCGTAGCCGACATAACCCGGAGGCGCGCCAATCAGGCGAGCGACCGAGTGCTTCTCCATGTATTCGGACATGTCGATGCGCCATAAGGCATGCTCATCGTCGAACAAGAATTCGGCGAGGGCGCGCGCCAGTTCCGTTTTGCCGACTCCGGTTGGGCCGAGAAAGATGAAGGAGCCGA
>Ga0182024_10001383_pt1 | contig 62675 bp, 45 predicted proteins | sample P32metaG_FD_120480 | JGI IMG/M metagenome (GOLD analysis project Ga0182024, IMG submission 120480) | Permafrost microbial communities from Stordalen Mire, Sweden - P3-2 metaG (Illumina Assembly) | ecosystem: Environmental > Terrestrial > Soil > Wetlands > Permafrost | place: Sweden: Stordalen...
GAGCGAGGGGACCTTAACCGGGATGCCGGGAAGGTTGATTCCCTTGTTCTCGCCCAGCAGGCCGCCGTTGACGATGCGACAGACGACATCGGCGCCATCAAGCCGCTCGACGCTCAGTTCAATGAGGCCGTCGGAGAGCAGGACACGGGAGCCCAGTTCGAGGTTCTCGGCAAGGGTGCGGAAGGTGGTGCCGACCAGAGCGGCGGTGCCTTCGATGGCGCGGGGAGTAATGGTGAAGAGCTCGCCGGCGACGAGCTGGACCGGGGTATGGTCCTTGAGCTTGCCGGTACGGATCTTGGGGCCCTGCAGGTCGGCGAGGATGCAGATGGGCTTTTGTTCTGCGCGGGAGACGGCGCGGACCATCTGAATCAGCTCGGCCTTCTGCGCGTGCGAGCCGTGGGAGAAGTTGAGGCGAGCGACGTCGACACCGGCGCGGACGAGATCGCGGAAGACCTCCGCGGTGCTAGAGGCAGGACCGAGGGTGGCGACGATCTTGGCGCGGCGCGCATGGCGGGACGCGGCGATGCCGTTGGCGGAGCCAGTGGGAGCGAGGGCAGCGTCGGGACGGTGTGAAGCATTCATGGATGCGTTTCCAGATTCCTTGGAGGGTGGGAGTGGGGAGGCTGCCGCTGCGTGGCCGGGATTCGACCGGCCACAAAAGGACTCGTGTCCCCAGTCATTCTAACCGCAGGCGGCAGAGCGTGGGCTATGCAGGCGGGGATTGAGCGCGGAGCGGAGTCGAAGTGGGAGTACGCCGGGCGCGGAATGAGATGGAGGCGAGGCGGTCAACCTGGGCGTTGAACTCGGCGCCACAGAGGACGCTGAGCGAGACGATGTAGAGCCAAAAGAGCAGCGCGATGGCTGCGCCAAGCGAACCGTAGACCTCAGAGTAATTGGCGAAACGGGTGACGTACCAGCCAAAGGCGAGCGTGGTGAGGAACCACATGGCAGTGGCCATGATGGCTCCGGGAAGAACGGTCTGCCAGGAGGGTGCAGGCAGGGCGCCGACAGAAGGCGCGGAGACCGTGGAGGACGGCGCGGCGACGAACGGCAACGAGCGGAGGATGGCGCGGCGGGTGCGGCCGACGGTGCGCGCGAGCGGGGCTGCGATGGGTGTGGGAAGGGAGATGGGCAGGCGGGCATCCGGCACGCCGAGGTGGTAGAGCAGGCCGATGAGTCCGACGCTGGCCGCAAAGGAGACGATCCAGCGCACTAGCACCGCAACCGTATAGATGGGTGCGCGGGACTGGGGGCCGATGCTGGAGACCAGCCACTGGGTGACGGCATGGCCGAAGACGATGAGCAGGCTGGCGACGCCAAGAGGGATCAGGGAGAGGAAGACGAGCTCGACGGTGCGGCGACGGCGGCGCCAGAAGCTCCAGGAGTTGCGCGGGAGATTGCGCGCGCGGCGCAGGCCTTCCATCAGGGTGGAGATGATGTTGGTGGCGCCGAGGAAGCTGACGAAGCCTGCGGTGACGAGGGCGCGCAGCGAGTGCGCGTGTTTGGGCGAGTTCTCAAAGGCCGCGTCCAGCAGCGGGCTGACGCCGGGAGGAAGGACGCGCTCAAAGAAGGCGGCGAGCTGGAAGCGGACCGGTGCGGTATCCGGCAGCAGCCCGACCACCGCGGCGGCGACGATGAGCGCGGGAAAGAGCGCGACGATGGCGGAGTAGGCGGTGGACTGCGCGAGATTGAAGCAGCCATGCGCGGCGGCGCTGAGGACGGTGCGGCGCAGGGCGCGAGCGAGCACCGCGTACCGCCAGCGGAGACGATAGGTGAGGCTGGGGCGAACACGCAGGCGCGCAGGCGCGGGTACGGAGGGTTCGACGGCGCGGGTTGGAGCGGGCGCGGTGAGCTCTTCCACTCAGGTCTTCCATTTCTCGAGGAACTCGGTGACGGAGGAGGACTCCATGTGGCGCATGTCGTTGAACTGGCCGGTTTGCTGGGAGTAGAGCACGCGGCCATCGGGCGCGAGGACGGCGAGCGCGGGCACGCCTTTGGCAATGGGCACGCCATACTTCTTGGCAAGGGAGATGTTGTGGTCCATCTGGCCGATCCAGACGTGGACGAGGATGAAGTTCTGGTCGAGCAGCGCGGCGTTGGGCGGCTGGTGGAAATAGATGTCGAGAACCTGGCAATCACCACACCAGTCGCCGCCGAAGTCGAGGATGACTCGCTTGTGCTGGCTGCTCGCGAGGGCGAGCGCGGCGGCGATGTCCTTGGCGGGTTTGGCGGTCTCCGAGTAGATGTGCCGGGGCACGATAACAGGCGCGGCGGGACTGGACTGGGCGGAAGCAGCGACAATCCACGGGACTACAGGAACGCAGACCAGCACAGCGATTGCAAGATGGCGAGAGGGTCGACGCAGAAAACTGGAGATTGGCATGGGGATTCCCTCCGAGGATGGACGGGCTTATGGGCGCGAACACTCTGAACCGGCAGCGGCGCGGGCCGGAGCATGCGGCGCGGGCGGTTGCTTCCCATGATGCATGAGGGGCAGGGCGAGGTGCAAAGCGCAATTGCAAGGCTGGTGTATTCTGAAGGAAAGCGATGATTTTTTCCAGGGATTATGTAGGCTATCTGGCGCGCCAGACGGTGAAGCATCTTGTGGACGCGAAGATGATCCAGACGGCGAAGCCGGCCGTGGTGAGCGAGCGCGTGGCGGCGGCGATGGTGGATGAGCTGTCGCTGGAAGACCGCATCAACGAAGAGGTGCGGGTGATCCTGGACGCGTTCCAGGAGGACATGCGCAAGACCGGCGCGAGCTATCCGGAGATGTTCAAGAAGGTGAAGAACGAGCTGGCGCGCAAGTATAAGGCGGTGCTGTGAGAGTCTCGCGCGACAAGGTGAACAAGCTGGCGCACACGGTGGCGGACACGCTGGCGGAGATTCCGGAGTGCGATTTTCTGGAGGACCGCAATACCATCCGGCAGGAGGCGCGCAAGGCGCTGGAGAAGCTGCTGAGCGAAGAGCTGAAGCTGGACGCGGCGGCGCGGCTGAAGATCGCCTCGCAGAGGAAGATCATCCTCGAGGGATCGCAGGAGTGGGACATCCTCTACCGCAAGTACTACAACGACGAGGTAAAGAAGCTGGGGCTGTAGGCGGCGATCGAGCTGGTATATACTTGAAGCTGCACTGGAGAGAGCATCCTTCTGCGCGCGCCCGATGGCGTTATGGTGTAACTGGTTAACACGCCGCCCTCTCAAGGCGGAGAGTCCGGGTTCGAGCCCCGGTAACGCTACCAACTTCTATCCGTGATTCAGGGGATATTGAAAGGGCGCCATTCTGCCCCTGCTTTCAATAGTCAACTCAGCCTCATGGTCGCTGGCCTAACTTGCTGGTTGCGACTGCGGTTGAAAGAGGCGTAACGGCCGGCGTTGCCGCGCCTACCAACTCGACCACCTGGTCGAGGCAGGAGACCCACACGTTGCCGGAGGGGTCGATGGCGACACCGATGGGATTGTCGTAGAGGGGGCCGCTGGTGTAGCCGCTGGATCCGGGGACGGTGCCGCCGGTATAACCATGGGATCCGGAGATTGGGCTGCCGGAGCTGGAGAGTTCGCTGACGCTGCCGCCGACAACATTGGCGATCCAGACATTGCCGGAGCCGTCCATGGCGAGGAGACCGGCGCCGCCGGCAGACACGCCGCCACCGGTGTATCCGGAGCCGGAGAGCAGAGAATCGGTGCTGGAGAACTCGACGACGCTGCTGGTGGAGCTGCCGGCGTTTGCGATCCAGGCATCGTTGGAGCTGTCGATGGCGACGCCGACGGGACCATCCAAGCCTCCTCCGCTGACGGAGACGGGACCGGTGCTGGTGATTTGGGTGACGGTGGTGCCGGCGGTGGCGTCGTTGTCCGCGGCCCATGCATTGCCGGCAGTGTCTACGGCGATGCCGTAGGGTCCGCTGAGGCCCCCGCCGGTATACGGACTGCCGGAATGGTTGGTGCCGCTACTGGTTAGCTCGGTGACGCTGTCACCGCCATTATTTGCGATCCAGAGGTTGCCAGTGCCGTCTATGGCGATGCCGAGGGGTTTGTTCATGGTCCCGGCCGTGTAGGGCGACCCAAGAGATGCTGTGCCCGAACTGTTGAGCTCGGTGACGCTGTTGGTGGTGTAGTTGGTGACCCAGACGTTGGCGGGAATGTTGTTGTCGATGGCTAGGCCGTAGGGGCTGCTGATGCTGCCGCCCTGGTATCCGTTCGCGCCGGAGAGAGGCTGACCCGAGCTGGCGAGTTCGCTGACGCTGTTACCCACTTGGTTGGCGGTCCAGACATTCCCGGAGGCGTCGATGGCAATGGCGTTCGGGCTGTTGCTGCCGATGCCACCGCCGGTGAAACTGAGCGCGATGGTGAAGTCGATGGGCTGTCCACTCAGCCCGGGGAAGGGCGGCGAGGCCGTGGCGAGGCCGTAGAGGGCGGTTATGTTGGCGCCGGGATTATGCGCGATGTTGATGGCCGCGGTTGCCGTGTCGGCGGGCTGCGCGCCGGTGGTGCCGCCGGCGAGCGCATTGGTGAAGAGCGTATAGCACGGAGTCGGCGTCATCCCGCCAGTGACGTCGCCGGTAGTGTTGATGCATGCCGCAAGAATATCCGCGAGGGTGTTGATCTCGCTCTGCGGAACGGTGCTGCTGGTGGGAGCGGTCGGAGTGGCCGCCAACGCAACGCCGGTGGAGAGGGTCTCGAGGTTCGCGGCATTGGCAAACGCGTTTTGGATTCCAACCGTCGCCAGCGCTGAACCCGAACTGGAGACATGGGTCGCGTCGGTCGCATATCCCGCAAGTGCGTATGCCGCCGCGATGGTGGAGACTTCGTTCACATCAATGAATGGCGTTGCGATGAGGAAGTTTCCGGCGCTGGGACAGTTCCCCAGCACTGCCAGTAATCCGGCGGAGGTGTTGTCGGTCCCGTCGGCAAGGCCGGGATTCCCGCCTAGCGCGTAAACATACACCTGCGTGACATTCGGAGTGCAACTGTACTCGCTGCTGGTGATGCTGAAATTGCCGTTCGGATCCGTGGTGACGTAGCCGCCGACCGAGTCGGACGATCCAGTGGTGAGCAGCGAGCCGGATTTGTTGGTAGACACTGCGATAAGGCCGGGGCCTGCATTCCCCATGTTGTTCGCGGCGAAGAGATAGACATGGGCCCCGGTGATGGGCTGATTGCCGCCATGGACTCTGCCTTGAATCGCCAGGCCCGGGCCGGGCGTAGGAGTTGAGGTCGAGCTCAACGAGCAACCGCTAAGGAGCAGAAGCAGAGCACAGGCCAAAGGCGCCGAGAGGGGGGAGACGGAGGGCCGCATAAAACCTCGATTTTCGGGGATGGGAGGGAGACGGCCGGCACAACAATCACTTCCCAGTGTTGGAGCAGGCCAAATTCCGAGCTTGGATGTGAGAATTACCTTCCAGCCCTGAATTGTCAAGCGGATTTTCCTCTGCTGACAATCGCAGTGCTGTTAACGGAAGAATGAAATACTTGGAGAGGCAAAAGCATATCCTTTCAGGAATGACAAACTAGGGCGGCACAAATGGATACGCTGCGTGCAGGCATCGGTTCTGCGCGTGTGTGAGATCGGGAGAGATTGGAAATGGCAGAAGCAAGTTGCGACATCGGGTTGATTGGCCTGGCGGTGATGGGGCAGAACTTAGTCCTGAACATGAACGATCACGGCTTCAAGGTTGCGGTGTTCAATCGCACGGTCTCCAAGGTGGACGACTTCATCGCCAACGAGGCGAAGGGCACCGAAGTTGTGGGCGCGCACTCGGCGGAAGAGCTGTGCAAGCTGCTGAAGCGGCCGCGCCGGGTGATGATCATGGTGAAGGCGGGCGATGTGGTGGACCAGACCATCGACCATGTGCTGCCATATCTCGAAAAGGGCGACATCATCATCGACGGCGGCAACTCGCTGTACACCGACTCCAACCGGCGCACGAAGGACCTGGCGGCGAAGGGGATTCTGTTCATCGGCACGGGCGTGTCGGGCGGCGAGGAGGGCGCACGCTTCGGCCCGTCGATTATGCCGGGCGGCAATCCTGCGGCGTGGCCGCACGTGAAGGCCATCTTCCAGTCGATCGCGGCCAAGGTGGAGGACGGCACGCCGTGCTGCGATTGGGTGGGCGAAGACGGCGCCGGCCACTACGTGAAGATGGTGCACAACGGGATCGAATACGGCGACATTCAGCTGATCTGCGAGGCCTACCAACTACTGAAGGACAGCCTTGGACTGAGCGCGGACGAACTGGCCGAGATCTTTACGGAGTGGAACAAGGGTGAGCTGGACAGCTATTTGATCGAAATTTCTGCCGAGATCTTCGCCAAGAAGGATGACGACGGGCAGCCAATGGTAGACAAGATCCTGGATACGGCCGGGCAGAAGGGCACGGGCAAGTGGACGGCGATCTCGGCGCTCGACCTGGGGATGCCGCTGACGCTGATCGGCGAGAGCGTGTTCGCGCGCTGCCTCTCGGCGCTGAAGGACGAGCGCGTGACGGCGTCGAAGGTGCTGGACGGACCCGCCAAGACGATTACGGTCGCGGAGAAGAAGCAGTTCATCGAGGACGTGCGGCGCGCGCTCTACTGCTCCAAGATGATCAGCTACGCGCAGGGTTACATGCTGCTGCGTGCGGCGGAGAAGGACGAGGGCTGGCACCTGAATATGGGCGGCATCGCGCTGATGTGGCGCGGCGGCTGCATCATCCGCAGCGTCTTCCTGGGAAACATCAAGGCGGCGTTCGATAAGAATCCTGAACTGGCCAACCTGTTGCTGGACGACTTCTTCTCCGGCGCGCTGAACAAGTACCAGGCGAGCTGGCGCAAGGCGCTGGTGCATGCCATCGAGGTGGGCGTGCCGACGCCGGCGTTCTCCACCGCGCTGGCGTTCTTCGATGGATATAGAACAGCCAGGCTGCCGGCGAACCTGCTGCAGGCACAGAGGGACTTCTTTGGCGCGCACACCTATGAGCGCGTCGACAAGCCACGTGGAGAGTTCTTCCACACTAACTGGACAGGGCGCGGCGGCAGAGTCTCGTCGACGACGTACAACGCGTAGGCGGCCGGTAGCACGAGACCGAAGAGAAGCGATGCGGCAAATGAAAGGCGCCCCAAAGGGCGCCTTTTTACCGTTCCTAATTCCATTTTTGCTACGCGCTTCCATTGTTGCTATGTACGGGCTTCCGCCCTTGCTACACGCTGAATCCTACACGCTGAAGGATGACCCGCAGCCGCAGGTGCTCTTCACCGCGGCGTTCTCGAACTTGAAGCCGGCTGCCTCGAGTGTCTCCACGTAGTCCACCACGCAGTTGTTCAGGTAGACCGCGGAGGTTGCGTCGAGGAAGACCTTGAGGTCGTCGAAGCGGTAGACCTTGTCCATCATCCCGGCCTGGTTCTCGAACGACATCGAGTACTGGAACCCGGAACAGCCTCCGCCCACCACACCGATGCGCAGCCCTGCGGGCACCGGATCCTGCGTGGCCATAATCTCCTTCACCTTGGCGATGGCCGCGTCTGTCAGCGTGACCGGCTGTGCCTTCGCGGGCGGCGCTCCAGTGACGACCTCAGGGGTGGGGGTAACGGTTGCCGTGGACATTGTGAATCTCCTTTGTACTTCAGCATCTCCAGTATATGCGACCATTCCGGTCGCGGCAAACAAATCGCATGTACCACTCCTTCATTCGATGCCCCGTCCTCCTGCCGGATGCAGTCCTAAGCGCAACTCGTGCAAATTCCGCATCTTCAAGGCACTCTCAGCCATCGAAGTAGTGTGAAGCCACTCAGCCTGCTGGTCGACGCCTTCGTGAACACGTTCGGCATCACCCGTCCGTCGCCCGAGGCTGAGGCCCGCGCGGGCCGCATCATCGCCGTCATGCTCGCCGGCGTGCTAGTGGTGCTCTGCGTCGCCGCCTGGCTGCTGCGCGTCGCGTTCACACGTTAGCTTCCTGCCCTGCCGCCGCGCATCGGGAATCCCGAATATCAGCGTGCGACAGAATCCCGAATATAAACAGCCATGTCCGCGATCGCCGGAATTTCTGGCGGGCCGTCCGCCTCCCGGCGTATGATTCTCCTCGGCGTGCCTGCAAGCCGCGCGCCGCCAGGCGATTCCGCTTCCAATCCAAGTTCGATTGCTCCTGCGATGCACCTGAGGGAGGTCTCCCATGATGAGTTCACTGCCGATTCTGATCGTCGTTTGGGCCGTCTTTAGCGGGCTGTTTCTCGCTCTGCTTGCCTACAACGGCACCATCACGCGCTATGAGGACAACCAGGTCTTCCTCGCCGACACCAGCTCGAACGAGGAACAGCGCCAGAATGTCATCGTCCAACGCGTTCACCGCACACAGCCGTTTATCCGCGCTACCGGCGCTCTCTCTGCCATTCTGACCGTGCTGATCGTCGGCATTTATACCTGGGACGCCTGGCAGCGTATCCATATGTAAAGAAACGCGATACCTGCCTGATCCGCCTGCTAAGGCATCTCCCCCGGCGGGTATGGCTTAAGCGCTTTGTTTACAGCAGATAGGGAGGCTATTGGCCGCCAAAGCCGCCGCCGGCACCCAGCTTGAAGATGGGCAAGTAGAGCGCGATGAGGATGGTCGCCACCACCACGCCCATGAAGATGAGGATGATGGGCTCGATCAGGCTCATGGCAGCGGTGAGGCTGGTCTGCACGTCTTCCTCGAAGAACTCGGCCACGGAGTTCAGCATTTGGGGTAGTGCGCCGGTCGATTCGCCGACTTCGATCATCTCGATTGCCAGCTCGGGAAAGACTTTGGTCCGCTCCAGGCTGACAGAGAGTCCGTTGCCTTCGCGCACCATCTCCACTCCGGCGAAGACGGCGTTGGATATCTGGCGGCTGTCGATGGAGCGCGCCGCGACCTCCAGGCTGGGCACCAGCGGGAGCCCACCTTTGAGCAGCGTGGAGAGCGTGCGCGTAAACAGCCCCACCTGGTACTTGAGCCAGACCTGGCCGAAGATGGGCAGGCGGATGCGCACCTTGTCCATGAAGCTCGCACCCGCATCCGTTTTGACCCAACGGATGAGCAGAAAGATCGCAACCGCGAGGGCGGCGGCAACGTAGAGCCCGTAGCTCTGCGCCTGTTTGCCAACCTGCAGCAGGAAGGTGGTGAGCGGGGGCAGCGAGGTGCCGAGCTGCTCATACAGCTCTGCGAAGCGCGGCACTACAAAGGTGATAAGGAAGATGAAGAGGCCGGTCACCATGGTGACGAGCACCGCGGGATAGATGAGGCTGGCGGTCAGCTTCTTGCGGAAGGTGAGGCTGACGCGCTGGAAGTCCACGAAGCGCTGCAGCACCTCTTCGAGATTGCCGGAGCGCTCGCCCGCCAGCAGCGTGGTGGTGTAGACGACGGGAAAGCCGCCCTGCGCCTCAAAAGCGGAGGAGATGGATTCGCCGTTCTTGACGCGCGTGGCCACATCCTCCAGTTGCGCGCGGAAGTGGGGCAGTTTCTGGCGGCGCGCGAGCAACTCAAGCGAGCCCAAAATGGGCAGGCCGGCGCGGATGAGGGTGAGGAATTGCTGATTGAAGATGAGGAAGGTCTCAAGCTTGACCTTCTTGCTCTTGCGCTGCGCGGCCAACAGCCCGCGCGCCTTGACCGAGTAGACGTAGTAACCAGCCTGGGTGAAGCGCGCGCGCAGCTCATCCGCGGTGGCCGCGGTGTGCGTCTGCTCCTGCACCCGCCCACGTTCATCCGCCAATCTGATGACAAACTCAGCCATAGGAGGTCAATGCGCTTCGCATCGGCACACCGCGAAGGCGCACAGACTGGAAGGCTTGCTCCATATTAGACGTTTGCCGCTGTGGTTTCTCTCTCGCAGCCGAGTCAGCCGTGCGCGCCGACGGCCATCTTCTCATGCTCGGCGACGTACCACGCTACGGTCTTCTTCAGGCCTTCGTGGAAATGGACCTTGGGCTTGTAACCAAGCTCCATGGTCGCGCGCTCGATGTCGGCCAGCGAGTGCTGAATGTCTCCGGCGCGGGGAGGGCCGTAGATGGGCTTGCCGGCGAAGCCAAGATGCTCGGCGATGGTAGCGTAGACCTCATTGAGTGTGTGGCTCTTTCCGGTGCCAATGTTGAAGACTCGGCCCGTCGCCACTTCGCTGGGCGCGGAACAGGCCAGCAGGTTGGCGCTGACCGCATTGTCCACGTAGTTGAAGTCGCGGCTGGTGAGCCCGTCGCCAAAGATGGTGGGCGCGATCCCGGCCATCATCTTGTAGGTGAACTGCGCGATGACGCCCGAATACGGAGAGTCCGCCGCCTGGCGCGGTCCAAAGATATTGAAGTAGCGCAGGCAGATTCCCTCCAGCCCGTACGCGCGGTGGAAAGACTGGATGTAGTACTCGCAGGTCAGCTTCTGCACCGCGTAGGGCGAGAGCGGCCGCGGCGCCATGTCTTCCTGCTTGGGCTGGATGGGCTGGTCGCCGTAGGCGGAAGACGATGCCGCATACACGATGCGCTTGACCTTGGCGTCGCGCGCGGCGATGAGCAGGTTGAGCGTGCCGTTGATGTTCGACTCATGCGAGGTGAGGGGGTCCTTGACGGAGCGCGGCACGGACGCCAACGCTCCCTGGTGCAGCACATAGTCCGCGCCCTCGCACGCTGCCTTTACGCCGGCAACATCCTGCAGGTCCATCTTCTCGAAGGAGATGTCGTGGCAGATGTCGGCGAGGTTGTCCAGGCTTCCGGTGGAGAGGTTGTCGATGCCGCGCACTTCGTGACCCTGCTCGACCAAGGTGTGCGCCAGTGTGGAACCGATAAAGCCTGCAATTCCTGTGATCAGATACCGAGCCATCTGCCCTTTACTCCTATTAGCCTGCGCCTGAATGCCGCGCCATGCGAATTTGATACATCTTCGCATTGCCGGCGGCCGTAAAGCTCGCATATCGGCAGGCGGTTTCAGTCTCGCGAGTGAAACCTCCGCAGTCGATGCAACTTTCGTGCAGTTCGCGGCAGCGGGTGGAATCTCCGCGCCCGTGTTGTCACCTTCTAAAGAGTGCATTCAACTCTTATATTGAACCAATTCCGGTGAATCTGGCGCTAATCGCCCCTATGCGAGACCACATCTAGTAACGTCCCAGGCGCAGATGCGGCGCCCAATCCTGCTTGGAGCGGATGCGATAATCGGGGGATATGTCGAACACCAGCCAGACTGTTTTTCCGAAGATCGCGCAGGAGCGTCTTGACCGCCTGCAAGCCCGCAACGCCAGCATTGGAGTGATCGGGCTGGGATACGTCGGCCTGCCTCTCTCGCTGCTTCTGTCCGAGGCCGGCTTCAAGGTGACCGGCTTCGATATCGACAGCAAGAAAGTCGCCGACCTTGAGGCGGGACGGTCATACATCTTCCGCATCGCCGCGGAGGAGATTCTGGCCGCGCGCGCAAAGGGCTTCTCCGCTACGACGGAGTTTGCCAAGCTCTCCGACCAGGACGCCATTATCCTGTGCGTGCCGACGCCGCTGACCGAGCATCGCGAACCGGACCTAAGCTACGTGGAGAACACCGCGAAGGCCGCAGCGCCGTACGTCCGCGAGGGACAGCTGGTGATACTCGAGAGCACGACGTATCCAGGCACGACCGAGGAGCTCATGATTCCGGTGCTCGAGGCCGGCAATGTGCACGGCCTGAAGGTGCAGGGTAAAGGCACGCCGGCGGAACACGGGGTCTTCTATGTGGCATTTTCGCCGGAGCGCGAGGACCCGGGCAACGTTACGGTGGCGCGCCGCGACATCCCCAAGGTAGTGGGCGGGCACGAGCCGATTGCGACGGAGCTGGCGGCGACGCTGTACGAGGGCATCTTTACGCGCTCGGTGCGCGTGTCGTCCACGCGCGTGGCGGAGATGACCAAGCTGCTCGAAAACATCTACCGCTGCGTGAACATCGCGTTGGTGAACGAGCTAAAGCTGCTGAGTCTGCGCATGGGAGTGGACATCTGGGAGGTGATTGACGCTGCCGCCACCAAGCCCTTCGGCTTCCATCCCTTCTATCCGGGCCCGGGCCTGGGTGGCCATTGCATCCCCATCGACCCCTTTTATCTGAGCTGGAAGGCCAAGGAGTACGACTTCAATACGCGCTTCATCGAGCTGGCCGGCGAGGTGAACGAGGGGATGCCCGCGCATGTGGTGCAGTCGGTCGCCAAGGGCCTGAACCAGCACAAGAAGGCCATGAACGGCGCGAAGATCCTGATGCTGGGTATGGCGTACAAGAAGGACATCGACGATTTGCGGGAGTCGCCCTCGCTCACCGTCATCGAGCTGCTGCGCGAGCAGGGCGCCGAGGTGCTCTACAACGACCCGTACTTCCCCACCGTGGGCCGCGGCCGCCACTACAACCTGAACATGACGTGCACGCCGCTGACCAATCTGGGCCAGTACGACTGCGTGCTGATCATGACGGACCACTCCGACTACGACTATCCGAAGATTGTGAGCGAGTCGCAACTGGTGGTCGACTCGCGCAATGCGACCAAAGGGATCCAATCGGAAAAAGTTGTCCGCTGTTAGTGCATGACGTTCAACCCAACCGGGCTGTGGAATTGTGCCGCTCATAACTGTGCTATAAAAACTCAAGTTCATAACACCGAACACAAAAATAATAGATGTCCGTATGCCAACCGCGCCTTTTTCTTGGCGGAGATGAGATATAGCTGTTGGTTTTGGATCAATCGAAGGCTGCTCGATTTACTCTGCAGGTCCTCCATGGTTGAGGAGATACGCTCCCTGCGAGCTATCTTTTCCCAATAGGGCATGAACGAATTTTGAATAGATCCTGCTTAGTTCCCTCCCGACTTGAATCCATCCATGATGGCCTCATCCAGAGGCTTGTGCTGTGCCTCGGCCAGTCTGCTGAAAAAGGATTGCTATGAGTCATGCATAACCTTGTAAGAATCCGCTAATAATCCGCATAACTGAGGTAACCGTTCCGAATAGGAACGGCTGCTCTTAAGAGAGTTGCGCCTACCAGCCTGGGAACCGCTTCCAGCGCTGCACCGGAGCACGTCTCCATGTTTGCCGGAGCTCGAACAGCTAAATCAAGGAAATCATTGATTCCCGCCGCGGCGGACAGAGCGGAGAGCGGAACCGCATTGCCTCTAAAGCAAGCGCCCTCGCGCTTTATCTTTGAGACCTCTCATGTGCGTTGTACGCGACAAATATCGCCATGCCAGTGTTACCGGGCGATGCAAAGGTGATTTTCGTCGATGAGTGAAGTGTCGCAGACAAACCGGCGACTCACCATAAAGTGGCATTTTGCAGGTCGAAAGTGTCACTCGGACGCAGCCTTCCGAGTTAGTTACAGTTACCCGATTCATCGCTAACTTTGTAACTCGAAGGCTTCAGCAGGATTCATTCGCCGCTTGCAGGGAGATGCAGACGGCAATCTAACAGGCTTTCCAACGGGCCAGGGGTGTGTTTTGAGAATACTGAAGACTATAGGGGCAGGGATTGGTGTAGTAGCTTCATTGTTTTATGTTGGCTGCGGAAGCATCCCCACCACTGAGGCAGGGATCCCGGTTATCGCCCAGATCGTCCCGCAGACCATTACGACGGGAACCAGCGACGCAACGGTCGAAGTTGTCGGCTCGAATTTCACGAACCAAACCGTCGTCCTGTGGAACGGCGGCGAAGTCGCAACCACCGTCGTCAATAACACGACGCTGGCGGGTACTGTTGCGGCCTCCAACCTCACCGTTCCCGGCACGGCGGTGCTGCAGCTGCAGAACAACATCACGGGGCAGAGATCGGCGCCGATGCCGATCAAGATTACCTCTCCGGTGGCGGCAACTCCTTTGACGATGACGACGACCTCGTTGCCGTCGGCCGCGGTTGGCGCCCCCTATAGCGTGACGCTTGCCGCTACCGGAGGGACGCCCAGCTACACATGGAGGCTCACCTCCGGCAGGATGCCCAACGGCCTCGCCTTGTCATCCTCCACCGGGATCCTCTCCGGCACACCCACGGTCGCCGGCAGCTATTCGCTGGGCATCACGGTCACAGACAGAAGCAACCCCACCCAGGAAAAACTGGCCGCCCTGACTCTTGTAGTTGCCGCGGCAAACTCCTTGAACATCACCACCACTTCCCTGCCTTCGACGACGGTTGGAGCCTCGTATTCCCAGACCCTGCTGGCAAGCGGTGGAACGCCTTCCTACAGCTGGTCGATCACATCGGGCAGCTTGCCCGCGGGTCTGACCCTGGCATCCACGGGCACAATCTCCGGCACGCCCACTGTGGGCGGCACATTCTCGTTGAACGCAGCCGTCGTGGACGACAGCACGCCGGTGCAGACGCGGACGATCACGCTGACGATTACGGTCGCGGTCGCAACCATCCCCCTGAAGATCACCACCTCGGGGCTGGCCGCAGGGACTACCGGCGCCGCCTATTCGCAATCCTTAAGCGCGAGCGGCGGCACGCCTGCTTACTCGTGGACACTCGGATCGGGCAGCCTGCCCAAGGGCCTGACCCTCACCTCGGCGGGCGCGATCTCCGGTACGCCCACCGCCAGCGGGACCTTCAGCTTTACGGCGACGCTCAGAGACAGCGGCAATCCAGTCCAGACGCAGTCGGTGACGCTGTCGATCGCGATCGCGGCGGTGCCCTTGAAGATCAGCACCTCGGCGCTGGCCTCCGGAGCTATCGGCAGCGCGTATTCGCAGTCCCTGAGCGCAAGCGGCGGCACGCCTGGCTACACATGGTCGCTCGCGTCGGGCAGTCTGCCCACGGGGCTGACTCTTACTTCCACCGGCGCGATCTCCGGTACGCCCACCGCCGCAGGGACATCGAGCTTTACGGCGACGGTCAGAGACAGCGGCAATCCAGTCCAGACGCAGTCGGTGACACTGTCGATCGCGATCGCGGCGACGCCGTTGAAGATTACCGCTTCGGCGCTGGCGCAGGCGACCGGCGGACGTTCTTACATGCAGTCGCTGCAGGCAACCGGAGGAACGCCGGGCTACACGTGGACGATTACATCCGGCAGCCTGCCGGCGGGACTGACCCTTGCTACCACTGGTGCGATCACGGGAACGCCGACGGCAAGCGGGACCTCAACCTTCACCGCATTGGTGAGCGACAGCGGTAATCCGGTTCAGACCGTCGCGGCAGCGTTGACTATCAGCGTGGCGCCGGCGCCAATCACGATTACTGCCTCCGCGATGGCCACGGCTACGGCAGGAAGCGCGTACTCTCAGGCCCTGCATGCTACGGGAGGAACGGCCCCTTATACCTGGTCGATCAAGAGCGGCAAGTTGCCCACAGGGCTTTCGCTCTCAAGCTCCACAGGCGTCATCTCCGGCGCACCGACCACAAGCGGGACCGTGAACTTTACCGCGATGGTGATGGACAGCAGCAGTCCCGCCCAGGGTGCCTCGCTGGCCATGACCATCGGCGTAGTGGCGAGCCAGGTGGCCCCGGTAACTCCGCCGATTCAGCCGGCGAAGTTGACGATTGCGGGATCTTCCCTGCTGTCCAGCCTCATCGGAGCCGTATATTCGCAGACCTTGAGCGCAAGCGGCGGAACTGCTCCGTATAGCTGGGCGATCACCTCCGGCCAATTGCCGGCAGGACTGGCGCTCTCTGCATCGACCGGCGCGATCACGGGTACGGCGTCGGCAAGCGATGCATCGGGCGGCTATAGCTTCGCCGTCACGGTAACCGACTCAAGCAACCCGGCGCAGACGGCATCGGCATCGACTTCGATTACGCTCTCCGCGACTCCGCTCAGCATCACCTCTTCAGGGCTCGCTGCGGGAACGGACGGCACTGCCTACTCGCAGACCCTGAGGGCCGCTGGCGGCACGCCGGCCTATACCTGGTCGATCTCGTCGGGTTCACTGCCGGCCGGCCTGACCCTCGCGGGCACCGCCGGCACCATCTCCGGTACGCCTACAGGGAATGGAACCTCCAGCTTTACCGCAACGGTGACCGACAATGGCATTCCGGCGCAGGTGCAGTCGGTCGCAACTTCGATTACCGTGACGGCGCAGCAGGCCGCGGGCAGCGGGGCGACCTGGTATGTCCGGCCGGATGGCGGCACACGCTACTCATCGAACGCTCCAAAAGGACAGTGCAACGGGAAGGCTGACTCGTCCTATCCCGGTACCGGCGTGAATCAAAACTGCGCGTTCAACGACTTCCGCTACATGTGGGACGACGACAGTGGCGTGGTCTCCGGGCAAGGGACGTGGATTGGCAGTGCAGGCGATACGGTCTACATCTTCGGCTGCACCGCGCTGCCTACGCAGCAGAACGCAGTGAACCCAACCTGCCGCATCGGGTGGGACATCAACTCCGGCGGCGGAGCTGCCAATAACTGGTGCCCCGACTTAGGCCCCTACTCCTGCACCAACCCCGCGCTGCCGGCCAACACCCACATCTACGGCGGCTGCGTGCTCGCCGGGAATTGCAATACCGGTAACACTACCGTCCGGGCAAACCTGACGCAGATATTCGGCGGCTTTGGACTGACATGGACGCTGAACCTTGCGGGGGCGCAGGGCTTCGACATGGAAGGCATCGAGCTGACCACGCACAACGGGGCGTGCACTCACCACGGAAGTCCGCAGTACCCGAGAGCATGCTCCACTAGTCAGCCGCTGGATGATTATGCCGACAACGGCGTCCTGACCAATAACACGAGCTCTGGGAAGTTCCAGGACGTGTACATCGACGGCTTTGAGTCGAGCGGCCTCAGCGGCCCGATCGGCGGCGCGATCACGATGACGCGGGTGAACGTAAACTTCAACGCCTTCGCTGGCTGGAACTTCGACGACGGTTCGGACACTCCCGATGCGGCGGGTTCCTCGATTACAGCGAGCTTTGTGACGATGGAAGGAAACGGCTGCAAGCAGCAATATCCGATTACGGATGCGGCGTGGCCTGCGGCGGCGTGCTGGGACCCCAACTCCGGTGGTTTTGGAGATAGCTGGAGCGGGCAGGACACAGAACTCGACTCGTTCAGCTGCGATCATTGCGCACAGATGTACAACACCAAGGACGGCTTCATCGGGCCGCATACGCAGATCAAGGCCCTGACCGTCACCAACTCGGTCTCCATCGGCAACATGGGCGCGCAATGGAAGTGGGGCCAGGCTCCAAACGGCACAATCCTCTTCCAGAACAACCTCACGGTCACGAATTGCTATCGGCAGACCTCTGCGCTGCCGGGTGCGGTCCAGAACTTCAACAGTTCTACCGGGCTCGTGGGATCGTATCTAAGCGACTTCTGCCGCGGTGGCGCGGCGGGGTTCGCCAACCTGCAGCGCAGCGGATCAGTCAATAACTTCTACGGAAATACTGTCGTCGCTGCGGGCAACATCATCTTCCAGCTGCAGTGCGGCTATTACACGACAGGCAACGTGTTCAACCAGGAGACGAATTGCGGTTCCGTGCCGAATACATTCAAGGACAATAATTTCCTTGGCTACACCGATCCGAGCGTAGGCCAGCCATCCGCACTTTACTACGCGGAGGACTCCTATACCTTCTTCACCGGCTCCTACAACGATGAGTTCGGTATGAAGAGCGGGGCGGGTGACGCCTGCGGAACGAGCGGCAACATCTGCGTCGATCCGAAACTGGTGAGCGAGCCTGCGCAGTCATGGCCGGGAAGCGAAGCGGCGCTCGATGTGTTCAATCCGTTCGTGAGCAACAACAGCTTCTATCCGATGAGCAGCAGTCCACTGATTGGGGCCGGAACGGCAATCTCAGGATTGACCGCCGACTTCTACGGGCTGGCACAAACCTCGTCGCCGACGTTGGGCGGAGTTCAACCGTAAGAGGGTCTTCCGGTTCCTGTCCGACTATACTGGACAGGAACCAGATCCCCACCCAATCGGAGCATGCGACAAAGTGAAGTTTAGCCGCGCAATCCTGTGGTTTTTTTTGGTGGTGCTGGTCGCGCCGCCTCTGTTTGGGAGAACGTGGTACATCCGGCGTGACGGGGGAACCAGATATTCGGCCAACGTCCCATCGGGCCAGTGCGATGGCAAGGCCGATGCGGCGTACCCCGGTTCAGGCGCAAATCGGCATTGCGCCTATAAGGATTTTCGCCTTCTCTGGGATGACGATAGCGGCCGGGTTGGCCAGGGCGCATGGGTGATTGCCGGCGGGGATACCGTCCTGATCAGGGGCTGCAACGCTTCCGCGAGTCAGCAGAAGCCGTCGAATCCCGCTTGCCGGATTGGGTGGGACGCTTCGACTGGTAATCCTGCGATTAACAACTGGTGCTATGGTGTTGGCTCATATACCTGCTACAACCCGCCTATTCCCGCAGGCACCGCGGCCCAGCACACCCGCATCCTTGGGCAAAATTATGCGGCCTGCAATGCCGAAGGCGCGACCAACCCGAAATTGTACGAGTCGAACCTGACTCAAATTTTTGGCGGCTTCAGCCTGACCTGGACATTCAATCTGCAAAATACGCAGTACGTCGATATCCAATGCGTCGAGGTCACAACTCACAACGGAGCCTGCACCCGGGGCGGAAGTCCCTCGTATCCGCGAGATTGCCACAACAATCAACCATTAGACGACTATGCGCAGAACGGGTTTCAGCTGAATAACAAGACTGCCAACGTAACGTTGCAGGACGTCTATATTCATGGGTTCAACGCATCCGGAATTACGGGTCCGATTGGCGGCGCGATCACAATGAACAGAGTGTTCGTAGGATTCAATGGCTTCGCCGGCTGGAACTTTGACGATGGGTCGAATACGCCTGATGCGCCGGGCTCCTCGATTATGGCTAACTTTGTAACCATGATCGGAAACGGCTGCTACGAGGAATATCCGGTCGTGCATGCATTCCCAGCCCATGCCTGTTATGACGACACCAGCAGCGGCTTTGGCGACGCGTGGAGCGGGCAGGATACAGACCTGGATGCGTTTACCTGCAACCACTGTGTCCAGGCCTACAACACCAAAGATGCGTTTCTGGGGCCGCATACGCTGATCAAAACGCTGCTCATTGAAAACTCCGAGTCATACGGCAACATGGGCGCACAGTGGAAGTGGAACAATACGCCGAATTCGACGACTACATTTATAAATAACCTGACCATTGGCAACTGCGCGCGGCTCGCGGAGCAGATCCCTGGCGCACCGCAAAGCTACGATTTGAAAACTGGATTGCGTGGATCCTACCTTTCCGACTACTGCCGCGCCGGGGCGAATACCTTCGCCATAAGCACCCAGCAAAACTCGCGCGTCCTCTTCGCGAACAACACGATGGTGGATGACACCGGATTAGTTTTCCTATTGAGCTGTGGAACCGTAAAGAACCATCCCTCTGGACTATGCGGAACGACGCCATTTGTTTTCACCAGCAATATCTTCCTGGGATACTATCACTCCGGTTCCGAGCCGCCGGGTCTGTTCTATCCAGACGATCGCTCTATCAAGGTAACCGCAAACCACAATATCGAGTATGGGTACCGGTCGGGAACGGGGGAGACGTGTCGCGACAATATTTGCTCCGACCCGCGACTGCAAAACGAACCTCCCCAACAGGGATGGAAGAACCAGACGTTTCTCGACAACTTCAACTTCCTCCCAACAAGCGACAGTCCCGCGAAGGGGCATGGCACAGCCGCAACCGCCGCCACAGGCGACTACTACGGGAATGCCAGGCCAAACCCACCTTCTATTGGAGCAATTGAGCCAGGCCACTAGGAGCGCGGGACACAGGGCAATTAGTCAGTGCGCGAGTTGAAGGTGAGACAAAATAAATGCTTAGACAAGAAGAAGCGACGGACGCTTCCCAGGTAGGAAAGGGAAACTGGGCTGGGTTCAGTATTCCGCTGGAGAAGGTGCATGAAGCTGCGGCGGAGTGGCGTCAAGCACTGGCGGGAATCGCTCGCCCATGGCTCTGCTGGCATGTAAGCGATCGCTGGTGCACACTGCAACAAAGACTCATTCAGGAGGTTGGCTGGACTCCAGTGATCGGCTTTGATCCTCGATGCGGGCCACCTCCGACGGTGCTGCCGGGCTCGATCGTGATCGATTTCAACGCTCCCTTTGGCCTAGAAATCATGTGGCCACACTTTCCGCTTGAATTTGCACACCTTTTCGCAGACCGTCTGGCATTTTGGCATGCCGATCTTCTCTGCCGCCCTGAAGTAATGCGAGAGCTAAAATCAATCTTTGAATCCTTGCCGGACGGTGCCGTAGCTGCGGTCCCCGATTACGGTGGCCGGCGTAATCTCCTTAAGTTTCGCCACCATAGATACTGGGAATTAGTGGGATGCACAACCAGGTCGGCAAGTGAGTCTCAGTTTGAGCACGGTTCAGGCTGGTGGCGGTACATCAAATATCATCCTCAGTGCACGGACGCGAACGAGCTCCGTCGCCGTGCAAAGTACTACTACGATTCTGGCGTGGGCATTATGTATTGGAAACGCAAATATGGTGGCCAAGTGAGGGACATACCGGCGAAGCTGGTTGAAGAGGGGCACTGCACCTCTATCAACAAGAGGAATTATCGACAATTGACCCCTGGCGGCGCGCGCAATCTTGGCGCTGAGATAGACCTTAACTATGACATTGAAGAGGTCGCTGCGAGACTGGGAATTTCCCACCTATTATGACGGCGGTTTAGCGCTCATGGTCAGGGCGCTCTTTACTGCCGACGTTTGCCGATCTTGTATTTCGTTTCGTGGATCAGCGCAGCAGAAAGAGCCTTGGTCTTACTCGCCAGATTGTCCCCCAATGCAGGCAAACTGAAAGCCTTCCATGCAGCCGCTCGCGATGCGCTATATTCCCCCTGCGTGCGCAAGAGATATGCAACGGCTTCATAGTGTTTCCCGGCATTCGAATGGACTGCACGGTGCAACTCCGGGGGAAGGATACTATCGGCACGTTCCAACAGTTGCACAACTATCTTTTCCCGAAACAACTCGCCTTTGGCTTCAAATGAACTCCCTGAACTTAGCGTATAGTCTGCCATAACCTCATCCAGCAGAAGGATATCGCCCGAAAGAGCGCCTAGGATCAAAAGAGGCCAGTCACTCATATTATGCAGTTCAAAGTACCATGGTGGCAGATTGCGATGGAGCCCGTTTCTAAACATAATCGATGGGGACGGAACAAAGTTATGGTCGATGATCTGGCTAACGCCATAGCGCCCGGCCGGAATCCGTGGATAACGGCCTTGAACCACGTCGCCCTTATCCGTCACTCGCCGCACACAGTGGCAACAGATGCTGACGGAAGGATCGGACTCTAATACCTTAACCTGAATTGCCAGCTTCTGCCTATCAGTCCAGCAGTCGTCGGCATCGAGCCAAGCGATATATTTCCCGCGGCAGTTTTCAAACGTGTCATAGTAATTTCTTTGGATACCAATATTCTTAGGGCGCGCCAAGATCGTGACCACTCGAGGGTACTTCTGCTGATACGAACGGGCGATTTCTATCGTCATATCGTTTGAGCAGTCGTCTCCCAATACGATTTCAATCGGAAACTCCGTTATTTGGGCCAGAATGCTATCGAAGGACCTCCGTAGCTGCGAGGCCGAGTTATATGAGGTCATTGCGACGCTGACTACGGGAAAGGCCATCGGATTATTCTCCGGCGAAAGATCAACGATCACATCAATGCTCGTCACTGCTAATTTGGCGATTTTAGCCTAAATCGTCTGCCAGAAACGGATTTTTGGCAAAATCTGACTGCGCACGAAGGAGCGAAACACCAGGGCAATCGTAACCATAAAAATTGGGAGCGCTACCGTAACCTGCAAGAAGAAGACGCCGAGGTTGTGAGCTGGGAAACACTTCTCAAATGCGTACGTTACAAGTGCGAATGGGACCGACGCCAGTATCAATGGCCCCCAAATCTGAAATACAACTTCGTAGCGGCTGAGGCCAACTAGATTGGAGATATAGCCGGGCCAGAAGACCCATTGGACGAACAGACTGGGAAGCAGGGTCCCGACCGCCACGCCGTACACACCGTAGAAGTGCGCTAAGATAACACTCAAGCCAAGATTGGCGACTCCTTCTCCTATCGCCCAGATAGCTTGGCGCTTGTGCTTTTCCATACCATAGGCAATTGCGCCCGCAGTCCTATTTGTGTAAGAGAAGAACAATGCAATGCTTAGGATGATCAATACGATTCCGGATTCATGCGCATATTGCGGTCCCATCCAAAGTCCAATAAAACTTGGGCCGCGAAGAATCAATGTAATAGTTATTGGGAGCGAAACCACGATCATGGCGCGCGTGCCATTCTTGTACAGCATCAGCAGGCCTGTGGTGTTGCCCGCCGCCTCATAAGTGCTCGCTGCAGGTGTAAACGTATTTGCCATGGAAGCCATAATCTGACTCGCATAGCGGGAAAGATTATTGGCGATTGCGTAAAAAGTAACGGCCGCAGTAGATACAAAGGCCCCGACAACTAGATTGTCGGTCTGGTAGACCAGCTGCACCGCGACGGTTGTCAGAAAGACATATGAGCTGTAGGACCACAGCTTGCGCAGTATTTCCACTTTCGGACGGCCCAGATGGACACTCAGATTGGGATAGAGCCGGCGCGCGATAAGTACCACGAGAACATTCCCAACTGTAGCGGCGACGAGCTCACAAAGGGCGATTGCCACTATTCCGTGCCCCCTCCGCAGCACCAGTACAACACCAGTAACCCGCACAGCGGATATGGCAAGATTGATGACATTTTGCAGATCATATCGGTTGAGGGCTGAAATAATACTGCCCATGACTCCCACGGACATGTTGATCGCCGTCGTTACGCCGATCAACACGATCGCTTTTCTGGCATCACCTACCATGTCCGCAGGAACCTTGAAGATCGATGGAAACAACCATGCGAAGCTCCAACTGATCAGCAAGACCAACGCTCCAATCTGCAGGCGCACCCAAAGTGCCGCGGATAATGCTGCCGATGCCCCTTCGTGGTCGCCTGTGGTATGGCCCTTGGAAACGAATCTAAGAACTGAGTTCTGCATTCCCAGATCTAAGACGTTCAGGTAGGAGACTACGGAGACGGCCAAAACCCAGATAGCATATGCGACGTCACCCAGACGGTGCAAAATGAACGGCGAAAGGAAGATACCCACCGCGATACTCACGCCCATTCCCAGCCAGTTGGCGATAACATTTCTAGCGATATGGCGAGCGCGCAATTGCAATTTCCGAGACCTCCCGATCCCTTGAAAAACACCGGTGATCCAGCAAACTCAGCCTAAAGGCCCTTGCCTTTGATTATAGAGGGCCCTCAGGAGGCCGCCCGCGGCTCTATTATCCATCATGGCACTCCCGTCGACAACGTCGGCTACCACTTTTGCATTAGGAAGTAGTTCCGACGTGGATCGCTGTCGTATCATTAGGTCAGCAAGTCGTCCGTAGAGCAGTGTGTATCGTGGTTTATGAGAATGGGACTAATTTTCTGGCTATGCTTGGCAACGGTAGTCTACGCATACTTTGGCTATGTGCTCCTACTATGGATGATTGCGCGGTTTCGCCGAAAAACGATCTCAAAGGCTGCCGGATCGCAAACGGTTTCTATCATCGTTGCTGCGCGCAACGAAGCAGCTCATCTGCAGGCTAAAATTGACAACCTTAAGGAGTTAGAGTACCCGCGCGAGAAGCTTCAGGTTGTGATCGCCTCGGACGGTTCTACCGACCAAACTTCGCATATTCTGGCAGACCATTCTTCGGAAGTTATTGCTGTGATACTCGACCGGGCCAGAGGCAAGGCCTACGCACTTAATGAGGCTGTGAAGCGTGCCACAGGAGACATTCTGATTTTTCAGGACGTACGACAGTCTATCGATTCCAACGCAGTAATCGAACTGGTATCGTGCTTTGCCGATCCATCTGTTGGAGCTGTGAGCGGCGAGTTGTTATTAGTTCCGTCCTCCGACTCGCCCAATGATGCACTTGGACTCTACTGGAAGATTGAAAAGGTAATCCGCAGATTGGAGTCTGAGTCCGGCTCTGTAGTGGGGGTGACAGGAGCAATTTACGCAATACGGCGTGAGCTGTACCGGGAGATTCCAGCGGGAACCATCTTGGATGATGTCTTTGTGCCTATGCAAATAGCGCGACTAGGCAGACGGGTTGTATTTCAGTCCACGGCGATCGCTCGCGATCGTATTTTTGCGACAAAAGGGAAAGAGTTCGCCCGCAAGATTCGCACACTCACTGGGAACTATCAGTTGTTGACTTTGGCCCCATGGCTTCTTTCAACCCAGAACCCCCTTCTATTCAGATTTGTCAGCCATAAGCTCCTGCGGCTTTTCGTTCCGTTGCCACTGGTCCTGCTGTTGATCACTTCCGGTCTGGCTAGGGGATCCTTCTATCGTTTGGCTTTTTGGTTTCAGGTTCTATTTTATTGCCTTGCGCTAACTGGCAGTTTGATCCCGGCCGCAAAGCGCTTCAGGCCAGTGGCAATCGCAACCACCTTTGTTATGCTCAATGTAGCTGCAACGCTTGCATTCTGCAATTTTATCGCCGGGAAAAAGGACGTATGGGTATCATCAGCCTCGACGTGATGGATCTCCGCTTCGACTCTACGGTGGCCGTATGCTTGGATTAGGCATTGGGCAACACATCCCGCTGCTTGCCTACATCGCGTTTTGGATCATGTGCATGGTCTCGCTCTTCAAGAACCCTCTGTATGGTCTCTATTACTCGATCCCCTTTCTTCCTTATCGAACGATGCGGGATCACTTTCTGGTCTTCCCTCTCGGGGCTAACGTCCTTACGATTCTGATTCTCTCTGTAATTGTGGGCGCACTGATCCGCGGCAAAAGGCCTCCTAAATCGAAGCTCTATATCGCTTGGCTTCTCTTCGGAGCGTATCTCTATGTATCGATGTGGCTGGGCACGGCACTCGGAAACGCACCTCCTCCCTTGTGGCTAAGTGACTTAAACTTCATCACCTGGAAGGATTACATGCTCATCCCGCTGGTCTTTTTTGCAGCAGGTCTGGTGATCGAGGACCGAGAAGCCGTAAAAATGGTCGTGCTACTCGCGGCCATTTCTCTACTGTTTATCGATCGGAGCAGTCTGTTCGAGAGCCTTACCCGCACTTGGACAACCTATGACGAGGACAAACGCAGTGGAGGCCCTCTGGGATATGGTTCGAATCAGACAGCGGCCTTCCTAGCCCAGTTCGGCATGTTTTTTTGGGGTTTTGCTCAGTTCGTAAAGAAGATTAAGGTTCGACTCATAACTTATGGATTGGTCGCCATCACAATTCTTGCGACCATGTATACCTTCTCCAGGGGCGCCTACTTGGCGCTGCTGTTGAGCATACTCTGCCTTGGAGTCTTAAAAGATAGAAAGCTTCTTGTGGTTCTTGGTGTCTTTCTATTTACATGGCAGGCCGTGGTGCCTGCGCCCGTCCGCGAGCGGGTAATGATGACTGAGAACCGCAATGGCGTGCTTGAGGACTCAGCCCAGGAGCGCATTGATCTTTGGGAAAGTGCGGAACGCTCTATTCTGGCCAGCCCGATAGTCGGAAACGGATTTGCGACCTATCAACTTCAGAGTCATATCGACAATCTGGGAGATACCCATAATTGGTACGTCAAGGTGTTGGTGGAAACCGGTTTGATTGGGCTGATTTTTGCTGTTTTTATTCTTCAGCAGATGGTGGTTAGTTCTTATCAGCTATTTAAGAAGTCAAGTGATCCGCTTTATCAGGGTGTCGGTCTCGGCGTGTTTTTGGCGACCGTATCTTGTATGGTGGCGAATATGTTCGGTGATAGGTGGACGTATATAGAAATTATGGGACTATTATGGGTTCTTGTAAGTGCTGCCCTTCGTTCAGCAGAGCTAAGTGCGGCCGAGACGGCAGACGATCCATCTTCGACCGTCGTCCGCGACCAAGTAAACCCGTATCTTGCATACAGGTGAGCGAAATGGATTCTGAGGTGATTTTTCAGCGTAAGGTTCATTGATAAGCATGAAGATTACCGCAATCACTCCGCCTACGCTGCATCAGAGCACACCGGATGCCGGATCGCCTCATATTCTGCTGGTGCTGGATCAGTTTCCGGAGACGCTGGGAGGAGGGGAACGCATAGTGCTCCGCCTGGCGGCCCTTCTGCCAAGTTACGGATATCGTGTTTCCATCCTTACATTTTTTGTTCATCCGAGCAGTCACGCACTTGATTCTGCCTCATGCCCTATTTATCTACTTCCGCTGCGCCGCACATATGATTTCAGCGCTTTTCGCGCGGCGCTTGAATTTCGGCGGTTTTTGGCAGATCAGCAGATCAGAATTGTTCAGACTTTCTTTGAAAGTTCTGACATCTGGGCCGGCTTAGTGACCAAGACAATGCCCGATATCGCTTTAATATGGTCTCGCAGAGACTTGGGGATTCTGCGCGGCCGCAAGCATCGGATAGCTTATTGTCTTATGGCAAATGCACCCAATGCTGTGTTTGCAGTCTCGGATCAGGTGCGGCGGCACTGTATCGAAGTGGATGGCATTCCCGATGCCCGGGTCTACACAGTACACAACGGACTTGACCTTGAGAACTGGAGTGGAGAGGTTCGCCATACCAGGAACACCGATCAGGTCCTGATTGTCACAGTCGGCAATATCCGTCGCGTGAAAGGGCATGATGTACTCGTACGAGCCGCGCAAATAGTCACGGCGCGTTTTCCGGGCGCAGTCTTTAGTGTGGCTGGAGATGTGCTGGAGTCAGACTACTCCTCAGAATTGACCAATTTAATCGAAGAACTTGGATTGGCCGACAAGTTCAGGTTCGAAGGCGGTGTCGCGAACCTTCGTAAATTCCTTTCAGGCGCCGATGTGTTTGTTTTGCCCTCTCGCAGTGAAGGCTTTTCAAACGCCATCATCGAGGCTATGGCAGCTTCCCTTCCCATCGTTGCGACTGACGTTGGAGGAAACGCAGAAGCGGTAAAAGATGGAGTCACGGGGCTTCTCGTAGCTCCGGAGGACCACACAGCTCTTGCGGATGCCATTTGCCTTCTCATCGCGAATTCGCCGCTTGCCATATCAATGGGTGAAGCCGGCAAGAAGTATGTGGGAGAGAAGTTCACGACCGACGCCATGATGAGGCAGATGGTTGCAGTCTATGGGCGGCTGATTGCAGAAGAGGCACGGGCATGATCGAATCGCGTAAGCCGCCAGCCGGGACGGTGCAAATAATCGGGCCTGCACGGCGGGAGACTACAAGAGACATGCTGCGCGTAGGGATAGTGCTGGATTCTTACGTCTCCAGCGCATGGGTTGCCAAGACTATCCAGGACGTCCAGGCAAGCGGATTCGCACAGATTGTACTTGTGGTGGTAGACCTCGACCACAATCGGCAGGGACCTCGGAAGGCCGGACAATCTTTTCTGTTTCAGCTTTATGAACGCTGGGATTACAAGCGAAACAAAGCAACTGATGACGCGTTGGAGTCCGCCGACCTTTCCTCGCTGCTTAATGGTATTCCTGAGATCAAGACCGCCGCCCAATGTGACGGCCAATATAAGATCGCGACTGCGGACGAAGTAGCTGCTGTCCTGGATCACAATCTCGATGTGCTTCTGGATCTGGGTTCTTTGGGATTTAGCGGGGATATCTTGCGCGCTGCCCGCTATGGGCTCTGGTCCTTTTCTCCGGGAGGCGCTGCGAACGGATGCGCCATTCCGCCATATTGGGCACAGCTATTCCGCCAGGGCGCGATCTGCGGTTCTGCTCTACTCGTTCTGACAGACTCTCCCCTCCAAAGGCGAATTCTTTATCAAAGTTTCGCATCTGTCGATCAAACCTCGCTTTATCTCACGAGGAACCCAACTTACTGGAAGACCGCGGCATTCGCTTTGCGCAGCCTGCGCGAGTTACATGAGCGCGGCGGCGCGTTCATCGAGTCGCTTCCGGAGGACACAGAATCAGTCGCGGATGCCCAGCCGGCTAACCTCTCGATGGTCGTGTTCGCTGCTCGATATTTGAACCGGTGGGTGCGTGCGAGGCTGGCCTCTCTAAACCCTTCGTCCCGCACAAAGTGGTGTATTGCCATTCGACGTCGTTCCGAAACTCATGCCTTCGACGATGGCGAGGGATACCAGATCGTGCCTTCCCCATCAGATCGGTTTTATGCGGACCCATTCTTAATCGAGAAAGACGGCAAGTTGCTGCTTTTCTTTGAGGACCTTCCCTTCGCGGAGGGTCGCGGCGTCATCTCATACTGTGAGCTGCAGCCAGACGGCAGCGCAGGCCCAGTCATTGAGGTGCTGCGCCGTCCCTACCATCTTTCGTATCCCTATCTCTTTGAAGAGCAGGGAGCAATTTATATGATTCCCGAGACGAAAGGGAATCGTACTGTGGAGTTGTATCGAGCAACCAGTTTCCCGACCGAATGGGCCCTGGAAGCCGTGCTGCTGGATAACATCTATGCGGTTGACGCAACCATCTACCAGCAAGATGGGAGGTATTGGATGTTTGCTGGAACCAGCGATGGCCTATATTCCAATTGCGACGAACTCAGTATCTTTTACGCCGATGCCCTTCGCGGACCGTGGAAGTCCCACCCACGGAATCCGGTCGTGTCCGACGTGCGCCGTGCCAGGCCGGCTGGGAAACTGTTCCACGATGGATCCCGCCTTATTCGTCCGTCTCAGGACTGCGGCAAGGCGTACGGGTTTGCCCTGGTGTTTTCCGAAATCTTGAAGCTTGACGAGACTAATTATGCTGAACGGTCGATTGGCCGGCTGCAGCCGGACCTCTCTCGTGGACAGCTGGGAAACCATACCTACAATCGAACAGAAAGTTTCGAGGTTATCGACATCAACGTCGCTGCTAAGTTTCAATCTTGAATAGCTTTGAACATGCTCGGCCTTAGGTTTTGGAGTTGCGTCAGTTGCTATATTTTTGGCAGACCTATTGATAAGGAATGCTTACTACGGACGGAGCCATAGACTTGCGAATTGCACTGATTTCGGACTTTACGGGATGGGGTTGGGCCGGCTGTGAAGAGCTATGGGCAGAGCTTGCCCGAAGTGCGTTGAAGCAAGGCAATGAAGTTGCCTTTGTCCAGAGTCGCGATTCCGTGGATGAAAAGAAATTGAGGCCCCTTCGTGAGCTAGGCCTTAAGCTGCTGTCTCCGGGCGCCGGAACTGAGTTCGCCAGCATGGTCAAGAGGCGCGCGAGTTGGAGGCTGGGCTCACTGGTTGCGGGGTGGTGGTCGCCGTTCGTCAATATTCCGTCCTATGCCCCGGACATTCTATTTATTACGGTGGGCAATGCGCTTCCATCGTTGCCATTTATCCATGACCTGGAGCGGTCGCGCGCGCTTGCGATTCCGTACGTGATTGTGTGCCACAATAGCAGCCTCTTTGACACGCCAATTCGGCGCGAAGACCAGGAAATCATCGCCAGGTTTTATTCGGGGGCGCGCCGTGTTCTATTCGTAGCGCAACGCACCTACAAGGATGCTGAGCACTTGCTGGCAACGAATCTGCGGAGTGTCTCGATCGTGCGCAATCCAGTTAATATGATCGATGCTGGCGCTTTACCAATGCCCGATGGCCCGACGGCCCGAATCGCGACGCTCGGCAGGTTGACGATGAGGAGTAAAGGTCAGGATGTCCTGCTTGCGGCGCTAGGGTCGCCGCAATTCAAGGACGCCGACTGGATCCTTTCCATTTATGGAGAGGGTCCTCACCTGGAAAACCTCACAAAGCTTGCGAAGCACTATGGAATAGTAGACCGAGTCGCGTTCAAGGGTCACCAGAGCGATGTCCGCGCCATATGGACGGAAAACCATCTGTTGGCAATGTCGTCTCGCAATGAGAGCGCTCCGCTCGTCATAGTTGAAGCGATGCTTTGCGGCCGGCCGTGCGTGGTTAATGATGTGGGCGGCATCAGTGAGTGGGTGAGCGAACCGGAGACTGGATTCATTTCGTCCGGTATCCACGTTGAGAGCTTCGTCGCTGCTCTTGATCGTGCATGGTCACACCGCGACCAGTGGGCCGCAATCGGAGAGCACGCAAGAGAACGGGCGCTGCAACTGATTGATCCCGATCCCGGCGGAACGGCCCTCAAAATTCTGCAGGAAGTTGTTGCGGAACGTTGATGCCGCGGTATGTCTCAACTTCGTTTCCCGAATGCCTTTTGGTAGACCGGATAAAGAAGCGATTTCAGCGCGGTGACCACAGTCTCCGAGGTCAGGCGCCAGTCCCTGAGATCGAAATCGAAAAACTTTGCAGACCTATAGGATTGAAATATTTCCTTCCAAGTCGCAAGGCCAGCCTTGCGGTAACTGTAGACGCATTCGGCGTCGCGCAGGAGCACGATGTGATGGAAGTGCTGGTTGTTCCAACCCACAGGCTCTACCGGCTCGCCAATTAGATCGAGGTAATGCAACCATCCCAGGTCGACACCAGCGTATCCCCCAGCATCGGCCGTAACACTGTATCGAGGATTCGCTTCAATCAGTTTGACCTTGCCATCCCTGGTGTCGCGCTTCAGCTCCAGTTCGCAGAGGCCATCGTATTGGATTGAACGAAAAAAACCGTCACAGATCGCATCGGTCTCCGGGTCGCTGATCGGTTCGACGACGCTGGCCGATCCGAAATAGATAGGATCGGTCCTCAATTCGCGGACGATGCATGATCCCAACCGTCTTCCGCCCAACCCATAGCAGGACAGGTAGACGAACTTGGCATCGTCAGGACCTTCGATGATCTCCTGCACCACAACGGCCGATGTGACTTCCTCGACGGCCCGGTATTGCTGCTCCAATTCGCTGGGCGAATAAGCCAACGCAATCTTTTGGTTCAGCATTGGGTGGCCCGGCGGCAGGCGCGCCCATTCGCGGAAGTGCACAGGTTTCATCAGGCAGGGAAACTGCGCCTTTAAGGAGAACTCACGCACCTCATCGAGCGATTGAACAAACCTGGTCGCCGGCACATGCAGGCCATTAAGATCCGCGATTTCGTACTGCCTCTTCTTCGTAGCCAGCAAGGCCTGGGTCGACACGGAGGCTGCCCGAAAGATGTAATGCGGCTCCAGAGCCGCTGCATGGTCAGCGATCGCAGTGACAAACAGGTCTGAGCTGGCTATAAGAACCGGCCGGCGCCCAATCTTTGCGGAGAGATCGATCATGAAAGCTTCCCATCCAGTGGGATCTTCGTCTGGATCGGGACAAAGAAATGCCTTTCCATAGACCGTCCTGAACCCAGGCTTGGCTCCATTGCAATCGACGCAGAATGTTTCGATGCCCTGCCGCGCAAGATTCCGCATGAGCACGACGCCAGTCTGATAGGCACCGGCAACAACGACCGGTGGCCGGTCGACCCGCATCCGTTTCGTCATGTTTCAGCTCCGCTGCTATCAGCAGCCACAGATTAGGATCGCAATGCCCTTCAGAGAAAGCTTATCAGCCGTCGCATAATTGGATTGGAAGCTCATGCTGGATGATGGGAGATCGCATCTTATGTCGCAATCCGGGCCGAAGTTTAAGCTCCTGCACGTTGGCGTGGCCGTGCCGGCGCTGGAGTCGGCGACAACGTCGCTCGAAGATCTATTCGGATACACAGTCCTGGCTGGCCCTATTCATGACCCGATCCAAAAGGTTGTCGTGTCATTCCTGGCAACGGCCGGCTCAGAGGAGGTCGCGATTGAACTGATCGCCCCGGCAGCTGACGATTCACCGATTCGATCCATGCTGAACAAGGGAAGCGGAGGGGCTTATCACCTCTGTTTCGAGACAGACGATATGGAAGGCGCCCTGGCCCATGCTGAAAGCCTGGGATGCATCGTTGTGGCGCTGCCTGTGCCTGCAATAGCATTTGGGGGACGCCGCATTGCATGGATTTATACCCCTTCCCGCCAGCTCTTCGAAATTGTGGAGGCCGAGGCGGTTGAATAAGCCATACTGGTCTTGAGCCACAGCTCAACCTTGCGTATGAGATCCATTCCCGCCGAACGGCCCCCACAGTCGCGCCTTCTTCATCTGCTGTACCACGTGGTGCGGCCCGACGCTTCGCGGTATTCCTACGTCATCAGCGCAGCTATGTTTCAATCCCACATTGACCTCTATACCCGCCTGCGCGAAAACCCAGACCTCCTGTGGCCTGAGATCACCTTCGACGATGGGCATGTCTCGAACCACGAGATCGCGGCGCCTATCCTGCAGTCACGCGGCGTGACCGCGCAGTTCTTCATCACAGTCGGCTGGACCGGGATCAAGCCGGGTTATATGGGATGGAACGAGTTGCGCGCGCTGCAGCAGGCCGGCCACCGGATCGGCGCGCACGGATGGACGCATACTCTGCTGACGCACTGCAGTGATCGCGAACTGCAGACCGAGCTCACCCATTCGCGCCAGACTCTGGAGGACAAGCTGGGGACCTCCGTTACGACCATGTCGTTGCCGGGGGGCCGATACAATGCTCGCGTTCTCGCCGCCTGCGAAGCGGCTGGATATACGCGGGTCTACACATCGATTCCCAGGGCCGAGATGCTGCCTTTGGGCCCCACGGTTGGCCGCCTCAATATCCTCGGAGACATGCAGCCGGAGTGGATCGCAAAGCTGCTGGAGCCCGGCAGCAGCGTCCTATCCAGCCTGGAGCGCAGGCAACGCATGAAGGACGCCGCGAAGTCGCTGCTCGGTGACCGGCTGTACGAGAGGTTGTGGGCGATGGTAAACCGCAAAGAGCCGGAAGACTCGGCCGCATGAAAATCCTGCACATCATCAGCAGCAGCGGCATGTATGGGGCGGAGGCTGTGATCCTCAACCTGTCGCGCATCCTCACGGAGCGCGGCGATTGCAGCCTGCTGGGCGTCTTTTCCAACTCGCCCAACCCCAACCTGCAGCTGCATGAGATGGCCATGAAGGAGCGCATCGAATCGCATCTGATTCCCTGCACCGGGCAGGTTGACCGCGCGGCGATCGCTGCCATCCGGGAGCTGGCCGTGAGCTCCGGCACCGATGTCGTCCACGCCCACGGCTTCAAGGCCGATGTCTATGCCTACTTCGCGCTGCGCGGGACGGATGTGCCCTTCGTCTCCACCTGCCACACTTGGTACGACACGGACTGGCTGGTGACGCTCTACGGCCGGATCGACCGGCTTGTGCTGCGCCGCTTCGCGCGCGTCGTCGCCGTCTCCGAGGAGGTGCGGCAGCAACTGTTGGCCGCGGGGGTGCGCGAGGACAGGGTCTGCATGGTACGCAACGGCATCGATCTGCGCCCGTTTGCAAATGCGGCCCCCACCCCGCGCGCGGAGATGGGGACAGGCGAGACCGCGATAGTCGGCCTGATCGGGCGGCTGGCACACTCAAAGGGCGTCGATATTTTTCTCGAAGCTGCGGCGCGCGTACTGGCTACGGGCGCAGAGGCGCGGTTTGTGATTGTGGGCGAGGGCGATGACCGCGAGGAGCTGGAGCGCATGATCGACGAGCTGAAGATTCGCGACCACGTTACGATGCTCGGCCGCCGCGACGACATGCCCTCGGTGTACGCGTCGCTCGACATCATGGTCTCGGCCTCGCGCCAGGAGGGACTGCCCATGGCGATCCTGGAAGGCATGGCAACTGGTCTGCCGCTGGTGGCGACCACGGTAGGCGAGGTGCCGACGCTGGTGCAAGAGGACCGCACCGGCAAGCTCGTTCCGCCGGAGGACGCCGAGCAGTTGGCCGGCGCGATCGCGGAGCTGCTGCACGACCCTGCAAAGCGAGCTGCACTGGGAGCAGCGGCCCGGCGCCTCATCGAAAATGAATATTCGGCCCAGCGCATGACGGACGATTATCTACGCGTGTATGAAGAGGCAATCGCGCTCACGAAAGATCGTTCGGGAGCGGCCAGCACTTCGCAGGGAAGTGTAAGGTGAGGGCGCGCGACCATCGTCTTACCGTCTTCATGATGGACCTCTGGGCGACCGTGCCCTACTACACCGCCTATCTCTCGAAGGCGCTGCTGAAAGAGCACGTCGATCTGACGGTCGGCTCCATCTCCTACTATCTCGATCAGGAATGCTTCACCAGCCGCGGCATCCGCGTCGATCCAGGACTGTTGGACGTGGTGGGCAGGTTTCGCCTGCCCAGGCTGCCGCGCAGAATCCTGAAGCTGCCGGAGGCGATGCTGAACCTCAACGCGCTTGGCGTGCGCTTTCTCTTCTCGCCGCCGGATGTAATTCACGTGCAGTATCTGCCGATGCTGAAGTGGCGCGTGCCGCTGGACCTGTGGTTCCTCGGGTTCTGCCGCAGTCGCGGATCGAAGATCGTGCTGACCGTCCACGATCTTCTGCCGCACGATACCGGCGATGCGCACAAGCGCACCTTCGCGCGGCTCTACCGCATGGTGGACGCCCTCGTCTGCCACTCGGATTCAGTCCGTGCGCGGCTGTATGACGAGTTTGGCGTCCCCACAGGGAAGGTGTCGGTCATTCCCCATGGCCCCTTCTTTTACGATCTGCCGTTGGACGCATCCCGCCAGGAAGAAACTCTGCGCAGTTTTGAGCTGGTGCCCGGCGACGCGATGGTGCTGTGGCAGGGGATCATCTTTCCATACAAGGGAATCGATGGGCTGCTACGCGCGTGGCAGCAGGTGGAAGCACATTGCGCGCAGGCGACTCTGGTCATCGCCGGCACCGGCGCGCCTGAACTGCTGGAGCATATCCGCGCCCAGGTGCGCGAACTGGGACTGAAGCAGGTGAAGCTGCACTTCCGCTTCATCTCCAGCGAGGAGCTGGTCGCCCTCTATCGCGCCGCAGATATCGTCGTCTACCCATATCATGCGATCACCACCAGCGGCGCGCTGGCCACCGGGCTCGCGCTGGGCAAGACTATCGTCGCCACCGATCTTCCGGTTTTCCGCGAGCTACTGATCAACCGGGAGAATGCGCTGCTGGTCCCGCCGCGCGACTCCGAGGCGCTGTCGCGTGCGCTGACCGAACTAGTCGAAGACCATGCCCTGCGCGAGCGCCTAGCCGAAGCGGTGCGGGCGATGCACTTCGGCGATGCATCCTGGCTGTCCATCGCGGACAAGACGATCGCTGTCTATGAGCGTGTCTGCGGCGACAGTTCCACAGCAACCTCCTGACAGCTTCCTGAATGGGCGACACGGCCTTTCAGGCATTGCGCGCGCGCCACAGAGCGCCATCCAGCGGATCGGCCGCCGAATCGCGAACACGCACGCTGGGAACCGAGGTCGCAAGGTGCGCGAGAAAGGCTTGGCGAACTGGGCTGATGTGCGTCAGAATACTGCCGGTGAAGGCGACGGGTATCTCTGTTCCCTGCGATTGCTCTGTGGCCCCTGCCGCGGCTGGGGCTTCGGTCATCTTGCGGTAGACCAACGCTACGAGTCCGGCGAGCTCTTCGCCTGCGCGTGCGAGGATGCCGGCGGCGAGTAAATCGCCCTGCTCCGCGCAGCGAGCCACTACCGGCGCGAGAGAGGCAAAGTCCGGCGGCGCAGCAGTCTCCGACGGCGCGCGCAGGTTGGCCAGCGCGACAAGATCGCCCAGGGAGCCGAGGCACCAGTGGCGTTCAATTTCGCGCAGGAGAATCGACGGGGCGCTCTGAGCATTGCCAGAAGTCTCGTCCCATGCACGGTCCTGCGCGCGCAACGCGGCGCGGATGGCCTCCAGGCCAATCCAGTATCCGGAGCCCTCGTCGCCAAGCACAGGTCCCCAGCCGCCGGCCCTGAAGAGGGCGCCTGCAAGCGAACGGCCAATGGCGTTGGAGCCGGTCCCGGCGATGAGCAGGATTCCCGGGCCTCCGGCAAAGGCAGCATCCAGTGCTATCTCCTCATCGCCACAGAGGATGAGCTCGCCCGCAACAGCGGAGGCTATCGTCTGCGTGGCCCAGTTGCGGACGGAGGCGCTGGAGCTGCCGGCGAGGCCGAAGCAGGTGCGTGTGACGCTGCTGAGCGGGACTCCGGCGGCAGAGGCAACTTCAGCGAGCACGGCGCGAAGACGGGCGGTCGCATCCGCTTCAGACACGCGCATCAGCTTGACGGTACCTGTAGAGGCGCTGGCGAGTACGCGGGTATCGTCGGCGAGCAGGCAGCGTGTGCTGGTACCGCCGGCGTCGATGGCGAGATAGAGAGACATGAGGGAATGATATGCCGCGTTAGACGCTGGGTACGAGCGATCAGGTTAGGAGTCTGGCGTGGGAATCAGATCGCTATACTCAGGCCATGCCGTCGCGGTTGCATCCGTTCGATCTCGCTGTGGTGGGGCTGTACCTGATCGCAATCACGCTCTTCGGGCTGCGCTTTGCGAGACGCGGCGCTGCGCGTGACCGATCGCTGCGCGGCTATTTTCTGGCGGACCGCACTGTGCCCTGGTGGGCGATCGCATTGTCCATCGTCTCGGCGGAGACAAGCACGCTGACCATCATCGGCACGCCGGGGCTGGCGTTTGCCGGCGATTTCGGTTTCCTGCAGATCGTAATCGGCTACATGATCGGACGTGTGGTGGTGGCGGCGATCTTTTTGCCGCGCTACTTCCAGGGCGAGATGCTGACCGCCTATCAGCTGATCGAGCGGCGGTTCGGGCGCACGCTGCATAAGGTAACGGCCGGGTTATTTCTGCTGACGCGCGCGGCCGCGGAGGGCGTGCGCGTCTTCGCGGTGTCTATCGTGGTGGGCATCGCCATCGGCACGGGCGATGTATGGTCGATCGCGATCATCTGTGCGTTGACGCTGCTGTATACCTTCGAGGGCGGCATGGCTGCGGTGATCTGGACCGACGTGGTGCAGATGGCAATCTACGTAGGTGGAACGCTGGTCGCGCTCTGGACGCTGGGCGCGCATGTTCCAGGCGGATGGATGGCGATCCATGCGGCTGGTGCGACGGCGGGCAAGTTCCACATGCTGAACTTCGCGATGAACCTGACGACGACCTATACCTTCTGGGCCGGCGTGCTGGGCGGTACCTTCCTGACGATGGCCTCGCACGGCACGGACCAGCTGATGGTGCAGCGCATGCTTGCTGCGAAGAACCTGCGCGAGAGCCGTCTGGCGCTGCTCTCCAGCGGCGTGGTGATCTTCGTGCAATTCGCGCTGTTTCTACTGATCGGCGTGGGGCTATGGGTCTTCTACGGGCAGCATCGGGGCGCTTTTGCGGCACTTCATGGCGCGGATACCAACCGCATCTTTCCCGCGTTCATCGTCGGCGAGATGCCAGTGGGCGTGGCCGGACTGCTGGTAGCGGCGATTCTGGCGGCAGCAATGTCCAATTTGAGCGCGGCGCTGAACTCATTGTCTTCCACAACTGTCGTCGACTTCTACATGGGATGGCGGCCGAATGCACGCGACGGTGAGCGCATGGCGGTCTCACGGGCCAGCACGGTGCTGTGGGCGATGGTGCTGTTCGCAGTCGCGGTGTACTCGGTGCATGCGGGCGGCAAGGGCAACGTGGTGGAGATCGGCCTGTCGATCGCCTCGGTCGCGTACGGCTGCCTGCTGGGCGTCTTCCTGCTGGGCACGCTTACGCGCTACGCTACCGAGTGGGGAGCGATTGTGGGCATGGTCACAGGCTTTCTAGTAAATCTGGCGTTGTGGCTCGCGCCGGGCATGGCGCTGTATCGCAGTGACATGCGATATCCCTGCTCTCCGATCCCGGGAGTTGTCGCCGTTTGTAGAAGCCCGCCCATCCTCTCGATTCCGAGAATCGCGTGGACCTGGTATGTGCTGATCGGCGCGGCGGTGACGTTCCTCGTGGGGCTGGCGGCGAGTTTTGTACTGCGCCGCTGGAGTAGACGCGGCCCGAAGGCCGGTGTGGTCGCGGTGATACTTGTCGCTTCCCTGCTCTATGGGCGAGCAGCGCGCGGACAGCAGCAGACGTTGCCTGCGGGCGCGGCTTCCGCTGTGGAGCAGCATTATGACTTCTCCGGCGTGTCTGCGGCAATCAATATGGCAATCGCACAGAAGAAGTTGCCCGGCGCTGTGGTGGTCGTCGGACACGGTGGCAAGGTGGTCTTCGAGCAGGCGTATGGCGTGCGCAAGCTGGCCGGCGAGCCTGGACTCGATGGAAAACCTTCGCCTGCCGAGCCGATGACGGTCGACACCATCTTCGATATGGCGTCGATGACCAAGGTCCTGGTAACGGCAACGGCGGTCATGCAGTTCTACGAGCGGCTCAGGATCAGGCTCGACGATCCGGTGGTGAAGTACCTGCCCGAATTTGGCGTTAACGGCAAGGAGAAGGTGACCATTCGCGAACTGCTGACGCACTACTCCGGGCTGCCGCCGGATGTGGACCTCACGGACGCGTGGGGACTGGCCGCGCCAGACAAGGCCGAGGGCCTGCGGCGCGCGATGAACGCCAAGCTCACCAGTGTGCCTGGAACGAAGTTTGAATACTCCGACATCAACTACATCGTCCTCGGCGCGATTGTGGAAAAGCTGAGCGGCGAGACGCTGGATGTCTACGCGGAACAGCACATCTTCAGCCCCGGCTGGTCTCTTAATCCCCCGCCGCCGGGTTATCCGCCACTGCCCACGACATCCACCGGGTTTCATCCCTTTTCACGCGCGTGCGGCGGTGTTCGCCATCTGGGCTCTGCGATCGTTTATGACAGGGATGCGCTTGATTCTTGTGTGCTGGGTGGGTGGGGCAGCTACAAAATAGAGCAATCCGCGCCGACGCAGCACGATGACCAGGGCACGAAGGAGACGAATCCCGACTTCGACCATCTGTTGCGCGGGACGGTGCACGATCCGACGACGCGGCGCATGGGCGGCGTGGCTGGACAGGCGGGCGTGTTCTCCGACGCGCACGACATCAGCCTGTTTGCGCAGGCGCTGCTGGACAAGCTGCTGCACAACACTGGGCCGTTTCCGCTGAAGCAGGCGACGCTGCGGCTGATGACGCAGCCGCAGCAGCCGGCGACCGCCGAGGGCGGCGCGACCATCTTCAAACAGGACGGGACGACGACGACCGGTGTGGCACAGCGCGGTTTCGGATGGGACATCAACTCCGCGTATTCGCGGACGCGCGGTACTGCCTTTGCTACGGTCTGGCCAGGGACGGTGCCGCAAACGATCGCTTTCGCGCCGAGCTTCGGGCATACGGGCTTTACCGGGACGAGCCTGTGGATCGACCCGTCGAGTGACACCTACGTCATCCTGCTCGCAAACTCAGTGCATCCGCGCGGCAATCCAACGATCTCACCGCTGCGCGGCGAGGTAGCAACGGCAGCGGGAAAGGCAATCGGATTGCTTCCACAGTGTGCACCTAGCACGATCTGCGATCCACTGATAATCACTTCAGAATCTTCAGACCTCAGCCCGATCAACTCCTCGCTGAGTACGTCGATTGAAACACCCGCCAAGGTCCTCACCGGCGTCGAGGTGCTGGAGCAAACGAAGTTCAAGGCACTCACCGATCTGACTGCGAAGCCAGGCGACAAGCTGCGCGTGGGGCTGCTTACGAACCAGACGGGCGTCGATGGCGAAGGGCGGCGGACGGTTGAAGTGCTGCGCAATGCCAGCAACGGTGTTGAAGGCGCCGGCGGCACTATTGAATTAGTCCGGCTGTTCTCGCCGGAGCATGGGCTGTTTGGGGCGAAGGACTCGACCACGATTGGCCAGGAGATCGATGCGGCGAGCGGGCTGAAGGTCGTCAGCCTCTACGGCGCGAAGGACGCGGATAAGCGACCGAAGCCGGAGGACCTGAAAGACCTCGACGCCGTCGTGATCGACCTGCAGGATGCAGGTGTGCGCTTCTACACGTACGAGACGGTGCTGGGCTACTTCCTCGAAGCGTCGGCGTGCGAGGTGGCGCGCGGGCATGATCTTAATATTGTGATTCTCGACCGGCCCGACCCGATTGGCGGCGAGGCGGTTGAGGGGCCAGTTTCGGACACGGCGGCGAGCTACATCAACTACATGGCAGAACCGGTGCGGGGCGGCATGACGCTGGGCGAGCTGGCGCAGTACATGCGTACCGAACATCCGGGTGCTTGCGGCGCGCGCGCCGAGCTGACGGTGGTGCCGATGCAGGGCTGGCGGCGCGACGAGTTCTTCGACCAGACGGGCGTGAAGTGGGTGAACCCGTCGCCGAACCTGCGCAGCGTGGACGCGGCGGTTCTCTATCCGGCGCTGGGCATGCTGGATGAGACGAATGTCTCGGTCGGCCGCGGTGCAGTGGATGCGACGCCGTTTGAGGTCTTCGGCGCGGGCACGGAGGCGGCGACGAAGGACGCGGCGACGATGCCAGCGTGGTTCGATGGCAAGGCGGTTGCGGCGTACCTGACGGCGCGGAAGATTCCGGGCGTCGCGTTCGCGGCGACGCGGTTTGCCGTGGCGGAGGACGCGAATCGCTATCCGTACCACCGGCAGACGATTGAGGGCGTGCGGCTAATCGTCACAGATCGTCAGGCGCTGGACTCGCCGGAGCTGGGGATCGAGGTGCTCTCCGCGCTGCACCATCTTTATCCGGCTCAGTTCAAGCTCGAGAAGGCCGCTGGGCTGGTGGCGAATATGAAGACGATGGCGGCGCTCGCGCGGGGCGAAGATCCGAGGACGATTGCGGCGAGCTGGGCGAAGCCGCTGGCTGCGTTCAAGGCGCAGCGGGCGAAGTATCTGCTGTATCCGTGACGGGCCGGCTGTGGGGTACCCCCCTCCCCATACTTAGCCTCAAAGTATCCCTTTCAAAGGGGTTAGACCTGAAAGAGAGCCGACTGAAGTTCTAAAGTATCCCGGGTAAAGGAGTTACGTCTGCTCGGAGTCTGGTTGCGACAAGATTAAAGCCCCGGGAATCGCATGCTCGAACTACTTCCAGTATACGGCGCGGAGCAAAACTAAAATGCCAACTATTTTGTGCGAATCTTAGGGTAGAAGTGGTTTTGATTGTGTAGGATGCGTGATTATTGGCAGACGGAGAGGGGTTGACAGGAGTTCGGAAGTAAATGCGGTCTAAAGGCGAGCCTTCGGCAGAGCGGAAGCGCGCTTCGCGCGGGCTTTTCCCCTAGGGCTTCGCCCTAGGCTAGGATATTTCGCGCCTTCAGCGCTCTCCCACATCCCGCCGCGCCGGATGTGGGGCAGCCGGGGTTTTTCTCCCACCTTAGCTCCCTGCGGTCGCGAAGATGGGGCACCCGGATTTGTGGCTCGGTGAGTTAGGTGGAGTAGTCGGCGTTGATGTGTACATATTCGACGGTAAGGTCGCAGGTGAGGAACTGGCAGGCGCCGGGGCCTTCGCCTAAATCGATGGTGATGGTGTACTCGGGCAGGAGCATGACGGCGTGGGCGGCGGCCTCGTCGAAGGCGGGCGCGCGGAGGCCGTACTCGAAGACGGGCTCGGCGCCGATCCAGACGCGCATCTTTTCCGGAGAGAAGACGGCGCCAGAGTAGCCGGCGGCAGCGATGAGCCGTCCCCAGTTGGGGTCGCCCGAGGACCAGGCGGTCTTGCAGAGCAGGCTGTGGGCGATGGCGCGGGCGACCAGCTCGGCATCGGCGGTGCTGGCAGCGCCGCGGACGTCGAGCGTGACGACGTGAGTGACGCCCTCGCCGTCGGCGACGATCTGGCGGGCGAGGGACTGGCAGACCTCGGCGAGTGCGGCGTCGAAGGCGGGCGTGAGTTCGCGGGTGAGAGAGACGCCGCTGGAGCCTGAGGCGAGGAGCAGGGCGGTGTCGTTGGTGGAGGTATCGCCGTCGATAGAGATGGAGTTGAAGCTGGGGCCGGCGACAGCGGCGAGCGCGGAGCGCAGATCGGCTACATCAGCGGCGACGTCGGTGAATAGATAGGCCAGCATGGTGGCGTGCGGCGCGGGTGGTGGCGTGCCGACGGGAGGGTCGAGCCTGGGGCCGATCATGCCGGCGCCTTTGGCGCAGCCCCAAATGCGGATTTCGCTGCTGACTTCGTGCTGCGCTGTTGCATTGGGGGCAGCGACGGGGATGACGGCGGAGGCCATCTTGACGCGCGTGTCTGTGGTGAGGATGGCGCGGGCGAAGGACTCGGCGTGGGCTGCGCTGGGGCCGGCGGCGGCGTGGAGCGCGGGCATGGCGGCGACGACCTTCTCCGCGGGAAAGGGGACGCCGATGATGCCGGTGGAGGAGGGGACGACCTCGTCGAAGATGCAGCCGAAGGCTTCGGCGGCGGCGACGCAGGTGGCGAGGCAGCCCTGGATGCCGGGCTCGCCGGTGGCGCAGTTGGCGTTGCCGGAGTTGATGAGGACGGCTCCGACGCGGCCGCCGGTGGAGAGCAGATGGCGGCGGCCGACGGTGAGCGGCGCGGCGACCACGCGGTTGGAGGTGAACATGGCGGCGGCTACGGCGATGCCGGGCGCGACGGCGACAGCGACGTCCGGCTTGCCACTGGCCTTGATACCAGCGCGGGCCGCGCCCCAGAGAAAGCCGCGTGGGACAGGATGCGCGGCGGGGAGATCGAGTTCGACAGGCATGGATCTATCGTAACGAAGAACTCATGGCGTAACGAAGGTTACGGTTGGGGTCGTTATCAGTCATCCATTGTTTATTCATATTGCAAATACGGAGATTCTGAAGACGCGCTTACGCGCACTCCAGAATGACGAACAAGAATAATTGGACGGTCCTCCGACTCGCGCTGCGCACCTCGCTCAAGATGGCGACGTCCATTTCCTCGATCTCAAGATAAGTTTTTTGTTGCAGTTCGCTTTTTATTCGCTACAATCGGCGCATGGCAATTACGCGGCGGCAAAAAGAGGTCATCGACTTTCTCTCCGGCTTCACACAGAAGAACGGCTACTCGCCTTCGTACGAGGAGATTGCGCACGGGCTGGGGCTGACTTCATTGGCGACGGTGCACAAGCACGTGACCAACCTGCAGAACAAAGGGCTGCTGCAGCGGGCGCACAACCGCAGCCGATCGATCGATGTGCTGCCTCCGCGGTCGAGCAAGAAGGGGTTCGACCGGCTGCCGCTGCTGGGACGGATTGCCGCGGGCAGCCCGATCGAGGCGATCGAGATGGCGGAGACGATCTCGCTGGGGGACATCATCGGCAACCGCGAGGTGTTTGCGCTGGAGGTGCGCGGGGATTCGATGCGCGACGAGCACATTGTGAGCGGCGACTACGTGCTAGTGGAGCGGACGAGGACGGCGCGCGAGGGCGAGATCATCGTGGCGCTGGTGGACGGGTCGGACGCGACGTTGAAACGGTTCTACCGCGAGGGCGGGATGATCCGGCTGCAGCCTTCGAACAAGGAGATGCAGCCGATCTACGCGCCGGCGGCGAATGTGAGCATCCAGGGCAAGGTGCTGGGTGTGCTGCGCAAGTACGCCTGAGGGCAGATGGGCGCGAGCACAACAGAAGCAGGTCCTTCGACTCGCGGTGCGCCAATGGGCCCCGCTCGCTCAGGATGACAAGAAATGTTGGTGGACTAGAGGACGTAGTTGAGGTCGCCGCTGTCGCCGGGTTTGAGCAGGCGGTCGTAAGAGGCGGTGACGATGCCGTAGCACTCGCAGGCCTTCGCCACCAGACCGGGCCGGTTAGTGATAAAGATGCGGCCACGCGAGTAGCCGATGAGTCCGCTGCGTTGCAACTCTCCGGCGGCGACGGTGACGGTGGAGCGCTGTACGCCCAGCATCTGGGAGAGAAACTCCTGGGTGAGGTGCAGGTGCTCGGACTCCATGCGGTCGGCCGAGGTGAGCAGCCAACGCGCGAGCCGCGCCTCCACCTCATCCAGGCGGTTGCAGAGGACGGACTGGGTGATCTGCGCGAGCTGGAGGTAGGCGAAGGCGTGCACCAGCTTCTGCAGGGTCCCGCCCTTGAGGAACTCCGCGCGCACCAGCGAGGCGCGGATGCGAAGGCCATCGCCCGAGGCCTGCATGATGACGGAGTGCGACATCTGCGGCTGGCCGAGGAGTGCGGGCAGGCCGGAGAAGCCTTCGCGGCCGGTGACGCCGACCTCGACCTGCTCGCCGCTCCTGCTGACGGCGTCGGTGGAGATCAGGCCATTGTTAATGAAATAGACGTATTCGATGGGCTGGTTCGGCTCCGACAGCCGCTTTTCCAACGGCAGGTCCACCGGTACCAGATGTTTCGCCAGCGCCGAAAACTCCTCAGCGGGCAGTTGGGACAGAATAGAGTTGCGCGGCCTGGTTGAATTGTTCCCTACATCCACAGTGAGGACTTCCTTTAATAATCGCCCAGCCGCTGGGCAGAAGGAGAAATAGAGCTAAGCACTATAGCTTGCGTTTGTTCCTCTACCTTACGGAGGTGACCCCACTTAAGTCTGTTCGCTACAGCACATAGCACCGTTGCGACAGGAGGTTCGCGGATGATTGGCGATCCCTCCAGACGAACGAACCCGCAGTCTGCGAGCAGCGGAGCTTGCGTTGTACGGAAGGATGGGGCGAACGGCGATGAGATGGGTGGTGGTCCCGCGCGCCCAGAGATGCAGGCCCGCGCAGTTTAGAATGGCTTGTGGCGGAATGCCCGCTCGCGCAGCCCGAACCAGGGCAGCCGGGCCGGGGCAATCCAACCTGGCAAATCCAGCCGGAAAGTGGTTCCGAGCAACATGCATCGCTGGTCGACTCTGTTTATCCCCACCCTGCGCGAGGCCCCGGCCGACGCAGAGGTCGCAAGCCACAAGCTGCTGCTGCGGGCGGGCTACATTCGCCAGCTGGGCGCAGGCATTTACAGCCACCTGTTCCTTGGGACGCGCGCGATTAACAAGATTGTGGCGATCATCCGCGAGGAGATGGACACGATCGGGCAGGAGTTCCACCTGCCGGCGCTGAACCCGCGCGAGGTGTGGGAGGAGTCCGGGCGGTGGGCGGGGATGGGCGAGAACATGTTCCGGCTGAAGGACCGCAAGGGCGCGGAGCTGTGCCTGGCCATGACGCACGAAGAGGTGATGACCACGATCGCGCGCAGCGAACTGCGGAGCTACAAGCAGCTGCCGCAGATCTGGTATCAGATCCAGACCAAGTTCCGCGACGAGCCGCGGCCAAAGTCGGGGCTGCTGCGGGTGCGGCAGTTTCTGATGAAGGACGCGTACTCGTTCGACATCGACGAGGCAGGCCTGGATGAGAGCTACCGCAAGCACGATGCGGTCTACCGGCGGATCTTCACACGCTGCGGGTTGGAGTTTGTGGCGGTCGACGCGGATTCCGGGTCGATGGGCGGGTCGCAGTCGCAGGAGTTTATGGTGTACACGGACGCGGGCGAGGACCTGATTGCGAGTTCGGCGTCGGGCTATGCGGCGAATGTGGAGAAGGCGACGAGCAGGCTTGCGGCGGTCGAGGAGCTTGCGGCGACGGGAGATGGGACGCCGGAGCTGGTACACACGCCGGGGCAGCGGACGATCGACGAGGTGGGAGCTTTTCTCGGGGTGAAGCCGGTGCATCAGATGAAGACGATGGCGTACATGGCGGAGCATTCCGACGCAGACAAGAAGCAGATTGAGGTCGTCGGCAAGACGCGTGCTGTGGTTGTGTTTCTGCGCGGAGACCACGCGCTGAACGAGACGAAGCTGGCGGGGATCGCCGGTGGCACAGTGAGGCCAATGCAGGCGGAGGAGATCGCGGCGACCTTTGGCGCGCCGGCGGGGTATCTGGGGCCCATTGGGCTCACGGCTGCTCCGCATCCGCGCAAGCCGGGCGTGCTCGTCATCCTCGATGCGGCGCTGGAGGGACGGACGAACCTGATCGCGGGCGCGAACAAGGAGGAGTACCACCTGCGCAACGTGACGCCGGGGCGCGACTTCAAGCCGACGCTGATCGCCGACGTGCGCAGCGTGAACGAGGGCGAGGCCGATCCTATCGCGGGTGAGCCGCTGCGCATCGGCAAGGCGGTGGAGATTGGGCACATCTTCAAGCTGAGGTACAAGTACACGAAGTCGATGGGCGCGAGCGTGCTGAACCGCGATGGCAAGGAGACGATGCCGATCATGGGCAGCTACGGCATCGGCGTGGAGCGGATTCTGACTGCGGCGATTGAGCAGTCGGCAGCGAAGACGGGCGGAGAGACTTACGCGCTGCCGCCCTCCATCGCGCCATTTGCGGTGGTGGTGACGGTGACCAACGTGCGCGAGGCGGAGCTGCTGGCGGCGAGCGAGAAGATTGCCGCAGAGCTGAGCGCGGCAGGCGTCGATGTGCTGTTGGACGATCGCGACGAACGTGCGGGCGTGAAGTTCAAGGACGCGGAACTGATCGGCGTGCCGCTGCGTATCGCCATTGGAAAGAAGTTGGCGGAGGGTAAGGTGGAGCTGCTGAACCGGCTGACGGGCAAAATGGACGACATTGACCTGGGTGACGCCGTCCAATCAGTAAAGGGCGCGCTGCAAGCTGACTGACTTCCCTTCCCTATGGCGATTAAATTCAAACTCGGCAAGAACACGAACGGCGGGCCGCCCAACCGGCGGAGTGGATTCGGTCATCCGATTTTGCGCGGCGCGCTGATCTGCGTGGCGGTGTGCGTGGCCCTGGGCGCGGCCGTCTTCGGCTATTTCTACTTCAAGTACCAGAAGATGGTGGACCAGCGGCTGGCGGCGGGACCGATCTTCGCAAATGTGTCGCAGATCTACGCGGCGCCGCGCGAGGTGCGCGTGGGCCAGCACCTGACGGTGAATTTTATCGCGCAGGACCTGCGCAATGCGGGCTACAACGCGAACCCGCAGCTGGGAACATTTACCGCGAGCGGCGGCAGCATCAGTATCAAGCCGGGACCGCAGAGCTACCACTCGACCGACGGCGCGACGATTACGACCGGGCGCAGCGCGGACGCAGACGCGGACGCCACGAGCAGCGACTCCGGAGTTACGGTGCTGTCGATTACGGCGGAAAACGGCGCGCCGCTGGCCGCCTACCAGCTGGAGCCGCAGCTGATCACCGCGCTCTCCGAAGACAAGGGCAGGGCCAAGCGGCGGGTGGTGACCTACGACCAGATCCCGCCGCAGATGGTGCAGGCGGTGACGGCGATCGAAGACCGGCGCTTCTTCGAGCACCATGGCGTGAACTACGTGCGCATGGCGGAGTGCGTGGTGCATGACGTTCTGGCAGGACGCAGGGACTGCGGCGGGTCGACGCTGACGCAACAGCTTGCCAAAAACTTTTTCCTGACGCCGGACAAGACCGTCACGCGCAAGTTCGCCGAGCTGATGATTACCTATCAGCTGGAGGCGCGCTTCTCGAAGCAGGAGATCTTTGCGATGTATGCGAACGAGGTGAACCTCGTTCATCGCGGCAGCTACGAGATCGACGGTGTGTCGGAAGCGTCGCAGACGCTCTTCGGCAAGGACCTGCGGCAGCTCGATCTGGCGCAAATTGCCACCATCGCCGCGCTGTTCCAGAACCCGAGCTACCGCAACCCATATCGCCATCCGGAGCGAGCGATGGAGCGGCGCAATCTGGTGCTCGACTCCATGGTGCAGACGGGCGCGATCACGCAGGCGCAGGCGGACAAGGCCAAGGCGGAGCCGCTGGGCGTCACACAGTCCAGCGTGGATGCGGGCGAAGCGCCGTACTTTGTGGATCTGGTGCACGACCAACTGGCGCAGCGCATCACCGACCAGGAGGTGGCCCACTCCAGCCTGCGCATCTATACGTCGCTGGACCCAGAGCTACAGCGTGCCGCCTCCGACGCGCTGGACGCGGGCATGAAGAACGTGGATGCCCTGATACGCAGGCTGCATAAGAAGGGCGACACCAACATCACGTATCCGCAGGCGGCGCTGGTGGCGCTGAACCCGCATACGGGGCAGATTCTGGCGCTGGTGGGCGGGCGCAACTACGGCGTCTCGCAACTAAACCACGCGATGGCGGAGCGGCCGACGGGCTCGATCTTCAAGCCGATCGTCTACGCGACGGCATACAACACGTCCCTGGAGGGCACGGACCTGGAAGGCAATGGCGTGTTTACCGCGCTGACCAAGCTGAACGACGATCCGCAGGATTTTGTGCAAGACGGCAAGGACTATGAGCCGGGAAACTTCGAGAAGGGCGAGTACCCGGGGATGGTGACGGCGGTGGAGGCGCTCGCGCACTCGCTGAATATCGCGACCATCAGCCTGGCGCAGCAGATTGGCTATGACAAGGTCGCGGCCCTGGCGCGCGAGGCGGGAATTGCCTCAGCCCGAGGCACACCGTCGGTTGCGATTGGAACTTACTCGGCGACGCCGATCGATATGGCGGGTGTTTATACGGTGTTTGCCAACAATGGCGTGCACCTGAAGCCGTGGATGCTGGCCAGTGTGCGCAACGCCAACGGAGACATTGTCGCCGACTTTACTCCGGAGGCGAAGCAGGTGCTGGATCCGAAGGTGGCGTTCCTGACGGAGTCACTGCTGGAGAATGTGATGACGTTCGGCACGGGCTCGGCTGCGCGCGCGCACGGCTTTTCGGCGCCGGCGGCGGGCAAGACCGGAACCAGCCACGATGTATGGTTCGCGGGATATACGTCGAACCTGCTGTGCGTGATCTGGATCGGCAACGACGACTACACGGACATCTCGAAGGACCTGACGCATGCCGTGCAGGGCGCGGACACGGCGGCGCCGATCTGGGGGGACTTTATGAGCCGGGCGATCAAGCTGCCGCAGTACTCCGACGTGAAGCCGTTCTCCGCGCCGGACGGCGTGCAGGTGATACCGGTGGACCGCAACACATGGCTGCCCGCGGATAGCACATGCACTGAGGACCTGTACATCGGATTCCTGGACGGCACGGTGCCCGGCGGCACATGCAGCCACATGGGCGAAGCGCCGCAGTCGTTCTTCCAGAAGCTGTTCGGGGGCGGCCAGAACGCGCCTCCGGCGGCGACCCCGCAGGCGCCACAGCAGCCACTGCCGCCGATGCAGAATGGGCAGCCACAGCCGCCGGAGCCCACTCCGCCCAAGAAGAAGAACCTGCTGCAGAAGCTGTTCGGCGGAGGCAACAAGCCGGCGACGCCTGCTGCGGCGCCACAGTAGGCTGCTATCTCGTACAAAACTTGATTGAACGCGAATGCGTTCTGTGCGAGAAATCAGACCGCTCTGCGCGGCCACGCGAAGACCAGACCGGCTGCGGTAACCAGAGCACAGAGGTAGGCGAACAGGTCTCCGTGCGCGGCGTAGAAGGTAACGTCGTGCTCGTAGTCGAAGCCGACGCGAAGACTGGTCCTGCTATGCCGCGGCGCTGACTCCACCACGCGGCCGTACGGATCGACGGAGGCCGTGACGCCGGTGTTGGTGGCGCGCAGCACCCAGCGATGGTTCTCGATGGCGCGCATGCGCACCATGTTCAGATGCTCCCAGGCCGCGCTGGTATCGCCGTACCATCCATCGTCGGAGATGTTGACGAGCACATCGGCGCCAAGATCGGAATACTGACGAATCTCATCGGGGAAGATCGACTCATAACAGATGAAAACGCCATAGGTGTGTCCGCTTACGGGGAATACGACCCTGCGCTTACCGGGCTCGAATAAGCCGACATCCTGCAGCAGGTTTCCGGCAAAGAAGAACAGGCGCTTGTAGGGTGTGTATTCCCCGAACGGGACAAGGTGCATCTTGTCATACCGGCCGGCGAAGCTACCGTCGGGGCGGACAAAATTGGCGGAGTTATATAAGTCATAGCCATTGGGCGCGGCGGGATCGGGGTCGGCCCCAAGGTCGCCGACGATGACCGCGGCGCCGGATGTGTGCGCGAGGTTCGATATCGCTGCGCGAAATTCGGGCGTGCGCTCGAAGAAGTCATTCGGCGCCTCAGGCCAGACGATAAGATCGGCGGGAGCGGGAGCGGGGGACTTATCCGGAGAGACGGGAATCACCTGGATGCACTTTGCAGAAGGCAGCTCCGGTATGCCGAGGCAGTAACTCATCTCCGGATAGAGACTGAGGCGGGTGAACTCCTGCAGGCTTTCACTGGTCGTCAGCGGAGGACCGACGTTGGACTCCGTGCCGACGGCGAGGTTCTCCTGCAGCAGAGTGGCGATGGCCATGGTCCCTTCGTGGACTGGCGGCTGCGCACGTCGCAGGAGAACGACATACAGAGCGACGATGATTACGCCGGCCGCAGCCAGCAGAGTCCGGGTGTGGCGGCGGTCCCTCAACGTGATGCGGACGAGCCACAGCGCATTGATGGCGGCGATGGCGAAGGTGAGCCCATAGACTCCGGTAAAGGGCGCGAGCCGGGTAAGCAGAGCGTTGTCCACCTGGGCGATGCCGAACAGGTCCCAGGGAAAGCCGGTGATGCGGGAGCGCGCGAGCTCGCCGGCAACCCATGCAAATGGACTCAGCAGGAGCGCGCCTTGAACTCCGATGCGGCTGCGGCGGAAGCGGACGATCAGCGCGCCAAAAAGGGCGTGATAGAGGCCAAGATAGAGACAGAAGAGAACAAGTATCCCGAACGAAGCCGGCTTTGCGATGCCGCCGTAATGATGCATTGTGGGATATATCCAGTAACAGTTGCCGAGATACCAGACGAAGCCGGAGCTGTAACCCAGCGCGGCGCCATCGAGCGGACCGAGCGGGCCCCCGGTCGCATCGTCAGCAGTAAGCGCCATCAGCAGCGGAGCCAGCGCGAACCAGCAGATCGCGGTGCGCCAGACGGGCACGGGTCCGGCGATCGGAAACGGGAGCACCTGGAGCACTCCCGAAAAGAGTGCCATAGCCCACAGCCGCATCGGAATCCGTCGCATTGCGGCAAGTCTACCATCGCGCGGAGGGCCGGGCCGGTGCGTGGAATATTCGAGTAGGTGAGAGCTGCCTTGGCGGCAGACATTGCCGGATGCGCCATGGTCATGGATCATGCATCTACGGCTAAAAAAATCTCAGCCTAGGCTGCCGCAAGGTTAAAGAATATGTAAACTATAAACTATAGAGATTCAGATAGGTTTATTTGCCACAGAGTTTCTGCCTTCTGTACACTTATCACCGATGTAGGCATGTAAGGGACCACTTAGTCAGAAATTTTATTCTGGGCCCACACGCAGCGAGAGAGCAGAATTTCGACGCACATTTTCGATCGCACATTTTTCACTCACAACAAGGAGGCATCACGTGGAAGTAAGCCGGATTATTGCGGAGATTGACGCCCAGATTTCAAAGCTGCAGCAGGCGCGCGCGCTCCTATCGGGAACGGAAAAGTCGGGCAAAGGCCCGGGCCGGCCAAAGGGGAGCAAGAATGCCGCCCCCAGCGCGCGTCGCAAGCACAAGCTAAGCCCCGAAGGCCGCAAGCGCATTGCAGAGGCCATGAAGCGCCGCTGGGCCGAGCGCAGGAAGCAGACGGCCAAGTCTGCCGCAGCTTCCAAGTAGGCATCGCGGGGCCGTAGCACATACTTACTCTGCCTGCGTGAGTGAATCGTCACGGCTTGAGGGAGAGATTTTCTCCTTCAAGTGACTTCCCTTTCACTAGCGGGTAACTATGACTTCGCGCAAGTTGTCTTTGCCGAGGAAAAAGTGGAAGCCCTTGAACGCGCTGAAGAGCTTCTCGATCTGGCGGTTGGTGTAGATATTCAGGATTGGATAATCTCCCGCGCTTTGCACGTTCACCTGGCTTGTGTCAGTAAGGTGATAGCGGCAGAAGTCAGTCCTTGAGCCAGGCGACATGGACGATCCGGTGGCGGAGTGGAACATGGCGAGCAGCCCTCCATCGGGCGCCATCACCTGGTGGATCTGCTCAAGCACGGGCGCGAGCAACTCCTCCGGCAGATAGTCCGCGGTGTCCCAGAACAACACGATGTCAAAGCCGCGGCCGGAGAAGTTCAGTTGGGCGGCGAGGAACCGCTCCACGTCGAAACGGCCCGGGCCGCCATCTTCCTGGGGGATGATCCACTCGCGCTTTGCAGCGTCTTCCACCAAGTTGGCGAGATAGATGCTGTGCCCGAGCGCGGTAATGAAGTTGATATTGTTCGAAGAGGTGGGGCCAATATCGAGGACGCGCAGCGACTCCTCCTTGCGCATGCGCTCCAGCACTTGTCCCCACCCGCTGGAATGGCGCGGGATGCGCTCATTGGACGCCGCGCCGCCGCCGGCCTTGTCCTTGCCGCCAAAGAAGCTAGGCAAATCGGATCTCCTTAGTAGCTCAGGCTGGAGTGGAGGCGGTTGCGCCCTGCGAGAACAGGCCGGTCTCCGGCGGACGCGGGGCTGCCGTGCCGACTGCGACCTCGGTCAATTCCACACGGCCTTTGATGGTGGCATTCTCCTCGATGGAGAGCCGCTCGGCGACGATGTCTCCACGCACGGCCGCGGAGTCACGCAGTTCGATGCGTCCCGTGGCGCGGACCTTGCCGTCGACGCGGCCGTAGATCACCACATCGCGCGCGTCGAGATCGGCCTGCACGCGGGCGTTGGGTCCGATGGTGAGGCGGCTGTCGGACAGAGTGATGGTGCCCTCGATCGCGCCGTCCATGTAGAGGTCTTCCTTGCCGGACAGCTCTCCGCGAATGGTGACGGACTTTCCGATGACGGTGGAACCCTCCGGTGGTTTCATGCCTGGCCGCTCCCCTTTGTCTGCGATGATGGTGCTTGAGCGAACTATACCCACCCCCGCGTCTGGAGGCAAACGGGGAGACGTACGGACGCGGAAAAACTTTGCACGGCAGGTCGCGTCAAATCAATATAAGTCAGAGGAATATACGCAAACGGATGAGGCCGAACCCACTGCGACACCTGAAGCGAAGCTGCATCGTCCCCCAACCCCATGCAAGATCGCCATGGTCGGCACTCAAGGGGCGCATGGTTAGGGCCACACTTCTGTGGGGATGCTCTCTGGCGCTCACGATGACAAGCCGAGGAACAGCAGCGCAGGACGCTTCCGGCGGCTCTGCGCTGGCCGCGCCTGCGCGCAGCTGGGCGGATGACTGCGCGAAGAATGAGGAATTGGTGCTGGAACACCCAGGCTCCTACCTGCGCTACCGCCTGCACCAGGTGGACGAGAAGGGCGACAAGGTGCGCGACCTGATTGAGACGCCTGAGGGCAGCGTGGCGCGACTGATCGAGCAGGATGGCAAGCCGCTGACGCCGGAGCAAGACGCGGGTGAGCGAGCGCGGCTGAACGATCTGATTTCCTCGCCGGAGACCTTTGCACGCCACAGCCGCCGCGATGAGGACAACCGGAAGACGGGAGTCGATATTCTGCGGCAGATGCCGAATGCGATGCTGTGGAGCTACGCGCCGGGACAGCCCCAACTGGCAGACCAAGCCGCCGGCGGGCCTGCCTTGGTGGTGCTGGATTTCAAACCCGACCCGAAGTGGCAGGCGCCGACTTTCGAGTCGGAAGCGCTGATCGGAGTGGAGGGCCGGGTCTGGATCGACACGCGCGCGCGGCGCGTGGTGCGGCTGCAGGCAGACATCTTCCGCCCGGTGAATATCGGGTGGGGATTTGTGGCGCACTTCTATCCCGGCGGCACGGTGACGCTGCGGCAGACGAGCGTGGGCGGACAACGCTGGCTGGTGGACCACATCGACGAGAAGGTTGTGGTGCGCGCGCTGCTGCTGAAGACGGTGAAGGAGAGCATGATCTCCGATTCGACCGGAGCGCAGCCTGTACCGTCGATGAGCTACCAGCAGGCGATCAAGATTCTGCTGGATACGCCGCTGGCGACGCACTAGAAACCAGTAGATGCCGTGCGAAAAGCGGCTGCGCCCTTCGGGCTGCATTGGAAGTTGCTGGAGCCGGAAGCTTCTAGAACTGGAAGTAGAGGAATGAAGTCGTGCTGTCGAGGTTGGCGAGCACGGCGAAGAACAGCACAAAGATGACGACGGCCCAGCCGATGGTGGGACGCCAGCGCAGGCTGGGAAAGAGGGTGGGCGCGGGCGGAGGGTTGACGCCGAGGGTCGCGGGAGAGGGCGCGGCACGGCCGGCGCCGGTCTCCTGGCCGAGGATCTGCTGGGTATTGGGGAAGAACCAGACGACGGGGAAGAGGGCGAAGGCGATCCAGCCGGCGGCGAGCTCGTCGAGGCGGCCGGGGCTGTTGCGGCCGAAGAGGTCGGCGATGAAGGCGAAGGCTCCGTGCATGGACTCGGCGCGGAAGAAGATGAGGGCGAAGGTGACCTGCAGGTAGACGCCGAACATCATGGCGAGACGGGTGAGACCGGCAGGCCGTGACGGAGGCGGAGCGTTGGGTCCGCGCTGGCGGAAGTGGCGCCAGGCTTGGTTGGCGGTGAGGTAGATGCCGTGGATGAGGCCGAAGACGATGAACTGCACGCCGGCGCCATGCCAGATGCCGGTGAGGAACATGGTGAGCAGCGTTGGATAGGCCACCATGGCGGTGAATCCGCCGAAGGTGGCAAGCGCCTTGCGGGAGATCTTTTTGCCCTCCGCCAGGCGGCGGCGCTGCACCGAGAGCAGGACGGGATTGTAGAGGTAGAGCGTGATGTAGCGGGTGAGGGTCATGTGCCAGCGCTGCCAGTATTCGGTGACGCTGGTGGCCTTGTAGGGCGAGTCGAAGTTGAGCGGAAAGCGGATGGAGAAGATGCGTGCCAGGCCGAGCGCCATATCCGAGTAGCCGGAGAAGTCGAAGTAGAGCTGCATGGAGTAGACGACCAGGCCGGTCCAGGCATTGGCGGCGGAGAGCGAACCTGCGTTGCGGAAGGCGACGTCGGCTGTGCCGGCGAGCCGGTCGGCGATGAGCACCTTCTTGCCCAGCCCCATGAGGAACCAGGTGAGCCCAAGCGCGACGTCCTCCGGATTAAGCGCGAAGCGGCGGGTAGGTGCAGGGGAGCTGCGGTTTGCGCGTTCGTCCTTGCAGGTGCGGTCCGGCCCGAACTGCGGCATCATCTCCTTGTGGTGCAGGATGGGCCCGGCGATGAGGTGCGGGAAAAAAGTGACGAACAGAAGATAGGAAAAGGGGTCCTGGATCTCCGCCTGGCCCTGGGCTAGATCGACGAGGTAGGAGATCTGGGTAAAGGTGAAGAAGGAGATGCCCAGCGGCAGCAGGATGGGATGCGGGTTGAAGTCCGCCAGGTGCAGCGCGTGGACGGTGAGCAGGACCTTGTAGAGGTATTTGAAATAAAAGAGCGCAAGCAGATTGAGCGCAATGCCGGCGGTAAGCCATCGCCTGCGCCGAGGAGAGTTCTCCGGTGCGGCAGCGATGGCGCGGGCAACCAGATAATTGACCAGGATGGAGCCGAGCAGGAACAAGACGTAAACCTTGTTCCAGGCGGCGTAAAACACGACCGACATGAGGGCCAGCCAGGTGATGACCGGGCGGCGGCCGTAGCGCCCGAGCAGGTGAAAGCCCAGCATCGTTACAGGCAGAAACTCGAACAGAAATTTAAGCGAGTTGAAGAGCATAAGGGCGGTGAGGGATTTCCTGGTTACACAGTGAGACGAGGACGGGGCCAGCCCGCCAGACTCATCAGCCCGCCGGACTCATCGAGGATAGACGATGGCCGCGGCACATGCATGGCGATGGGTTGATGTGCGTTTCGAGAGCAGCGATGCACGCGGATGCCAGGCTGCTATTAACGGGCTGCTATCAACGATCTGCTCTTAACGATCGAGGAGGTGCGCTGCAGGCTGGCGATGGCGCTGGGAGGAGGAGCGAGATTGCGGTCGTCGATCCGGGGATTGTGCTGCGCGACGGCATTCAGCTCCTGGGCCACCAGTCGCGAGACGATGGCCGAGCCGACCGCGGTGTAGTGGCGCGGATCGTTGAACAGGCCGACCGGCAGCGGCAGCAGCGAGTTGCTGGTCACGCCATTTAACTCTGAGCTGAAGGCGGCCAGGTTCTTGTCGCACGATGGGATGGGCGCGACATTCACCAGCACAATCCCGGAACGGTCCGCGTAGCCATTCTGATACTCGCCTACGACGGCACGGGGGTAGTTGCCGCCGGCGCTCGGATTGGAGAACGTCGCGCCGGGCTCACAGCCCTTGCTGGGCGGGGCGGGCGGGGTAAAGAAGCCGTTGTGGATGGTGACGGTATCTTCCCGGGGCCGCAGATCGGTGGCGTGGAACCAGAGGTCCTTGATGCCGGCGTAGAGGGTATAGCCGGCGGTGTATCCGGCAAATGCAATGGCCTGCTGGGGATGGGCGAAGAGCACGCGACGGCTCTCGGCCGGGCTTCCGTGGCGCAGCAGCTCGACCAGGCCCTCCGGGTATAGGGTCCCGTTCCAGGCTTTGCTCTCCGGCTGGAAGCCATCTGGCGAAAGCTGAACGAGCAGCACGCGCGGCCTCGAGTTATTTTCCAAGTAGCGGTTGAGGGTAAGGTTGTGGGTGACCGCGAGCACCGAGTTGGTGACCGCTATGTTGCAGGTCCTGAAGCCGGTATTGCGCTCCACTACATCGGGATCGATTCCGGTCATGGCGGTGGAGTCGCCGAAAATCAGCACGTCGCAGTCCCGGTCGCGCATGCTGAAGATGGCGTCGTTGGACTGCACCCAGACGCTGGCGCCGTGGTGCAGGAAGAAGTCCGTGCTGCCTAGGCGGATGAAGGCGGGAATGGCCAGCAACGGCAGCAGGAGCAGCAGCATACAGTAGCGCAGGGCCGCCTGCCGGGGCGTAATGGGGAGCGCCGGCACTGAGGGATGCGAGCGATCCTGCTCGGCTATGAGGACGGAGGTTAGAGCCAAGTCTGTCGCTGCATTCATGTAGTCAGAAAATTCGTCGTATGTCCGATGATAGACCTTTTGACGGTGCCAAAGTCTACTAGATTACATTTTTGCGTCCGTTGCTTCCCGGGCGCATCCCGCTTTCAGGTCTGCCTCCCTGCTCCATCCAACGCCGGCAACGGAGGTGGATTGACTTGCGCGAGGGGCTAGGCTAAGGTTCACTCTCTGCCCTCGGTTTCGCTCCCCTTCCAGAGCGCCGGAGGCTTTCTCGTTTACTTAGACGCTGGAGATGGAGGCAGAGTAACCCAGGGTCTCCCGGGCCGTAAACATCGCAATATCTCTCACCTATTCAATGTTTCAACCCTTATATGTGCCTAAAGTCTCGCCGTTACACCTATCTAAATTCTTAAAGCGGAGGTTGACGAAAAAGCGATGGCGCGAATGGTCCGTTGCTCCCTGATCCAGGCGAAGAACGAAGTGGCTCCGGGCGAGGACGCTCAGGGGCCGTCGCCGGCCGTGATCCGGGAGCCGATGATCGAAAAACACATCGCGATGGTGCGCACTGCCGCCGCCGATGGCGCACAGCTGGTTTGCCTGCAGGAGATCTTCAGCGGGCCGTACTTCTGCGCGGAGCAGACGCAGCGGTGGTACGAGCTTGCTGAGGCGATCCCGGACGGGCCGACGGTGCGGCGCATGATGCAGCTGGCGAAGGAGCTCGGCGTCGCGCTGGTGGTGCCCATCTACGAGGCCGAGGTCGGGGGCGTCTTCTACAACTCAGCGACGGTGATCGGTCGCGATGGAACATTTCTCGGCACGTATCGCAAGATGCACATCCCGCATGGCGGACCGGGCTTCTGGGAGAAATACTATTTCCGGCCCGGTAACCTGGGCTTTCCGGTCTTCGACCTCGGCTTCTGCCGGATCGGAGTGTATCTCTGTTATGACCGCCACTTCCCCGAGGGCGCGCGGGTGATGGGACTGGGCGGCGCGGAGATCCTCTTCAACCCATCCGCGGTGATCGCAGGGCCGGGCGAAGCTATCTGGAAGATCGAACAGCCCGCCCTCGCTATCGCCAACGGATATTTCGTCGGCGCCATCAACCGCGTGGGCACGGAGGCGCCGTGGAACATCGGCCACTTCTTCGGGCAGAGCTACTTCTGCGATCCGCGGGGAAAGATTTTAGTGGAGGGTTCGCGCGACAACGACGAGATCGTTACTGCGGACCTCGATCTGGACCTGATCGCCGAGGTGCGGCGAGGCTGGCAGTTCAATCGCGACCGCCGGCCAGAGACGTATGGTGAGTTAGTAAGGCAGTGAATGGGAGGAGCGAGCGAAGGTGAGCGAGACGGTGGTTGGACATTCTGAGATAGCGGCGCGCTTTCCGGACCTGCATCCGGCGTTCGACCCACGTGCGGCAGTCGTCGAGGCGAACCGCTGCCTGAACTGCTTCGACGCGCCGTGCATGGGGGCCTGTCCCACGCATATCGATGTGCCGCGCTTCATCAAGAAGATTGCGTCCGGCAATGTGATGGGTTCGGCGAAAGCGATCCTGGAGGCAAATGTGCTGGCCGCGAGCTGCTCGCGCGTGTGCCCGGTGGAGGTGTTGTGCGAGGGCGCGTGCGTGATGCACGGCCGCGAAGAGAAGGCGATTGAGATTGGGAGGCTGCAGCGGTTTGCGATGGAGAGCTACTACGATGCGGGCGGCAAATTGACGCTGCGCCCGCACACAGAGTGCAAGGAGCGCGTAGCTTGCGTGGGCGCGGGACCGGCCAGCCTGGCCTGTGCCGCGGAGCTGCGGCAGCACGGATTGCAGGTGACAGTGCTCGACCGGCGTGCGCTGCTGGGCGGACTGAATACCTACGGCGTGGCGGAGTACAAGCTGCGCGCCGCCGACAGCCTGCGCGAGGTGGAGATGATCCGCGGACTGGGCGTGAAGTTCGAGGTGCGCGAGATCGACGCGGCAGGATTGGCCGAGCTGGAGCGTGAGTTCGACGCGGTGTTCCTGGGCGTCGGGCTGGGCGCGATGCAGCGGCTGGAGGTCGAAGGCGCGGTCTCTTCTTCGGGCATTGCGGGCTCTTCTTCCGGGATTGGCGTCTCTTCTTCGGGGATTGTCGACGCGCTGGAGTTTATCGCCGCCTACAAGACGGGCCGGCATGTCACAGTTGCGCGACGCGTCGTGGTGATCGGCGCAGGTAATACGGCCATCGACGCGGCCATCGCAGCAAAGCGTCTGGGCGCGGACGAGGTGACCATCCTGTATCGCCGGCAGCGGGAGAACATCTCGGCCTTCGATTTCGAGTACGATCACGCACTGCGCGAGGGCGTGGAGTTTCTGTGGGAGACGCTTCCAGTGGAGCTACGCGAGAGCAGCGCCGGAGTTGCGTTGATCTGCGCGCAGGTGGAGATGGATGAAGCAGACCGGCCGCGGCCTATCGCCGGCTCGGAGTTTACGATGGAGTGCGATGTGGTGATTCCGGCCATCGGGCAGTCGCCACTGCTGGAGCTGCTTTCGCAGGCGCGCGGCGTGGAGATGGAGCGCGGGCGCGTGGTGATCAACCGGGTGACGGGGCAGACGACGAATCCGAAGTACTTTGCCGGAGGTGATTGCGTGAACGGCGGACGCGAGGTGGTGGACGCAGTGGCGGATGGCAAGCGCGCGGCGATCGGGATTGCCGCGCTGTTGGGCGCACCTGCGGAGGACAATCATGGCTGACTTGACGACGAACTTTGCCGGCATCCGCTGCCCCAACCCGTTCTGGCTGGCCAGCGCGCCGCCGACCAACTGCGGCGAGCAGATCATGCGCGCCTTTGACGCGGGATGGGGCGGCGCGGTGTGGAAGACGATCGGCGAGCCGATCACCAATGTCAGCTCGCGCTACTCGTCAGTGGACTGGGCGGGCCAGCGCATGATGGGGCTGAACAATATTGAACTCATCAGCGACCGGCCGATTGAGGTGAACCTGCGCGAGATCGCCGAGGTGAAGCGACTGTATCCGAAGCACGCGGTGATCGCGTCGCTGATGGTGGAGTCGAAGCGCGAGACGTGGCACGAGATGGTGACGCGCGCGGAGGACGCGGGCGCGGACGGGCTGGAGCTGAACTTCGGCTGCCCGCACGGCATGAGCGAGCGCGGCATGGGCTCCGCGGTGGGCCAGGTGCCGGAGTACGCGCAGATGATTACGGAGTGGGTGAAGGAGGCGGCGCGCACGCCGGTGCTGGTGAAGCTGACGCCCAACATCACGGACATCCGCATGGTGGCGCGCGCGGCCAAACGCGCGGGTGCGGACGGGCTCTCGGCGATCAACACCATCAACTCGATTACGGGGATCGACCTGGATACGTTTACGCCGCGACCCAATGTGGATGGCAAGAGCTCGCACGGCGGATATTGCGGGCCGGCGGTGAAGCCGATCGCGCTGAACATGATCCAGCAGGTGAATGCAGATTATGTGGACGGCGCGCCGATTCCCATGTCGGGCATTGGCGGGGTGGGCAGCTGGCGCGACGCGGTGGAGTTTATGCTGCTGGGCTGCGGGACGGTGCAGGTATGCACCGCGGCGATGCACTACGGCTATCGTATCGTCGAAGACATGAGTGACGGGCTTTCGAACTGGATGGACGCGAAGGGCTTTGCGACTATTGAGGACTTCCGCGGAGCGAGCCTGCCGCGCGTGACTGAATGGAAGAACCTTAACCTGAACTACAAGATCGTTGCCGAGATTGACGAGGCGCTGTGCATCGGCTGCCAGCTGTGCCACATCGCGTGCTGGGATGGAGCGCACCAGTGCATCCATCTGGACAGGGTGAGCGGACCGGGCGGAGCAAAAGGACCTATCGACGGGCACGTTGAGGTGCACGCCAAGCCGCATCTGAATGGACGCGAGACGATCGCCGTGACACCGATTGCTAAGCTCGATCCGCCCACGCCGCACGTCGGGCCGTTCGCTACATCGCTCGACCGCATTCCGCGCGTGGACGAGACGGAGTGCGTGGGGTGTAATCTGTGCTCGCTTGTCTGTCCGGTGGATGGGTGCATCACCATGGTCGAGCGGCCGACGGGACGTGCGCCGGAGACCTGGGCCGAGCGCACGGCGAACAGCGCGGACTGCGCACCGCCGCAGACGGCAGGATAAGAGTTCGCAGCTGGCGCAGCGTTTCGCGAAGAGGAGTTTTGCATGGGGACGTTAATCAAAGGCGGCAAGGTCGTCAGCGCGAGGGAGACAAGGCTGGCTGACGTACTGATCGAGGGCGAGAAGATTGCGCGGGTGGCGCCGGGGATTGAAGCGGCCGGTCACACGGTGGTGGATGCGAAGGGAATGCTCGTACTGCCCGGCGGTATCGACGTGCATACGCACCTCGATATGCCGTTCGGTGGCACGGTGAGCGCGGACGACTACGAGTGGGGCACGCGGGCGGCGGCCATCGGCGGGACGACTACGGTGATTGATTTTGCACTGCAGTCGATGGGCAAGCCGATGATGGAGGCGTTCAAGACGTGGCGCGCGAAGTCCGAGGGCAAGGCGTGCATCGACTACGGGCTGCACATGGCAGTGACGGACCTGGGGCCGAACGATGCGTGGCTCGACGATGTCGACGAGATGGTTCGGCTGGGCATTACCAGCTTCAAGATCTTTATGGCCTATCCCAACGTGCTGATGGTGAACGACGCCACGATCTTCAAGCTGATGCAGCGCACGCAGAAGCTGGGCGCACTCGTCTGCGTGCATGCAGAGAATGGGACGGTGATCGACGTGATCGTCCAGCAGGCGCTGGCGGCCGGGCATACGGGTCCTCTCTACCATGCGCTGACGCGGCCAGTGACGGCTGAAGCGGAGGCGGTGCATCGCGTGGTCGCGCTGAGCGAGCTGGCCGGCGGAGCCAATACGTATATCGTCCACGTTTCTTGTGAAGAGGCGATGCGCGAGGTGGAGGCAGCGCGCAGGCGCGGGCTGCCTGTGATGGGCGAGACCTGCACACAATACCTGGTGCTCTCCATCGAAGACGACATGGGCAAGCCGGGGTTCGAGGACGCGAAGTACGTCTTTACACCGCCGCTGCGCGAGAAGAAGAACCAGGCGCCTCTATGGAGCGCGGTGAAGGACGATGTGCTGCAGGTGGTCTCCACCGACCACTGTCCGTTTCGCTTCAAGGACCAGAAGACGCTGGGACTCGAGGCGTTCACCAAAATTCCCAACGGCGGGCCAGGGATTGAGAACCGGATGCAGCTGGTCTACCACCACGGCGTAAACGCGGGGCGCATCTCTCTGGAGCGCTTTGTGGAGGTGACGGCGGAGGCGCCGGCGAAGATCTTCGGCATGTTCCCCAAGAAGGGGATTGTGGCTGCCGGTTCCGACGCGGATATTCTGGTGTGGGACCCGGAGGCAAAGTATACGATTACGGCAGCGACCCAGAGCATGCACACCGACTACTCCATCTTCGAGGGCTTTGAGGTGAAGGGCAACGCGCAGCAGGTGTTTTCGCGCGGCGAGCTGGTGGTGCAGGGCGGCAAGTTCCTAGGACGCGTGGGGCGCGGGCAGTATCTGCACCGCGGCCTGGGCGAGGTTGCCGGCGGATGAGCCTCTACGTCGAAGGCCCAACGAGCCTGACCGACGCGTACGGACTGCGCGCCGACCCGCAGCTTTACAACTCCGATCTCGCGCCCACCACGCCGGAGCAGCGGACCTGGAGCACCTACAACTACATCGCGCTGTGGTTCTCCATGTCCATGGAGGTGACGACGTACATGCTCGCGTCGAGCCTGATCGCCGGCGGCATGAACTGGAAGGAAGCAATCGCCACCATCCTGCTGGGCAACCTGATCGTGCTCATCCCCATGGTGCTGAACGCGCACGCCGGCGCGAAGTATGGAATTCCCTTCCCTGTGTTTGTGCGCGCGTCGTTCGGCGTGAAGGGCGCGAATATTCCTGCCATGCTGCGCGCGCTGGTGGCCTGCGGATGGTTCGGCATCCAATCCTGGATCGGCGGCACGGCCATCGCACAGATGGTGAACGTGCTGGCGCCCAGCACAACGCAGATGCCGTGGGTCACATGGATCTGCTTCCTGGGCTTCTGGGCGTTGAACATGTTCGTGGTGTGGCGCGGGGTGGAGTCAATCCGTTTTCTGCAGAGCTACTCGGCGCCGTTCATGATTCTGATGTCGCTGCTTCTGCTCGGCTTCGTACTGCGCCGCGCCGGCGGCTTCGGACCGCTGCTCTCCGCGCCCAGTCAGTTCCAAACGACCGAGAGCTTTTTGCGCTTCTTCTTCCCTGCCCTGACCGGGATGGTGGGCTACTGGGC
>Ga0182024_10001384_pt1 | contig 62666 bp, 49 predicted proteins | sample P32metaG_FD_120480 | JGI IMG/M metagenome (GOLD analysis project Ga0182024, IMG submission 120480) | Permafrost microbial communities from Stordalen Mire, Sweden - P3-2 metaG (Illumina Assembly) | ecosystem: Environmental > Terrestrial > Soil > Wetlands > Permafrost | place: Sweden: Stordalen...
CGGAGCGCGGACTGCGCCGCAGCCGAGTCGGCCGAGGCGGTGCTCGCCTGTGTCGAGGGGGACAATCGATCCGCCAGCGTATCGGCCCGAGACGCCAGGCGAACCAGTTCGTCCGGCTCGATTGGATCGGGCGGCGACCAATCAACCTTCAGATCTCCAGCCGTCTTTCGCAGATAAGCGGCATTGTCGATGGGTGTGAGGATGCTGTCCGTCCCGGCGACCGTTGACGCGCCTTGAACCGCGTCACGAATCTGCCGCAGCATGCCCAAGTCCTTGCAGAGCACCACGGCTTCCCACGTTTGCAGTTTTCGAATGAGCTTGACGCTTTCAAGGTTCGGAGCCTGTAGCTCGATCAGGTTTGGGTTGAACGCGTTTCGTGCGATAAAGGGCAACCCGAGCAGCAGCAGCAGCGCCCAAAGAGCCGGAAGAATGAGTCGAACGCGCGTGCGATGCGGCGCTTCGCCATAGCGTTCGGCAGACGGCTTCAGATCGAGCTTCGCCGGGAACAGCACGAGCAGCGCGGGCAGCACCGTGTGCGCCGAGACCAGGCACAATAGCAAGCCGCCGCCGGCGATGATGCCAAGCTCGGACGCGCCTTTGAAATCCGTTAGCGCGGAGACAAGAAACGCCCCCGCCGCTCCCATGCACGCGGTATTCACCGGTGGCCCAACATAGCGAAACACACGCATCCAGATCGCTGTGGGGCGAACATACCGTCGCGCCTCGCGCCGATATGCGGCGAGGATCTGCAGCAGATAATCCATGCCGATGCCGATCAGCGCGATGAGGAAGACAGTGGAGAGGAGGTTGAGCTGTCCGACGCTGATCGTGGCCCAGCCGAATGTCCAGCCGATAGCGACTGCAAGCGAAAGCTCGGCAACAATCGCCAGCCAGATCGATCGCAGGAAGATCGCCAGGCCGATGAAGACCACGATGAGCGCAACGATTTCCGACTTGCGCCCATCGCGATCGGTCGTTCGATCTTCGTCGGCGTCGAGCACGTTGCGGCCGGTCAAGCCAACTTTGAATTGTGGAAATGCCTTTGCCACGTCCGCAACGGCTGAGCGAATCGCGTCAATCGTGTCGGCTCCGCTTGTCAGCCGCGTGCGGTCTTCGATCTCGTAAAGCTGAATGAGCAGCAGATGATGCGGCGGCTCTTTGGGATCGGATGAAGGAAGATAGTCGTAGCCGAGTTGCCTCGGGTCGTCGGCGCCCATGGTCAGCAGATCGGGAACCTGCGGCGCCGCGGGGTTCTTCACCGTCGCGATCCATGAATCGGCCACCATGTGAAGAAACTGCAGCTGCTGCGAATCCGGTTGGACCTGCGCGAATTCGGTGATGAACCGCTCCATCGCGCTGCGGCCAAACAGCCCGGTGATAGCCCCGGGCTTTTCACCCCAAAGCTGCGCCAGCGGGAGGAAGCGCCTCACCTGATCGGCGTCCGCATGAGCCGAGGCGCTGTCTTCAAACAGAATTCCCGGCGCGTTCGGATCATCCAGCGGCTGCCTGGCCAGCACCGGCTTCACCTTGTCAGCCATGGAGTTGAGCCTGGCCGCGATGCGATCGGCTAGATCCGTCCACTGCGCAACCGATGGATTGTCATTCAAATCCGCCGGCTCAATGACGACATAGGTCGCCTGGTTTTCGGGGAACTCTTCATCAAAGCGGAGGTAGTCAGCAAAGAACTTGATCTTCGGCGAGAAGAGGTTGTTTTGATCGGTCGAGACGGTCAGCCGTAGGCGCGCATCGATGACGGCCAGCGCAAGTACGCCCAGCGCAATTCCCAGCGTGAGTTTGGGATGGTGAACCACCCACAAAACCCCCTTGAGAATCCGCCGCTGAACAAAGCCCATCGCGTCTCGGATTCTTACGCGGTGATCGATCGCTTGGCCAGCCCCATGACCGTTTCCCACGCCTTGCCGGGGAATCGCTGCGTGTCAGCCAGCACATCATCCAGGCCGGTGAGGAACCAATCCATATCCTGCTGTGTGACGATCATCGGCGGCAGGAACTTGATCACCTCAATGTGATAACCCGCCACCTGCGACAGAATGTGATGCTTCTGCAGCAGCGGAATGATCACCATCTGCCCGAAGACGCTGGCGTGCAGCTTGTGCAGCATGTCCCAGGCCATCTTGAGCTTGAATGAATCCTTGGGCCGATCGAAGTCGACAGCGAACATCAGCCCTTTGCCGCGAACATCCGACACAAACGGGCAGGATTTCGCGATCGGCTTGAGCTTGTCGAAGACATAGTCGCCCATCTTCGCGGCATGCTCAACCAGGCGGTCTTCTTCAATCACATGCAGCGTCGCGAGGGCGGCGGCCATGGCCATGTCGTTCTGGCCGAAGGTATTCGAGTGCACGACGCAATGTTCCATGCTGTCGAAGGTGCAGTCCATAATCGCCGGCTTGGTAATGACCGCGCCGACGGGCACAAATCCACCCGATAGCGCTTTGGCCGTGCAGACGATATCCGGCTCGACATCATCCCAATGCTGGAACGCGAACCACTTGCCGGTGCGACCGAGACCGCATTGCACTTCGTCGGCAATGAGCAGCGTGCCGTACTTTTTACAGAGGCGCTGCGCTTCCAGCAGGAACCCGTCCGCAACAACGTCGCAGGTCTTGCCCTGGACAGGCTCGATGATGAACGCCGCCGCCTGCTTCTTCGAGAGCGCCTTCTCGAGCGTCTCAAGATCATTAAACGGGATCATCACGGTTCCCGGCATCAGTTCGCCGAAGCGATCGCGGAAGAAATTGGAGCCGTTGACGGCCAATGAGCCAGTCGTCAATCCGTGGAAGGCGTGATCGCAATAGATCAACCCGCTGCGCTTGGTGTAACAGCGGGCGAACTTGATCGCGGTTTCAACTGTCTCAGTGCCGCTGTTAGTGAAGAAGACGCGGGAGAGGCCGTCGGTGGTATGGCTCGTCAACCGCTCGGCAACCAGCCCGCTTAGTAATCCGGCGTCCATCCGAACCAGGTTCGGCAGGTCGCGATCCATCAACTCCTTGAGGATTGCCCGGATCTTCGGATGATTACGACCCAAGGCAAAAACGCCCCAGCCGGTCAGCAAATCGAGGTATTTGTTCCCGTCCTGATCCCACAGATAGGCGCCTTCGCCGCGAACGTAGCGCTTGTCAAAGCCGATGGCTCGCAACATCTTAACAAACGAAGGATTGATGTGCTTCGTGTGCAGATCGTACTGGCGGCCTTCTTGTTTCTTGAGCCAATCGAAGAAATCAGTTTCCATGAGTGGTCGGGATTATAGCGGTGACAGCCGGGTTGTCAGCGGCCAATGGACCGGGTAACTTTTCCGACCCCGCAAGACCGGAAGAGAGCCAATCGATCAAGTTTTGGCGCAAAAGAACCATAAACGCCGAATTCCTAGTAGATTATCGGAAGAAAGATTATCGGACAGGAGTAAATCGCAGTGACGCCGTCAGCAACCGCTCAGCTTCCAGAATCGCGTTCCAGCCGCACGCTTTATCGCGAATTGCCGCGGTCGGACGCCCGTGCGCGAATTGCCGCCTGCGCTGAAAAAGCTCAATTCGCTCTGCTTGATTTACAAAACCCCGACGGCCACTGGCGTGGCGAGCTCCAAGGCGACAGCATTCTCGAATCCGAATACATCCTGCTGGAATGGATTCTCGGCAACGAAAAAGACCCCGATCTGGTTCGCATCACCAATTACCTCCGCCGCATCCAGATGGATAACGGTGGCTGGAACCTGTTCCCCGGCGGCCCCGCCGATATCTCGGGCACGGTCAAAGGCTATTTCGCCCTGAAGCTGATGGGCGACGACCCGAGCGCCCCGCACATGGTTCGCTGCCGCGAACTGGTGCGCTCGATGGGCGGGGCCGAGGCGTGCAACAGCTTTACCAAGTTCTACTTCGCGTGCCTGGGCCAGATCAGCTTCGACGCCTGCCCGGCGATTCCGCCGGAGGTGGTGCTGCTGCCGAAGTGGTTCTACTTCAACTTATATAACGTCTCGGCCTGGACGCGAACCATGATCCTGCCGCTGGGGATCGTGACGACGTATAAGCCCGTCCGCGAGATTCCAAAGCATCTGCGGATTGACGAGCTTTATCTTGACGCGGTCGCCGCCAATCGCATGTCGGCTCCGCTTAAAGGCATTCCGCGCAACTGGCGGGAGATTTTCCTTCGGATCGATCAGGTTCTGAAGGCCTACAACCAGTCGCCGATTCAATCGCTCCGCCAGCACGCGATGCAGAAAGCCGAGAAATGGCTGCTGGAGCACCTGGACGATTCAGAAGGCCTCGGCGCGATCTTCCCGCCGATGGTTTACATCCTGATCGTCTTTCGGCTGCTGGGTTATTCCGACGATCACCCGCGCGTGAAGCTGGCGCGGAAGCATCTGAAAGATTTCTTCATTGAAGATGGTGACGAGATTCGCATCCAGCCGTGCTTTTCACCGGTGTGGGATACGGGTCTGGCGCTGCACGCACTCGCGGAAGCGCAGATTGATCCGGGCAGCGACGCCGCCCAACGCGCGACCGACTGGCTGCTGAGCAAAGAATGCAAAATCGCCTCCGACTGGCGGAAAAACTGCCCCAGCGCGTCGATCGGCGGGTGGTTCTTCGAATACGAAAACCCCCACTACCCCGATGTCGATGACACTGCGATGGTTGCGATGGCGCTGCGTCGCGCCGGCGGCGAGAGAGCGCAAGCTGCCGTGAATCGCGGCATCGCCTGGCTGCTGGCGATGCAGAATGACGACGGTGGCTGGGCCGCGTTCGATCGCACCAAGGATCGACCCATTCTCGAAAAGATCCCCTTCGCCGATCACAATGCGATGCAGGATCCAAGTTGTCCCGATATCACCGGCCGCGTGCTCGAGTGCCTCGGGCATAACGGATTCAAAGCCGACCATCCCATCGTAAAACGCGGCATTTCCTTCATCCGCAAGCATCAGGATGCGACCGGCTCATGGTGGGGTCGCTGGGGCGTCAACTACATCTACGGCACCTGGCAGATCGTGACCGGCCTGAAAGCCGTCGGCTACGACATGTCCGAACCCTGGCTGCGAAAAGCCGCCGACTGGCTCCGCAGCGTCCAAAAGCCCGACGGAAGCTTCGGCGAAACCGCCCAAAGCTACGAGGATCCCAGCCTCAAAGGCACCGGAGCCAGTACCCCCTCGCAAACCGCATGGGGCGCCATGGGCTTGCAAGCGCTCACCGACGGCGCTGACCCGGCAATCGAACGAGCCCTCCTCTGGCTCGCCGACAATCAGCTGGAATCAGGGAATTGGAAGGAAGACTTCTACACCGGCACGGGCTTCCCGAAAGTCTTCTACCTCAACTACCACTTATACAAGCTCTATTTCCCGCTGACGGCGCTGGCGCGCTATCTACGAAGAACAGCCTGATTCTCACACTGCGAAGGGCAGAGACGGATAAGATAGCACCATGTACAAAGTCGAGACCGAACAGGAAGTCGATGGCCGCTGGATCGCTGAAGTTCCCGATCTGCCAGGCGTTCTAGTGTACGGGGGCTCGCGCGATGAAGCAGTTCGCAAGGCGCAAGTGCTGTCTCTGAGAGTGCTGGCCGAGCGACTGGATCTCGGCGAGGATCTGCCGCAGGTTCAAAACGTCTTTGCGATCGTGGCCTGACAATGGCGCAGTGGCCATCCACCCACGCGAGCCGAGTGCTGTCAGCCCTGCTGCGCATCGGCTGGTCAATCAAACGCCAAAGTGGATCTCATTGAACGCTCCAACGGCCCGGATGGCCTGATGCCGTCTTCGCGTTCCATGACCGCGATGAGATTGGTCCTCGCATGTTGGCCCGCATCGCAAAACAGACCGGACTGAAGCCTGAAGATTTATGACCGCACCACAATGTGATTCCTCGTCACCCTGAATTTCAGGGCGAATGTTTCGACAAGAATTGCATTCGCTGAAACAGGGTCCATGCCGCGCAGCGGGCATTCGATCGTTACGTTGGCCGATACAAATCGATAGGCTCATCGCCAGATGGAAACCGAGGAAGCGACCAGCGACAAAAGTTTGGGCGAAGCGTCACCCGGGCCTCATCATTTCGACTGGACCAAAGGCATCCTGAAGCAGCTCGGCCCCGGCTTGGTCACCGGAGCGGCTGACGACGATCCAAGCGGCATCGCCACGTATTCGCAAGTCGGCGCGAAGTACGGCTTCGGGCTGCTCTGGGTAATGCCGCTGACGCTTCCACTGATGGCGGCAATTCAGGAGATCAGCGCGCGCATCGGCCGGGTTACGGGCATGGGCATCGCCGGTAACATTCGTCGGTGCTATTCGCGCTGGCTGCTGTATCCCACCGTGTTGCTGCTGGTGGTCGCCAACACGATCAATATTGGGGCGGACATCGGCGCGATGGGCGATGCCGTGAGGCTGCTCGTGGGCGGGCCGGCACTGCTCTATACATTGTTGTTCTCGATACTCTGCGTGGCGATGCAAATCTTCGCCAGCTACGAGCGCACGGCCAAATATCTCAAGTGGCTCACGCTGGCGCTGTTTGCATACGTCGCGACGGTATTCGTCGTGCATACGCCGTGGAAAAAAGCATTGCACGGAACGTTCATCCCGCATCTGGCGATGACACGCGAATCACTGGCCTCACTCATTGCCGTGCTTGGGACGACGATCAGCCCGTACCTGTTTTTCTGGCAGGCGTCGCAGGAGACCGAGGAAATCAAGGCCGACGCCTCCGCGGAAGCCCTGAGCGATAAACCGAAACAAGCACGCCAGCAATTCGGGCGCATTCGCATCGATACGTACATCGGGATGACGTTCTCAAACCTGATCGCGTACTTCATCATTCTGTCGGCGGCGGCGACGCTGTATGTGAATGGCGGCGTGAATATCGAGACATCGAGCCAGGCCGCCGAAGCGCTGCGGCCGGTCGCCGGCCGGTTTGTGTTCTATCTCTTTGCGATGGGCATCATCGGAACTGGTCTGCTGGCAGTGCCGGTGCTGGCGGGATCGGCAGCGTTCGCGGTGGGAGAGGCGATGCAGTGGCCCATCGGGCTCGAACGAAAGCTGCATCAAGCCAAAGGGTTCTATGGAGTCATCATCGCCGCGACGACGATCGGCGTCGTCATCAACATTCCGATCGTGCAGAGGATGACGCACCTGACGCCTATCACCGCCCTATTCTGGTCCGCGGTGATCAACGGTGTGGCGGCCGTGCCGATCATGTTCGTCATCATGCGCATGTGCCACGACCCGGATCTGTTCGGGCGCTTCACCCGCGTTTCGAAAATGTTGCGAACGATGGGATGGCTCGCGACGATCGCGATGACGGCGGCATGCGTCGGACTGTTCGCGACGTGGGGGTAGTAGCGTGGTGCAAAAAGCAGTGCAGGCGGCAACTCGTAAGTCGCCGCCTGCATTGGCGTGGTTGTGGATCGATCGGAGCGGCGAACAAGTTCGCCGGCTACACGAATTACATCTGCCCTACTTCCAGCCGCACATATTTTTCGAGCGTGACGCCCGCTGATTTCAGATACTCGCCGACCGAACCCTTGTACTTATCCGGATTCACATACGGCTGTTCGAGAAGAGCGCGTTCTTCGAAGAAGCTGCGCAGCTTGCCCTCGGCAATCTTCTCAGCGATCGCCAGTGGCTTACCAGTCGCCTTGGCTTGTTCGACTGCGATCTCGCGCTCTTTCTGAACCAACTCGGCAGGAATGCCCTCTCGATTCAGCGCCAGCGCCATCGGCTTGGCCGCGACGATGTGGACGCAAATATCGCGAAGCAGTTCGTCGGTGGCCGGGCCGCTCGCACTGGCGAGGACGCCGATCTTGTGCGTGATCGTGTAAATGTACAGCGCCACTTTGCCGGCGGGGTTCGACAACTGGGCGGTCTTGCCGACGCGGACATTTTCGCCGGTCTTTTGGGCGGCTTCAGTGACCTGCGCGACGACGGTCGGCGCCTTGGCCACCTCAAGCGACGGATCGGCCAGCAGGAGCTTGGCGGCATCGTTGGCCAGGGCCAGCACGGGATCGCTCTTGGCGGTGAAATCGGTGTTGCAGTTCACTTCGACCAGCGCGCCGGACTTGCCATCGGACGACACGGCGCCGACGATTCGGCCCTCGGTGGCCGAGCGTTCCAGCAGCGAGGCTTTGACGCCCTTTTTTCGGAATTCGTCGATGGCTTTATCAATGTCGCCCTCGGCGGTGGTCAGCATCTTCTTGCATTCCATCATGCCCTGACCGGTTCGGGCACGCAGTTCGTTGACGAGTTTCGCGGTGATTTCCGCCATGACAGTCTCCGCCTTAGAAATTCAAAATACCTGATCTGAATCTGGAATCTGGAATTTGAAATCTTGAATTTCGGATTCCAGATTCAAAATTCAAGATTCAAAAATCAGATCGCTTCTACCACTTCGATGATGAGAAAAAAACAGGGCGAGGAACGCCTCGCCCTGCGGTTTGATTATAGGGCGGTCGGGCGGCTTAAGCGTCCTGTCCCACGGCCACGGGTTGAGGCGCCGCCTCGACCGGAACGGGCGCTGCGCCTTCGGCCGCGGGGGCTTCCGCCGCCGCACCGTCTTCAGCCTTGAACTGGCTTCGCGTCGAGCGACGGCGCGGCTGGCCAGCCGCATCTTCCGCAGTCTTGTCGCCGCGGCCGGTCTTGCCCTCGATCGCCGAGTCGGCCAGCTCGCGCACGATGATCTCGATGGCGCGCATCGCGTCGTCGTTGCCCGGGATCGGCAGGTCGATCAGATCGGGGTCGGAATCGGTGTCGATGAGAGCGATCGTCGGCACGCCCAGCTTGCGGGCTTCCTTGACGGCGATGTGCTCGCGGCGGGTGTCGATGATGAACATCAGGCCGGGCATGCGATCCATCTTGCGGATGCCTTCCAGGTTCGCCTTGATCTTCTCCATCTCGCGCTGCAGGGTCGCCTTCATCTTCTTGGAATACGTTTCGATCTGTCCCGTCGCCCAGAGCTTTTCGAGCTCTTCCAGGCGGTTCAGGCGGGCGCGAATGGTGCGGAAATTCGTCAGCGTTCCGCCCAGCCAGCGCTCCGAAACATAATGCATGCCCGAACGCTTGGCTTCTTCCTCAACGGCGTGGCGCGCCTGGCGCTTCGTGCCGACAAACAGCACGTCTTTGCCGCCGGCAACGATGTTCTGAACCAGGCGCTTGGCCCGCAACAGACCCTTGATGGTCTCTTTCACATCGATGATGTGAATCATGTTGCGCTTGCCGTGAATGTACGGCTCCATGCGCGGATTCCAGCGGCTGACGCGGTGCCCGAAGTGGACGCCGGCGTCCACCAGATCTTTAACCAGTTGGGCTTGTGACTCTGCCATGAACCAGACTCCAATCAATATCGAACACGGGGCAAGACGGGCGGGTTTGGCCGCAGGCGCGTGCAGATGCACCGCTGGAGCGGAAGAACCCGATGTCGCGGTGAATGCCGCCGGTTCGTCAGCCCGCGCAAGAACCGGCAGCCAAGATGCCGAACCTCACGATGGGGCTTGGGATACGCGGAAGTTGTAAAACAAAGACCCGCGGCGCGGTCATCCTCGAAACAAGGAAACCGCCGCGGGAGGCCCTTGGCGAGCCAAGCATCGTACTGTAACGATGGGGTAAAGCCCTTGCAAGAGAGGGAATAAGAATTCAAGAAGCGCGGAATTTGCCGCCGCGCCATGACTGCCGCGACGGCCGATATTTATCGCCGTCTGACACCTCTTCGATGAAGTTGCTCGGCGAGCCAATGCGCCCGGTTCACCGTCAGTGACTGTGCTCCCCACCTCACATAGTCGGCGGCGATCTTCGGATCATCCGCCGATGAGTCGGCTTGGGTTATCGCTGAGGTCGTCCAGATGTGAAGCTCCAAACCAGCGTCGCGAATCTTCCTGCAAGCGGGCGCATCCATCGGTAATTGGGCCGCCATATTAACGCCGTCGGCGCCGATTTCCCGGGCCTGCTTGATGAAATCGTCGATGTTGGGGTGCTGCTGCCATTGGCTGGTCTTCGGATCTTGCCGGTAATTTCCCAGCAAATAATGCTTGAGTCGCGGCAGCGCGGTCTTCGAAGCCGCCAGTGCGTCGGCGTGAAAGCTGATCACCACGATTTGCTCGGGCTTCCTTCCCGATCGCTCGAACACTTCAATAAACGCCGACACGACGTCAATGCCGCTTTTGAGTTCGGTATAACATGGGGCGCCTTCCGGCATGCCCGCATACACCTCATCGAGCGTCGGGCAATGCTGCCCGGCATACTGCTCGCCTCGGAATGACCCAACGTCGACTTTCTGAACCTCCGCCAGCGTCGAGCTTTTCAACACCACGCGTGTCTTGTTTCCGCTCGTGCGAAACGTGTCGGCGTCATGACACACGACAACTTTGCCGTCCAAAGTCAGATGAATATCCAGCTCAATCGCGGCGTCATGGTTCTTCCACGCCAATTCGAAGCTGGCCATGGTGTTTTCGGGTGCGGTGAAGCATTCGCCGCGATGGGCAACGATCATGATCGGACTCGAGTTATTTAGTAGTGGTGTCACGTCAGCGCCGCATTCATGTTGCAAGACACGCGGGTGCCCTGATAATTGCCCCGCCGAGTATACGATGCAACGTCCACCCCTTGAGCCGTCGCTGAGTCGTCTTGGAGATTTCCAAATCCTCCGCGAACTTGGGCGGGGCGGCATGGGCGTGGTCTACGAGGCCCGGCAGCTTTCGCTCAACCGGAAGGTCGCACTGAAGGTCCTGGCCAACTCGCTGGGATTGACTCCCAAGGCAGTGATGCGGTTCAAGCGCGAGGCCGAAGCCGCGGCCCGGTTGCACCACACCAACATTGTTCCCATCTACGCCACGGGAGAGCACGAAGGATGCCACTACTATGCGATGGAACTGATCGAGGGTCCAAGTCTCGATCATGTGATCGATCGGATGCGGCAACTTCGCGATGGACCGCCTGCGCCGGCGGAGGAACCCGATGCCAGGCATGCGGCGACCGTCGCTTCAGCGGACGCCGATGCGTGGGCGACGACGGCATTGGACTATGACGCGCCCGCCGCGCAGCGTTCCCCAACGACTTCCACCACGCTCAGTTCGACTGCATCGCAGGGCGGATACTTCGATACCGTGGCCCGCCTATTCGCCGAGATAGCTGACGCATTGGACTACGCGCACGCTCAGCATGTGATCCACCGTGACATCAAACCCTCGAACCTGCTGCTCTCGCCGCAGGGACGGCTGAGCATTAACGATTTCGGCCTGGCGCGAATGCTCGAGCAGCCCGGGATGACGCTGTCCGGCGAGTTCATGGGCAGCCCGATGTACATGTCGCCGGAGCAGATCACCGCCGGCCGCACACCGCTGGACCATCGGACCGACATCTACTCGCTTGGCGCGGCGATGTATGAGGTGCTGACGCTGCACGCGCCGTTCGAAGGAGAACGCCGCGATCAGATCCTCGCACAAATCCTTCACAAAGAACCGAAGCGCCCGCGTTCGCTCAATCGCAAGGTGCCACAGGACCTGGAAACGATCTGCCTGAAGGCGATGGAGAAGGATCCGGATCGTCGGTATCAGACCGCTGGGAAGATGGCCGAGGACCTGCGGCGGTATATCAGCCGATTTGCGATTTCGGCACGCCGGATTGGAGTCGTCGGCCGCTCAATCCGCTGGGCCAAAAGAAGCCGCGCGATGGCGTCAGCGCTGGGCGCGCTTTTGATCGCGATTGTCATGGGCAGCTTTCTCGGCGCTCGCGCTTACAGTGAGCACTGTCAGCGCATCAATGAACATCAGGAACAGGCATTGGATCAGGCGACGGCGGCAGCTCTCAGTGGTGACGAGCAGCAGGCTACGCAATTCATCTTTGACGCCGAGCAGAAAGGCGCATCACAGGGGCGCATCAGGTTGTTGTACGGACTGCTAGCGTTGCGAAAGGAGGATTACGCCAAGGCCGAGAAGGAGCTGGCGCAGGCCCGCCAGCTGATGCCCGATAGCGTTGGTCCGATCGCTCTGCTGTCACTGATGTACATTACCAGCGGTCAAAACGAAAAATGGGAACAGACGTTCATGTTGCTGGGACACATGCAACCACAAACGGAGGAAGACTTTCTCTTCAAAGGAATGGCCGAAACGCCCGCTGATCCCGAGACTGGGATTGCATCTCTGAACACGGCAGCACGGATGCGCAATTCAGGCGTGGTGCGAGAGGCCAGGGAGCATGCCCTCGCCGACCGTGCGACGGACAGACGAAGCTTGGAAGATTTGGAATCGGCGCTTGCTGATGCGACGTTCGCCGAAGCGGTTTTGCCCGGAGATCCCAACACGTTGGCGATAGGGATCAGTACACGCTTACAAGCGGCGGTGGTCTATGAAAAGACAGGTCATCCCGACAAGCAGAAACTCATGATGGAAGCCGCCGGGAAACTTGTCGAAGAGCTCGCTGCTCCGCGTTATCGAGATTCCGTCCAATGTCATTGGTGCCGGGCTCGCTTTTTCGAGCTCGGCGGCAACGCGGCCGCCGTCAGGCGAGAGTGCGAGGAGTTGGTCGGGCTGAAGTCTTTCGATGACTGGGTCTGGGAGGCATTGGAGTTAATTCAGGCTGGAGACCTCGCAGGTGCCACTGCCATGGCAAATGACGCACGCATGAAGCCAATTATTGCTACTCAATGCGACGTCGCAATGATCCTCGTGGAGTCGGATCCCAAGCTCGCCCGGTCGTTGAATCTAGCGGCAGCGGCGCAGCAGTCCACATCACCCGTAGGGTTGGGGCCCACGCTCGTGCTGTGTCTTCTGGGAGATAAGATCGAAGCGGAAAAAGCCTGCCGCGCCCTCCGCCGGCGCAAGCCGCACTGGCCCTGGCGGGGCGGCTGGTACGAGCGGCTTCTGGACTTTGATTGCGGAGATATGACGGCCCAGCAGTTGTTGGAGCGGACGGGTGCCTCCCAGTTCAATCAGTGCGAAGCGAACTACCACATCGCGATGAAGTACCTAGCCGAGGGCAATCGGACCGAGGGCCGAAAGCACTTTCAGGCGGCGTTCGATACCGGCATCTACTGGTACGGTGAGTACAGTTGGAGCAAAACCTTCTTGGCGCGAATGCGGCAGGATCCCAACTGGCCCCGGTGGATTCCAAACAGCGCAACGCAGCCGTCGGAGCAATGACGATCGCCGGGAAATGATGTGAGGAGGCTGCTGGGACGTAGCGTCATGTCCTCATTCTCACGGCCGATTGCAATTTATGAGGCAATTATGGCTTTGGGCGATTCACGAAACCTTTAGCACGCTGATACACGATGCGAAATCGTCGTACTGGATCGTTCTCGCCATCGAGATAATCTTCAAACGACGTCTCCGTCAGCAGCGTGCGGAGCAGATCAAACTCAGCCCGCGTCAATGGCCACGGGCATCGCTCCCTTCGGATCGTCCGCCTCGCGGCCGCGGCAGACGACCAGGAGCTTTCCATCCGGAGCGAGCGCGCCAGCCAGGCCTTGCATCGCGGCAGGTCGCAGCTCGGCCGGGAGGACTTGCAGAGTGTAGATTTCGACGATCAGATCGAAGCTTGCTTGCCACTTTTCTGGAAGCATGAGCACATTGCCCACTTTGTATTTCACCGCCGATTTCGGAAAACGCTTGCGGCACCACTTGACTGCCGTCGGCGCGATGTCGAACGCGGTGACATTCAGTCCGCGCCGGCTGAGTTCCTCGGCGTCGTCGCCCAAGCCGCAACCGACGACCAGCGCCCGCGCTCCCGGCGCGATCGGGTTGGCATCGAGCCAATCGGTAAGGTTGTGATTCGGCTTCAGATCCGCCCACGGAATCGCCGCACTTTCGCCGGCGGCGTTTTGATAGAGCGGCTCGAACCAGCCGAGATGATTTCCCTCAGCTTGATACGTCGCGGCAAGTTTTCTCGCGGTGTCTCGGGCGCTGCTCATGATGATTCGTGATTCGGCATAGCCGGGACCAGCGCCCGCGTGTTACGTTTGGCCGATGCAATCGACTCGATGCTGCACCCTTCCAACGCTTCGCAACTCGGCGCTTGCCGCGGCGTCAATATTCTACATTGCGGCGGGATTGAATCACTTCCGCTCGCCGGGATTCTATCAGCGCATCGTCCCGCCGGGTTTCCCGTCGCCCAAGGCACTCGTCGACATCAGCGGCGTCGCGGAAATCGCGGGCGGCGTGGGACTCGCGATTCGCCCGCTGCGCCGCGCCGCCGGCTGGGGCCTCATCGCCCTGCTGCTGGCGGTCTTCCCCGCCAATATTTACATGGCCATGCATCCCCAAGAATTTGCCGATCTACCGCTGCCCCGATGGACATTTTATGCGCGGCTGCCAATTCAAGGCGTGCTGATCGCGTGGGTGTGGTATGCCGCCGGGATGAGCAGGCGGCAGCAGCGAAGCGCGCAACAATCGCGTTAAGGCGTTGGGGCTTGCCGATCAATACGTGGACTCCTACTCTCTCTGGCCTATGAGCATCCTTGTAAACAAACAGACGAAGGTGATCTGCCAGGGCATCACCGGCTCGGCCGGGGCATTTCACACGAAGGGTTGCCTGGATTACGGCACGAAGATGGTGGGCGGCGTGACGCCGGGCAAGGGCGGAAGCAAGGATGCCAATGGACTGCCCGTGTTTGACACGGTTCGTCAGTCGGTCGATGCGACCGGGGCTGACGCGACGATGATTTTTGTTCCGCCACCTTTCGCGGCGGACGCGATCATGGAAGCCGCTGATGCGGGCATCAAGGTAATCATCGCGATTACCGAGGGCATTCCCGTCATCGATATGATCAAGGCCCGGCAGTACGTGAAAGAGCACACGGCCAGCATACTGGTCGGCCCCAACTGCCCCGGCGTCATCACGCCCGGCGAGTGCAAAATTGGCATCATGCCGGGATACATTCACACACCAGCCGGCCAAGGCAAGAGCGGCAAGAATGTAGGCATCATCAGCCGGAGCGGAACGCTGACGTACGAAGCCGTCTGGCAGTGCACGACGCGCGGGATCGGGCAAACGACTTGCGTCGGCATCGGCGGTGATCCGGTAAAGGGTTTGAACTTCAACGAACTTCTCGATCTGTTCAACAAAGATAAGCAAACCGACGGCATCATCATGATCGGCGAGATCGGTGGCAGCGACGAAGAAGCCGCCGCCGCGTTTGCCAAGAAGAGCGTAACCAAACCCGTGGTGGCGTTCATCGCAGGACGCACGGCCCCGGCGGGCCGGCGAATGGGCCATGCCGGGGCGATCATCAGCGGTGGTGAAGGATCGGCTGAGGCAAAGATTGCCGCTTTGCGCGGCGCGGGAATGAGCGTCGCCGAAAGCCCCGCGACCATTGGTGACGCGATCGCCAAGGCGCTGGGCGTCGCATTGGCGGCGGCTTAGTCCGTCGCTTTTTCGTGATGCTCCGGCGATCAGACATGCTATGATTCGGCACCCATGGAGAGCTTTCAGGGCCAGTTGTTGATCGCCGCACCCAGCCTGAGGGATTCCAACTTTTTCAAGTCGGTTATTCTGCTCGTTCAGCACAACGAGCAAGGATCGCTCGGCGTGATTCTCAATCAACCGATCGAGATGACCATTGAAGAGGCCTGGCCGCAGATCAGCCAGTCGCCGTGCAACGTGGAAGGAACGCTCTATCAAGGCGGGCCGTGCCCAGGGCCGCTGATGGTGCTGCACACTGATGCGCCGCAATCGCAGATGGAAGTCGTCAACGGCGTCTACTTCAATACGGATAAAGACACGATCGAGCAGCTTGTTCAAAATGCGACCGGGCCGCTGAAGTTCTTCGTCAACTACGCCGGATGGTCAGCCGGGCAGCTTGAGGACGAGATCGCCTGCGGCGGTTGGATTCTGACGTCAGCTTCGACAAGCCAAATCTTCTCGAAAAGCGAAGATCTTTGGACCGACGTTCTCCGAATTGCCAGTCGACGGGCTCGGCTGTCGGGAATTGATCCGAAGCTGATTCCCGATGATCCGTCCGTCAACTAGTCGACATAACCTACCGTATTGGAAGGGGTTTATATTGCCGACGCCCGTCAGGCTCTTGTGGTCTGCCGCACGAAAAACGCCAATTGTTCCAAGTTGAACAAAATTTTGCTTACAAAATGGGCTAGAAGCTTGTATAGTTCTGTTGTCGGCGGTTTCCCCGGTGAAGGTTCCCCCCCTCCTTCGCCACCCGCCGACATTTTTATGCGCTCTGTTTTCACCTTCCGGGACGGCGGTACGTCGCGTCCCATTCGATCTGCCCGCCAGGCTCAGGCTGTTATCATTGCCGCCACATGAGCACTGAGGCGATCTCCGATTCCAGTTCAGATTCAGAGCAGAAGCCGAGCGGGACGCTCATCGGCTACATGCCGCAACTTGACGGGCTTCGCGCGCTCGCGGTGCTGGCGGTTTGGTTTGAGCATTGGGGCTTGCCACCAATCCCGGGATTCAACCACATCCATGCCTGGGGCGGCCTCGGGGTGTTTCTTTTCTTCGTCCTCAGCGGTTTCCTGATCACCGGCATTCTACTTCGCGGGCGCCAGGCGATGGAGCAGCAGGGCGTTCCGCTTGGGGAGGTGACGCGCACATTCTACATCCGGCGATTTCTTCGCATCCTGCCGGTGTATTACGCGGTGCTCTTCGCGACGGCGATCGTGTTACCCAACACCCGTCGACTTTTCTGGTGGCACTTTACTTACACCACAAATCTTTGGTATGGCGTGCATTGGAATGACTATCTGCCCGGCGCGCACTTCTGGTCGCTGGCGGTCGAGGAGCAGTTTTATCTCGTCTGGCCGTGGCTCGTGCTGCTGACGCCGCGCCGGCTTCTGCTCAAAAGCATGATCTGGATTGCGATCGTCAGCGCGGTCTATCGTCTGGGCTATATCTTCCAGCCCTGGCACAAGCGAGAAGTAACGACAATGGTCGCCTGGTCGCTGGGGAATTTCGATCGGCTGGCGATGGGATCGATCCTCGCAGTGCTGTGGGAAGCCGGCGACACGCGACGCATACGCAAGTTTTGCACCGCGTGCCTCTGGCTGGGATTGGTCGGCGAAATCGTGATGCAGATCATCGAAACGCCGCAGCAGGACAATCGCCTGGTCTTCGCGCTTCAGCCGGTGACGGCGGCCCTGCTATTCACTTGGCTGGTAAATGGCGCTGCCCGCGGATTTCGCGGTCCGTTTGGGCGGGTGCTGCAATCGAGCCCGATGCTCTATCTTGGCCGCATCAGCTACGGCGTCTACCTGCTGCACATCTTCACCCCGCCGTTGCTCAAGCGGGCACACATTCATGTGCCGGACGGCCCGTGGATCGTCCACTTTCCAGTGCTGGCTGCCGTCACACTTGGACTGGCCAGTATCTCGTGGTTCGCGCTCGAGCGTCCGATCAACCAGCTCAAGCGATACTTCACCTATAGATCGAGGCGGCATGACGTTGCCGTCGCTGGGACGATCTGAGCTACAGGTCCATGCATCTCACTTCACGGCGAGCTTCACAACGACCGCGGAGGCGGCGGGTAACGTAACCGTCGTTTGTTCGTTCCTACACACATCCAAATCGGCCCATTGTCCGTTCCACCCGCCGGCGGTTATTTCGGCGGCGCCGAAGGTTATTCCGCTCCTGTCCTTGACGTCGCCATTCGGCGCTTTCAAGAACATGGCCGCCGCACGTCCGGTTATGCCGCTGGCCGAAATCGTAATCGCCGCATTCTGAGCGTCAGGTCCGTACTCCTTGTTAATCAGCGTGACATAGAGATCGTGCGTGTCTCGAACCGCGTAGGCGGTGAGATTGAGATTCTCCGGGTTGGCGATCGTCAGCGGCACGACACTACCATGACTTGCGACATCAAACGCTCTGATCGCATACGCCTTGGGGTTGAAACGAAATTTGCCTGACGGGTCGAGAAAGATGGTGTCCGTGTAAATCCATCGCTTGTTGTGAAAGTTGACGCCGATCGCGTGATGGGCGGCGTGCCAGTGAAGATAATCCAACGCCCAAAGCGCCGATGCATATGCGTTGCTCGCGCCGTCCACGCCCCCGGTGTAATCGTTGGCTTCAGTCATTCGATAGGAGAGACCTTCGTTTTGAACCGGCGCCAACACATGCTCAAAGAGCAGCGGATATCGCGTCTGCAGCCACTCCCTGGACAGCATCGAGGAGATGGCCGTCGGAATGCTGACGCCGGCCGCGTTTTCGCCCACGTAATCATGTTGAGCGACAAATACCAACCGCCCTGTCGCCTTCTGATCGCGAGCGAAATGCTCGGTCCATGATTGCTGCTTGAAATCCGTATCCTTCGTGCCCGGAACGGGGTGATTCGAGCCGGTGTCCGGACCGGTGTATTTGACGTCTGGAACCAGATCGTTTATCGCCGATGCAAACGCGTTCCACGTGGCAAGGAAGGAGGGGTAAGCCGACCCGGTGCTGTTGGGCATGGCCTCGAAGATTCGAGGGTCCACGGCGTGGCCGGGAGAACTGTGGTAAGAGTGCCAGTCGGGCTCGTTGCCAATCTGGAAGCAGACGAGCTGCGATGCGTAATGCTGGTGGATGTAGCGCGCGATCTCGGCGTCATTCTTCGCGTCACCGTTGAGCAGCCGCAACGTATAGATGACTTTGACATCCGCTGCCTTGGCAAAGTCGAAAAGTTGATCGATGTCGGCGGCCGCTGGGATTCGATACTGTGGAAGGTCCGCAGTGCCGCCGCCTATCCGCAGATTCCTGATTCCAATCGCGCGGAACAAGTGAATGAGATCCTTATTCTCGCCGCTGAAGAGGTGGTTGCCCGCCTTGTCGGCCAGAAGATTGGACGACTCGAAACTCAGCCCAGCGAAATCATTGGCGATCGCGGTTCCTCCGGCGCGATCATCCACCCGCACGACCACGGCCGAGCGCGCCTGGGCGCACGCGGCCAGCAGCCAAATCATGGGGACAATCTGCCTCGTCGCGGCCGACAGAACATGGGTCAAATCTGAGCGCACAGGAGGCATTCTACCTCTTGCACGCTGGCGTTGCTCCCCCAAGAACCGCCCTGCCTCAAGCCGCGGCACAGCCCCTGCTGGCGTTGGTTCCCAAACGTCGCGATGGCGACGCCTCCGTAAAAAAAGTGCGGACTCGTTTGGTCGACAGCAGATCCAAGCGCGATTTAGCGCGAAGTGACGATCTGACCCGCGCCAGCAGTTCGTCAGCCTGATAGGGCTTGACGATATAATCGTTTGCCCCCAACTCGAGCCCGCAGACCTTCTGGCTGGTTTTAGATTCCGAGCTCAGAAAAATCACCGGCAGATCCATCGTGAAGAGGTTCTCCCGGACACGTCGGCAGACCTCAAACCCATCCATTCCGGGCATGTCCACGTCCAGCAGCAACAGATCCGGCTGGCGCTCGGCAATAAGCTTGAGCGCGGACTCGCCGTCGTAAACCGAACACACTTCAAACCTCTCATCCTGCATACAAAATTTGAGATGCGCGTGCGTCGACTCTGCATCGTCAACAATGAGTATTAGAGGCCACATAGCATTCCCTCCGGCGACTTTCCGATATGCGAAGCTCAGCCGCGAAAATGCGGTCTGGACGTCAGCCAGTTCCGTGTTGCGGCCCATCCGAGCCGCGACTCGTCATCACGCTGCATCACTTCGCGTCTGCCAGCCAACGCGATGCGGCTCCAGGCGCAACGGGCGCGCGACCGAGACGCAGTTCCCGCCGTTCTGCTTGGCACGATCAAGTGCCAGCCGGGTCCGATCCAACAACGATCCTTCACCGATGACGGCACGATCCGTGACGCCGAAGCTGCAGGTCAGGCCAACCTTTGTTTTGTCGTGATAGACAAACTGCCTTCGAATCTGCTCGCATAAATGCTCGGCCAAGCGGCCGGCGCCAGAGCGAGCCATGCCCGCCAGCAGGATGCCGAACCACCCGCTGCCACAGTGTGAGATCACGTCCGTGGGTCGACACTCGTTCACTAGAAGCTTGCCGAGTGAGTGCAGGATCTCGTCCCCAAACGGAATGCCGTGTTTCTCGTTGATCTGTCGGAGGCCGTCCACGTCCATGGCGATGCAGGAGACGGGCTGGTCGGACCCTGCAGCCATCGCCATTTGAATTGCAACATGGCCTTCGAAATACTCCTGGTTCCAGAGCCCGGTGAGACCGTCGATCATCGCCTTTGCTTCGGACGATTGCTTGTCTCGCACTGAACGACGCAAGCGCGCGGAAAGCTCTTCGGGCTTGAACGGCTTGGTCACGTAGTCGGCCGCCCCCATATCGAGCCCCTTGACCTTGTCCTCCGCGTGGAAATCCGCGGTCAGAAAGATGATGGGGATGCCGCTGGTCTGTCCACTGGCCTTCAGCCGCCGGCAAACCTCAAAGCCGTCCATTCCCGGAAGATCCACGTCCAGCAGGATGACACAGGGTCGAAGTTCCGTGGCCATCATGAGGCCCGATTCACCGCAAAAGGCTGAGTAAAAGTCCAGCCCGTCGTTATCCAGATGCGTCTTGATCAACTCGTGCATCGGAATCGAATCATCGACAATCAGCGCTCGTTGAAACATTGCATTTCTCCCTAAAAATCCATTGAAATCTTCGCCCGCCGGCGAATCAGTGAGCCGATGCTGGTTGTTCTTGCGACCGCGTGCTAACCACAACCGACTGAGTGACGCTGCCCGTCGGCACCGGCGGCCTTCGGTTCCAGGGGTTTGCGGCCCGAGCCAGCGTCAACTGAGCAATTGACATCCGGGCGTTCAGCGATCGAACTCCGGTGCCCTGATCGCGCAGATCGGCGTTCGCCTGGGCTTCGGACTTTGGCAGCAGGCCGAGCAGCAGCTTTGTTCGAAAGGCCGCCCGCACTCGCGCCCGCAACTCCTCGGGGTCGAACGGCTTGGTGATGTAATCCACGGCCTGGAGCTCGAGCCCGCAAACCTTGTCGTCAATTGAGGAGGCGGCGGTCAGGAAGATAATCCGAATGTCCGCAGTTGATCGATTCGCCTTCAGCAAACGGCAGACGTCGAACCCGTTCATTCCCGGCATATCGACGTCGAGCAGAATCAAATCAGGATGTAGAGACGTCGCCGTCGCCAGGCCAGATGGTCCGTCATAGGCCGAGTGAATCACCAAAGGTTCCTCGGCCAGATGCGTCTTGACCAGTTGGTGGATCGGCTTGAAGTCGTCGACCATCAGAACAGTCTGGTAAACCTGCGGCCCCTTCCGCAGAGCCGAGCGAATCCGCGCGCGCAACTCAGTTGGATCGAACGGCTTGGTGATGTAGTCCACCGCCTGAAGGTCGAGCCCGCAAATTTTTTCATCGATGGACCCGGAGGCAGTGAGGAAGACGACCCGGCTCTCTGCCGTTGCAGGATCTATCTTCAGCAGGCGGCAAACGTCGTATCCATTCATCCCGGGCATGTCGACATCAAGCAAGATCAGATCGGGCTTTAGGGATGCGGCTAACGCCAGTCCCGAGGGTCCGTCGTACGCGGAATGAACCGTCAGCGGCTCGTCCTCAAGATGTGTTTTGATGAGTTGGTGGATCGGCTTCGAATCGTCAATCAAGAGAACGGTCTGGTGCATGGAAACCCCTTTCATTTAAGTTACTTCGTCGCTCCTTTCGTCGTATTTTGCGGTGCTCCTAATCACTTGAATTTCGTTGTTTTCCATTTCAGTTTCTTAGCGCGTTGATTTCGAGGGGCCGCATGGGCGAAAACCCCCATGCGCCGGACATCATGCCGCGGGCTTTTCCAAGGCCAGGTCGTACCCCTCGACACGACGAATCAACTGCACCAGGTCAGTCAGCCGGTCGGCGATCGCCGTTCCCGGCTGCGTTTCGACAATGCTTGCTTCCAGCAACCCGGCGGTCTCGGTTATCTGCGGGAATCCGTATCCGCCTCCCGCTCCTTTTAATTGATGAGCGGCCCGCTGCAGCGATCGCAAATCCTCCCGGTCCAGCCAGCCCGTCATGCTCCGAACTTGCGTACCCAGCTCGCTGAGAAAGTCACCGATGAGCTTCCTCATCTTCGGGACCGAAGCGTATTCACTCCGGATTTGTCCCGCAGGCGCTGAAGCATCGACGGGAGCACAGGCAGGTGCTGCCGGCTCCTGGCATCCACCAGTTGACCTCGCACTCGATTGACCCAAATATTGGCCAACGGTGCGCAGCAGAATCTCCCGGCTAATGGGCTTGCTCAGATAATCAGTGCACCCGCTGGCCATGCATCTGGACCGATCCTCTGTCATCGCGTTTGCCGTCAGCGCCACGATTGGGACGTTCATGCCATGGCGTCGCAACGTGGCCGTCGCGGTGTAGCCGTCCATGACCGGCATCTGCATATCCATCAAAATAAGATCGAACGGCTCAGCCTGGGCAAGCCGGACGGCGACTTGGCCATCCTCGGCATGAACTACTTCGCAACCGGCGCTGGTCAGATGTGCGGACAGCAGTCGGCGGTTATCCAACCCGTCTTCCACAAGCAGGACGCGGCCTGTCAATGCAACATCATCCGGCAGTGCCGGAACCTCTACCGCCGGAAGTTGTGATTCCATCGGTGCGTCAAGCAGTTCCACATCGGCGATGGCTTCGGTTTCGATCCACGCGGTAAACGTGCTTCCGACGCCGGGCCTGGAAACGACGTCAACGTCGCCGCCCAACAAGCGGGCAAGCCGCCGGCTGATCAGCAAGCCCAGGCCGGTTCCTCCAAACTGGCGCGTCGTGGATTCGTCGGCCTGTGTGAACGGCTGAAACAGCCGGCCCAACTGCTGCTCGGTCATCCCGATCCCGCTGTCCGTCACCTCGATGGACAGCTTGGTGCGGTCGCCGGCGGTCTCGGAACCAACGCGCATTCCGATGCGTCCCGACTGCGTGAACTTGACCGCGTTCCCCAGCAAGTTCAGCATGATCTGCCGCAACTTCGTCGGATCGGTTCGAAAGTAGCGCGGTATTGCGCCGGCGAACGTGATGTCAAATGAAATCGATTTCTCGGCGATCATTCTCTGAACGATCGATACAACGTGCGTCATCAGCTCGAGTAAATCGGCGCGGATCGTCTCGATCGTCAACTTGCCGGACTCAATCTTCGAGAGGTCGAGGATTTCGTTGATCAGTTCCAGCAGATGGTTCGCGTTTCGGCGGATGGTTTGAACGCATTCGGCGCGGCCGACTGACTTGTTCTCGGGCAGCAGCAGCATTTCCGAGAATCCCAGGATCGCCGTCAGCGGCGTGCGAATCTCGTGGCTCATATTCGCCAGGAAGTCGCTCTTGGCGCGGTTGGCGGCATCGGCCAATCCGGTCGCCGCCGCCAGTGCGTCGTTAGCATTACGCAGGGCGAGTTCGGCGAGCTTGCGCTCGGTGACATCCTGGATCATTCCCGTCGCTTCCACCGCCATGCCGGCTGCGTCGCGAATGATGTCGCCGCGAACGTGAACGAACTGCACTGCCGCTTCCCGGTCCGCCACGCGATAGTCCTGTTTGATCTTCGTCACACCGCGCGTATCCAGCGATGCCTTGAACAACCCGCGATCGTCCACATTGAGGAACGCGAGAAACTGTTCATAAGTCGGCGCGGGCTGTTCAAGTCCGCCCCCAAGGATGCGCCGCGCTTCATCGGACCATGTCGCAACATCGCTGCGAAAGTCCAGGTGCCATGTCCCAAGCCGCGCCAGCCGCTGGGCGTCAGCAAGCTGGCTGTCCCGTTTCCGCAACTCACGTTCGATACATCGCGCTTCGTGGCGCCCAGCGGCATCCTTGAGTTCCCGCTCCACCGCCGGCACCAGTCGTCTGAGATCCCCTTTGAAGAGGTAGTCGTTAGCGCCGGCCTTCATCGCCCCAACGGCGGTTTCCTCGCCGATTTGTCCCGAGACGAGGATAAACGGCACGTCCATCGCGTGCTCATGAGCCATCGTCAGTGCCGCCGTTCCGCTGAAGAGCGGCATCGAATAGTCGGCAATGATGACGTCCCACGCTTGAGCGTCGAGCGCCGCGAGCATCCCCGCTGGGGTATCGACGCGTTGGTAGGTCACATGCCGACCATCCCGCCGCAACTCACGCAGCAGAAGCTTGGTGTCGTTGTCCGAATCCTCAACGATCAACACGCGTAATGAAGTGGACATGGTTATACCCCGCAGAAGACTGGCGCCGGCTCATTCAACTCGAGCCAATAGACGCCGAGTTGCCGCACGGCTTCTATAAATTGAGTGAAATCCACGGGCTTGCGGATGTAGCTGTTTGCGCCGAGGTTGTAGCTGTTCATCAGATCCTGCTCTTCCTTGGAGCTGGTCAACACCACGACAGACAGCCGCTTGGTTCGTTCATCGGCGCGAAGACGACGAAGAACCCCCAGTCCGTCCAATTTCGGAAGCTTCAGGTCGAGCAACACCACGGTGGGTAACGCGTTGACATCTCGCCCGGCGTATGCGCCCGTAGCAAACAGATAGTCCAGCGCCTCGACCCCATCGCGTACGACATCGACCTTGGTCAAGTTGTTTCTCGTCAGCGCCCTGAGCGTCAACTTCTCGTCGTCAGGGTTGTCTTCAACGAGGAGAATCATTTTTTCGGACATATGAACCTTCTTTTTTCCTGGCCCAATTGGGCTTTGCGCAAGCTTGCGTCCTGTTAAGCGGCAGCCGAAAGCGAGAAGTGAAACGTGGCGCCTTTTCCGGCGTCTGCCTCGGCCCAGACGCGGCCGCCATGACGGTGAACGATTCGCTGGACAGTCGCCAGCCCGATCCCGGTGCCCGGAAAATCATTTGACGAATGGAGCCGCTGGAACGCTCCAAACAGCTTTGTGGCGTACGTCATGTCAAATCCCACGCCGTTATCACGGACGAAATAGCCCGCTTTTTCTTTTTCCGAGCTGTATCCGAATTCGATCTGGCCGTGCGGGCGGTCGCCGGTGAATTTCCAGGCGTTGCCCAGAAGATTGGTCAGCACGATCCGAAGCAGACTTGGGTCCGCTTCCGCGAAAAGTCCGTCGGCGATCACTACATCCACCTCGCGCTCCGGTCCGATGGTTCGCAGTTCTTCGACCACTTCGCGAGCCACCGTGCTCAGGTCAACTTTTTCCCGGCGCATCTCGACGCGATTCATGCGCGCCAGGCCCAGCAGGTCATCGATCAGTTGTCCCATCCGCTGCGTCGCCGCCCGGATTCGGTGAAGGTGGTCCTGGCTCTCCTCATCCAGCTTGCCCACGCTATCCTCGAGCAATGCCTGGCTAAAACCATCAATGCTTCGCAGCGGCGTGCGAAGGTCGTGCGAAACCGAATAGCTGAAGGATTCCAATTCCCGGTTGGCGGTTTGCAGCTGCGCCGTGCGTTCGACAACCCGTTGCTCCAGATTGGTATTCAGACGGCGAATCTCTTCCGCAGCCCGCATGCGTTCGGTGATGTCGCTAAAAGTGACGATCGCCATCAGCGGCTTGCCGCCGGCGTCGCAGGCGATGGTCCCTCCGAAATTGTAGATCCGCTGCCAGTCGCCCCCGATTCTCCGCATCCGCGCTTCCAAATCGTGCAGCTTTTCGCCCCGCAGAATGCGGGCCATCGGCCACTGGTCCACCGACCACGCCGCGCCATCAACACCCGAGAGTTCAAACGTATCAGCCAGTTCGCTAAAGTTTCGACGGCCCTCGTCCAGGCTGGCATAGCCCATCATTTCGAGCGCGGCATGGTTAAAATGGAGCAACTGTCCGTTGAGATCGGAGACCACCACAGCTTCGCTGATGTTTTCGACGATCGTTTGAAGCTGCGCCTGGCTCTTTCTCAGAGCGTCGTCCACTTCCTTGCGCGCGGTGTTATCGGTGCCAATTAAGAGATAGCCGATGATCGCGTTCTGCGCGTCGCGCAGTGCCGTGACGGACACCACCGCTGGGAACCGGCTTCCGTCCTTGCGGACATAGGTCAGCTCGTAGATGTCCTCGATACCCCGCGAAGCCTTGAACACCAATGCCTCAAAGCCGGGAGTGATCGAGATTCCGAGTTCGACGCTCAATGTCCGCGCACGCGCGATTACTTCCTGCGGATCGGAAATGTCAGCCGGGGTGATCCTGTTCATCACTTCGGCGGCCGTGTAGCCCAGCATGCGCTCAGCGCCAACGTTGAAGATCTGAATGACGCCTTTGGCGTCGGTGGCGATGCTCGAAAAATTGGCGCTGTTGAAAATCGCCCGTTGGAGGGTGCCGGCCTTGAAAAGCGCCTCTTCCGCTTGCTTTCGCGCAGTGTTGTCGTTGCCAATGAGCAGATACCCGATGATGGCATTCTGCGCGTCGCGCAGCGCCGTCACCGACACGATCGCCGGGAAACGGCTGCCGTCCTTGCGGATCTTGGTCAGCTCGTAGATATCCTCAATCCCTCGAGCGGCCTTGAAAACCAGCGCGTCAAAACCGGGCGCGATCGAAATGCCGCACTCCAGGCTCATCGCGGTCGCGCGGGCGATTACTTCCTGCGGATCGTGAAGATCGGCCGGCGTGATCTTGTTCACCACTTCCGCCGCCGTGTAGCCCAGCATCCGCTGCGCGCCGACATTGAATATTTGGATGACGCCTTTTGCGTCGGTGGCGATGCACGAAAAGTTGGCGCTGTTGAAGATCGCCTTCTGAAGGGCGCCTGCCTTGACCAGAGCGACTCCCGCTTCCAGGTCGCGGGTGGCGATGTCGGCGCGGGAGCCCGCGCGATGGAGGGCCTCGTTGAGGACGCTGATGGCCGTGCCGGCCACCGCCAGGAAAAACAGATCCCAACGGTCGACTGGGAATTTGACGTGAAAGCTATGGAACGGCGGCAGCAAATAATAAAGGGTGCCGAAACAGGAGAGCGCCGTCGCCAGCAACCCGGCGCGCCGCCCGCCCATATAAGCGCTGAGCATGATCGGCACGATGAAAACGATCAGCGTCGGACGATCTTTCAACTGGCTGGCAAGCGCCAGGCGAAACCCGAACGTGGCCGCCGTTACCACGACCGCGAACACATAAGCCGGCGAAGGCTTCAGTGGGCCCGAGCCGACGAGTTGCCGGCGTTCGACGGCTTGTTGCCGCGTGTGTTCGTTCAAAGAATTCTCGCGCGATTGACTCTCAGAGGACTCTGTTTTCACCACCGCCCATTCCTCTCGCGTGCTCGCGGTTTGACATCTACTTAACGGAACAAGGCCTGGGCTTGGGATGGCCGGGGCAGCGATCGGCCGATATTTATGCCGTCCGTGTGCAATCCGGCGCAAACCTCACCCAAGAAAGGATGCTGAGTCGGGCGGAATCGGGAATAACAAGCGTTCGACCTTTGCGCCTATCGTCTTACGGCACCGTAAATCGTGTAGGGGTTTGTACTAATTTATTAAATCCGGCGGTGTTCTGATCCATCAGTAATCGCACACGGAGAATGCACTGCAGCCCGGGGAATCACCTTTGGCCGTCCATCCGCGATGATTCGCTCTATGAGCTCCGCAGGCTTGCGATTTCGTGCGGCCCCATCAAAAGGATCCGCACTTTCGCATTTCTAACCCGTCCGCCCCGCCAGGCTGGCGACGAGCGCGACCAACTCGGAAGGATCGACCGGCTTGGCGACGTGAACCTGGAAACCGGCCATCAGAACCCGGCGTCGGTCTTCTTTGTGAGCGAACGCCGTCAGCGCCACCGCGGGCAGAATTTTGGCGCCGCGCCCCGAGCCGCGCACGCGGCGGATGAGGTCGTATCCATCCTCGTCGGGCATCGCGATGTCGCTGATCAGCACTTCCGGGCGCGCGGCGTCCATCATGTCCATCGCTTCGGCTACCGATGACGCGGTCGAAACAACCGCGCCGGCGTCACCCAGCACCTTTCCCAGCAGCCGTCGCGCATCGGCCTCGTCGTCGACGATCGCCACGCGCAGGCCATCAAGATGCAGGTCCGCCATTTCCGCGACATGCGCCGGCCCCACCTCGGCTGGCACGGGCTCCTCAATATCAGCCTGGACAGCACGCACCGGAAGATTCACGATGAACGTTGATCCCTTGCCCAACCCCTCACTCTTCACCGCCACCGAGCCGCCATGCAGCTCGACGAGATTCTTCACGATGGAGAGGCCCAGGCCCAGCCCGCCGAATTTCCGCGTCGTGGAGCTATCGGCCTGCCGAAAACGATCGAATACATAAGGCAGAAACTCGGCGGCGATGCCCACGCCGTCATCGCGGACTTCTATTCGGGCGGTGGAGCGGTCTCGTTCCAGGGAGATCGTCACCTTCCCGCCCTTTGGGGTGAACTTCACGGCGTTGGAGATCAGATTCCAGAGAACCTGCTGCACACGCGCGGGATCGCACGAGGCATGTCCGGCCGAGGGATCAACCCTGCATTCCATGCGTACGCCTTTGGCGTCGGCAGCGTGGCGTACCACGTTCATGGCATCGCCGATGATCTGCGTCAGTTGGCAAGGTCGAATATCCAAGCGCATGATGCCCGAGGTGATTCGGGAGACGTCCATCACATCCTCAATAAGCTGAGCCTGCACGCGGCAGTTGCGTTCGATGACTTCCATGCCTTCCTTGACCTCGGCGTCCTTGCATTTGCCGCTGCGGAGAATGGTTGCCCATCCCAGGATTGCATTCAGCGGCGTGCGAACCTCATGGCTTAAAATGGCCAGGAACAGATCCTTCGACCGATTGGCCGACTCGGCCTGCATGCGCGAAGCCTGCTCGTTGGCCAGCAGCGCGCTGCGCTCGCGATCGAAGCGCGCTCGCGCGCTGATGTCGCGGATGTTGCACTGGATGACCTTCTGGCCGCCCTCGTCGTAGAGATTGGCCACGATCTCCACCGGGTGCGGGTGGCCGTCGCGATCCAGCAGCGGCATGTTCTCGAAGCGGATCGACCCATCCCGCGCCAGATCCTCCATTGCCTTCTGATTGGCGGCTTTGTCGCGAAAGACGCCGATCTCCCACAACTCCTTGGCGATGAAATAATCTCGCGGGTAGTGCAGAAGGTTCAGCAGGAACGGATTGACGTCGGTGATCTTTCGTGAAGTGGTGTCGAGGATCAGGATGCCGTCGTGGGCCGACTCAAAAAGACGCCGATATCGAACCTCCGAATTCAGAAGTTTTGACTCGTCCTTGCGCCGAGCGCTGATGTCGTGGAAGACCATCACCACGCCAACAACGTTGTCGTTCGCGTCCCGGATCGGCGCGGCGCTATCGTCAATGGAGCGCTCGAAGCCATCCTTTCCGATCAGCAGGGTGTGGTTGGCCAGCCCGACGATCGCGCCCAGGCGCAGCGCCTTGGCGACGGGGCTGTCCACGAGTTCGCGGGTCGTCTCGTTGACGATGTGAAATACGTCCGTCAACAGTTGCCCGCGGGCTTCGGCCTCTGACCAGCCGGTGAGTTCTTCGGCCGATGGATTCAGATAGGTGACGCGTGCGCCGGCGTCGGTGGCGATCACCGCGTCGCCGATGCATCCCAGCGTCACGCGGAACCACTCCTGCCGTTGGAATACTTCCGCTTCCAGACGCCGAATATTCGTCACATCGCGAATGCCAAGGAGCACGAGCGGCTCCGCGACATCCGAACCCGCCGCCCCGTTCCCGGCCATCATCCGCCCATTGACGAGCATCGACCGGTGGCCAATTCCCGGGAAATCGTGTTCGATGGGAAAATCGTCGAAGCCACCCGCCTTGACGTCGGGGCCGGCGGCATCGCCAGATTTGAGAACGCCTTCGAGCAGCTCGGCGAGCGCGGGGCTTGCCCACTGCCCGTCGCCCAGTTCGCCAACCAGGCGATTCAGCGTCTGCTCCGGCGTCACTTTGAAATGGTGGTAGAACGCGGCGCCAGCGCTTCTCACACGAAGATCGCCATCGAGCACGAGAATTGGATCTCGAAAGGCCTGAACGATATTTTCGGATTCCGTTAGAGAACGCATGTGCCTGACAATACCCACGCGCCGCGGCAATGTAAGGAAAAAGCAATACAAAATTTCCGGAAACCCTTAAAAAATCTGCCTTTATGTGACCTGTACTACACACCAGGATGAAAATGACGACCGAATAGACGGCTTGGCGTGCCGATGAAGTTATGTATAGCGCGGGCAAAACAGCGGAGGTCGATCGATCGTTGGCATAACGAGCACGCACACGCCGTGGCAACGCGGCGGAGCCGTCATCGGTATCTTTAAGCGTGCCGGGAGTATTCCAGGACGGGCCCGGCGCCTGATCACGTTCTCTTTTCTTTGGCGGATTGCCTTTTTAAAATGTTTGGTTCCGGAGGAAAGACAATCATGGATCGTCGTATTCGGCATCAATTGGCCGAGGCGTTCGGACCCACGAATCGCTGGTTCTGTTCCGAAGCCCACGGCTTCGAAGTCCGCGACGCGGAACTGCTCCTCACCCACTACATCAAGAACGGCGGGGCCGAGGATTTCGCGCGACGATTTGAGCAGGGATTGACCACAACCGACGCCGAGCACTTGGACGAACTTGTTGCGAGACTGCCCAGAAACCTTTAGTCGTCCACAGACTGCCTTTTCGAAAACGACCACTTCCAGCACTCAGTAGCGACCGCGCACCGTCAGCAAAACCGACGCATTGGCTCGCGCCGCGAATCGCTCGCCGTCCCATCTTTGGTTAGCAACACAGTCGGCAGCGGTTCCTCAAGGATATGGCCGCGGCTCAGATTCACCTGATAGGCCTGTGCCCCCGGCTTTGAAGCCACGCAGCGGAAAACTCGCGTGCCGACGTAGTGAATCGCCGCCCCGTCATCGGCGGCGACGCCAGCGGGGAGAATCTTCTGCTTGATCAACCTGCGATAAGTCGGCCGGCGGTTTGGTTCGCCGTCGTAGTGCGGGCAAGCGCTGCCCTTGAGCAATCCCAAACCATCGGTCAGCTCCTTGAGCGCGCCAAACGAGTCGGTGACGGAGGACTCGAACCAGCAGTTCATTCCGGCACTGACGCCGCAGAGAATGATCCCCTTGTTCCACGCTTTCCGCATCGCGCGATCGACGCCGTGCAGTCGCCAGATGGCCAGCAGGTTGGCGGTGTTTCCGCCGCCGACGTAGATGATGTCCTGCTTCAGCAGATGCTCGGCTGGATCAATTTCGTTCCGCTGAAACAGTGGCAGATGCGATGGCCGACAATCGAATTTCTTGAACGCCGCGTAGAAGCGATCGATGAACCCGCGAAAGTCGCCGGTGGCGGTCGGAACGAAGCAAACTCGCGGCGAACGCTTCTTCGCGAGCGAGAGGATGTAGCGATCCATCCGGTGGTTTCGCTTCTCAATGAGGAAGCCGCCACCGCCGAGGGCGATGATCTGCTGGGGCGTTCGGGACTCGATCGTGGGCATAGAATTCGATTAGCTCAAAGCGTTTCTATAGCGGTAAAGGGATAGCGGCGAATATGGAGGTTAGCGTAATGGGCTCACTTCAGCATGCGATGGCCGCATGCCAACGTTGGGCTACGCACCCCAACAAGCCAAGAGGTCACTAAAGAACTTCACATCCCGGTACTCCCGCGCGTGCGGGACGACGCCCTTGATGCGATTCACGACGTTCGGATCAGGATCGGCAATTTCCACGAGCGAAAGGTTCGCGTTCATGTCTGCCGCAGCACGAAATAGCATTCGAATCGATGTGTCGGCAGAAGCCATGCTGAAGCCGATGAACACGAGCCGATCAGCAGATTTCAGTGCCTCGAGTGCCATCCGATACAGAAGCTGTGGCAGCCAAAGAGTGGCACTCGTAACTGACAACGGAGTTCCTGTCGGCAGGTGCACGAACTCCGCAGAGAAGCTGTACTCAGCCTTGTACGTACTCGGCGGGATCATAAACCGCTCGTAGTACCCGCTCGGCTCACCGGCCACTACAACGCGCCTGTAGAAGTTATCCGTGGCTTGAAAGAACGCGGGAACGATGTCGCGGATCGCGTTACCTGCTCCGAATCGTTCCTGCACTCTGCGATAGCCAGCGACGGACGGAACGCCGCCAGCACCCTGATTAAACCGAAAATGCCAGTTGGTTGAGCCGTGAAGTTTCAACACCTTGAACGCCGACGGGCGGTCTGGCGCGTCGCCGGCGAACCGAAGATCACAAGCGTCGGATGTCGGCCTAAGCCCATAGCCCGTGAGGTACGACCACTCATTTGGGCGTATTTTGGTTAGATGTTGCTCCATTAAAAGGTCATAGTTGAACGTAACGACCGTATCGCCGCTTGCGAAGCACCCCGCCAACCTCGAAAAATTTGTCGAATCCTCTTCCTCCGACAAGACCCCTAGCATGTGTGCGATTGCATCGAGAAGCTCCATCTTCACCACGCGCAGGAAGTTCTCGTGAAGATGCGGGAAGGCCTCACTTGCATAAGAGGCTGAATAACAGGCGCGCATCCATTCTTGGTAAGTCCCATGAACGAGTTGAGTCACGGCATCGCGATACCAAGTCGGGAAATACTCTTCGAAAAACTTGCTTTCAGACCCTTTATCACCTGCGGGCAGCAATAGGTGATCCGTGATTCTGCTTTCGAATTCGATCGCTGCGTAAAGCTCTTCAATGTTGATGTGGTCCCATCCGACATCAAGAACTCGCGCGCTTGGAGCAACGCCACTGAGCGGAGCGAAGCGACAAAGGTAAAGGGTCAACGCTGGAAGGGTTGCGTGTTCCTTTTCACAAATCAGTTCTCGAATACATTGCAGCACCTGGCATGTCGTGGGGAACCTCGTTCGGCCACAAGGATTCGCGCCAACAGATGCACCCGCGCCCAAGACGAAGACGGTCGACATGTTCGAGAAGCCTCCAGCGCGAGAAGCAACCCACAAGGTGCCTCGACGCAATCCTACTGCTGGTCTCGACCTTCAAGTGGATCCACTTGAAGCTGATTCAGGTAGGCGCGTTCAACCATTACGCGTGGTATGCAATCTCGCCCTCACACTATAGGCACCGAGTTGCGCGGCGGATTCCTTCCGGCTTGTTTCAGCTCCTCTTCCCCCACCAGCTCAACCCGCACGACGCTGTAGAGCAGACCGAGCGCGCTGCAGGTGATGATCAACCCGCTGCCACCGGCGCTGATGAGGGGGAGAGACAAACCCTTCGTCGGCACGCTCACCGTCGCCACGGCGATGTTGATGACGGCTTGGAGGCCGATCATGGAGCCGATGCCGAAGGCCAGCATTCGGCCGAAGTCGTCGCGCTTTTGCTTCACGGCTTGCCACGCCACGTAGAGGATTCCCATGTAGAGGGCGATCGTCAGGAGCGCGCCGAAGAGGCCCAGCTCTTCGCAGATGACGGAGAAGATGAAGTCGGTGGTATCTTCGGGGAGGTAGCCGAGTTTTTGGATGCCGTTGCCGAGTCCTTTGCCGAAGATGCCGCCGGTGGAGAAGCTCAGCAGGCTCTGGATCATGTGGTAGCCTTCGCCTTGCGGGTTTTCCCACGGGTGCATGAACGCGGTGATTCGGCGGACGCGATATTCCTTGTGCATGATGAACCAGAGTGCCGCCGCGACGACCGGGAAGACCAGCAGCACGAGGTGGCGAATCTTCACCCGCCCCGCCAGCAGCATCGTCAGGCCGCATAGCATGATGAGGGCGGCGGTGCCAAAGTCCTGAGCGACTACCAGCAAGCTCAACACGCAAAGTGGAAAGATCGTTGGAATCAGATCGCGAAAGAAGCGGTCGATGCGGGCCTTGGGGCGTGTCAGCCAGTAAGAAAGGAACAGCACCGCGGCCCACTTGGCCAGTTCCGACGGCTGAAGCTGAATGGGGCCGATTTTGATCCAGCGACGAGCGCCATTCACCGCGCTGCCGACGTGCGGCACGAGAACCAGCGCGCACGAGATCACTGCGATGAAGAACGCCCAGACAATCGGCGAGCGAACCGCAGACGCGCGCTGCCGGGCGAGCCAGCGGTAATCAAACCGCCCTACAGCAAAAAATGTGAGAACGGAGAGCGCGACGAAGATCAGGTCCTTTGACCCGAGCGGCGACCAGCCGAACTTGGGATCGCCGACGGCACTGCTCGACGCCGACTGCACCATCAGCAGCCCAAAAACGAGCAACGCCATCACGCAGAAGGCGAGAATATCCTTCATCCCGATACGATAAATCGACGCATCCATCTGCCGCAGTTATCGGACGTATTCGACGGCTGCCACGAAATTTTCGTCGTCTGCGATCATAAATCACGCAAATTGCTGAGTCTGCGGAAGACAAATGGCGGCTGGAACGCGCTTTGCTTGCCAAGTTTGGTGTCCGCGTCCTCTGGGAGATCGATGAGTTTAATTCTGATTGTGGATGACGCGCCCGTCGGGCGTGAGGCTTTAGCCAAATGGCTTCAGCGCGAAGGGTACCAGACCATGACCGCCCGAAACGGTGCCGAGGGTCTGGTTCGGCTGAAGGAGGGCAAGCCGGATCTGATCCTGCTGGATCACATGATGCCAGAGGTCGACGGGCTGACGTTCCTGGCGGGCATGCGGCGGTTTCCCAAATGGAAATCGATTCCCGTCATCATGATGACCGGCATCCACGACAACGTGCATCGAATGAAAGCCAATTCGCTTCAGGTGAGCGAGTACCTGGTGAAAAACGAGTACACGCCGCAGGATCTGCTGCAGCACATCCGCAAGCACGTCGCCCCGCCACAGATCGCGCCACCCACGACGATCGCCCCCGCCGCTCCGATGGCGGAATGATGGTCGTGTAACTCAACAGGCAAATTCAACGGGCTGACCGTCTATCTGGTGCCGTGCGACCTGGATGGGAAATCCCCGGCAAAGACCGCGAAGCTGCTGGATAAGTAGCCGATCCCGGCAACACTTGGGCCATAATTGTCGCGCGCCCTAGGAAATTGCCTCGCGGCGCGGTTATGATATGGGCAGAGGGTAGAACCTGCCTCGGCAATGTGCCGTGATCGGGCACTGCTGCTCTTTTATTGTTATGTTGGATACGATTGATCAACCTGTGGTTCGCGGCACGCTGCAGCAATGCGGCGACTGCGGGCTTTGGGTTGGGCTGGCCCAGATCGGTTCTGGCCGGCCGTCGTACCGTTTCTTTGGCCCCGGAGTGACCGGGATGAGCCTGAGCCAGACGAGCGAGATTTCTCATGCATTTATTGTGTAATGCGTGGGACATCCTCTTTGGCAGAAAACGACCCGCCATCCGGGGAACTCCCGGGTGAAGGGTTCACGTTTTCATTCTGGTTCGCGGAGAAACGGGTCGCCTCAAGTGAGGTGGCCTTTTTTGTTGGATGTTAACGCCGCCTGCGAGCCAAAGGCATTCGCTCGCACAAGGCCAGTGAAAGCGGAATAAAAACTGAATAGTTGGACCACAACTGAATAGCGAGGATTTTCAATGCCAAATGCGGAACTAATTCGAATTGTCGACGGCATCGCCCGCGACAAGAACATCGAGCGCGACCAGGTTTATACGGACATCGAGCAGGCCGTCGCGTCAGGGCTGCGCAAGCAGTTCAACACGGAGGACACGAGCGAATTTGTTGTTGGCGTTGATCGAGTGACTGGAGACATCACGGTCAATCGCCAGGGGCAAACCGTTCCGCTGTCGGTCATGGGCCGAATTGGCGCTCAGACCGTTAAGCAGGTGATGATTCAGCTGATTCGCCAGGATGAACGCGGCAGCATTTACGAGGAATTCAAGGATCGCGTCGGCACCATCGTCACGGGCACGATCGCCCGCTTCGAAGGCAGCACGATGATCGTGAGCCTGAATCGCGCCGAGGGCATCATGCCCCGCAGCGAGCAGATTCCTGGCGAGCAGCATGACGTCGGCGAGCGCGTTCAAGCCCTCATTATGGAAGTGCGCGACACGCCCAGCGCCGTGAAGATCATCCTCAGCCGCAGCCACCCGGAACTCATCCGGCGCCTGTTTGAGCGCGAAGTTCCAGAAGTCGGCGAACGCACGATTGAAATCAAGGCCCTGGCTCGCGAGCCGGGCCATCGAACCAAGATTGCCGTCAGCTCGATTGACAGCAAGGTCGATGCGGTCGGCGCTTGCGTCGGCGTGCGCGGGAGCCGAATCAAGAACATCGTCGACGAGCTGGGCGGCGAGAAGATCGACATCGTTCGCTGGAACGAGTCTTCACAGATCCTCATCGGCAACGCCCTGAAGCCGGCGGAGGTGACGGAAGTCGCCCTGTGCTTTGAGCTGGGTCGCGCCACGGTCGTCGTCAATGAAGATCAGCTCAGCCTGGCGATCGGCAAGCGCGGCCAGAACGTTCGGCTGGCCGCTCGATTGACCGGCTGGGACGTGGACATCCTGACGCCGGCCGAGTTCCAGAACGGTGTTGAACGCCTTGACCGCACTCTAAAGAGCGTTGACGGAATCGTGCAGGAGATGGTCGACAAGGTCATCGCGTTGGGCCTGATTGACGTTCGCGACATTGAAGAAGTTGGCACTGGCCCGTTGATGGAAGAACTGGGCCTGTCGGAAGACGTGGCTCAGGTCATCGTCGGTAAATGCGCCGTCGAGGCCAAGATCGTTGCGGTTGAACAGGAAGCCAAGCGCGCTTCCGACGCCTCGGCGAGAGCGAAAATTACCAGGTCGAGTTCCAACGCGTTGGAAATGGCGTTGGCCGGCGATAGTGGCGCGACTGCGGAAGCCCCAACTGAAGCGGCAGCCGAAGCAGACAAGCTCCCCGGCGCACTCGAAGCCGCCGAGGGCGGAGCGCCTGAAACCGTTACGCATGCCGAAGAAAGCATCGCGGCCAGTGATGAGCTGTCGGTGGAAGAGCAGGCGTTGCACATTCAGCACTCGGCGAACTCTGTTAGCGCCGATTCATCGGACATCGAAGACGACGACACCGCCGCCCTAGCAGAAGGCCGGGTGTCGCCGCCGGAAAGTGCCGAGGTGGCCCCGGCCGCCAGCGGAAGCGAAGAAACGTAATCAAAACCGCCGGTGGATCGACCCGCTCCACCGGCGGCGACGTACTGTCTGTTTGGATTTGCAATACGGGTCGTGACCGAGAGTTTTTAGGGAGCGCGTTTTGGCTAAAGGCATCCGAGTCAACCAGCTTGCCAAAGAGCTGGGAGTTGAAAGCAAGGCAATCCTCACCAAGTGTCGTGAGGAAGGCCTCGGCGAAAAAGTCCCCAACCACATGAGTGTGTTGAGCGTGGGACTGGCAGAGACGGTGCGCGAATGGTTCAGTGACCATGTGGGCATCGGCGATGGGGGCGGCACGGCGGTTGAGACGGCGCCGCCGATCGAGACGGCCACCAAGCCCAAGCGGCCCAAGGTCAACATCAAGAAGCTGACCGAGGAGAGCGACGCCGGCGACGAGCCAACCTCTGATGCCGAGGAGCCCGTCGAGCCCTCCGCTGCGACGGTCGTTGCCGAGCAGAGCGCCCCCGCTGCGCCGGAAGCTCATGTCAGCGCACCGTCGGTTGCCCCGACGCCGGAGCCGATCGTTGCGGAAATGCCCGCGGTGCACGAGCCGGAAGTTATCGCACCGGAAGCTCCGCCAGCGCCCGAGAAGCACGAGACGAGTTCGCATAAGCACGAGACTGCTTTACATAATAAGCATGAGACGGCTCCGCCGATGGTCACCGCGCCACCGCCTCACGTTACTCCCGCATCGCCCGCGCCGGCTGTCGCGCCGGCTCCGGCCACGCCCAAAGCTCCGACGCGAACGACACAAAAGGCGCCGCCGGCAACCGCGGGTCAACCCTCGCGTCCAGCGGCGGAAGCCGGCCGTTCTTCGGTCAATCGGCCAACGATCACGCTCAGCAATCGGCACGGCACGGGCCCTGCCACGGTTGAACGCAAGGCGGTTACCCCGGCTCCGAAGCTGGTCATACCGGAACCGGCCAAGATCCAGGGCCCGCGCGTTGTACGCGAAGAGAAGCCAGACAATCTCCCCGCCCCGCGCCGTCGTCCCACGCCAGGGGGCGGTCAGGAATCAAGTTCCGGCATCACCCAGGCCCGTCCGGTTGCCGGTCGCGGCGTGCGGTCAGCGGATGACGAGGAAGAAGAAAAGAAAAAGGCAGCCGCCAAGGGTCGCGCCAGCTTGTCCAATCGTCGTCGCGGCCTTGATGGCCGTCGCGGCGAAGCCATGGAAAAGCTTCGCGACTTCAGTGAGCAGGATCTGAAGGAACGTCACCTGCGTCTGGCCGGCGCCAGCGGCCACCGCGCGGTTTTCGACAGCCATCTGAAAAAGGCCGAACGTGGCCACCACGTTCAGGCAAAAACTGCGGCCGAACGCGGCGAGCCGGTGTTCATCGAAGAGCCGATCACGGTGAAAAATCTCTCGGCGGTTCTCGGGATCAAGAGCAATGACATCATTACGAAGCTGATGCGTCAGGGCATCTTCGCAACGATCAACCAGGCGCTCGATGCGGACACTGCTGGCGCGATTGCTCTCGAATACGGCGTTGAGCTGAAGGTTCAGCCGCAAGCGACGCTCGAAGAAGTGCTCATGCAGGAGTTCGACGTTCGTGAAAGCCTGCCGGAGAATCAGCAGCCCCGCCCACCGGTGGTAACAATTCTCGGCCACGTCGACCACGGCAAAACCAGCCTGCTCGACAAGATTCGCTCTGCCAACGTCGCTGCCGGCGAAGCCGGTGGCATCACGCAGCACACCGCCGCGTGGATGGTGCAGATCGGCGCCAAGCGCGTCACGTTCATCGACACCCCGGGCCACCAGGCGTTCACCGCCATGCGCGCCCGCGGCGCGAACATGACCGACATTGTCGTGTTGGTGGTGTCGGCGGCGGAAGGCGTCCAGCCGCAGACGATCGAATCGATCAACCACGCCCGCGCCGCCGAGGTGCCAATCGTGGTTGCGATGAACAAGATCGATCGTGCCGACGCCAACCCCGAGATGGTGCTTGGTCAGCTCGCGGCACAGGGCTTGAACCCCGTCGAATGGGGCGGCGACATTGAAGTCGTTCGCACCAGCGCCACGACCGGCCAGGGCATTCCAGAATTGATCGAGACGCTGGACTATCAAGCCGAGCTGCTGGAGTTGAAGGCCGATCCCACGATTCCCGCTCGCGGCAGCGTCATCGAATCGAGCGTCAGCCCGGGCCTCGGGCCTGTTGCCACCGTGCTCGTTCAGGACGGCACGCTTCGCGTCGGCGATGTCATGCTCTGCGGCCCCGGCTACGGCCGTGTCCGCATCCTGATGAACGATCGCGGCGAAAGCATTCAAGAGGCAACGCCGTCAATGCCCGTTGTGGTGTCGGGCCTCAGCGACACGCCATTGTCCGGCGACAAGTTCTTCGTCGCCGATGACTTTGACCGTGCTCGCGCGATCGCCGAAGAGCGTTCGACGCTTCATCGCCAGACGCAGCTGGTGCAGCGGAACACCGCTACCACGCTCAGTAACCTGTATGAGCAGATTCAGGCCGGGCAGGTCAAGACGATCAACATCATCGTCAAGGGCGACGTGCAAGGCTCCGTGGAAACACTGGCCAAAACCGTCACCGACGCCAACACCGACGAAGTCAAGGTGCGCGTCATTCACTCGGCGGTGGGTCCGATCAACGAAAGCGACGTCGAACTGGCCGACGCCTCGGCGGCGGTCATCATCGGCTTCAACGTCGTTGCCGATGAAGCGGCCCGCGCCATGGCCGAGCAGCGCCGCGTCGAGATTCGCACGTATCGCGTCATCTACGAAATCTTCGACGACCTCAAGAAAGCCCTTTCGGGTCTCCTGCAACCTGAGATTCGCGAGAAGCTTCACGGGCACGTCGAAGTGCGCCAGATCTTCAAGGTCAGCCGTATGGGCAATATCGCCGGCTGCTTTGTCACCGACGGCCACGTTCAACGCGGCAGTCGCATCCGGCTCATTCGCGGTGGAACCGTCATCACCGACGATCTCGCGATCGAAACGCTTCGCCGCGTGAAGGACGACGTGAAGGAAGTCAAAGCTGGCCTGGAATGCGGCATCAAGCTTGCCGGATACGATGACATCAAAATCGGCGACGTATTCGAGGCCTACATCCGCGAAACGATTCAGCGGACGCTGTAGCGATAGCAATCGGCGGCGATGGGTTCGCTCCCGTCGCCGCCGGCGTTTTTATGACCATCGGTGTCCTGCAGTTGGAACTGAGAATCGCCGACGCCATGTCTCTGAAAGACAAGCGCCGCGCGATCAAAAGCCTGATCGACCGCATTGCCCACGGGCATAATGTGTCGATCGCCGAGGTTGGGGCTTTGGATGAGCATCGCCGATCGATCCTCGGGCTGGCGATGGTTTCCAACGATCGCAGATATGTTGAAGGTGCTCTCAGTAAGCTGGTCGACTTTGTGCGTATCGTCCCGCAGGTGAGCCTCACGGATTACAAGATAGAGCTGCTCTGAAATGGGGCGGCAGGTTAGCAATGTCCCGTCGAACAGAACGTCTTTCGAGCATGATTCGCCATGAGCTGGCGATGATGATCCTGCATGAGCTCAGCGATCCGCGCATCACCGGCTTGCCGACTATTACGCGAGTGGAGGTACTTGAGGATCTTTCCAATGCCGACGTCTTCATCACCAGCATGGGAACGCCGGGCCAGCAGTCAGCCACGCTGAATGCCCTGAAGCATTCGGCCGGGAGCATGCGGGCCAAGCTCACCAAGATGTTGAGCATACGGCAGACCCCGTTCCTCCGATTTCATTACGACGATCGGCTGAAACGGGAATTGGAAGTGCTGGCCCTGCTCGACAAAGCCAATCGCGAGCGCGAAGAGCGCGAGGGCCGAACCCCGGATCAGTCGGCTGAAGCCGAGGGCAGCGATGCCGAAAGCGGCGGCACTGAACCGTCGCACGAACCGCCGCCTGAAAATTAAGACCTTTGAATTGTCACACGGCCGATGCGCGACTAAAACCGCCGGCCTCTAGCAGATACCAACCGCATGAAGAACGCCACCAAATACGCCGACGAGTTGCGCAATATCTACAAGCGCGCCGTGAAGCAGCATCCCGCGCCTGAATTTGAACCGCAGGAGGCATTACGCGCGCTCGTTCGCGGCGCGATGCTCTATGAAGTCTCTGACGCCCGCGCCGACGAAGCGGTGAAACTGATGGAACGCGAGTTCGTCGGCCTCAACGAGCTCCGCGTCGCTACCGATCTTGAGATTCAGGAGCTGCTTGGCGCCCGCTACCCGCAGATTGAAAAACGCGTGGCGATGATCACGCAATCGCTCAATGCGATCTTCGAGCGCGAGCACACGCTGAGCCTTGATCGATTGAAGACAGTCAGCCGTCGTGACGCGCGCCAGTTTCTTCGAGAGCTGCCGGAGATACATCCGTTCGTCGAGGCGTACGTCATGCTATTCAGCTTCGACGGGCATGCCTTCCCGATCGACGATGATTCGCTGGCGTACCTGAAAGAGCACGACGCCGCCGAGGAGTCGGCGACGCTGGAAGAAGTGCAGAAGTTTGTCGAGCATAACTTGAAGGCTGAGGAATGCCGCGATTTGTTCTTCGCGTTGCGTAAGATCACCGCCGACTCCGCCGGCAAGGAAAAGAAGAAAGCGCGATGACCGACCGTCTTCCAGAATCAACGCTGAGGCTCGGCCTGCCCAGCGGCAGCCTGCAGAACTCAACTATCGAGTTGTTCGGCCGCGCCGGCTATCGAATCTCAATTCAGGAGCGCAACGTCTTCCCGCGAATCGACGATTCGACCATGACTGCCGTGCTCTTTCGCGCTCAGGAAGTCAGCCGATATGTCGCCGACAACGTCATTGACTGCGGCCTGACCGGTTACGACTGGATTCTTGAAAACGGAAACCAGGACGATGTCGTCGAAATCTGCGAGCTGACTTACAGCCGAGCCACCGCCCAGCCGGCCAAATGGGTGCTGGCCGTCCCCGATGAAAGCAAAATCCAGAAGCCCGAAGACCTGGCCGGCGGCATCGTCGCTACCGAACTGGTGAACGTCACCCGCAAATATTTCGAGTCCAAAAACGTCAAGGTCACCGTCGAGTTCTCCTGGGGCACGACCGAGATCAAGGCCCGCCTGCTCGATGCGATCGTCGATCTGACTGAGACCGGCTCGTCCATTCGCGCAAACAATCTGCGCATCCTCGACACGCTGCTCTCAAGCACGCCACGGCTTATCGCCAACAAAAAAGCCTGGGCGGTGCCGTGGAAGCGAGAGAAGATGGAAAACATCGCGATGCTTCTGCGCGGCGCGATCGAAGCGCGTGCCAAAGTCGGCTTGAAGATGAACGTGCCCGAGGCGCGCCTAGCCGAGATCGTCAGCTTCCTCCCCGCCGAGAAGAGCCCAACTATAAGTCGCCTGGCCGATTCGCAGTGGGTGGCGGTGGAAGTGATTCTCGAAGACAAGCAGGAGCGAGAATTGATTCCGCGCCTCAAGCGTGCCGGCGCGACCGGCATCATCACGTATCCGCTGAATAAGGTCATTCCCTAGGCAATCGTTCTGCCGCGAGAATCTTGATGCGCAACCGCCGTCTGCTTGCAGCTCTGCTTCTGATCAGTGCCGGCTGTTCGTCAAACAGCCCACTGCATCGCAATGAGCAAACCGCCCTGCCACCGCACGCGGCCTCTCCAGCGCTTCAAAATGCCAATGATCGTGAATCGCTGACGCTGGACCAGATTGCATCGCCGCCTCTGATGCCTGGCGCCGCCACGCGCCCCGGCGCTCCGCCGATTGAATCTGTGCGGCTGTTCGCGCAAGCGCGGATCGCGATGCTCGATAACGATCGCGCCGGCGCCATTAGCCTGCTGCAGAAAGCGGTCGCGCTCGATCCGGCCAGCTTCGAGCTTCACACCGAGCTGGCGGATCAATACGACGCCGCCAGCAATCCGCTGGCTCTAACCGAATGGGAGAAAGCCGCCGCGATTGAGCCGAATCATCTCGATCTGCTTATCAGCATCGCCCGCCATCAGCTTTCCGGCGGCAATCCAGCCGGCGCGATCGCCCGCCTGCGCCTGGCCCGGCTGACTGACGAATATCTCTCCGACGATCCCTCGTCGGCCGAGGCGGATTTCCTGCTCGCCCGCGCGTTGCAGGACGCCGACTACGATCGCGCCGCGCTGTCAGTCTATGAGACACTGCTGAACCGTCTGGAAACGCAGTCGCGCATCGTCAGCCGCAGCGCCCAGGGCGCGGCGTTGCTCGATCGGCCCAATGTCCTGGCGATTCATATTGCCGCGTTGTACGAAAAGCATCGCCAATACGATGAGGCCCTGGTTGTGCTGCGATCCGCGGCCGCTCAGGCGCCCGGAGATTTCCCCGTGGCCGCCCAGATCGTCCGCGACATCTCCGCGACGGGTCAGCGCGAGCAAGCACTCGCCGCCGCGACCGATCTGGTCTCGAAATTTCATGGCGATGATGCGTCGGTCGGCTTGATTGAAGAGACGACCGGAAGCGTGACCCAGACACAGGCGGTTTTGCAATCCCTGATCAAGCGCGATCAAGTCAGCCCGTCGCTCTACGGCGCACTGTCCGATGTCCAAGCCGGCGCCGGGCACGACGCCGAGTCAAACCAGACATTGACCACTGCCCTGTCGCGATGGCCCGACGATCTCCGCCTGATTCGTCGGCGGGTCAATCGCCGGCGCGCCCAAGGCGAGTTCGCCGCCGCCGCGAAATTGATCGCCGAGCAGATCGCGCGAAAGCCGACGGATGATCTTGAGCTGCAAACCATCTTCGATCCGCTCACGCGTCCGTCCCCCCATGGCAGGTTGCGCACCGCCGACATGCGCGCCGTGCAAGTCTCGCCGGGCGCCACCGCCGCCAAGCTATTGCTGGTCTCGCACTGCGCCGCCGTCGATCGCGGCGACGCCGATCAGCGGCGCGCACTGGATGAAGCCCTCGACGCCGCGCCCCCCTGCCTGCCCGCGTGGCGCGAGCGTTTGACGCTGATCATCAGCGACACGAAACCGCCGGCCGAGATCGCAAATGCCGCGATGGCGTTGATAGCACGAGCGGAAAAGCAGTTGCCGGCCGCCGCCGTCGATGAGCTTCGCGGGCAACTGGCGCTTTCCGCCAAGGACGGCCAGGCCTCCGCCGCCGCCCTGGCCAGGGCGGTTCGCGCCGGAGCGCGATCGGCTGAGGTCTATCTCGACTTCGCCGCGGCGTTGCAGCTGCTGAAGGACGACAGCGGCGCGATGACGGTGCTCGAGCGATTGGTCGCCGAGCATCCTCTCTGCGTGCAGGCGCACGAAGCGTTGATCGATGCCTTTCAGTCGCTGGATCAACCAGCCGAGGCCGAGCGCGCGCGGCAAGCGTGGGTTGCGACCGATGCGCAAAGCGTCGCCGCTCATCGCACACTCGCGGTACAGGCGATCGCCGAGCAGCGAAAAGATGATGCCCATCGGCTGCTGGTCGATCTATTCGACCGCGATTCCAGCAATCCGGAAACGCTGGCGACGATCGTCGCTTATGACGCCGACAACGCGTCCTGGGTCGCGACGATGCACGCGCATTTCGATCGCGAGCGTTGGAACTATTCGCTCGGCGAAGCGCTGATCGAATTGCTTCGCGCGCGAAACGATATTCCCGCCGCATTGCAAGTCGCCGACACAATGCGCATCGCCGTGGCGAGCGATTCAGATCTGCTCTACAAGTTGTCGGGCCTCTACAGCCGTCTCGATGCTGCCGACAAGTCCGAAGCCGTCTTGCAGCAGATCGTGGCGATGGACCCGAGCTTCGCGGGGCCAAGCAATGACCTGGGCTATACCTGGGTGTCGCAGGGTCGCAAGTTATCAGAAGCCGAGTCGCTGATTCGCAAAGCCGTGAGCATCGAGCCGGACAACCCGGCGTTTCTCGACAGCCTTGGATGGGTGTTGTACAAACGCGGGCAGTTTGCCGATGCGGTAGCGACGCTAGCGCGTTCCGTGGGCACATCGTCGCTTCCCGATCCGCTGGTGCTCGATCACCTGGGAGATGCCCAGTGGCGTCTGGGCCAGCACGACCAGGCGACGCGTACCTGGCAACAGGCCGCCGATCGCATCGCCAAGATGAGCCCCGACGCCGGCGATGATCTGGACAGCCTGAAGGCGTCGCTCGAAAAGAAACGCCAAAGCGCGGGCAGCGGAAAGGATGTTCCTGTCGCGCCCGTCGGAGCCGAGAAGTAGATTTTTGCGGAGTCAGCATGTCCGGCCATAGTCACTGGTCTACAATCAAGCGCGCCAAAGGCGCCAACGATGCCAAGCGGGGCAAGATCTGGAGCAAGATCTCCCGCAAGATCATCATCGCCGCTAAAGGCGGGGGCGATCCGCGCGAGAACCTGAACTTGCGCTACACCATTGATGAGGCCAAAGCCGCGAACATGCCGAAGGGCACGATCGAAAAAGCGATTCTTAAAGGCACCGGCGAATTGGGCGGCGAGAACTACGAGAGCGCGACCTACGAAGGCTACGGCCCAAGCGGCGTCGCGATTTTCATCGAAGCCCTCACCAACAACCGCTCTCGCACGGCCCCAGAAATGCGCACGATTTTCGAACGCAACGGCGGCAACCTCGCCACCACCGGTTCCGTCGCATTTCAGTTCACCAAGCTGGGAATCATTGGAATCAAAACGGATGCGGTGGATGAAGACAAGCTGCTGGAAATCGCGCTCGAAGCCGGGGCGGATGACGTTCGCAATCAGGGCGACATGTTTGAGGTCATCACCGCGCCCACGGGATTCCTGAAGGTGAAAGATGCGATCATCGCCGCGAACATCGCGATCGAAGCTTCAGAGATCACGTATCTGCCGAACAACACAGTGGCGGTCGAAGGTGAAGTTGCACTGAAGGTCTTGAAGATGATCGAAGCGTTCGAAGACAACGACGATGTGCAATCGGTGTCGCACAACGCCGAGCTGCCCGAGTCAATCATCGCCTGAGATTTATGATTTCCGCACTCACCGGCGAGCTTGAGCGCGTTGACGAAGGGTACGCTCATCTGCGGGCCGGTCCGATGCTGTTTGAGCTGTTGATTCCCGCGGCGGATTACGCCGAGCTGGATTCGCTTCGCGGAACGGAAGTCACGTTCCACACCGTTTTTTATATTGAGGGAGACGCATCCGGCGGCAACATGACGCCGCGATTGATCGGCTTTATTCGGCCAGAAGATCGCGCGTTCTTCGAGCTCTTCATCACCGTCAAAGGAATCGGCCCGAAGAAAGCACTGCGAGCGTTGGCCGAACCCGTCGGCGAAATCGCCCATGCAATCGAATCGCGCGACACGCGATTCCTCTGCAAGCTTCCGCAGATTGGAAAACGCATGGCGGAGCTGATCGTCGCGGAGCTTGCGGGCAAAGCCGCAAAGTTCGCGACGACGGGTGCGCCGATTCGCCCTCATGCTCCCCCGTCGCGTCGAAGCACGGAGGAGCAGGACGCGATCGCCGCGATGATTGCCCTGGGCGAGCGTCCGGCCGACGCCGAGCATTTGCTGGATCGCGCCAAGCACGCTGATCCCGAATTGAAAACCACCGCCGACTTCGTAAACGCGATGCTTCGCATTCACAGCGCCCGTTAGGCGTTTGTGAGTCCACCCTAACCCCGGTACAACGGTCCCATGCCGCGAGATCGCATAGTTGGCCCGGAATCAGCCGGCCCCGAGGAAGAGCATTACAATTATGCGCTTCGCCCAGAGCGATTTGAGCAGTACATCGGCCAGGAATCGCTGATCCGCAAGCTGCGCATCGCCGTTGAGGCGGCACGCTCGCGCAATGAACCCGTCGATCACACGCTGCTGCACGGCCCGCCGGGCCTGGGCAAGACGACGCTCGCTCACGTGATGGCCCGCGAAGTCGGCTCGCAACTCCACGTCACCAACGGCCCCGCGCTGACGAAGGGCACGGACCTCGCCGGCATCCTGAACAAACTCAAACGCGGCGACGTGCTCTTCATCGACGAAATTCATCGGCTGCCCGCCATCGTCGAGGAATATCTCTACCCGGCGATGGAGGATTTCAAAGTCGATCTGACCATCGACAAAGGCGCGCATGCCCGCACCGTTTCCATTCCGGTTCAACCGTTCACGCTCGTCGGCGCGACGACGCGCATCGGCCTGCTCACCGGCCCGATGCGCAGCCGATTCGGAATCAACGAACACCTGGAGTTCTACGCGCCTGAGGCGCTGCACGAGATTCTGAAAGCGAACTCGCGATTGCTGAAGCTGACCAGCGAAGACGAAGCACTGTGGGAGCTGGCTCGGCGCAGTCGCGGCACGCCACGTGTGGCCAATCGACTGCTTCGCCGGGCGCGCGACTTCGCCGCGGTCGAAGGCAATGGCAAGCTGACCATCGACATCACCAAATCAGCCCTCGAACTGGCGGGAATCGATCAACGCGGCCTCGACGATCAAGATCGCACTTTCCTTCGCACCATGATCGAAATCTACGGCGGTGGTCCGGTCGGTGTTGAAGCTATCGCCGCCACCATGGGCGAGGAACGCGACACGCTGGAAGACGTGATCGAGCCGTTTCTGCTTCAGCAGGGATTGTTAATGCGCACGCGTCAGGGCCGTCGGGCAACCAAAGCGGCATTTGAGCAACTCGGTTTGAAGTATCGTCCGCCGGAAGACGACTCGCCGCTGTTCGAGCAGCCGTAGTTAGTCGTCATGCATCGGTTTGTTCTTTGCCGCTCGCAGCGCGTAATCCCACAGGTTTTCCATCTCCGGCAGCAACACTTTCGTGCCGGCTTCCAGCCGTGATGGAAGATGCGGATTGAGCTCGGCGATCGCCATGGCGGCGGCCTTGAGCATTTTTGATTTTCGCCTGGGGTCCATTTCATTGGGGTAGTAGGTGTCGCACATCGCCAGGCGTTTGATCATCTCGCTGGCGGTCTCGTGGAAATTGGCATTCGTGTAATCGCTGCCGTTGGGTTCGAATACCGCGGGCAATTTCCCGGTGAGCTTGAGATCGCGATTCCATTGAAATCGTTCCGATCCCTGCGGCTTCAGCAGCTCGATCGTCGTTTGTCGCGTTGCCTGAATCTTCAGAGGTTGCGATTCGCCGCGCATCCACTCGACATGAAAGCTGCTGACGGTCGTCACATGCTTATTGTCTGATTTGGCGTCGATCGTCGTCGGCCCTTCGCCAACAAATCGCCAACCCGCGTCGGAGTGCAGGACAAACAGGTTTCTCGCCACCGAAACCGGTCCCGTTCCGGTGATCTGCCGCGACGGCCACTTCACCAAATAGAGCGACTGATCGTGATTTCTGGAAACGATTTCGCCGCCGGTAACAGTTCGCGTGTAATCGACAAATCCGCGTGACTCGTATTGCGAAGGCGCGTCAAACAGCGCCCAGGTCGCGGCGCCCCGATCGCGGTCGATCGGGTAGGCATGATTCATCACAAATCGCGCCTTGCCGGAAGCATCCTTCTCGACCCACAGCATATCGCTGCCGCCCCAGGTGAACGTGGGCGAGGCGCGATGAACCAGCGCTTCCAGTGAACTGGCTTGCGTACGCGTATGAAGGTCAGCCGAAACCGCAAACCCGCCGATCGTCGGCGGCGATCCTGCCAAAACTGGCGCGGCGACGGATGTTCCCAACCCGAGAATTGCGATAACCAAGCGTCTCACGAAGAAACTATCGGCCTTTCGCCCGCTCGGCGCACAACAGATCGGGTTCTATTCGCCTTTCGGCTCGTCGGCGCCTTGCTCGTCCGTTTGCAGGTGGAACAGCTTTTCCAATGCGTGCAGGTATTGCGCCGCCTGGGCGTGGGCGGTCTCGGATTCGCGAAGGGTTTGAATCGGGTCGTGCAGCAGCTTGTTGACGATTCGGCGAGATAGATCTTCCAGATGCGCTTTCTCGGCTTCCGACAGGTTCGGCAGCTTATTGATCGTTCGCGCCACTTCCTCCTGCGCGACCGCATGGTATCGGCTATACAACGCGCGAATCGCCGGCCCAAGCTCGCGCTGGCGGTTCCAGGAAACGAACGCCTCGACCTGCGTCGAGATGATCTGATTCGCGGCGGCAATCACGTCCTTCCGCTGCCCCTGCGTGCGCGAGACGACTTCCTGAAGATCATCAAGGTTGTAGAGATAGACGCCGTCGATCTCGCCGACAGCCGGTTCAACGTCGCGCGGCACGGCAATGTCGATCATAAAGATCGGCCGATAGCGCCGCTTGCGACGAAGGACATCGACGTGCTGCCGGGTGATGATGGGATGCGATGCGCCGGTGGAGCTGATGACGATGTCGGCGGACACCAGATGCTCCTGCAGCGCATCGAGCCCGACCGCCTCCCCGCCGAAACGCGTTGTCAGCACTTCGGCTTTGGATCGATCACGGTTGCAAATCAGCATCCGGCCTGGTGACAGCTGGGCAAAATGCTTGAGCACCAGCGCCGTCATCTTCCCCGCGCCGATGCACAGAACCGTCTTATCGCTGAAGGTATCGAAGATGCCCCTGGCATAATCAACGGCGACGCTCGCGACACTCAGGCGCCCTTCGGATAATGCCGTGTCGCGCATCACCTGTTTGCCGGCGGCGATCGCCCGCTGAAACAGCGGATTCAGCAGCGGCCCGGCCGACGTGGTGCACGCGTCGTACGCTTCGCGAACCTGGCCGAGGATCTGCGTTTCGCCGAGCACCATCGAATCGAGCGAGGATGCGACGCGAAACAGGTGATCGATCACCTGTCGATCGGACTTCTGATAGATGTGCGTCTCAAAATCCGACGTCGGCAGTGCATGAAAGTCAGCCACGAACTGAAGCAACTCTTCAACGCGCGGGTTCCCATGCACCGCGCGAGCCAGATAAAACTCGACGCGATTGCACGTGGAAAGCAGCACGATTTCGCAGCTTGGAAATTGCGTTTTGAAACGCGCGATGGCATCGGCGCGCTGCTGCGCGTTGAAGCTCAGCCGCTCGCGCACTTCCAGCGGCGCGGTGGTGTGATTCAGACCAATTAGCAGCAGGCGGTTCATCGTAGCTTGCTTCGATTCCTCTACCGGCTCGCAGGCATCAACTGCACCGCGATCAGAATTCCGCTCATCAGCGCCAGGCCGATCACGCTGAGCACCGCCGTTTTTCGGCCGCGAAAGCTCGGGTTGATCGGCGCGTGCATCACCAGCGCGTAGACTACCCACGCGACAAACGTCAGCACCACCTTCGGCTGCGTGTACCAGTTCTTACCCATCGCGCTGCCTTGTAGTGCAAGAACCAGCCCGGTGATCAGTGCGATCGTCAGCAGCGCAAAGCCGAGCGTGACGGATACGACGGTTACGTGCTCCAAACGTTCCAGGTTGCCCAGGCGCCCGCCGGGCGAGACGCGTTTGGAACGAAGCTGTTGATTGACGAAGAGGTACATCGCCCCCGCACACCCCGCGACGGCGAACGCAAGTGCTCCGCCGAACGCGCTGGTGCGATGGAACCATGACCAGGCGCTCTTGAGATATTCATGCGGCGTGGTCTTGCCGAACACCGCGGCGCCAATCAGCAACAAAACGATGAGCGGCGTCATGAATGATTCGAGCCCGCGCAACGGCCGCGTGCGCTGCGTGTAGGCGATGAACATCGCCAGCAGCATCGCGAGCCAAACGAACGTGTCGAAGTTGTCTTCCAGCGGGATCCAGCTTCCGCGAAGCATGGAATGCCATGCAAGGACAGCGACGCCGAGCCCGATGCCGGCGTAAAGTGCGATCTTGCCGGGAAGGCGAAGTGATTCGCGCTGGCCTTTAAGGCGCAGCAGCGCGATGACGGCGGCGATGACGAACGCAAGCGTCGCCAGGCCGAGGAGCACGAGTTGTCCGACGTTGGGGACGTCAGGCATGGGCAAGTTCCGGGTATCGGGCGGCGAGCCAGTTATTTAGGGCGGCGGGTCCGCCCCGGCGAATCACTTCAATGGCGGCATCAGTCGCCAACTCGCGAAAAATCTTCCGGCGCGTGTCGATAGGAATTCCGAGCGACTTAATTCGCGGGCGAAGCTCCTGCATGACGCGCGCCATCTGCACCCACGCGGGGTCGATCGCTGATTCCAGCCGATCACGGATCAGCGCGGACAGCGCCGGGCTGCCCGCGGAAACGGTGATCGCCAGATCACCCTGAGCGTGCAGCGCCGGCGTCGAAAAATCACCAGGATCGAATTCGTCTGAATCGGCGCGACACGCGAGGATCGATCGGCTTCGCGCATCTCGCACAACAGTGCTATTCACCTCGGTTTGATTCGTCGCCGCGAAAACCAATGTCGCACCGTCGAGATGGCTCGGCTCATAGCGCTCAATAATTCGCTCCACGCCGGCTGGCATCTGCCCACAAAACTCCGGTGACACACAGCGCACCTTCGCCCCCGCATCGAGCACACCTTGCGCTTTGCGCGCGCCAACCACTCCGCCGCCGATGATGACGACAGTCCGGCCCGACAGATCCAACATCATCGGATACGCATGCGCCACAAGTGATTACATCTTAGCGGGATGGATGTGGAGCGGCGAATTACTAGCTCGCCCTTCGCCTGGACAGTTCACTTCGCAGTGCCTGACTAAAAAATTCAGCCCGTTTTAAGCCTTTTTTTTTCGCGTACGCATCTGCCTCTTTGAGCAATCCCTTTTCCACGCTCAATGAAATAACTTTTACTCCATCCTTGCCGAGCTTCGGCCGTCCGCCTTTTTGCTTTGCTTTCTCCCAAAGCGCTCGGGTGCGGGCATCCAATGGTCTGGACCGAGCCAGCCGATCTCGTGGATCCTCCTGTTCAATCTCCAGGAAGATCTTTTCCTTTTCAGCATCGGGTAATGCAATGAAATCCGATACTGCTCGCGAAGGCGTCTTTTTCGATTTGGAAGTTGGCATCATGAGTCCAGACAAATTACCGACGGCCACCACGGCGTCGTCGAGTCGTCAGCGGCATCGCGTGAATCACGAAAACATCGAGATCATCATCGAGAAGATAGATAACTTCGACCATCCTTCCGCCTTGGCCGCGTCCGATGACTTGAAGCTTGTCGTCTCCAACCTTCCTCGGGAAACCACGTCCGGCATTCTCGACAATGGATTCAATTTCCGGAATCGAACATCCATGCTTTGTAGCATGCTCGATGTTCCACTCGATCCATCGGAACCACATAGTATCTTATATAAGATTCGTCTGTGAGGCGATGAGAAAATCGACAGCGCTCAAGTGTTACGCGCCGTATCGAGCTGCTCTTTCAGTGGAACCAGAACCTTCACGATCTCGCTGAGCACCCGGATCTGCGACAGCGTGGCGTCAACGCGATAGACCTTTTCCGGCTCATAGTAATCAAGCACGGGCCGAGTCTCGCGTTCATACACCTCAAGCCGGCGCTTGATCACCGAATCGCTGGCGTCGTCGATGCGGTTTTCTTTTAGAGCGCGGCGCTTCAGGCGTTCGACCATCTTGTTCAAATCAGCCCGCAGGTAGATCACCTGCACGACCTCGAGCGTGTCGTCGAGCAACCGCGCCTGGCCGAGATTTCGTGGGATGCCGTCGAGAACTAGAAATTCGGTCTCCGGATGGAATTGATTCACCATTTCCATCCCCTTGATGTACTGCTTCCAAAGGCTGATGGTGAACTCATCCGGCACCAGTTCGCCGCGGCCGGCGTATTCCCAAAACTTGCGGCCCATCGGGCTTTGCAAATCGAGCGAGCGAAACAGATCGCCGGTTGAGCTGTGATGAAATCCCGGAATGGTGCCGAGAATCTTGCCCTGCGTGCCCTTGCCGCTGCCGGGAGCACCGAACAACAAAATGGAACGATAGCGCATTTCAGTCATTGTCGAGCGCTTGCCGCTTGCGTCGATCGCTTGCCAGCGGCACTCCTATCCCTCGTAAAACAAGGGATTTATCCCTCGTCTTGTTCCTTCAGCTTTGCCAGGACACCAAAATCCTCCAGCGTGGTGACATCACCCTTGACCTCGCCGGTGCTGGCCAGCTCTTTGAGCAGGCGACGCATGATCTTTCCGCTACGTGTTTTTGGCAAGGAGTCCGTGAAGCGAATCTGATCGGGCTTGGCGATGGACCCGATCTGCTTGGCAACCCAATCCGTTAATTCTTTCTTTAACGCCTCACTGGCCTTGTAGCCATTGGCCAGCGTTACAAACGCCGCGATGCCCTGGCCTTTCATCTCGTGCGGAATGCCCACGCACGCCGCCTCGGCTACCGCGTCATGAGCGACCAACGCGCTTTCGATTTCCATCGTCCCCAGCCGATGGCCCGAGACGTTAATCACGTCATCGACGCGGCCCATGATCCAGAAATAGCCGTCCGAATCGCGGCGGGCGCCGTCCCCGGTGAAGTAGCACCCAGGAATATCCGACCAATACTGCTTCGCGTAGCGATCGGGGTCGTTAAAGATGCCGCGAAGCATCGAAGGCCATGGCTTGCGGATCACCAGCAAACCGCCGCTGTTGGCGGGAAGCTCATTGCCGGCGCGATCGACGATCGCGGCGTCAACGCCAAAGAAGGGAAGCGTTGCCGTACCGGGCTTGGTGGGCGTGACGCCGGGCAAAGGCGTGATCATGATCGAGCCGGTTTCCGTCTGCCACCAGGTATCGACGATCGGGCAGCGCTCGCGCCCGATGATCTCGTGATACCACATCCATGCTTCCGGATTGATCGGCTCCCCCACGGTGCCGAGCAATCGCAGTGATCGCAGATCATGTCGATCGGGAAACTCTCGCCCGGCGCGCATGAACGCGCGAATCGCTGTCGGCGCGGTGTAGAAAACGCTGACATGATGCCTTTCGATCATCGCCCAGAATCGGCCAAAATCCGGGAAGTTCGGCGCGCCCTCGTACATCAGCGTCGTCGCGCCGTTGGCCAGCGGGCCGTAGATGACATAGCTGTGCCCCGTGATCCAGCCGACGTCGGCAGAGCACCAGTAGACGTCATCGTCCTCCAAATCGAAAACATATTTGCTGGTCAGATAGCACCCGACGAGATACCCGCCGGTTGAGTGCATGATGCCTTTGGGCTTGCCGGTTGAACCGCTCGTGTAGAGCACGAAAAGCGGGTCTTCCGAGTCCATCGGCTCGGGATCGCAGACCGTGCTCTCATCACGCGCGATCTCGTGCCACCAGACGTCGCGTCCCTGCACCCAATTCACCTTCGCGCGCGGCGCCGATGGATCGGCAGAATCGCCGACGCGCTGCAACACGACGACTTTGCGAATGCGATTGGTTTTGGTCAGCGCGTCGTCAACGTTGGCCTTCAGTGGCACCACTTGTCCGCGACGAAAGCCGCCGTCGGCGGTGATGATGATGTCGGATTGCGCGTCCTCAACGCGATCGGCAATTGCTTGACTGCTGAACCCGCCGAAGATGACTGAATGCGGCGCGCCGAGCCGGGCGCACGCAAGCATCGCCACGGCGGCTTCGGGCACCATCGGCATGTAAATGGTGACGCGATCGCCCTTCTTCACGCCGAGTTTCTTGAGGGCGTTCGCCAGCCGGCAAACATCGTCGCGCAGCTGGCGGAAGCTCATCCGATGAATCGACCCGCCGCTGCCCGGCCGGCCGCTCTCCGGCTCCCCCTCCCACAGAATCGCGGCTTTATCGCCGTTCCCCTTGTCGATCTGCGCATCCAGACAAACCGCCGATGCGTTGATCTTCCCGCCGACGAACCACTTCGCATGCGGCGATTTCCATTCCAGTACCCGATCCCAGTGCTTGATCCAGCTTATCTCCGCAGCCATCCGGCCCCAAAACTTTTCGGGCTCGTCAATCGACTCGCGGTAGAGCGCGTCATATTCCTGCCGGCTCTTAAGGTGCGCCTTGCGCGAAAACTCCGCCGGTGGCGGAAACACGCGCTGTTCCTGCAGAGTTGACTCAATCGCGCCAGAACCGTCGGACATCACAGACCTCCTGCACACTGCCCTGAATTTTCGCCAGCGGCAGTATAGCTGAAGCGTGCGGTTCGCGCCTAAAGTCACAATATTGGATGGACATTTCCTGCGGCGAAAGTAGCCGCGACCAAGCTGAAGGCAGATGTTTCGCGACTTGAGGCCATTCTCACGACACGGATGTGCCGCTTACGACGCCATGGTTCGCGTGATCGTTCAACTCGAACGACCCACCGGCAGCGGCAGGCTCGGGTCGCCGAAGAACATGAATTTCATCCCCTGGAAAAAGATGCTCGGCGGATACCAATCCGCGTTCGGCTTGATCGTCGCGAGATGTTCCTTGTCGTAGTAGTAGCGAACCGCCGACACCCAGCAATCGCCGACGCGCGTTTGCGAGGAGCCGCGGGCGACAGCCCCGGCGAAACCATCCAACAGCGTCAGGCTGCACGGCTGACTTCCGGTGCAGCAGCCGATGTAGACCACCGCACCGTTTCGGTTGTGGCAAACCGCGAAGCCCGGTGTTCACGACGGCGGCTCTGACCCCGTTTTCGTCAACGGCGTCCCCGGGATGCTCCGCTGGAATCAGCCGGGAAGCCAGACCGCGGTGGATGAAACTTTGCCGATGCTGCTCCACATCAACGACGTGCACTTCTCGTTGGAGCTGCTGTCGATCGGCGAACGGAGAGACGCCACCGGTATTGAGAGCCGAGATCCGGTCACGTCAGAAGTGAGAAACGGTGAGTTGGTCGTGTCAATCCGAGACTCGCAACCGGGGGCGCGGTGGTATCGATTCCGGCTAACCAGGAAGTAGATCATTAGGGCCAGAGTTTGCCGGAATCCGCAACCCTCTTCACTTTCCCTTCGGATGGGCTTCGAGATTCGCGATCGCCTGCTTCAGTTTTTCCTGCCCGGCGGCATCATCCGGGAGTGCCTCGGCTCCAAACGCGGGATACAGCTTGTCCCAGATGGCATTCAGTTCGCCCTGCATGTTGCCGGTGAGTGCCGTGATGGCGATCACCACGTCCTTGTCGGGAATCACGACGCAGAATTGACCCGCGGCGCCGTCGCCGCGATAGGCGTTATGGGTGCAGCGCCAGAATTGGAAGCAGTAACCTTGCCGCCAATCCGGGCCCATCTTGGCGTGCGATTCCTGGTCGTTGGGCACCTGCTTGCTCGTTGCCGCTTCGATCCATTTTTCGGGGACGAGTTGCTTGCCGTTCCACTTCCCCTTTTGCAGATAAAGCTGGCCGAACTTGGCGATGTCTTCGGTGCAGAGAGAGAGGCCATAGCCGCCGAGTGAATTGCCTTCGGCGCTAGTAGCCCACTGCGGATTCTCGATCCCCAGCGGCTCAAACAGTCGCGGCTTCAAAAATTCCAGCGACGTCTGCCCAGTCACCTTCGTGACAATGGCCGAGAGCGTGTAGCTGCCCATCGTGTTGTACTGAAAATGCGTCCCCGGCTGGTGCACGAAGGGATGGGCCAGAAACGTCTTCACCGAAGGTCCACCGAGCCACATCTGCGGCTCGGTGTCATGCCCGCCGGTCATGGTGAGCAGATCGCGCACGGTCAGCGCTTTGAGGTTGTCCGAAGGATTGGCCGGTGCATCGTTGGGAAAGAACTTCAGCACATGATCATCGAGATTTAACTTGCCTTCTTCAATCGCCAGCCCGACCGCGGTCGCGTTGAAGCTCTTGCTGAGCGACCACAACACATGCGGCTTGTCCGCCGCCTCGGGTTTCCACCAAGCCTCGGCGATCACCTGCCCATGCCGCACGACCATGACGCTGTGCAGCGTGTTGATCTGGTCTTCTGCCTCAATGAAATCATAAACCGCTTGAGACGAAACCCCCTGAGCCTCCGGCGTGCTCCGCGGCAGCGGCAGCGCCGCGTGGGCGCGTGGGATCGGCGCAAGAAGAATTGCGCTGATCAACGCCGAAAGAAGCGATCTTTTTTTCATGGCTGGCTCTCCCTCAACATCAAGCTTTTGAAGCATGCATCCGTCATGTTGATAGCGAGGATCGGAATAGACGTTGCGACACGGGTTCGGCCGCTTCCTCATTCGGCTTATGCGACCGACTTCCGCGAGGATCATGGGAATGCGGTAGAGCGATCAAGCCAAACGTGGCTGCCGCGCCGCAGGCGCAACTTTTCAACTGACCCGCTTCGCCCATTTTTGCAGTTCCCGAACGCGTTCTCTAATCTTCTGCCAATCATGACCCAATCGCTGGAGTATCGACGGCCAGAGGCCGATCGGGGAGAAAGTTTTGCCGTGCGCCTGCGGCATTCGCTCGGCAGCGTCGCCGGCGCGGTGATCGGGCTGACGCTGGTGATGACGATCTTCGGCATCTGGGCGCCTTATTCGTTTCTGTCGCCGGGAAATCTGACGAACCTACTGCTTTACAACTATCACCTGATCGTCGCCGCGGTCGGGGCGACGTTTGTGATCATCACCGCGGGAATCGATCTGTCGGCGGGCAGCACGATCGCGATGGCGTCCGTCGCGTGCGCGTACGCGGCCCGCGGATTTACCACGCCGGACTTTGACATCCTCCAGGACGTGACAATCGGCTCAGGTATGGCCCTGCTGGTGGGCCTGTGCCTGTGCGGCTGGCTGCTGCAGCGCGGCGTCGGCGCGGTTCGAGCCATCGGCAAAGCGGTCGGCATCGCGCTGCCGATCGGCATCGTGACATCGCTGCTCTGGTGGCGCCTGGCGGGCCACACATTTGGAGAAGGGTCGGCGCTGATTTCCATTTCCGCCGGCATTCTGACCGGCGGCATCGTGGGTCTCGTCAACGGCGTGCTGGTCACGTCGATTTCGCTGCCGCCGTTCATCGTGACATTGGGAACGCTGGAGGCCGTCCGCGGACTCACGCTCTATGTCACGCAGGCGACGCCCGTCGAAATCAGAGCCGACGGCATCGTTCATTCCCTGCACACCGCCCGCTGGCTCGGACTCGCGCCCAATGTCTGGATCGCGATGGCGGTGGTGGTCATCGCCGTGCCGCTGCTGCATTCCACCGTGCTCGGCCGATACACCTACGCCATCGGCTCCAACGAGCGCACCGCCCGTCTCTGCGGCGTGCGCGTCGAGCGCTATAAAACCGCCTGCTACCTCATCGCCGGGCTCACCGCTGGGTTGGCGGGGGTGATGATGACCGCGCAGTTTGCCAGCGCGCAGCCGAACGAATTCAAAGGTGCGGAGCTGGACATCATCGCCGCCGTGGTCATCGGCGGCACCAGTCTCTTCGGCGGCGAAGGAACCATCGCCGGCAGCGTCATCGGCGTCTTTATGCTGGCCGCGCTCCACTCCGGCTGCAACCACGCCGACATCAACCCCGATCTTCAACATGTCTTCATCGGCGGTATGATCATCCTCGCCGCGGCGATTGATCGGTTTAGGCATTTGGCGCGATGAGGCATGTGATTCTAAACTGACGCCGCTATTCTAATCGGTCCGTCGTAGGTTTTTGCTACCGCCAGTAAGATTTTGAGAGTTATGGCTTTACGCACGCGCGGGGAAGTCACCACCAGCGGCTCCCTAATTGGACCGTATTCGTAATCCCATTTCCTCTATTGCATCCTCCGACGCGTTCTTGCTACGGTAACTGTTCGTTTAACAACTAGGAGCTTTGCAATGCGGAAACTGATTGTTTGCGTTATCTTGGCCCTGGGAGTCATTTCGTTGTCGAACTCCGTTGCGTTTGCTGCCCCTGACTGTGGTGGCTGCAGTTGCGGTGGTCGGTAAGGGTTATTCTAAAGTCCCTTTTTGAATTTGGCGTATTGGTGGCGCGTAAAGGCGGTTCACCTAGGTGTAGTTCTGCGCATAGGTTGCCGCTCAATCAATGCAAAGGTGTCTTATGGATGAGTCTGTTCAAGATGTAGTGACGAAGACGGGGAAGGGTATTGATAAATCTCCCGGTGTTCTCCTCGTTTGCGGACTACTTTTTATGATGTTCGCCGCAGGTTACCTTCACGCAGGCGCAATTGGAATCGAGCCGCTTGCAGTATTGCCTGAACCATTCCGACTGCTACTGATCGTGCTTGGGGCTTGTGTTACGATCGTGGGTGTGGCGCTGGTCGCTGCGAAACTAAGCTCCGAGGCATACATCAAGAAATTCACCGTCGGTTTCGGAGTATTATTCGGAGTCATAGTTCTCGTGATTTCTCTGCCGATGGCCCTGAAATCGGCAGACGGTGGAAACCTTGCGCCCGAAATCTATTTCGACCCTTTCACGAAGTACTATGATTTAGTTTTCGTGCCCGCTCTTCTAAGACCGTATAAAGGTGAGGCCCTTGTGCTAGCCGTAGAACGTGAAGGACACGACGGGATTGACATCCAGCGACTCAACAGCTGGAGTGATGAGGCAGGAACGGGGCACATTGGCGTCACGTGCGGCGCCACGGATCTCAAGATCGGTGAGAAGCTAACTGCGCACCTGTTTGTCGTGCCCCCCCAGAGCGAAATACCGAAAGTCAGCAATATCGAAGATTTTAAGACGAAGGTGGCAGGAGCGAATGAACTGGTTTGCCGGTGGCAAAAAGTAACGATCAAGGAAGCATCAGCAAAAAGTCTTTTGTACATCTACAAGCGATTGCCGCGGTCGGAGAGACAGGCCGCTGACTCCCAGATTCGGTTATTCGAGCAACAGGAAAAACTGTCACAACGTGCGGATACCGATTGACCTACTAGCAAAGGCAAAGTGATATAGGATCCCATCACTGGAAGCCCAGGGCATCGTTCAATACCCCAGCGCCTCCCCATCCCTTCGCGATTCACTGGCGCCGTGAAGCTGGCCCTTGTCCCAATCGATCAAAATCCCCTGATATCCGCCGGCGTTCTTCGCGACGGTGATCACATGCTGTCCGCGCCGGCGCAATTCGTCGAGGATTTCCTTCGGGATCGACTGCTCGGCTTGCACAGTTCCAACACCAAGTTCCGGTCGACCCGTCGGCGTTGCCGAACCCACATGCTCGACGCGCGGGGCGTCGCCGGCTTGTTGGATGTTCATGCCGAAGTCGAGCATGTTGACCAGCACCTCGACATGCCCTTGCGGCTGCATGTCGCCGCCCATGACGCCGAAGCAAAACCATGGCCGATCGTCGCGCGTCACCATCGCCGGGATGATCGTGTGGAACGGCCGGCGGTGCGGTTCAAGATGATTCGCGTGCGCCGGATCGAGCGCGAAAAGGCAGCCGCGATTTTGCAGGACGAATCCCAGATCGCCGGGCGCCATGCCCGAGCCGAACCCGGCATAGTTGCTCTGAATGAGCGAGACGCAGTTGCGATCTTTATCGACAACCGTCAGATAGATCGTGTCGCCGCCGAGGGCGATTTCGCCCGGGGGCGTACTTGGGGCGGCGTGCTTCAAATCGATTTTCGGGCGCTGCGCCGCGTACTCTTTTGAAATCAACCGATCGACCGGCACCTTCGCAAAATTCGGGTCGGTGTAATACTTCGCGCGGTCGGCGTACGCGAGCCGCTTGGCTTCGACAAACAACTGAAACCAGTCGGCCGAACCTGCCCCCATCGACTTCACATCGAACGGCTCAATCAGATTCAGCATCTGCAAAACGCTGATCCCCTGCCCCGGCGGCGGAATCTCCCAGACTCGGACGCCGCGGTAGGTCGTGCTCACCGGATCGACCCAGGTGCTGGTGTGATCCGCGAAATCGCGGAGTGAAAAAAGCCCGCCGTTCTTTTGCGAGAAGTCGACAATCTGCTGCGCGATCGGCCCCTTGTAGAACGCGTCGCGGCCGCCGCGGATAATTTGGCGATAGGTCGCCGCGAGTCGCGGGTTCTTGAACACGTCACCGACCTTCGGCGCGTCTCCATCTTTCACCAAATACGTCTTGGCCGAATCCGGATATTGCCGAAGTTCCGGCTCGGCCTTTTGAAAGAATCCGCCGATGGTCTTCGGTACTTCCACGCCTTGTTCAGCGCATTCAACCGCCGGCGTCAGCAACTGCTCCCAGCTCATCGTTCCAAACTTCTGCCGAAGCTGATCCCAACCATCCACCGCCCCCGGCACCGACCACGACAACGGCCCCGTCGTCGGAATCTCCCTCAAACCTTGCTTCCTGAAGTAATCAATCGACGTCGCATAAGGAGACCGCCCGCTCGCGTTGAGCGCATAGAGCTTGTGCGTCTTGGCGTCCCACACGATCGCATACAAATCCCCGCCGAGCCCACACGACATCGGCTCAACCACGCCCATCGCCGCGTTCGTCGCAATGGCCGCGTCAATCGCATTGCCGCCGCGTTTGAGGATCTCGACGCCGATCTCGACCGCGCGCTTGTGGCTCGTGGCGACCATTCCGTGTTCGGCGACGACGTCCTGCCCCGCCGCGACAACCGATTGCATCATGAGAATCACTCCGCACGACCAAAGGAAGGCGTTTCGCATGGGAGAAGTATAACGAACGTCGAAGCGTACTGAGGTTTCGGGCACGCGCACACCTGCGGTTCAGCCATGAGGTGTCTGGCGGCTTTGCGATCGAGATCCCGGCGGCGTTCGCCGGCTGACCCGCGCTGGTGCGTGAGTCGGATACCGCAAAACGATTCACACGAAAGAAAAGAATCTGCAATCCACGCTCCCGACCATCGCGTATAGGTCCGCTGCGAACGCCAGGCGGTCACGCCGTTGACTGCCGTTTGCGAGGTTATTTCTTAGAGGAGGTCAGCCTTGAACAAAGCAAACCTTATCGGTTCGGTTTCCGGCGATACCGCCGGGTCACGTCGTTCTTTCCTGCAGCGGATCGGCGTCGGCGCCGTGGCCGCGGGGCCGGCGGCGCTGTTGCTCGGCTCGGCGTCGCCCGCCCGCGCCGATCGAACTTTTTACAAATATCAGGACACCAACTTCCGCGCCATTCAAGGGCACGAAAATGCGCATGTTGCGTTTCTTGTCGCCGCTCTCGGCGACGCCGCCCGGCCGATGCCGCACTTCAAGGACTTGAAACAATCCACCCTTGAAGATTTCGTTGCGACCTCACAGGCTCTGGAGAATACGGGGGTGGGAGCTTATCTGGGCGCCGCCCCGGTCATTTTCAGCCGTGATTACCTGGCCGCCGCTGGATCGATCGCGCTCATTGAGGGCCGCCATGCCGGGTGGTTGAACGTGCTGCACATGGATCCGATTACCGGAAACGCCCTGGAAGACGATACCGACCACAACTTCGAACAGTTCCTGACTGTCGATCAGGTCGTTGCCGCGGCCAGCCCGTTCATCAAGGATCTCAACGGCGGCCCGCCGCTCGACTTTTCCAACACCCCGTCGGCCGCCAATGACATCGACATCTTGAACTTCGCCTTGGCGCTGGAGTACCTCGAGGCCGCGTACTACAACCTCAACGTTCCTCGCTTCTACGGCGAATAACGCCATTGGGGTCGCCCAAGGGTTGGGAGCCGATTGTAATCGGCTCACCACCCTTGGATGACCGGCTGGCGCAACCATTGAACGCGCCACGGCCGGGCAACGACCCGGATTTCAATGATACACTTTTCGTGGTGTTAATTTCCCCTGTTCACGCCCGCAGGGAACCGAGGGCGGATAAGGCATCCGCGCTCAACACGCGCTGCTTTGCGAGCTATGGCACGCTGGATTCATCCACATCAGTTGAGTTAATCAGTTCCTGGCATAGCTTCTCGAACTGGTCCTGAAGCTGTCGTGCCATCATCTGCCTGGCGGCTTTGCGTTCAAGATCGCGGCGGGGTTCGATCACATGATCGCCGAACGCGATCCATAATCGTGCGCGCCGGAACGGAAGCCAGGGCGTTGCGTGATTCAGCGCGTTGGAACCCAGCATGACGCAGGGCAGCACCGGAACGCCCGTGCGATACGAGATCAGGCAAACCCCGCGCTTGATCGGGGCGCCGCGCTGCCGCGCGGACTCGTCGAGCCCGAGCTCTCGCAAGGCACGAATCGCGTTCGGCCACAGATGGAAGCCTCCGCCGACCATCGTCGCGCCGGCGCTTTGCATCTGCTCGAATACCGAAACCTCGACCCCGGCCGCGCGCAGGGCAAGCGCCGCGGTCAGCCCGCCCACGCCGGCGCCGGCGACGATCACGCGCACTGCTCAGCCGATCTGACCTTCACCCTCACCGTCCCCGTCCCGCTTCGCCC
>Ga0182024_10001385_pt1 | contig 62636 bp, 55 predicted proteins | sample P32metaG_FD_120480 | JGI IMG/M metagenome (GOLD analysis project Ga0182024, IMG submission 120480) | Permafrost microbial communities from Stordalen Mire, Sweden - P3-2 metaG (Illumina Assembly) | ecosystem: Environmental > Terrestrial > Soil > Wetlands > Permafrost | place: Sweden: Stordalen...
AGATAGCCGTTCTCGCGCGCCGCCTTGTCCATCCGCCACAGCGAGCGGCCAACCAGCGCGACATCGCGGTCATGGGCGCGCGCGGCATGCGCGATCGTCGAGAGGCGCGCCACGTTCGAGGCAAAGCAGGCGACCGCGACGCGGCTGTCATAGCGCCCGATCAGCTCGGTCAACGAGTGCCGCAGCTCGCCTTCGGAGCCCGAGCTGCCGGGCTTCAGCGCGTTGGTCGAATCGCAGACGATCGCCAGCACCCCCTCGTCGCCGATCGCGCGCAGCCGCGCCTCATCGGTGGCCTCGCCGATCAAGGGCTCGGGATCGAGCTTCCAATCGCCGGTGTGCAGCACGGTCCCGGCCGAGGTGCGGATCACCACCGCGTTCGGCTCGGGGATCGAATGCGTCAGGGTGATCAGCTCCAATTCGAACGGGCCGATCGTAAAGCGGCCGGACAAGGGCACGATGTTGACCCTGACCTTATCGGCGAGGCGCGCCTCGACCAGCTTGGCGCGCAATAAGGAGGCGGTGAACGGCGTCGCCCAGACCGGGCATTGCAGCTGCGGCCACAGATAGGGGATCGCGCCGATATGGTCCTCGTGCGCGTGGGTCGCGACGATCCCCAACAACTGGTCGCGGCGTTCGACGATGAAGGCGGGGTCGGCCATGATCACATCGACCCCCGGCTGGTGTTCCTCCTCCCCGAAGGTCACGCCGCAATCGACGATCAGCCACTGGCCGCGATAACCGTAGAGGCTGAGGTTCATCCCGATCTCGCCGGCGCCGCCGAGGGGGAGGAAATAAAGCGCGTCGGGATCGTGTTCCGAAATCGCCCGGCGCACTTTCGGCGCGGCGCCCATCATCTGTTGCTGTTGCGCTGGTATATGAGGCGCAGGCCCCAGAGCGTCAGATCGGGATCGACCCTGTCGATCGCATCAGTGGCGCCGTTGAAGAGTGGCGCCAACCCGCCGGTGGCGATGGTGCGCATGGCGGCGCCGAACTCGGTTTTGATGCGGCCGACCAGCCCATCGACCAGTCCGACATAGCCCCAATAAATGCCGGACTGCATGCAGCTCACCGTGTCCTTGCCGATGACGCGCTCGGTGCGGCGGATCGGGATGCTTGGCAGCTTGGCCGCCGCCATGTGCAACGCGGCGAGCGACAGGTTGATCCCCGGCGCGATCACGCCGCCGCAATAATTGCCGTCGCCGTCGACCACATCGAGCGTCGTCGCGGTGCCGAAATCCACCACGATCAGCGGCCCCTTGTAGCGGTCGTGCGCCGCGATTGTATTGACGAGACGGTCGGCACCGACTTCCTCGGGCCGATCGACCAGCGCCCTTGTGCCGAGCTTGACGCCCTGGTCGCCGACCACGACCGGTTCGGTCTTGCAATAGTGGCGGCACAGGGTGAGGAGGTTGAAATTGACCTCGGGCACGACGCTGGCAATGACCGCGCCACTGACATCGCCGCGCGACAAGCCCTCGAGCGCCAGCAGATGATCGAGCCAGACGACATATTCGTCGGCCGTGCGCTTGCCCTCCGTCGCGGTGCGCCAACTGCCCTTGAGCTCGGCGCCATCCCATATCGCGAACACGGTGTTGGTGTTGTTGGCGTTGATCGCGAGCAGCATGTCGACTCCTTCAGGCAGCCGGAAAGACGTCGCCGGCGGCGATCCGCCGGCGGCCTTCCGTACCATCGAGCACGAGCGCGCCGTCGTCGTCGAGATCATGAAACCGGCCGGCGAGCGTGCTGCGCTCGAGGCGGACGCGGATACTCTCGCCAAGCCCGCTCGCCGCCCTGAGCCAGGCGGAGCGTACCGGAGCGAAGCCCTCCTCGCGCCAGCGCCCTGCCCACCCCGCGAAATGCCGAATGAAGCCTTCGAGGAGCAGCGCCGGGGTCACCCCGGCGATGCCTTGCGCGAGGAGCGAGGTGGCCGGGAATTCGACATCCGCTGGCGCAGAGACGATATTGACGCCGATCCCGGCCACGACGAAGTCGACCCGCTCGCTCGCGCTCGTTTCCGATTCGAGGAGGATGCCGGCGAGCTTCCGGCCGTTGGCGAGGAGGTCGTTGGGCCATTTGTAGCGCAGCCTCAGGGCGGGTGCCCCGAGCGGCCCGAGCGCGTCGCCGAGCCCGAGCGCGGCGACAAAGCCGAGTTGCGCCGCGCGGGACGGCGCGGCGTCGGGCCGCAGCACCAAGGACAGATAGAGATTGCCCGGCGGCGACAGCCAGACGCGGCCGCGCCGCCCGCGCCCGGCGGCCTGCTCGTCAGCCCACACCAGCGTGCCGTCCGGGGCACCGGCGCGGGCCATCGCCTTTGCCTCGTCATTGGTGCTGCCGAGCGTGGCGTAATGGCAGAGGCGAAAGCCCTCGGGCAGAACCGGGCCCGGCTCGCTCATCGCTGGAACAGCGATGCGGCCGCCGCCTCCGCGCCGCCGACGATCGGATCGGGCAACAGGATGAAAAGCATCGTCAGCACCGCGCTGACGACGAGCACCCATTTGAGCTCGACGGCGATCGGGCGGTCGAACGACAAGAGCGGCTCGTCGAAATACATCACCTTGACGATGCGCAGGTAATAGAACGCGCCGACGACGCTGGTCACGACGCCAATGACGGCGAGCCCGATCAGATGCGCATCGATCGCGGCGAGAAAGATGTAAAGCTTGCCGAAGAACCCGGCGGTCGGCGGGATCCCCGCCAAGGCGAACATGAAGATGCCGAGGGCGAGCGCGAGGCCCGGCTGGGTGCGTCCGAGCCCGGAGAGGTCGGCGATGCCTTCGAGCATCTGCCCGTTCTGCCGCATGCACAGGATGACCGACCAGGTGCCCAGATTCATGAATAGATAGATCGCCATGTAGACGAGGATGCCGCGGATCCCGCTGGGGCTCGCCGCGGCAAGGCCAATCAGCGCGTAGCCGACGTGGCCGATCGAGCTATACGCCATCAGCCGCTTGATGTTCTCTTGGGCGATCGCGGCGACCGCGCCCAATACCATCGAGGCGACCGACAGGAACACGATGATTTGGCGCCATTCGACGACGAGCCCGCCGAACGGCTCGATGAGGAAGCGGACGAACAGCGCGATCGCGGCAATCTTGGGCGCGACCGAGAAGAATGCGGTGACCGGGGTCGGCGCCCCCTCGTAGACATCGGGGGTCCACATGTGGAACGGCACCGCGGAAACCTTGAAGGCGAGCCCCACCGCGACCAGAACGAGCCCGATGATCAGCCCGTTCGAGGGTCTCCCCGCGCTGGCGAACGATTGGGCGAGCCCGGCAAAGCTCGTGGTCCCGGTGAAGCCGTAAATCAACGAGGCGCCATAGAGGAGAAGGCCCGAGGCGAGCGCGCCGAGGACGAAATATTTGAGCCCGGCCTCGGTCGAACGCACCGAATCGCGGTCGAAACTGGCGACGACGTAAAGCGCCAGGCTCTGCAATTCGAGGCCGAGATAAAGCGTGATCAGGTCGTTGGCCGAGACCATCACCATCATGCCCGTGGTGGCGAGGAGGATCAGGACCGGAAACTCGAAGCGCGCGATCTTGTGTTCCTCGTTGTAATGCAGCGCCATGATGATGCTGACCGCGGAGCCGACCAGCACCAGCGCCTTCATGAAGACCGCGAAGGCGTCGGTGACGAACATCCCGTAAAAGCCGACCCGGTGCTCGCCCCCGACCAGGCCGGACAGAACGAGGGTGCCGATCAATACCGCGACGGCGAGCCAGGAAATAAGCCGGGTCGAGCCCTCGCCGCGGAACACGCCGACGAGTAACAGCGCCATGGCGCCGCAGGCGAGCAGGATTTCCGGCAGCGCCGGCGAGAGATTGGGAGGCAGAACGACGGGCATCGCAGGGCTCAGTCCGTTTTCGTCACCCCCGCGAAAGCGGGGGTCCAGGGCCACAGGTGGAGCGTTTGCCCCTGGATTCCCGCTTGCGCGGGAATGACGGTGGAAGCTTGGCGCGCCGCCTTTTGCGCGGCGACGACCCGTTCGACGAGGGGGTCGACCGACGCGCGGATCGGGGTGAGGAACGAGCTCGGATAGACGCCCATCCACAGCACCAGCACCAGGAGCGGCGCGAACACCATTTTTTCGCGCGGGCTCAAATCGAGGATGCCGCGCAGATCCTCGCGGGTGATCGTGCCGAAGATGATCCGGCGATAGATAGAGCATGTACATCGCGCCGAGAAACAGCGCGGTCGCGGCGAGGAAGCACTCGAGCGTCGAAACCCGGAACGTGCCCAAAAGGATCAGGAACTCGCCGACGAAACCGCTGGTGCCGGGCAGCCCGACCGAGGCCAACATCAGGCACATGAAGACAAAGGAATAAGCCGGCATGCGCTCGGCGAGCCCGCCATAGCGGTCGATGTCGCGGGTGTGGATCCGGTCATAGACGACGCCGACGATCAGAAACAGCCCGGCCGAAACCAGCCCGTGGCTCAGCATCTGGATCATCGCGCCCTGCACCGCCTCGCTGGTCAGCGCAAAGAGGCCCATCGTCACAAACCCCATATGGGCGATCGACGAATAGGCGACGAGCTTTTTCATGTCGGTCTGGGCGAGCGCGACGAACGAGGTGTAGATCACCGCAATCGCCGAGAGCGCGAACATCAGCGGGGTGAAATGGGCCGAGGCGAGCGGAAACATCGGCAGCGAGAACCGGATGAACCCGTACCCGCCCATCTTCAACAGCACCCCGGCCAGGATCACCGACCCGGCGGTCGGCGCCTCGACATGGGCATCGGGCAGCCAGGTGTGCACCGGCCACATCGGCACCTTGACCGCAAACGAGGCGAAAAACGCGAGCCACAGCCATCTCTGCAGATCGGGCGGGAAATCGTAGGCCAGCGCCACCGTGATATCGGTGCTGCCGGTCTGGAAATAGACCGCGAGGATCGCCAAGAGCGACAGCACCGAGCCCAACAGCGTGTAGAGAAAGAACTTGAACGCGGCATAAACCCGCCGCGGCCCGCCCCACATCCCGATGATCAGAAACATCGGGACCAGCACCCCCTCGAAGAACACATAGAACAAGACGAAGTCGAGGGCGCAGAAGATGCCGACCATCATCGTCTCGAGGACGAGGAAGGCGATCATGTATTCCCTGACCTGGCTGTGCACCGAAGTCCAGCTCGAAGCGATGCACAACACGCTCAACAGGGTCGACAGCAAGACAAAGAACAGCGAGATGCCGTCGATCCCCATGTGGTAACTGATCGTGACCCCGCCGATCGTGACCCAGCGCGCCCGCTCGACGAACTGAAAGGCGGCGGTCGTTGAATCGAACTCGACCCACAACACGACCGACAGCGCGAAAACGATCAGCGAGGTCGACAGCGCGATGTTGCGCGCGTTGCGGGCAACGACCGCCTCATCGCCCCGCGCGGTCATGATGAACCCGACGCCAACCAGCGGCAGAAAGGTGACGAGCGACAAGAGCGGCCAGTGGCTCACGCCGGCGCTCCCCAATTTTCCCCGTCATCCCCGGGCTTGACCCGGGGATCTCCAGATGGCCGGGTCAAGCCCGGCCATGACGGCTTTTTTTGGGGGGGCGGGATTTGGTGCATCGCGCTCACCGCGGCAACAGGTACCAGGTGACCAGCGCGACGACGCCGATCAGCATGGCGAACGCGTAGTGATAGACGTAGCCGGTCTGCAGCCGACTCGCCTCGCGCGCCAATTCGCGGGTCGCCGCGGCGATGCGATCGGGCCCCCACCCATCGATGATCGTTCCGTCACCGGTCTTCCACAGCCCCTCGCCAAGTGAGAAGGCACTCTGCACGAAAAGCCGGTCGTAGAGTTCGTCAATATACCATTTATTCAATAGAAACAGATAGATAGAGCGGTATTGCAGGGCCAGCCGCGCAGGGATCGTCGGGTTGATCGAATAGCAGAGATAGGCGGTCGCGATGCCGAGCGCGGCGGCGATCAGTGGCAGGAATTGAATGATTGCGGCCTGCTCCTCGGCCGCACCGATCGAATCGTGCCCGGGTAAGACGAGGATCGAGCTCTTCCAGAACAGGGCGCGCCCGTCGCCGACGAAATAGAATTCCGCGAAATAGCCGGCGAAGGCCGCGTCGGCAGCGAGGACGAAGAGCGGGATCAGCATGACCCATGGGCTTTCATGGACATGGTGCATGGTCTCCTCGTCGGCGCGCGGCTTGCCGTGAAAGGTCATGATCAGGAGCCGCCACGAGTAGAACGCGGTCAGAAAGGCGGTGAAGATGCCGAGGCAGAACGAGTAGCGCCCGACCGCCGTCCCCGAGGCCCAGGACGCGGCGAGGATCGTGTCCTTCGAGTAATAGCCGGCGAAGAACGGGATGCCGGCGAGAGACAGGCTGCCGATCCACATCACCGCATAGGTCATCGGGATCTTGTTCCACAGCCCCCCCATGCGCCGCATGTCCTGTTCCGCGCTCATCGCGTGAATGACCGAGCCGGCGCCGAGAAATAAGAGCGCCTTGAAGAAGGCATGGGTAAAGAGGTGGAACATCGCCGCGCCGTAAGCCGAGACCCCGGCGGCGAAGAACATGTAGCCGAGCTGCGAGCAGGTCGAATAGGCGATGACCCGCTTGATGTCGTTCTGCGCCATGCCGACGCTGGCGGCGAACACCGCGGTGGTGCCGCCGATGACGCCGACGAAGGCGAGCGCGGAGGGGGCGTATTCGAACATCGGCGAGAGCCGCGCCACCATGAAGACGCCGGCGGTCACCATCGTCGCGGCATGAATGAGGGCCGAGACCGGGGTCGGGCCCTCCATCGCGTCGGGCAGCCAGGTGTGGAGGCCGATCTGCGCCGACTTCCCCATCGCGCCGACGAACAAGAGGATGCAGGCCAGGCTCAGCGATGGGAATTGCCAGTGGAGGAAAGTCATCGTCATACCGACCTCGCTCGGCGCCTTGCCGAACACCGTCGAGAAATCGAGCGAGCCGAAGATCACAAACACCGCGAAAATTCCGAGCGCGAAACCGAAATCGCCGACCCGGTTGACGATGAAGGCCTTGATCGCCGCCTCGTTCGCCGAATTGCGGTCGTACCAGAAGCCGATCAAGAGATAGGACATCAGGCCGACGCCTTCCCAGCCGAAAAACAGCTGGACGAAATCGTTGGCCGTCACCAGCGCCAGCATGAAAAAGGTGAAGAGGCTGAGATAGGCCATGAAGCGCGGGATGCCCGGATCGTGCGCCATGTAGCCGACGGAATAGACGTGGACCATCGCCGACACGATGGTCACGACGAGGATCATCACGCCCGAGAGCGTGTCGAGCCGCAGCGACCATTCGACATCGACCCCGCCGGCGACAATCCAGGTGGCGAGCGGCACGACATGCGCCCCGTCCTGGGCGAGGATCTCGCGGAACAGCGGGATGGCGAGCAGCATCGAGAGAAGGAGCGCGCCGCAGGTGACGATCTGGGCGCCGCGATCGCCGATGGCCCGGCCGAAGAACCCGGCGATCGCGGCGGCAACGAGCGGCAGGAAGACGACGAGGACGGCCATTTAAGCTTCAGTCACTGGGCTCAGCCCCGCATCATGTGGATGTCTTCGACCTGGATCGTGCCGCGATTGCGGAAATAGACGACGAGGATGGCGAGCCCGATCGCCGCCTCCGCCGCCGCCACCGTTAAGACGAACATCGCGAAGACCTGGCCGGCCAGGTCGCCCAGGACGACCGAGAAGGCGACGAAGTTGATGTTGACCGCGAGCAGCATCAATTCGATCGACATCATGATGATGATGACGTTCTTGCGGTTGAGGAAGATGCCGAACACGCCCAACGTGAAGAGGATCGCCGCGACGGTCAGGTAATGCGCCAGGCCGACCGCCATCGCGTTCACTCTCCCACCCCATGGGCCTGCGGCCCACGAACTTGTTCGGTGGCCGCGCCGGCGCCGAGCGGCACCTTGACCAGCGCGATCGCCTCGGCGCGGGTTCGCGCGAGCTGCCGCGGGATCGATTGGCGGCGAACCCCGACCCGCTGCCGCAGGGTCAAGACGATCGCGCCGATCATCGCTACGAGGAGAATGAGGCCGGCGGTCTGGAAGGCGAAGATGTAGCGGGTGTAGAGGAGATCGCCGAGCGCACGGGTGTTGGTCAGGGCGGCCGCGTTCGCCGGCAACGGTGCGGCTTCGAGACCGGCCACGCCGGGCGCGATCACCCAGCTGCCGAAAACCAGCATCAGCTCGGCCAACAGGATGAACCCGACGAGCGCGCCCACTGGCAGGTAGCGCATGAAACCGCTGCGCAGCTCCTCAAAATCGATGTTGAGCATCATCACGACGAAGAGGAACAAGACCGCGACCGCGCCGACATAGACGATGACCAGGATCATCGCCAGGAACTCGGCGCCCAACAGCACGAACAGCCCGGCCGAGTTGAAGAAGGCGAGGATCAGGAACAGCACCGAATGAACCGGGTTCTTCGCCGAGACGACCATCACGCCGGAGGCCACCGCGATGACGGCGAACAGGTAGAACATGATGGTCTGGAGGATCATCGCCGCTGCACTGCCGCTCAGCGTGCTTCGAGACGCGCCCCGCGGGCGCTCCTCAGCATGACGTACATTATTGATGGCATTAACAAAAATCCGTCATCCTGAGGAGCCGCGCAGCGGGCGTCTCGAAGGACGCACTAAGCCGTTCCAGCGTCCTCATCGATAGGGCGCCTCGAGGGCGAGGGCCCGGGCGATCTCGCCTTCCCAGCGGTCGCCGTTCGCCAGGAGCTTTTCCTTGTCGTAGAACAGCTCTTCGCGGGTCTCGGTGGCGAACTCGAAATTCGGCCCCTCGACGATCGCGTCGACCGGACAGGCCTCCTGGCAATAGCCGCAATAGATGCATTTGGTCATATCGATGTCGTAGCGCGTCGTGCGCCGGCTGCCGTCTTCGCGCGGCTCGGCTTCGATCGTGATCGCCAGCGCCGGGCAGATTGCCTCGCACAATTTGCAGGCGATGCAGCGCTCCTCGCCGTTGGGGTAGCGGCGCAACACATGCTCGCCGCGAAAACGCGCGCTGAGCGGGCCTTTCTCATAGGGATAGTTGACGGTAACCGGGCGCTTGAACATGTAGCGCAAGGTCAACGCCATCCCCGAAATGAGCTCGCTCAAGAGAAGACCGCGCGCCCCGCGCGCCAGAAGGTTCATTGGTCGATCCCCAACCTCACCCTCACCATATCCGCGCACCCACCCCTGTCAACGCACCGGGACCCAACCGAACGCGGTCAGCACCCCCGCGGTCAGCACCAGCCAGAACAGCGAAAACGGCAAAAACACCTTCCAGCCGAGCCGCATCAGCTGGTCGTAGCGAAAGCGCGGGAAGGTCGCGCGCACCCAGAGGATGCAGAACATCATAAAGACGGTCTTGAGGAGCAGCCATAGGGGGGCGGGGACCCAGGTGAACGGCGCCACCCCGAACGGCGCCAGCCAGCCGCCGAGGAACAGGATCGCGGTCATCGCGCTGACCATGATCATGTTGCCGTACTCGCCCATGAAAAAAAGCCCGAACGTCATCGCCGAATATTCGACGAAATAGCCGGCGACGATCTCGGATTCGCCCTCCACCAGATCGAATGGCGCCCGGTTGGTCTCGGCGAGGCCGGAGATGAAGAACACAACCGCCATCGGCAAGAGCGGGATGACGAACCAGACATGGCGCTGCGCCATGACGATGTCGCTGAGGTTGAGCGAGCCGGCGCACAAGAGCACCGTCACCAGGACGAAGCCGATCGAGACTTCGTAGGACACCATCTGCGCCGCCGCGCGCAACGCCCCCAGAAAGGCATAGCGCGAGTTCGAGGCCCATCCCGCCATGATGATGCCGTAGACCGAGAGCGAACTGATCGCGAAGAGGTAGAGGAGCCCGACATTGATGTTGGAGATGACGATCCCGTCACCAAACGGAATGACCGCCCAGGCGACCAGCGCCAAGGTGAAGGTCAGCATCGGCGCGGCGATGAAGACGATCCGGTTGGCCCCGCTCGGGATCACCGTCTCCTTCATCAGGAGCTTCAGCCCGTCGGCGATCGGCTGAAACAACCCGAACGGGCCGACGACATTGGGCCCCTTGCGCAGTTGCGAATAGGCCAAGACCTTGCGCTCGGCATAGGTGAAATAGGCGATCGCCAATAACAGCGGCACGACGACGGCGATCACCTCGAGGACGATGATGCCGGTCGGCAGGGCATAGCCGCTCCAGAAGCCGCTCACCGGACGCCCCCCTCGGCATAGGCGCAAGGGTGGGGTGCGTCCTTCGAGACGCGCCCCTCTAGGGCGCTCCTCAGGATGACGAATATCGTGCGTGAAATCAAAAACATAGCGTCATCCTGAGGAGGCCGCGAAGCGGCCGTCTCGAAGGACGCAAAGGCCTGTGTCCGAGATTCGCCGGGCGATGCTCAACCATGCGTGCCGGTCCGCTCTTCGGCGTCCGGCCCACCGCCGAACGCGTCGCTGCACCGCGCCATCGTCGGGCTGGCCCGGCTGATCGGGTCGGTGCGGTAGAAATCGGCGATCGGATAGAGGAAGGGCGCCGGCTCGACCGGCCCCGAAACGCCAAAGCCGCCCCATTCGGCGGGCACGATGTGGTCGATCTCGCCGAACAGCGGATGCGCGGCGCGCATCGCCGCGCGCAGCTCGGCCAAGGAATCGAACGGCAGCGGGCGGCCGAGGGCAGCGGACAGCGCGCGCAGGATCGCCCAATCCTCGCGCGCCTCGCCGGGCGGGAAGACCGCCCGCCGGCCGAGCTGAACCCGCCCCTCGGTGTTGAGGTAGGTCGCGTCCTTTTCGGTATAGGCGGCGCCGGGTAAGACGACATCGGCGCGCGCCGCGCCCTTGTCGCCGTGATGGCCCTGATAGATCACGAAGGCCGAACCGGTATCCGCCAGATCGACCTCGTCGGCGCCGAGGAGATACAAGACCTCGATCGCCCCCGAGCGGCACCCCGCCAGGATGCCGGCAACATCCTTGCCGCCGCTTCCGGGGAGGAAGCCGAGATCGAGGCCGGCGACCCGCGATGCCGCGCGGTGTAAGACGTTGAACCCGTTCCACCCGGGCCGCACCATGGCGCAGCTCTCGGCGACCGCCCGCGCCGCCCCGAGCACCCGGGCGCCGTCGGGCCGGGCCAGCGCACCCGGTCCGACGACGATCATCGGCGCCTTGGCGGCGCGCAGCATTTCGGCCCAGGGATGAGCGCCGCCCATGAGCGCATTCAGGGTTTCCCCGCCGTCGCCCAGCCGCTCCACCGGGAAGCTCAGGTCGACCGCCGGCCCGATCGCGGCCACCTGGAAGCCGCCCCGCAGGTGGCGCTTGCGCAGCCGCGCATTGATGAGCGGCGCCTCCCAGCGGGGATTGGTCCCGACGAGGAGGCACGCATCCGCCCGCTCGATCCCGGCGATCGTCGTGTTGAACAAATAGCCGGCGCGGGCACCGCCCCCGAGCCTGGCGCCGTCCTGGCGGCAATCGAGGCTGGTCGCGCCGAGGCCGCGCATCAGCTCCCTCAAGGCGAACATCGCCTCGGCGTCGCACAAATCGCCGGCGATCGCCGCGACGCGCTCGCCCGGCACCGATCTCAGCCGGTCGGCGACGAGATCCAATGCCTCGCGCCACTCGGCTTCGACCAGGCGGCCGCCGCGCCGGATAAACGGGCGGTCGAGGCGGCGGCGGACGAGGCCATCATGGGCAAATCGGGTCTTGTCGGAGATCCACTCCTCGTTGACGTCCTCGTGGAGGCGCGGCAGCACGCGCAGCACCTGCGCGCCGCGCGCATCGATGCGGATGTTGCTGCCGACCGCGTCGAAGACGTCGACCGACTCGGTCTTGCGCAATTCCCAGGGCCGCGCGATGTAGGCGTAGGGCTTGGCGGTCAATGCCCCGACCGGGCACAGATCGACGATGTTGGCCGAGAGCTCCGAGCCGAGCGCGCGCTCGACATAGGTGGCGATCTCCATGTCTTCGCCGCGCCCGGTCGCGCCCAATTCCTCGACCCCGGCGATCTCGGTGAGGAAGCGGATACACCGGGTGCAATGGATGCAGCGGGTCATGCTGGTCGCGACGAGGGGCCCGAAATCCTTGTCGCGCACCGCGCGCTTGTTTTCCTCGTAGCGGCCGCGGTCGAAGCCATAGGCCATCGCCTGGTCCTGCAGATCGCACTCGCCGCCCTGATCGCAGATCGGGCAATCGAGCGGGTGGTTGATCAACAGCATCTCCATGACGCCGTGCCGCGCCTTTTTCGCCTTGTCCGACTGCGTCAGGATGACGTTGCCGTCGGCCACCGGCATCGCGCAGGAGGCCACCGGCTTTGGCGATTTCTCGACTTCAACCAGGCACATCCGGCAGTTGCCGGCGATGTTGAGGCGCTCGTGGTAGCAGAAATGCGGGATCTCGATCCCGGCCTGCTGGCAGGCCTGCAGGATCGTGGTGCCCGGGGCGACCTCCAATTCCTGTCCGTCGATCGTCACTTTCGGCATGGTGCTGTCCCAGACCGGGCCGCATCGACGCCGTGCGTCCTTCGAGACACGCCCTGTGGGCGCTCCTCAGGATGACGGAAGTCTATGATGGCATTGAGAAAGCTCGTCATCCTGAGGAGGCCGCAAAGCGGCCGTCTCGAAGGACGCAATGACATTGGTCCAGCCATCTTCCCGCCTACTCCGCCGCCCGGCGCGGCGCGACGGCGCGGTATTCCTCGATGCGGCGCTGCATTTCCGGCTTGAAATGGCGAATGAGGCCCTGCACCGGCCATACCGCTCCATCGGCCAGCGCACAGATCGTGTGGCCCTCGATTTCGGTGGTGATTTCGAGCAGCATGTCGAGCTCCGCGACGCTGGCCTCTCCCTTGACCATGCGCTCCATGACCCGCCACACCCAGCCGAGCCCCTCGCGGCACGGCGTGCACTGGCCGCAGCTCTCGTGCTTATAAAACTGCGACAGGCGGGCGATCGCGCGCACGATGTCGGTGGATTTATCCATGACGATGAGGGCCGCGGTGCCGAGCCCGCTCTTCTCCGCGACGAGGCTGTCGAAATCCATCAGCACCTTGTCGCAGGTCGGCGCCGGCAGGCACGGGGTCGACGAGCCGCCCGGGATCACTGCCAACAGGTTGTCCCAGCCGCCGCGCACCCCGCCGGCATGGCGCTCGATCAGCTCCCGCATCGGGATCGACATCTCCTCTTCGACATTGCAGGGCTGTTCGACGTGCCCCGAAATGCAGAAGATCTTGGTCCCGGTGTTGCGCGGCCGCCCCAGTGCGGCGAACCACGCGGCGCCGCGTTTGAGGATCGCCGGCGCGACGGCGATGGTTTCGACGTTGTTGACGGTGGTCGGGCAGCCATAGAGCCCGACCTGCGCCGGAAAGGGCGGCTTCAAGCGCGGCTGGCCTTTCTTGCCCTCGAGGCTTTCGAGGAGGCCGGTTTCCTCGCCGCAGATATAGGCGCCGGCGCCGCGGTGCAGGTAGATCTCCATGTCGTAGCCGGAGCCACAGGCGTTGTTGCCGACGAGCCCGGCCGCGTAGGCCTCCTCGATCGCCGCCTGGAGCCGCCGCGCCTCGTCGTAGAACTCGCCGCGGATATAGATGTAGCAGGCGCCGACCCCCATCCCGACCCCAGCCAGGAGGCAGCCTTCGATCAGCTTGTGCGGATCGTTCCTAAGGATGTCGCGGTCCTTGCAGGTGCCGGGCTCGCTCTCGTCGGCATTGACGACGAGATAGGTCGGGTGCTCGCTGGTCTTGGGCATGAACGACCATTTGAGCCCAGTCGGGAAGCCGGCGCCGCCACGCCCGCGCAGCCCCGATTCCTTGCACTCGTTGACGATCCAGTCGCGGCCTTTGAGGATGACCTCCTTGGTGCCGTCCCAGTCGCCGCGCTTTCGCGCGCCGGCGAGATGCCAATCGTGCTCGCCATAGAGGTTGGTGAAGACCCGGTCGCGATCAGCCAGCATCGCTTTTCTCTCCGGCCTCGCCGGCCTGTAGTGCGGCCTGCATCGCCGGCGGCTCCGGCGGCTCGGTCAATGCCGTCTTCCCGCCGACCGGCGCCGACCCCTGTCGCTTGATCGCCGAACCTATTGGCGGCGCCTTGCCCTCGCGCAGCGCATCGATCAGCGCCGCGGTCGAGGCGCCGTCGAGATCCTCGTAGAAATCGTCGTTGACCTGGAGGATGGGCGCATTGACGCAGGCGCCGAGGCATTCAACTTCGACGAGCGTGAAAAGCCCATCCTCGGTCGTGCCGCCGATCCCGATGCCGAGCTTTTCCTCGCAGGCGGCGACCACCGCATCGGAGCCCCGCAGCCAGCACGGCGTCGTGGTGCAGGCCTGTAAGAAGTAGCGCCCGACCGGGCGCAAATTCAGCATCGTATAAAAGGTGGCGACCTCGTAGACCCGGATCTTCGGCATCTCCAGGAGGTCGGCGACGTGGTGCATCGCCGCCAGCGGCAGCCATCCGGCGGATTGGCGCTGCGCCAGGTCGAGCAATGGCAAGACGGCGCTGGCCTGCCTGCCGGCCGGGTATTTGGCGATATGCGCCTTCGCTCGTTCGAGGTTCTCCGGGGTGAACTCGAAATGCTCCGGCTGCACGGCCAATGGGCCTTCGGCTGCGCTATTCACCGGTCGATCTCGCCGAAAACGATGTCCATCGAGCCGATGATCGCGACCAGATCGGCCAGCATGTGGCCCTTCGACATGAACTCGGTCGCCTGCAGAAAGGCAAAGCCCGGCGCCCGGATCTTGCAGCGATAGGGGCGGTTGGTGCCGTCGGCGACGAGATAGACCGCGAACTCGCCCTTCGGCGCTTCGACCGCGGTATAGGTCTCTCCGGCCGGCACGTGATAGCCCTCGGTATAGAGCTTGAAATGATGAATGAGGGCTTCCATCGACTGTTTCATCTCGGCGCGCGGCGGCGGCGCGACCTTGCGGTCGTTGACCTTAATCGGCCCCTCCGGCATTTGCGCCAGGACCTGCCTGATGATGCGCAACGATTGCCGCAACTCTTCGAGGCGCACCAGATAGCGGTCCCAGCAATCGCCGTTCTTGCCGACCGGCACGTCGAACTCGACCTTGTCATAAGCGTCGTAAGGCTGGGCGCGGCGCAAATCCCAGGCGATTCCCGAGCCGCGCAGCATCGGGCCGCTGAAACCCCAATCGACCGCGTCCCGGGCGCTGACGATGCCGATATCGACGGTGCGCTGCTTGAAGATGCGGTTGTCGGTCAACAGACGCTCGATATCGTCGATCGTCTGCGGAAAGGTGTCGCAAAAGGCGAGGATGTCGTCGCTCAATCCGGCCGGCAGGTCCATGTGCACCCCGCCCGGCCGGAAGTAGTTGGCGTGGAGCCGCGCGCCGGAGACCCGCTCATAGAACTCCATCAGCCGCTCGCGTTCCTCGAACCCCCACAGAAACGGCGTGATCGCGCCGACATCGAGCGCGAAGGCGCAGATGTTGAGGAGGTGGTTGAGGATGCGGGTGATCTCGGCGAACAAGACGCGGATGTATTGCGCGCGCGGCGGCGGGGCGATCCCCAAGAGCTTTTCGACCGCGAGCGCGAAGGCGTGCTCCTGGCACATCGGCGACACGTAGTCGAGCCGGTCGAAATAGGGGATCGCCTGCAGATAGGTCTTGTATTCGATCAGCTTTTCGGTGCCGCGATGGAGGAGGCCGATATGCGGGTCAGCGCGCTCGATGACCTCGCCGTCCATCTCCAAGACCAGCCGCATCACGCCGTGGGCGGCCGGATGCTGCGGCCCGAAATTCATCGTGAAGTTGCGGATCGCTGGCGCCCGCGCGAGCTCGCCACCCGGATCGCCTGGGGGATCGCCGGCCGCAGGCGGCAGGGTCGCGCGCTCGCTCATGGGGCGCCCTTGGGCGTTTCCACGTCGGGCGCGCTTGCCTTCTCATCGCCCGGCAGGATCTTGTCCATGCCCTCCCAGGGCGACAGGAAATCAAAGCTGCGAAACTCCTGCTTCAGCCGCACCGGCTCGTAGACCACCCGCTTCTGATCCTCGTCGTATCTCAATTCGACATAGCCGGTCAGCGGGAAATCCTTGCGCAGCGGGTGCCCTTCGAAGCCGTAATCGGTGAGGATGCGACGCAAATCGGGGTTGTCGCTGAAATAAATCCCGAACAAGTCCCAGGCCTCGCGCTCCCACCACCCGGCGCAGCTATAAAGCCCGACCGCCGACGGCACCGGCTGTTCCTCATCGGTCGCCACCTTCACGCGAATGCGCTGGTTGAGCGTCATGCTCAAGAGATGATAGACCACCTCGAAGCGCTCTGCCCGGTCGGGGTGGTCGACGCTGCAAATGTCGCACAGCATCGTGAAGCGGCATCGGGGATCGTCGCGCAGGAAGCCGAGGACCCCGATCAGCGCGTCGCGCGCGACCCGGCACGTGAGCTCGCCGTGGCGGATCTCGGTGGCGATCGCCGCCCCGGTCACCGCCCCGGGCACTGCTGCCGAGAGGTATTCGGCCAGTTCCTTGAGCTTGTCGTCCATGTCAGTCAATCGCCGCGCGATCAGCGGGCGAAGCTGCGGGTGCGCTTGATCTTCTTCTGCAGCAACAAGACGCCGTAGAGCAGCGCTTCGGCTGTCGGCGGGCAGCCCGGGACATAGATGTCGACCGGCACGATCCGATCGCAACCGCGCACCACCGAATAGGAATAATGGTAGTAGCCGCCCCCATTGGCGCACGAACCCATCGAGATGACCCAGCGCGGCTCGGCCATCTGATCGTAAACCTTGCGCAAGGCGGGGGCCATCTTGTTGCACAGCGTGCCGGCGACGATCATCACGTCGGACTGGCGCGGGCTCGGCCGGAACACGACGCCAAAGCGGTCGAGGTCATAGCGGCTGGCGCCGGTATGCATCATCTCGACGGCACAGCATGCGAGGCCGAAGGTCATCGGCCATAAGGAGCCGCTGCGCGCCCAGCCAACGAGCGAGTCGACCGTCGCGGTGATGAAGCCGCGGTCCTCGATCTCCTCGGTCGCGGCGCGCAGTAGGAGATCCTGTTCCGGCCCTGGGGGAATCACCCGGCTCGGCGTCTCGATCACTCCCATTCGAGGGCGCCCTTCTTCCACTCATAGATGAAGCCGACCGTCAGCACGGCGAGAAACACCACCATCGACCAGAACCCGAACACCCCGATATCGCCCAATGAAACCGCCCAGGGGAAGAGGAAGGCGACCTCGAGATCGAAGATAATGAACAGAATCGCGACAAGGTAATAGCGCACATCGAAGCGCACCCTTGCATCCTCGAATGGCTCGAAGCCGCATTCGTAGGGCGACAGCTTTTCCGAATTGGGGTTCTGCCGGGCCAAGACGAACGAGGCGCCGACCATCAGGGCCGCGATTCCCCCGGCGATCGCGAGAAACACCAGGATCGGGAAATACTGGCCGAGCAGGCTCTCCATACCACCCTCTCGTCGCCAGCTCGATCGATGGCGGGAGCGACGGGACTCGAACCCGCGACCTCCGGCGTGACAGGCCGGCGCTCTAACCAACTGAGCTACACCCCCGCGACCGCCGATCGCGGCGACACCTCCTACCTAGGCGCTCTGGGGGTGTCAAGCAACTCCCCCGGCCTCTTCCACAAGGCTCCTACGGTCTTCGTCATTCCCGCGAAAGCGTCGCTTTCGCGGGAATGATGCCCAAGAACGCCGGAACGCAAGTACCTCTGGATATGCCGCTACAGCCCGGCGGTGCTGATTACGGCGTCGCGCACCACGCGGGCGACGTAGCGAGCGACGTCGAGGGGCAGCTGGGTGGCGCGGCGCCCGCCGCCGATCCACTGGTCCATGTTGCCGGGACCCCAATTGTAGGCGGCGAGCGCGTCCGGCCAATTGCCGTAGCGCAGGAACATCTGCGCCAGATAGGCCCGGCCAAGCCGGCGGTTCTGTTGGAGATCGAAGCGGTCGCCGCCGCCGACGTCAAAGGCGGCCTTGGCGCCGACCTGCATCGGGCCCTGCGGCCCGTCGGGCTCGGGCCGCCACATGCGGGGATCGGCGCCATGCCGCGATTCGACGCCGTCGACGGCGAAGGCAATGCGGTCGAGTTCGCCGCCATTGGCCGGGCCGAACAGGTACATCGAGAACCCCTCGGGCGTCGGGGCACCGCGCACGACCGTCACCGCGGGCTGCTGCGGGTCGGCAAAGCTGATTTTTTCGCTCCGGGTCCGCGGCACCGGTTTCGGGGCACCGACCGGGCTCGCAACTCCGCCGCGAAGCACCGTGACGTGTTCGGCATCGCCGGGGCCAAAGCTGACGGTTTCAGAGCGTCCCGCAAAGGCGGGTGGCGCCGCTGATTTTCCCGGGCCGCGGACGACCCGCACCGGCGTCCCCAGCAGATCGCCAAAGGATATGGTCTCGACCTCGAGCGGCCCGCTCGGCGCTGCCGACGGCGGGCGCGACGCCGCCACGCCGCGGTGCGCAGCATGGCGGCCCGCCGCCGAGCCGATTCCGCACGCCAGCACAGCGACGGCCAGCACGCTCACGCGCGCGGTTATCCCCCCTCTGCCGCTCCTCATCCCCCCGGAAGCCTTGCCGGCAAAGCTGGCGGTTTCTCTATGCTCGATCCGCGGCCGCAGCAAGCGGCTTGGCAACGGCGCCGCCGCGATGACACGATGCGCCGCGTCGCGCGCCCAAGCCGTCACAGCCCGGGGAGCCCACCATGACCCGACCCTTCGAGGGGATTCGCATCATCGACATCACCCATGTGCTTGCCGGCCCGTTCGCCGCCTATCAGCTGGCGGTACTCGGCGCCGAGGTGATCAAGGTCGAGCACCCCGACGACCCCGATCAAAGCCGCAGCAGCGGCACCGATCGCACGCTCAACCGCGGCCAGATGGGAACCTCGTTCCTGACCCAGGGCTCGAACAAGCGCTCGATCACCCTCGATCTGAAGGAGGAGCGCGGGCGGGAGGTCCTGAAGCGGCTGGTCGCGGGCGCCGATGTCCTCGTCGAAAACTATCGCCCGGGCGCCTTCGCGGCGCTCGGGCTCGGCTACGAGGCGCTGAACGCGATCAACCCGCGTCTCGTCTACTGCTCGATCTCGGCCTTCGGCCAGGACGGCCCGCGGCGCGAGCAGACCGCTTACGATCATGTGATCCAGGCAACTTCGGGGCTGATGGCGATGACCGGCACCGAAGAGGTCAACCCGATCAAATTGGGTGCGCCGGCGGTCGACTACGCGACCGGGACGATGGCCGCCTTCGCGCTGGCGAGCGCGCTCTTCCAGCGCGAGCGCACCGGTAAGGGCCAGCGAATCGACCTGGCCATGCTCGATGTCGCGATGATCCTGATGAGCTCGCATCTGACCGGGTACCTGCGCAACGGCGCCGAGCCCAAGCCGCACGGCAACAAGCAGCCCTATGCCACGAACAGCGGCTACGAGACGAAAGACGGGATGGTCATGCTCGGCGCCAGCAATCTGCGCCAGCAGCGCCGGTTGTGGCAGGCGCTGGAGCGGCCCGACATGGCCAAGGACGACAACGAGGCGCGCGAAAGCGACCGCGACCGCGAGGCCGCCGTGCTCGGCGCCATCCTGAAGACGCGAACCGCCGGCGAATGGGAGCGCTTCTTCCAGGCGCGCCATGTCCCGGCGGCGCGCGTGCGCCCGATGGCGGAGGCGCTCAAGGATCCGCACCTTGAGGGGCGCGGGATCGTCCACCGCCATGCCGGCGCCGCCGGCATCGAAGGCCCGTTCGCGGTGCCGCTTGCCGCGTTCAAATTCGCCCATGGCGGTCCGAGCATCGAGACGCCGCCGCCGCAGCTCGGCGCCGACACCGATTCTGTGCTAGGCGAACTCGGCTATACGGCGGCCGAGATCGCCGCGTTGCGCGCCGCCCGGGCGATCTGAACGGGTGATCTAAATAGCGGCGGCGCAACGTTCCGAAATAATTGGTGAACGCACCCAGCGCGGATCGCGGAAGAAAATCATGGACAACGCGGGCGATCGGGTCAAGATTCGGGCTGCGGGATCGAGGTTGCCGACGCGACCTTAGTCTTTTGCTATTGGGGATCTGTCTTGTCGGTGAAGCGAGCGACGGCTGGGCGCGCAGCGCGCTTGACTGAGCGTTCCGCCGATCCGGTCCGGTGCGACACCGCGCGATAGTGCAGCGCGGCGCCACCGACAAGGCGGTTGGGGTTGGGGGGTCCGAAAGCGGAATGGCTTCGCTGCTGCGTCAAATCCTGTTGATGCCGTTGTGGCTTGCCCAGGTTTTCACCCAGGAAAAGTTTTTTGCGCGCAATCCGGTCATCGGTAATCGGTGGCTCAACGAACGCGGGTTGCACACCGCGCGCGTCGCCGCCGCCTGGCGGCTCGCCCAGGCGCGTCGCCGCCGGCTGGCGCGGCTGATCTCGGCCGAGGATCGCCGGCAACTCGATTCCGACGGCTTTATCGTCAAGCGCGACTTTCTGCCGCCGGATGTCTTTGCCGAGCTGGTGGCTCAGGTCCGCGCCTTGCGGGCGCCGGCGCGCGAGATAACCGAAGGCGACACGGTCACGCGGCACATCGCCCTCGATCCGGCGGCGCTCGAGCGCGTCCCGGCGGCGCGGCTTCTGCTCGATCTGCCGCAATACCGCAATCTCTTGCGCTATGCCGGATCCTCCGCCGCCGCCCCGATGGTCTATATCCAGACCGTCCTCGCCGGCGCGATCGCCGGGCCGCCTGACCCCCCGTCCGATCCGCAGCGCGATCTGCACACCGACACCTTTCATCCGACCGTCAAGGCGTGGCTCTTCCTGACCGATGTCGACCCGGATGCGATGCCGTTCGTCTACGTGCCGGGCTCGCATCGCCTGACGCCGCAGCGCCTCGAATGGGAACGGGCGATGAGCCTCGCGGCGAGCCGGCAGGCGGGCGCCGCGTCTCGGCAGTCCGAGCAAAAGCTGACCCGCGCGATCTCGCCGGCGATGCTGCACGAGCTCGGCCTCCCGCCGCCGCAGGTGATCTGCGCTCCGGCCAACACCCTCATCGTCGCCGACACCTTTGGTTTTCACGCCCGGGGCCCGAGCGCCCGGCCGACCACCCGGGTCGAGATCTGGGCCATCGGCCGGCGCAATCCGTTCCTGCCGTGGACCGGGCTCGACCCGTGGTCGATCGCCGCGCTCGGACTGCGCAAGCCGATGCTCTATTGGAAATCAGTGGATTTCCTCGAGAGCGTCGGGCTCGGGCATCAGCGCTGGCGCGCCCGCGGCAGCCGCTCCGCGTTCGATCCCGCCTAGCCCCGACGATCGCGAGATGGACCACTACCAAGCCTACGCCCCGAGCGAGACGAGCCGCCTCGGCGTCGCCGCAAGCCCAGCCGAGGGGATTTCGCGGTCGTTTCTGTTCCTGCAAGGCCCGATATCGAGCTGCTTCGATCGGCTTGGCCGGTCCCTGATCGCGCGCGGCCACCGCGTTCACCGGATCAACCTCCACTGGGGCGACCAGCTGTTCTGGCGTTTGCCGGCGACGCATTTTCGCGGGCGCTTTGCCGAGTGGCGCGGTTTTGTCGGCGGCATGCTGGACCAGCACCGGATCACCGATCTCGTCCTGCACGGTGATCGCCGCCCCTATCACATCGTCGCCGCCGAGGAGGCACGGGCCCGCGGGATTGCCGTGATCGTCACCGATCTGGGCTATGTGCGGCCCGACTGGATCACCCTCGAATATGACGGGATGACGACCTATTCGCGGTTCCCGCGCGATCCGGCCCTGATCCGCGCGCTCGCCGAAGAACTCCCCGAGCCCGATCTGGGGGCGCGGTTCCATACCCCGTTCTGGCTGATCGCGGCGCTCGATGTGGCCTACAACCTGGCGCTCGTCCTCGGGCGGCCGCTTTACCCGCACTACCGCTATCACAGCACCTGCCACCCCTTTGCCGAGTATGCCGGGTGGCTCTGGTCGCGCGCGAAGAAGCGGCTTACCGGGCGGGCGACGGCGGCCGAGAAATCCCGTCTGCAGGCGCTGCCCGGGTCGTATTTCCTGGTGCCGCTCCAGCTGTCGACCGACTTCCAGATTCGGGCCCACTCGCCGTTCCGCGACTTGCGCGAGGCGGTCCATCAGATCATCGCCTCTTTTTCCGCCAGCGGCAGCGGGAAAAAGCTCGTCTTCGTCGTTCACCCGCTCGACAACGGGCTGATCGGCTGGAGCCGGCTTATCGCGCGGCTGGCCGGACCCTTCGGCGTTGCCGAGCAGGTGCTCGCGCTGCATGGCGGCACTCCGCCCGGGTTGCTGCGCAACGCCGCCGGGGTCGTCACGATCAACAGCACGGTCGGCGTGACCGCCTTGCACCAGGGCGTTCCGGTCAAGGCGCTGGGCAATGCGGTTTTCGATATCGCCGGTCTGACCTGCCAAGCTCCGCTCGACGCGTTCTGGCACGATCCGCAGCCCCCGGACCCCGAGCTGATGGGGGCCTTTCTGCGCGCGCTGACCGGAACGACCCAGGTCAAGGGCGGGTATTACGAGCGCACCTCGCAGGCCTGTGCGATCGAGGGCATCGTCGAGCGGCTCGAGCGGCGGCCCTATCCGCTGCCGGCGCTCAGCGCCGACGATCTCGCCGCGCGGCCGCCGCGCGCGAGCTCGCGAACCGTGGTTGTGACCGGCGTATCGGACGCCATCGGCGTGGCGCTGGCGCGGGCCCATGCCGCGCCCGGGGTGAGGTTGTGCCTGATCGGCGGCGTGACGGAAACCCTCGACCGGACGGCCGAGGATTGCCGGCACCGAGGCGCCCTGGTCGAGACCTTCTGCCTGGCGGGAAACAGAGCGGGAAACAGCCAGTTATCGCTCGCCGATTATCTCGTGGCGCTCGATCGCGATGCCCCGGTGGATGCTCTCATGGTCCATGCCGGCGCGGTCAATGGCAGCTCGGGGGCGGAGCCGGCCGACGCGCAGCACGTCGAGGGCGACATCAGCCGCGCCATGCGGCTGGTCGCCGCGATCGGCGAGCCGATGCGCCGCCGCGGGCGCGGTGAAATCGTGCTGATCAGCCCCCTTGCCGGCCGGGCGGCGAGGGGCGACCCGAGAACCGCGCTCCGCATCACCAAGGCGTTCCTCGCCTATGGCGCCGATCTGCGCGGGCGGTTGCGCGCGGCCGGCGTATCCGTTGCAATCGTCGCGCCCAGCCGCCTCGGGATCCGCGCTGCCGCCCGATCAGGGGAGCCGCTTCTCGCGACGGTCGCCGCCGATCGCCTCGCCGAACAGATCGGCCGCGGGCTGCGCCGGCGCCGAGCGGTGATCACCGTCCCCGGTCATGCCACGCTGGCGTTGCGCGCGCTGCGCCTGGTGCCGTCGCGAGTGCGCGAATCGGCGCGCAACACGCTGCTCCCGAGCGCCGATTCGATCGGCGAACCGCCCGATGAGGCGACGATTGCCGGAAAATCCGCGACCGGCGGCACGGGCGATTGACGCGGGATGCTCTCCCGGCTCTGAGTCTCGGCGTGGTATGCTGCACGCGTGAGATGAGGGGGTGATCGCGGCGTGGAGCAAGGGACAGCCCGCATGTTGGCGCAGTTAGGCCGCGCCGCGATGGTCCCCTTGTGGACCGCGCAGCTTCTCACCGGCGCGAAATCCTTCGAGCGCAACCGGGTGATCGGCAGCCGGCGGTTGAACCAGCACGGTCTGCATGTCGCTCGGGTGGCGCTCGCGCACCGCATCGCCGCCGCGCGCCGCAAGCGTCTCGCCGGGCTGGTCTCGGCCGCCGACCGGCAGGATTTCGCGCGCGACGGTTTCGTGATCCGGCGGGATTTTCTGCCCGCGGCGGAATTCGCGGCGCTCATTGGTCAGGTCAAGGCCTACCGCGGCAGGCTGCGCGAGATCGCCGAGGGCGACACGATCATGCGCAAGATCGCGCTCGGGTCCGAGGCGCTGGCGGCGCTGCCGGCGCTCGCCACGGTGCTGGGTTCCCCGGAATGGCGCGGCCTTATTCGCTATATCGGTAGCCGCGACGCCGAGCCGGTGGTTTGGATACAGAGCATCCTGCGCCATGCCGTGGACGGCCCAGCTGATCCGCAGTCGGCGCTGCACGCCGACACCTTTCACCCAACCGTCAAGGCTTGGCTGTTCCTCACCGACGTCGCCGCCGATGCGGGCCCCTTCACCTACGTTCCGGGATCGCACCGCCTGACCCCCGAACGACTCGCCTGGGAACGGCGGATGAGCCTTGCCGCGCCTCACTCGCCGGATGGCGAGACCCGGCAAGGCTCGTTCCGCGCCGATCCCGATGATCTGACGGCGATGGGCCTCGCGGAGCCGCGCATCTTCGCGGTGCCGGCAAACACGCTCGTCGTCGCCGACACGTTCGGCTTCCATGCGCGAGGCCCCAGCGCCGGGCGCTCGCTGCGGGTCGAGATCTGGGCCTATGGACGGCGCAGCCCGTTCGTGCCGTGGGCGGCGTTGGATCCGTGGACCGGCGCCGCGCTGGCCCGGCGCAGCCTCGTAGGCTGGCGGCTCGGCGACCTCCTCGAGCGGGCCGGCGTCAAGCCGCATCGCTGGCGCGCCCGCACCGGCCTCTCGGCTTTCGATCCTGCCTGACCGGAGATAGCTCGACATGGCGTGGGATCCCGCCCAATACCTCAAATTCGCCGGGCCGCGCCTCAGGCCGGCGCTCGATCTGTTGCAGCGCATCGATATGGAGGCGCCGGGAACCGTCTACGATCTCGGCGCCGGCGCCGGCAATGTAACGCGCCTCATCGCCGCGCGCTGGCCCGAGGCGCGAATCGTCGGGGTCGATTCCTCATCTGAGATGCTGGCCAAGGCGGCGGCCGAAAACCCCGGCATCGAGTGGCAACAAGCCGATCTTGCGACCTGGCGGCCGCCCCAACCGGCGGATGTCATCTACTCGAACGCCGCGCTGCACTGGATCGAGGACCACGCCCCGGTATTCGCCGCCCTCTTCGACAGCCTCGCCGCGGGAGGGACATTCGCGGTGCAGATCCCGCGAAATTTCGGCGCGCCCTCGCACACCTCGATGGGCGCGGCGGCGCGGCAGGGCCCGTGGCGCGCCCGGCTCGAACCCTTGTTGCGACCGGCCCCGGTGGCGGAACCCGCTTTATATTTCGACCTCCTGGCGCCGCACGCCGCGCGGCTCGACATGTGGGAGACCGAATACCTGCAGGTCCTCGACGGCGAGCACGCGGTCAAGGAGTACACCAAATCGACCTGGCTCTCCCCGCTCCTCGCCGCCCTCGAGGAGCCCGAGCGCAGCCAGTTCGAAGCGGTCTATACCGAGATGGTCGACGCCGCCTATCCGCGCCGCCCCGACGGCAAGACCCTCTTCCCGTTCCGCCGCCTGTTCATCATCGCGACCAAGGCGTAGCGCCAATCAGCGGACCGCCAACCCGGCAACGGGAATGCCCGAGAGGCCTGGACGCCGCGCGCTCACCATCCGGCGCGCATCGTCCAGGCGGCCCGCGCTCAGATAGGCCTTCAACAGCGTGTACTCCACCAGGTCGAGTTGCGCGCGGCTACCGCCGATGCGTTCGAGTTCGCCGGCAATCGGTTGAAGCGCGTCGATCGCGGCGGAGAAATCTCGCCGTTCGAAAGCGGCGAAGGCGTGCGACACCGCCGGAACGAAGAGGCCGGATGGATAACGACCCTGGCGGGCGAGCTCGGCCATCTGCCGTGCGCGCGCCTCCAACGCCGCGTCATCGCCAGCCACGACCTGGGCGAGCGCGATGTGCATGTCGGAAAAGGCGACGCCGGCGCGCGGAAAGGCGCTCTTCGCGAAGTCGTGCATCATGCGCCATGCTTCGGCGTCACGCGGATGCCCGGCGAGTTCCCAGCGCCACAGAAAGGAAACCGCATCGTTCACCTTCCCGCGCGGCGGGCCGCTGTGCACATCGGGCGAGAAGGCTTCCCTGAACAGCCGGAAGGCGGCCGCCGCATCGCCGGCCTCCAGGTCGCCGAGCGCGAGATGCCAACTCAGGTGGCTGTACAACAAGCCGTTACGCGGATAGGTGGCGAGCCAAGAGGCGAGGAACGCGCGGGCCGCGTTTGGGTCGCCCTCCTCGTAAGAGAGGTGCGCGCGGGCGTGCGCCGCCCAGGGATTGTTCGGGTTCTGGGCGAGGGAGCGATCGATCTTTGGGCGGGCGGCATCGTGCTGGCCATTCTCCGAGAGCGCCATGCCATGATGGGCCGTGAACCACCAATCGTCGCCGTAGCTCGGGGCAAGCCTGTCCAATAGGTCCAAGAGCGCGCGTTTCTGCCCGGCGCGGCCGGAACTGCCAATGAGGCCGTTGGTGAACGCGGTGGTGCCGAGTACCAGGGCGTCCTTTGGCCAGGCGTTCAGGTGCGCGGGCAATGCGGACAGTGCCGCTTCGGCGTCGCCTGCCGAAAGCAAGTCGAAAAATGCGATATGGCTGGCTTCCCGCGCGGACAGACCGGGGCTGAGGGAATTGGCCGCCGCCATCGACGCGCGGGCCGCCGCCGCGTCCCCGCGTTCCAAGAGCACGTGTGCCCTGGCGGCATGGGCGAGGGCAAAGCCGGGATCCGCGGCGATGGCACGATCGAACCCCTCGATCGCGCCGGGGTACATGGTCAGCTTCGCTTCACAGCCCTCAACGTAGGCGTCCCGCGCGGCGGACGAGGCGGTGGACAAGGGAAGTTCGTATCGGTCCGTCAACATGTCCGTCAACATGCCCGTCAACATGATGGATCCTCATCGCGGGGCGCTCCCATCTAGCCCAACCGCCCCCTGACCAGCGCGGCGCCGGCGGCCAGCGCCGCCAACTTCTCGGCGGCGAGGTTGCGGTCGAGCGGCGCCATCCCGCAATTGGTGCACGGGTAGAGCCGTTCCGGCGGGACGAAGCGCAACGCCCGTTCGATCGTCGCGGCGACTTCTTCCGGGGTCTCGGCCGCGGTGCTCGCGACGTCGACCGCACCGAGCAGCACGTCCTTGCCTTGGAGCAGCGCCAACAGCTCGATCGGCACGTGCGAACCCGCGCATTCGAGCGAGACCTGATCGATCCGGCTCGCCGCCAACGCCGGGAAGATCCGCTCGTATTGGCGCCACTGGGCGCCGAGGGTCGTTTTCCAGTCGATATTGGCCGGGATGCCGTAGCCATAGCAGATGTGCACCGCGGTCTTGCACGAGAGCCCCTCGGCGGCGCGATGCAAGGCCGCGATGCCCCATTGGGCGACCTCGTCGAGATAGACATTGAAGGCCGGCTCGTCGAACTGGATCACATCGACCCCGATCGCCGCCAGCTCCTTCGCCTCCTGGTTAAGCAGCTCGGCGAAGGCCATCGCCATCAGCGCGCGATCGCCGTAATAGGCATCGGCCACCGTATCGACGATGGTCATCGGCCCTGGCAACGTGAATTTGAGCCGGCGGCTGGTGTGATGGCGCGCGATCGTCGCTTCCCAGGCATGCGCGTTACCGCTGCGCCGGAGCTTGCCCGTGACGGTCGGCACCAGCGCCTCGTACCGGTTGTTGCGGATCCCGATGCGAACGCGGCGGTCGAAATCGATGCCGTCGATCCTTTCGAGAAAGCCGTGGACGAAATGCTGGCGCGACTGCTCGCCGTCGCTGACGATGTCGATGCCGGCATCTTCCTGGAGCTTCAATGCGAGAAGGGTGGCATCGCGCTTACCCTCGACGAGCGCCTCGCCGGCGAGGCGCCAGGGCGCCCACAGCACGCGCGGCTCGGCCAGCCAGGACGGCTTCGGCAGGCTGCCGGCGATCGTCGTTTCCAGCACGGGCTCCCTCCGGATCACAGCTCCAACGCGGCGAGCAACGCCTCCCGCTCTGCCTCGTCAGCCGGCGCCCGCTTGCAGGCCACTCCGGCAAGCTCGTAATTGGCGCGGCGCCGCAACACGATCTGGGCAAACGGTGCTTCCCGCAGCTTTTGCAACAAGAGGGTGGGCGTGAGGCCGCAATTATGCGCCATCTTGGAACGGCCCAGCGCCAAATGAGGGCCGAACCCGAAGAGGATGTCGTGGGCAATCACCGATCCGGCCGGCGATTCATAAACCACCTCATGCAGCCGGTCGTTGGCGATGTACTCGCCGAGTGCCAGGAGGTCGGGGACGATCACACAGAGGAACCCGTCATCGCTAAGGATCCGGTAGACCTCCGTGATCGCCTTGCCGACCTGGTAGAGAAAAAGGTGCTCAAGACAATGCGCCGACCATACCGCATCCACCGAGCCCGTCGCGATCGCTGAAAGATCGGTGACATCGGCGAGGATATCGGGGGCCACCTGCGCATCGATATCGACCCGCAACTCGCGCCAATCACCGAACATCGCCGGCAGCTGCGCGCTCCCTTTCGGGCCGCAGCCCAGATTAACCAGCAGGTTGGAATGCTTGTCCGGTTGGTGCACGGGCTTGTCGCTCATGGCGCGAGTGAGTCCTTCAAGGATCGAGGCGAGACGTGATCGCGAGCGGCAGAGGATGCCGCCACCTCGCTCGGTCGGCAATCGCGCGATCGAGTTTACCGGACGAACCACTCATAGAAAAGTCGGGCGGTCACGCATGTTCCTCGACCCGGGCGCTGCGCGGCGCGCATATTTGTCACAGCGGGGTCGCTCGGTTTTGCGCTCATGACGGCACTATGGGCGAGCGCGCGACATTGTCTCAACTCGCGTGGTTTGCCTTGCCATGCGCGGTGTCTGGAACGATGTTCCTGAGACGGCGTTAACGTGCGACGTTCCTCCCGGTTGTGTACCAGGCGATGGCAACAGCAGAACCTTACGATAGAACCTTGACTCCTCCCGCGCCGACGACGGCCCGGCAAGTCGCCCTCGATCTCGTCGGCGCCGTGCTGCGCCGCAAGCGACCGCTCGACGAAGCGATCGAGGACCATCCGGCGATGCCCGAGTTGCCGGCGCGCGACCGTGCCTTCGCCCGGTTGCTGGTCGCGACGGTGCTGCGCCGGCTCGGCCAGATCGATCTTCTGATTGGCGACTGTCTCAACACGCCGCTGGCGCCCCGGGCGGCCATCGTTCACGACATCTTGCGGCTCGGCGTCGCTCAGCTCTTGTTCCTGCGGACGCCGCCGCATGCCGCGGTCGCGACCAGCGTCGACCTCGCCCATGCCAGGGGATTCCTGTCGCATAAGGGGCTGGTGAACGCGGTGCTCCGCCGCCTGAGCCTCGAAGGCGCCGAGCGGATCGAAGGCCAGGATGCCGCGCGCGTCAACACCCCCGATTGGCTGTGGCAATCCTGGAGTCGCGCCTACGGGGAGGAGCACGCGCGCGCCATTGCCGTGGCGCATCTGAAGGAGGCGCCGCTCGATTTGACGCTGCGGACCGAGGACGAGTCGTGGTGCGAGAAGCTTCAGGCGGTGCGGCTGCCGACCGGTTCGTTACGCCGGGCGGCGGGCGGCTCGGTGACCGCGCTGCCCGGCTACGCCGAGGGTGCCTGGTGGATCCAGGATGCGGCCGCTTCCCTGCCGATCCGCCTGTTTAACGGGGTCGCCGGGCGCTCGGTCGTCGATCTGTGCGCCGCACCCGGCGGCAAGACGGCGCAACTCGCCAATGCCGGCGCGCACGTCACCGCGATCGACCGGTCGACCCGCCGCCTCGACCGGCTGGTCGCCAATTTGCGCCGGCTGAACTTCACGGTTTCGGCGATGGCCGCCGATGGCTTGACCTGGCGGCCCGAGAGTCCGGCCGACGCCGTGCTGCTCGATGCGCCGTGCACCGCGACCGGCGCGATCCGACGCCACCCCGACGTCCCGCACCTGAAGCACCCGGAGGATGTTGCCCGCCTCGCGGTCGTGCAGGCGAACCTGCTGCGCGCGGCGGTCGATATCCTGCGGCCGGGCGGCACCCTGGTCTATTGCACCTGCTCGCTCGAGCCCGAGGAGGGGCTGCAGCGGATCGAAGCGCTGCTGCGCTCGGGGGCTCCCGTCGAGCATCGACCGATCGAGGCGGCTGAAATCGGCGCGCCGGCCGAATGGGTCACACCGCAGGGCGATTTGCGCACCCTGCCTTACCATCTCGCCGAATACGACGGGGTTGACGGCTTTTATGCCGCGCGCCTGGTGAAGCTCGGAGCGACCTGAGTCGCCGGCCGACCGCCCGGCATTCGCTCAGGGGCGCGACGAGCGCGGCTTGCGGGCGGTGCTTTTCCTTGTTACGAAGCAAGATGGATTCAACCGCCGGACAATGAGATCGGCGCCGGTTCAGCGCGGGCGTTCCCCGGAAGACACCGCAACCTACGGTGCCGAGGGGCCCGATGCGTTCACCCGCTTGCGGCGCGACGCGCTGCGCGCGCTCGCCGCCGGCCCGTTTTATCGCCATACGCTGCTTGGCCCGGTGCCGACGGATCTGCGGCTCAAGCTCAGCGAGCGCTGGCCGGGCGAGGCGAAGCGGGGCGGCGCCATCCTGGCCGGCGAGATCGAATTTTTCGGACAGCTCGTGCGCAATCCGACGCCGGTGTGGTTTCCGCCGAGAGCCGGACCGGGCTGGCTCGCCGCGTGGCACGGGTTCGGCTGGCTCGCCGATTTGATCGGCGTCGGCGCCAAGGCGCGCGACCCGGCGCGGGCTCTGGTCCAGAGTTGGCTCGTCGAGAGTGCCGCCTGGCACCCGATCGCCTGGCGTTCCGATGTCCTGGCAACCCGGATCTTTGCCTGGATCGTCCATTTCGAGGAGATCGCCGGGCGCGAAGCCGATCGGCCGTTGCGCCGGGCGATGCTGGCGAGCATCGCCCGACAGGTGCGCCACCTCGCGCGCACCGCCGCCTGGGAGCTTTCCGGCCCGGCCCGCCTGCGCGCGGTGAAGGGCCTCATTGCCGGGCTTGCCGCGCTCGGCGGCTCGGCAAAGCGCATGGCGCGGGTGCTGCGCGTTCTCGATCGCGAGCTCCTGGTCCAGATCCTGCCCGATGGCGGCCACCGCTCCCGCAGCCCCTCGGTCCAGCTCGCGGTGCTGCGCGACCTCATTGACATCCGCGCGGTGCTGCGCGCGGCGCAGGTCGAAATCCCCGGCTCGTTGCAGCAGGCGATCGAGCGCATCGCGCCGATGCTGCGGTTTTTTCGCCACGGCGATCGGCGTCTCGCGCTCTTCAATAATTCGGTCGAGGAGGATGGCGTCGTCGTCGATCTCGCCTTGACGCGCTCGGAGACGCGGGGCCATCCCCCGATGCCGGCGCCGCAATCGGGCTTCCAGCGTCTGCAGGCCGGGCAGAGCCTGGTGCTCGTCGATACTGGCAAGCCGCCGCCGCGCGGCTTCGACGGGGAGGCGCATGCCGGAACCCTGTCCTTCGAGCTGAGCCAGGGGCGCGAGCGCATCATCATCAATTGCGGTGGATATCGCGGTGACAAAGCGGCCTGGCGCCGGGTCGCGCGATCGAGTGCGGCGCATTCCGTGCTGGTGGTCGGCGACACCAACGCGGTCGAGATCAACGCCGACGGCTCGCTCGGCCGCGCGCCGAGCACGGTGCGCTGCGAGCGTGCCGAGGAGGGCGGGCATCAATGGATCGCGGCCTCGCACGACGGCTACCGCCCGCGTTTCGGCGTGACCTATGCGCGCGAGCTTTACCTGGCCGCGGACGGCGACGATCTGCGCGGCGAAGACAAGCTGACCGGCCGCTCCGGCGCGCCGTTCGCGTTGCGCTTTCATCTCCACCCCGCGGTCGACGTGTCGCTGATCGAGGATGGCGGCGGCGCGCTGTTGCGGCTGGCGAGCGGCGCGGTGTGGCGGCTGCGCGCGGCGGGTGCGGAAATGGGCCTCGGCGAGAGCATCTATCTGGGCACCGGCGAATTGCGCAAAACCCAGCAGATCGTGCTGAGCGGCACGACCGGCCCGAGCGGCGCCACCGTGCGCTGGGCGCTCCGGCGCGAGGCGAAGCCGCCCGACCAAACTCGCCCCAACCAAACTCGCCCCAACCAAACTCGCCCCGACCAAACCCGCCCCGACGAGACCTAGCCGCCAATGCCTGGTCCGGTGCTGCTCGCGGCGATCATCGCCGCGGCCGGTCTGATCGCCTGCCTCGGCACGCGTGCGCTGATCCCGCTCTTACGCCGCGCCGCGGTGCTCGACCATCCGAACGAGCGCTCCTTGCACGCGGCGCCGATCCCGCGCGGCGGCGGCATCGCGCTCGTTGCCGCGATCCTCATCGCCTGGCTCGCCATGATCGCGGCGGGCGCGGTCGCGCCCCGTCTTGCCGTCGTCTTGTTCGGCGCGGCGCTGCTCGCGGCGATATCCTGGATCGACGATGTGGGCGGGTTGTCGCCAGCCACGCGGCTCTTGGCGCAGTTCGTCGCGGTCGGCCTCGGCATGATTGCCGTGATGCCGGCCGGGCGGGTATTTCAGGGCTGGCTGATGCCCGCGCTCGATGCCGTTGGCGTGGGGTTGCTGTGGTTGTGGTTCGTCAATCTGTTCAATTTCATGGACGGCATCGACGGGCTCGCCGGCAGCGAGGCGGCGGCGATCGGGATCGGGCTCGTGCTCTTCGCTAGCCTCGGCGCCGGAAGCGACCCCGGCCTCGCCGCGCTCGCCGCGGCGGCGGTCGCGGCGACACTCGGATTTCTGGTGTGGAACTGGGCGCCGGCACGCATCTTTCTCGGCGATGTCGGCAGCGTGCCGCTCGGCTATCTGCTCGGATTTCTGCTGCTTCATGTCGCCGCGCGCGGGCACTGGAAGATCGCGCTGATCCTGCCGCTCTATTTCCTCGCCGACGCGACGCTGACGCTGGCGCGCCGTCTCGCCCGCGGCGAGCCGGTCTGGCAGGCGCACCGCCAGCATTTCTACCAGCGCGCCGTGCAGCGCGGCCTCGGCCACGCCGCGGTCGTGCGGCGGGTGATCGCCGCCGATCTCATCCTCATCGCATGCGGCTGGGCAGCGGAGAATGGCTGGGGGACCCTCGCCCTCGCCGCGGCGGCGGCGGCGGCGGTGGTGCTGCTCGCCAGCCTCGCCGGCGGATCGCATCGCCGACCGTCCTGACGGCTGAGGCGCGGCCCGACAGCCCATTGCCACCCGCGCCGGAAGGAGTAGACAATCCCGCGGCGGCAGGGCTTTTCTATGCTCGTCGGAGGATACATGGAGAGCAAGACCGTTCAACGCAGGCTTGCCGCCATTCTCGCCGCCGATGTCGTCGGGTACAGCCGGCTGATGAATGCCGACGAGATGCGCACCTTGGACGCGCTGAAAGCCCATCGCCGCGAACTAGTTGACCCGGCGATCGCCGCTCATCATGGCCGTATCGTCAAGACCACGGGCGATGGCGCGCTGGTTGAATTCGCCAGCGTCGTCGATGCAGTCGGTTGCGCCGTCGTGATCCAGCGCGGCATGGTCGGCCGAAATGCAAAGACCGCCGAGGCTCAGCGCATTGTCCTGCGCATCGGCATCAATGTCGGCGACATCATCATCGACGGCGACGACATCTTCGGGGACGGGGTCAACATCGCCGCCCGTCTGGAAGCCCTCTGCGAACCAGGGGGGCTGTGCATCTCGCGTGCAGCCAATGATCAGATCAGGGACAAGTTGTCGCTCGCCTTTTCCGATTTGGGCGAGCAGACGGTAAAAAACATCTCTCGTGCAGTCGGTGTCTTCGGCCTCGCCGCGAAGGACATCGAAGCGCTGCCGGAACCCGAGGTCGCGGAACCCGCAGCCGACGAGCCAAACGCCGATATCCATCGGCAGGCGCCGCGCTATGAGCAGGAGATTCACTTCTGTACGACGCCGGACGGCGTACAGCTCGCCTATTCGTGCATCGGCAGCGGGCCGCCGTTGGTCAAGACCGGAAACTGGATGACCCACCTCGAATTCGATTTCGAGACCCCGATCTGGCGTCACCTGTACATCGAGCTGTCGCGCGACCACAAATTGATCCGCTATGACGCTCGCGGCAACGGCCTCTCCGACCGCGATGTCGAGGATGTCTCCTTCGAGACCTTCGTAAGCGACCTCGAAGCCGTTGTGGACGCCGCCGGCATAGAACGCTTCGCGCTGCTCGGCATCTCTCAGGGATGCGCGGTATCGGTAGCCTATGCGGTGCGCCATCCGGAGCGCGTTAGCCATCTGATCCTGCTCGGCGGATTCGTAGTTGGCACGGCGAAGCGCGGGTCGGCGGCCGAAAAGGAGCAGGCGGCGGCAATGCTGACCCTGATGCGTTTGGGCTGGGGTCAGGAAAACCCGGCTTTTCGGCAGCTGTTCACGTCACAATTCATTCCGGGCGCCACCAAGGAGCAGGCCGACTGGTTCAATGAGCTGCAACGGATCTCGATTTCCCCGGAACACGCGGCCCGCTACCGCGTCGCCACCGGCGATTTCGATGTGAGCGCGCTGCTGGCCCAGGTGTCCGCGCCGACATTGGTGATGCACGCACGCGATGACGCCGTTGTACCGTTCGACCAAGGCAGGCGGCTCGCCGCGGGCATCCCCGGCGCCCGGTTTGTGCCACTCGCCAGCCGCAATCACCTGATCCTTGAGGATGAACCGGCTTTCCCGCGATTTTTGCAGGAAATAAGAGCATTCCTCGCGACTTAGGGGGCATGATCCGAAAACCGTCCAGCGCTCGGCGAAGCGACGCCGAGCGCCGCATCGAGGAGGAGTCGCCATGAATGCCGCGCCGCGACCGATCCGCCGCGCGCTGATCTCGGTCAGCGACAAGGAGGGGCTCGTGCGGTTTGCCCAGGCGCTCGCCGCGCGCGGGGTGGCGCTCGTTTCGACCGGCGGCTCGGCCAAGACGCTCGCCGCTGCCGGGCACCCGGTGACCGAGGTCGCCGCGCTGACCGGCTTTCCCGAGATGCTCGACGGCCGGGTCAAGACGCTGCATCCGAGGATCCATGGCGGCCTCCTGGCGCGGCGCGACCGGCCCGACCATCTTGCGACGCTGGCCGAGCACGGCATCGCCGAGATCGACCTCCTCGTTTGCAACCTCTATCCATTTGCCGCGACGCTCGCCTCGGGCGCGGGGCGCGAGGATTGCATCGAGAATATCGATATCGGCGGCGTGGCGCTGATCCGCGCCGCCGCGAAGAACCACGAGTTCGTGACCGTCGTCACCGACCCCGCGGATTACGATCTCGTATTGGGCGAGTTGGCGAATTCGGGCGGCGAGGTCGGGGTCGCCATGCGCCGCCATCTGGCGCAGAAGGCCTATGCGTTGACCAGCGCCTACGATGCGGCGATCGCGGCCTGGTTCGCCGGCGAGGAGGGGGTGGCGTTTCCCGAGACCCTGATCGTCGCCGGCCATCTCGCCGCCGAGACCCGCTATGGCGAGAACCCGCACCAACGGGCGGCGCTCTACCGCACCGACGAAAAGCGCCCCGGGGTCGCCAGCGCGCGGCAGGTCCAGGGCAAGGAATTGTCCTACAACAATTACGGCGACACCGACGCCGCCTTCGAGTTGGTCGCCGAATTTGGCCCCCCGGCGGTCGCGATCATCAAGCACGCCAACCCGTGCGGCGTCGCGATCGGGGGGACCCTGCGGGAGGCCTGGGAGAAGGCGCTCGCCTGCGATTCCATCAGCGCCTTTGGCGGCATCGTCGCGGTCAACCGTCCGCTCGATGCACTGACCGCCGAGGCGATCGCGCCAAAATTCGTCGAGGTGGTGATCGCGCCGGAGGCTGAACCGGCGGCCTCTGAGATCCTCGCGCGCCGGGGCATGCTGCGCCTTCTCCTGACCGGCGGCCTCCCCGACCCGCGGGCATCGGGCTGGACCTACCGCTCGGTGGCCGGTGGCCTCCTCGTACAGGAACGCGACGGCGTCGGGGTCGCGGCCGATGCGCTGAAAATCGTGACCCGCCGGGCACCGACCGAAGCAGAGATCACCGAACTCTTGTTCGCCGACACGGTGGCCAAGCACGTCAAGTCGAACGCGATCGTCTTCGCCCGCGGCGGCGCCACGATCGGCATCGGCGCCGGGCAGCCGAGCCGGGTCGATAGCGTCAAGATCGCCGTAGCGAAGGCGGCCGACGCGGGCCTGGGGACAAGCGGCTCGGTCGTCGCCTCGGACGCGTTCTACCCGTTCGCGGACGGGCTCGAAGCGGCGATCCGGGCCGGCGCCACCGCGGCGATCCAGCCCGGCGGCTCGCGCCGCGATGCCGAATTGATCGCCGCCGCCGACAAGGCCGGCATCGCCATGGTATTCACCGGCATCCGGCATTTCCGGCATTGAACCGCCGGCATTTCATCCTGGGCCTGGCTGTTGCGCTCCCCGCGGCGGGTCACGCTGAGGCCCCGGTCTATAACAGCGCGCGCGCCTTAGGCGCCGCCTGGACGAGCGTTCCGTCCGTCGCAATCCTGTCAATCGGGGACGATGCCCGGCTGCCGCTGGTGCGCGACGCGGTCGTTTTCTGGAACCGCACCTTCGCGGAACTCGGGTCCGGCTTCCGGCTCGGGCCGGTGACCCCGACCGGTGGCGCCATCCCGGTCGACGAACTGAAGGCGCTGAGCGAGGGAGTGTTGAGTGGGGCCGCTTCGCCGCCGCCGCCGGAGGGCGTGCGCTTGTCGCCGGGCAGCATCGTCGTGGCGCTGTCCGAGGGGGATTTCGTCTCGTTCGCCAGGCGCTGGGCGACCATCGGCAAGGCCCTCGTCGCGATCAAAAGCGGTTCTGCCTATCCGCTGAGTTTGCCCAACGTTGCCCGCAACGTGATCGCCCACGAGATCGGGCACGCCATCGGTCTCGGGCATAACAGCGATCCCGCGATGCTGATGTGCGGCCGCCCGGCCCCCTGCCGGCCCCCCGCCTTCACCTCTGCCACCGAGCGGTACTTCCCGCTGACGAACAACGAGAAAGCCCTGCTCCTGACCCTCTATCCGGCCGATTGGAAAGGCCGGTAGGATCGCTCCCCGCTCACCCGCTCCCGCGCCTCCCGATATCCCGCCGGCAGAAGCCTTCGGGCCAGTCGATCAGATCGACCGCGCGGTAGGCGCGCTCGCGGGCTGCGGCGAGGTCGCGGCCGCGCGCGGTCACTCCGAGCACCCGGCCGCCATCGGCAATGAGGCGCTCGCCCTCGCGCCGGGTGCCGGCGTGGAAGATTTTTACGTCCGGCTCGTTCGCCGCCCCCTCGAGGCCGCTTATCTCGCTGCCGCGCAGGGGATCGTCGGGATAGCCCTTGGCCGCCATCACGACGCACAGCGCGGCTTCGTCGTACCAGCGCAGATCGACTTGCCCCAGAATCCCGTCGCGCGCGGCGATCAATGCCGGCAGGAGATCGCTCTTCAGCCGCATGATCAGCGCCTGCGCCTCGGGGTCGCCGAACCGGACGTTGTATTCGATGAGCTTGGGCCCCTTGTCGGTCAGCATCAGCCCGGCATAGAGGAGGCCCTTGAACGGCCTGCCGTCGCGGCTCATCGCCCGCACCGTCGGGAGGATGATCCTCTCCATGACCGCGCCCTCGATTTCCGGCGTCACCGCCGGCGTCGGCGAATAGGCGCCCATGCCGCCGGTATTGGGGCCGGTATCGCCGTCGCCGACCCGCTTGTGATCCTGCGCCGCGGCGAGCGGCAGCGCCGTCTTGCCGTCGATCAGGGCGAAAAAGCTCGCCTCTTCGCCTCGAAGGCACTCTTCGACGATGATCTCGGCGCCGGCCGCGCCGAAGCGGCCCGCCCCGAGCGCGGCATCGACCGCCGCATAAGCCTCGGCGACACTGGCGGCGACGGTGACCCCCTTGCCGGCGGCGAGCCCATCGGCCTTGACGACGATCGGGGCGCCCTCGGCGGCGATGTAGGCCTTCGCCGCGGCGGCATCGCGAAACCGGCGATAGGCGGCGGTGGGCACGCCTTCGCGGGCGCACAGATCCTTCATGAAGCCTTTCGATCCTTCGAGCGCGGCGGCCGCCGCGCTCGGCCCGAACGCGGCGATCCCCTCGCCTTCGAGCGCATCGACGAGCCCGCCGACGAGCGGCGCCTCGGGGCCGACGACGACGAAATCGACCGCTGCCCGCTTGCAGAACGCAATGATTCCCTTGGTATCGCTCGGGTGAAGCGCGACGCATTCCGCCTCCTCGGCGATGCCGGCGTTGCCCGGCGCGCAGTAGAGGCGATCGACCAGGGGCGAGGCGGCGATCGCCCAGGCGAGCGCGTGCTCGCGCCCGCCCGACCCGATGATGAGGACTTTCATCGACGCTCCCCCTCACTCTCCCCCCAAAGATGCCAGTGCTTGCACACACCTTGGAGTGATCGGCATTGGCGCCGTGCGTCCTTCGAGACGCACCCCTCCGGGGCGCTCCTCAGGATGAAGTAAATTTGTACGTGGTGGCAATACCTTACCCTCATCCTGAGGAGGCGCGAAGCGCCGTCTCGAAGGACGCATTGCATCCGGTCCGAGACGGCGAGGGCGTATCAATCGTACCTGCATCGCTCTTGTCTCCCAGCTCGGCTAAGATGGCGCGATGAACGATCTGCCGCTCAGCGCTCCGCCCGCATCAGGTCAGGGCTCGAACCTGCCGGAGTATACCGTCTCCGAACTCTCGCTGGCGCTCAAGCGCTCGATCGAGGACGGCTTCGGCCAGGTCCGGGTGAAGGGCGAAATCTCCGGCTTCAAGCGCCCCGGTTCCGGGCATTGCTATTTCGCGCTCAAGGATGCCGATGCCGTGCTCGACGCGGTGTGCTGGCGCACCACCGCGATCCGTCTCGATTTGAAGCCCGAGGACGGGATGGAGGTGGTGTGCAGCGGGCGCCTCACCACCTATCCCGGCCGCTCGAAATACCAGCTCATCGTCGACACGATCGAGCTGGCCGGCATCGGCGCGTTGTTGCGCGTGTTGGAGGAGCGGCGGCTGCGCCTCGCGGCCGAGGGGCTCTTCGCCGCCGAGCGCAAGAAGAAGCCGCCGTTTCTGCCCGAGGTGATCGGCATCGTCACCTCGCCCACCGGCGCGGTCATTCGCGATATCCTGCATCGCCTCGCCGACCGCTTTCCGCGCCATGTGCTGATCTGGCCCGTCCTCGTGCAGGGCGAGGGCGCGGCATCGCAGATCGCCGCGGCGATCGAGGGGTTCAACGGCCTCGTCGCCGGGGGGCCGGTGTTGCGGCCCGATCTGATCATCGTCGCGCGCGGCGGCGGCAGCCTCGAAGATTTGATGGCGTTCAACGAGGAGATCGTCGTGCGCGCCGCCGCGGGGTCGGCGATCCCCTTAATTTCCGCGGTCGGTCACGAGACCGACACGACCCTCATCGACTTTGCCAGCGACCGGCGCGCGCCGACCCCGACCGCCGCTGCCGAGATGGCGGTGCCGGTGCGGCTCGATCTCGTCGCCGATCTCGCCGGGAAGTCGGCGCGTCTCGCCGGCAGCGTGGCGCGGCTCTTCAGCGAGCGCCGGCTGCATCTCTCGGGCCTCGCGCGGGGCTTGCCTGACCCGCAGGATTTGCTGGGCGCCGCCGCGCAGCGGCTCGACGACCGCGGCGAGCGGTTGCGCCTCGCGATCCTCGCGCGTTTCGGCGCCGCAAGGCAGCGGCTCGACCTCGCCGCTTCCGGCCTGCGGCCGACCGCCCTTGCCGCCGATGTCGCCCGGGCGCGCGACCGTTTTGGCGATGTCGAACGACGGCTGGTTACCGCGATCGCCCGCGCTCTCGCCGCGAAGCGCGACGCCACGGACAATTTCGCCGGCCGCCTCGCGACCCATTCCGAGCGCCACGAAAACTTGCTCGCGCGCGGCTATGTCGTGGTGCGCGACGCCGCGGAGCACGTTGTCACCGACGCGGTGAAGGTCAGGCCCGGGGCTGCATTGGAGCTCGAATTCTACGACGGCAAGGTTGGCGTGATCGCCGGCGGTTCGCGCCGGCCGGTACGCCGCTCGGTGCCCCCGATGGGGCAGGGGAGCCTGTTCTGACCTTCTAACCGTCATCCCCGGGCTTGACCCGGGGATCTAAAGATGGCCGGCTCAAGCCCGGCCATGACGAGCTGCATAGGAGTAGCATATGCGACCTTCCGGACGCGCCACCGAGGCGATGCGCCCGGTCAGCCTGGAGCCCGGTGTCGCCAAATACGCCGAGGGCTCGTGCCTGGCGCGGTTCGGCGACACCCATGTGCTGTGCACCGCCTCGGTCGAGGAGCGGGTGCCGCCGTTTCTGCGCAATACCGGGCGCGGCTGGGTCACCGCCGAGTACGGCATGCTGCCGCGCTCGACCCATACCCGCACCGACCGCGAGGCGGCGCGCGGCCGCCAAAGCGGGCGCACCCAGGAAATCCAGCGCCTGATCGGGCGCAGCCTGCGCGCGATCACCGACCTCGGCGGCCTCGGCGAACGCCAGATCCGCATCGATTGCGATGTTCTGCAGGCCGATGGCGGCACCCGCACCGCCGCGATCACCGGCAGCTATGTCGCGCTCTACCAGGCGCTGGCGAAATTGTGCGCAGCCGGCCAGCTGCCGAAGGTTCCGCTCAACGACAGCGTCGCCGCGATCTCGTGCGGCGTGTGTGACGGCATCGCCGTGCTCGACCTCGATTATGCCGAGGATTCGCGGGCGCAGACCGACGCCAATTTCGTGCTGACCGGCAGCGGCGGATTTGTCGAAATCCAGGCGACCGCCGAGGGGGCGCCGTTCGACGAAGCTCGATTTGGCGAGATGCTGACGCTCGCCCGCCTCGGAATCGCCGAATTGACCCGGCAGCAGCGCGCCGTGCTCGGCCTCGGCTGAAGGATGGCGCGTCGACTCAATTCCGGCGAACAACTGGTGATCGCCAGCCACAATCCCGGCAAGCTCGCCGAGATCGCCCTGCTGCTCAGGCCCTTTGGCGTGCGGACGATCGGTGCCGCCGCGCTCGGCTTGCCCGAGCCCGAGGAGACCGGCCTGACGTTCGAAGCAAACGCGGTGCTCAAGGCGCGCGCCGCGGCGGGCGCGAGCGGGCATTTGGCGCTCGCCGATGATTCGGGGCTTGTCGTTCCGGCCCTCGATGGCGCCCCGGGGATCTATTCGGCGCGCTGGGCCGGGCCCGACAAGGATTTTCGGATCGCGATGGAGCGGGTCGAGCGCGAACTGGGCGAATCCAACTCCCCTGGGGAGCGCCGCGCCCATTTCGTCGCGGTCCTCGCGCTCGTCGCACCGGACGGTGAGGTGGCGATGTTTCGTGGCGAAGCGCACGGCCATCTGATCTGGCCGCCGCGCGGCGAACTCGGCTTCGGCTACGATCCCATGTTCGTGCCGGACGGCCATGAAGAAACCTTCGGCGAGATGGACCCGGCCGTGAAGCACCAGATCAGCCACCGGGCGCAGGCTTTCGCGAAGCTGGTAGAGGCGTGGTTTGTTGATTGACGACGCTCGGAGCAAAAGGGGAGTTCGGACGGGCGCCAGTGCGTCCTTCGAGACGGCCGCTTCGCGGCCTCCTCAGGATGAGGTTAAGTTTTTGATATCAAGTACAAAAATTCCTCATCCTGAGGAGCGCCCCAAAGGGGCGCGTCTCGAAGGACGCAGGGTGCTTTCACAGGCGGCTCGTGAGCCCCTCGCCATCTATATCCACTGGCCGTTCTGCCTTTCGAAATGCCCGTATTGCGACTTCAACAGCCATGTCCGCGAGGGGATCGACGGGGCGCGCTGGACCCGAGCGCTCATCGCCGATCTCGAACATCAGGCGGCGCTCGCGCCGGACCACGCCGTCGCCTCGATCTTCTTCGGCGGCGGCACGCCGTCCTTGATGAGCCCCGAGACGGTCGCGGCGCTGGTCGCGCGCGTCAAGTCGCTGTGGCCGGTCGCACCCGATCTCGAGGTAACACTGGAGGCCAATCCCAATTCGGCCGAGGCGGAGCGCTTCGCCGGCTTTGCCGCTGCCGGGGTGAACCGGCTGTCGCTCGGGATCCAGGCGCTCGATCCAGAAGCGCTGCGCTTTCTCGGCCGCGGGCACGACCGGGATGAGGCGATCGCGGCGATCCGCCTCGCCCGCGCCAGCTTCGCGCGCTATTCGTTCGACCTGATCTATGCCCGGCCCGGCCAGAGTGCCGCCGCCTGGGAGGCAGAGCTCGACGAGGCGCTGAGCCTCGCAGGCGAGCATCTCTCGCTCTATCAGCTGACGATCGAGCCCGGCACCGGTTTTGGCAACCGCGCCGCCCGCGGCGAGGTTCTCGCCGCTGACGAGGAGAGCGGGGCGGCGCTGTTCGAGGCGACGCAGCAGCGCCTCGCGGCCGCCGGATTGCCGGCCTATGAGATCTCCAACCATGCCCGGCCCGGCGCCGAGTGCCGCCACAACCTCGCCTATTGGCGCTACGAGGATTATCTCGGCATCGGCCCCGGCGCGCATGGCCGGGTGACGCAGCGTGGCGGCAAGATCGCGACCCGCCAGCGTCGCACCCCGGAAGCCTGGCTTGCCGCGGTCGAGAAGAGCGGCACGGCGCTCGACGAATCAACCCCGATCGCGCCCGAGGTGGCGATCGGCGAGATGCTGATGATGGGCCTGCGCCTCGTCGAAGGCGTCGCCCGCCAGCGCCTCGAAACCTTGGCCGGGCGCACTGTCGAGCAGTTGTTTCCCGGCGCATTGCCGAGGCTCGTCGACGGCGGGTTCCTCACCCTCGATGGCGAGCGTCTCGCCGCCACCGCGGCCGGACGCCAGCGGCTCAACGCGGTCTTGGGCGCGCTCTTGAACTGAAACCCGTCATCAATACGAGAAATCCTGGAAGTTCTGCGGCGCCGGGCTGACCACGACATTGCCCTGCGGCTCGAACTCGAGCACCGCGAGGCCGCGCTGTACGAGTCCTTGGGGGGTGAAGCGGAACAGCCCGTCGACGCCGGTGAACCCGCTCGGGTTGCGGATCGCCTCCTGCGAAAACGGTTCGGCGCCGCTCTTGTGCAGCACCGCGGCGAGTGCGGCGGCATCGAAAGCGAGCGAGGCAAGCCGCGGCGCCGGATGACCGTAGGTCGCCTGGAATCGGCTCTCGAATTCGCTGCGCGGCTCGGGGGGCGAAGCGGCAAACCAGCCGCCATCGAGCGCCGTCTCGCCGGCGATCGAGGGATCGTCCCACAGCCCGCTGCCGAGCAGCCGCACCTGCGCCGGGTCGAGCCCGGAATCTTTCAGCTGGCGCGCGATTTGTTTCAACTGGGCCCCGCCCTCGGGCAGCAGCAGGGCATCGAACGCCAGATTCGCCGGCGCCGGCGGGGCGGAAGATGCACCCGGGGTGGGCGGCGCGGAAGCACCCGACGACAAGAGCCGCTTGATCGCCGCCGAGGGATCCGCGGCCCGGGGATCGAGGTACTCGACCTTGACGACCGAGCCGCCGCTCGCGGTCGCGGCGTCGCGCAAGGAATCGGTCATCAGGTGCCCGTATTGCGAGTTCGGCGCCAGGACGGCGAACTTGCTCAGCCCTTTGTCGCGGGCAAACGAGACTTCGCGCACGACCTCCTGCCGCGGCTGGAAGCCCATCAGGAAGACATTGTCGCCGGCAAGCTGGGTGGCGGTCGAGAACGCAATGACGTTGATCTTGGCGTCGCGCGCGATGGGCTTCACCGCTTCGACCTCGGCGGCGAGGAGCGGCCCGAGGAGCAGTTGGGCGCCCTCGGCGATGGCCGATTTCGCCGCGCCGGCGGCGCCCTCCGCGGTACCGGCGGTGTCGCGGAGAACCAGGGTCAGCCGCCCGCTTTCGGTGTTGAAGAGGGCAAGCTGCGCGGCCTCCAGCATCGCCTTGCCGAGATCGGCATTGGCGCCCGACAAGGGGACGAGCAGCGCCACCTTGGTCGGCCCGGAGCTCGGGGGGCTGATCGGCCCCGGCGGCGGCAGTTTCGCCGCGGAAGAGGGCGATTGCGGCGCGCCGACCGGTGCCGCTACCATCCGCCCGCCCCCGCAGGCGGCCAGCGCGAGCAGCAGCGCGAAAGCGATCAGAGTTGAGGCGAACCGTAGAACACGCCAGCGACGCAAGGGTGGCCTCCGGCAAGGATGCATCTGCCGGCGCCGACCCTAACCATCGCTCCGCGGCAAGTAAACCCGGCCGGAGGCAATCGGCGCGCTCGCGGGGCGATGAGAGCGTTTTGCCCGGTGCCGTCGGCGGTAGTGTCGACCCGGGCGATTGGACGCCGCGGCACGCGCTGGCCCCGGGCCTCCATCTCGTCGCCACCCCGATCGGCAATCTCGGGGACATCACGTTGCGGGCGCTCTGGGTGCTGCGCGGCGTCGACCGCATCCTGTGCGAGGACACCAGGGTGACCGCGCGCCTCCTCGCTCGCTTCGGCATCGACAAGCCGCTCGACCCCTATCACGATCACAACGCCGATCGCGTTCGCCCCGCGATCCTCGAGGCGCTGCGCCGCGGCGAGACGCTGGCGCTGGTCGCCGATGCCGGGACCCCCTTGGTCTCGGACCCCGGCTTCAAGCTGGTGCGCGCCGCGCTCGCCGAGGATCTGCCGGTGACCGCGGCGCCGGGCCCGTCGGCGGCGCTGACCGCGCTGATCCTCTCGGGCCTGCCGCCCGACATCTTTCTGTTTGCCGGATTTCTGCCGCCGCGCTCGGCGGCGCGCCGGCGCGCCTTGGCGAATTGGCCTCAACTCCCCGCTACGCTGATTTTTTTCGAGGGCCCGTCACGCCTCGCTGCCGCGCTCGCCGACATGGCCCTGATCCTCGGCGAGCGCAGCGCCGCCGTCGCGCGCGAGTTGACCAAGCGTCACGAGGAAATCCGCCGCGGCCGCCTCGCGGTGCTCGCCGAGCATTACCGCACCGCCGGCGCTCCACGGGGCGAAGTGGTCATCATCGTCGGGCCGCCGGAAATGGCGACGCCGGCAGCGGCGATCGACATCGACAGCCGGCTGCGCGCGCTCTTGGCCGGGCAGAGCCTCCGCGACGCGGTGGCGCACCTCGCGGCCGAAACCGGGATCGCCCGGAAGACGCTTTACGAGCGCGCGCTCGAGTTGCAGGAAGGCAATCGATCGCGATGAGAGCCGCCGGGCGCGAGCGGTCTGCGCGGCATCGCGCGCAGCGTCGCGGAACCTTCGCCGAATCGCTGTGCCGCTGGCATTTGCGGCTGCGCGGCTGGCGGATCGTCGCCTCCGGCTGGCGTTGCCCGTCGGGCGAAATCGACATCCTCGCCCGCCGCGGCGGCGTCCTCGCCATCATCGAAGTGAAGTCGCGCCGCGATCTCGCCAGCGCCGCCCTTTCCGTGCAGCCGCGCCAGCGCCGCCGCATCGCCCGCGCCGCGTCGGCCTTTCTGTTGATGCGGCCCGACCTGGCCGAGTTGGCGCTGCGATTCGACGTCATGCTGGTCCTTCCGCTGCGCCCGCCCCGGCATCTAAGGGATGCCTGGCGCATCGACGGCTGAGCCCAGCCCCCGCCCGCGCGACCTCGTGCCGCGGCCGCCGAATGCCAAGTCCTTGATGCTGCGGGCGGTTCGCCGATGCGGGGAACGCTGCGGCCAAACCGAGGTTGCCGATCGCCGGGGGTGGCGCGACGGCCGCGCCCGCGCGCTCTTGGCGCGGTTCCCCGAAAATCTCACAATGCGGCGACACTGTTCCCTGGGGGAATCATGGCACGGCTTCACTCCTTTCTGGCGGTGGCCTCGGTGACGACGCTTGCGATCGCGCTGCCCTTGGCCCTCGGCGGTTGCGTCGGCGCGCTCGTCGTCGGCGGCCTGGGGGCAGCCGCCGGCGGCGGCTACTCCGCGGCGCAGGAACGCGGCGCCGTCGGCGCGGTCGATGACTTCCAGGTCAAGGCCGATATCGAAGAGGGGCTGATGAAGGCGGAGTTGCAGCTCCAAGGCCGCATTACCGCGACGGTCTATGGCGGCCGCGTGTTGTTGACCGGTTACGTCCCGAGCCAACAGATCAAGGCCGCCGCCGAACAGGTTGCCGGCAAAACCCATGATGTGCGCGCGGTCTACGACGAGATCGAGGTGGCGCAGACCGAAGGGGTGTGGAACGACGCCAATGACGCCTGGATCAGCGCCCGGTTGCGCTCGCAGCTGATCCTCGACGCCGATGTCCGGTCGGTCAACTATACGATCGATACGACCAACGGGTCGGTATACCTGATCGGCTCGGCGCGATCCCAGGCCGAGCTTGACCGGGCCACCCAGATCGCGCGCTATGTGCCGGGGGTGAGCCGGGTCGTCTCCTATGTCGAGATCCGCGGGGGCTCTCCGGTTGCGGCGATGCCGGCATCGCCACCGGCGGCCAATCCCGGGCCGGACCGCCCGAGCGCGGCGCCGCGGGCTCCCATCGAGGTGCAGAAGCTGTAACGTCCCGCCGCTGAAATGAGCGAACTGCCCGACGCCTTCGATCCGGAAGAATGCGCGCGCTATCTGCGCGAGCTTGCCCTTCTTTCTTCGCCCATCTTGCCGATCGGCGAAGCTGCGCTTGCTCTCGCTTCGTACGAGCGGCCGCGCGTTGGCCTGTTGCGCTATCGCCAGCACCTCGCGACGATCGCGCGCGATGTCGGCCGGCACAAGGGCGCCCAGGGCGATCACCGGGGCGACCTCGCCGGGCGGGTCCGGGCATTGAACGAGATCATCCTCCTGAAATACGGCTATAGCGGCGACGAACTGACCTATGACGATCTGCAGAACGCCAATCTGATGCGGGTCGTCGATCGCCGCAAAGGCCTGCCGGTGGCGCTCGGCATCCTCTATCTGCACGCCGCGCGGGCGCAGGGGTGGGACAGCGTCGGCCTCGGCTTTCCCGGGCATTTCCTGGTCCGGCTGACCGAAGGCGCCGAGCGGCTGATCGTCGATCCGTTTCACGGCGGGCGGGTGTGTGACGCGGTGACCCTGCGCGAACTCCTAAAGGCGATGGCCGGCCAGGAGGTCGAGCTCGCGCCGGAGCATTACGCGCCGGTCGCCGACCGCGATGTGCTCTTACGCCTGCAGAACAATTTGAAATCCCGCTTGCTGCAGGCCGGCCGGCACGAGCGTGCGCTGCGCACCGTCGAGACGATGCTTCTCCTGGCGCCCGATGTCGCCGAGCTCTGGCAGGAGGCGGGGCTATTGCACGCGCGGCTCGGCAACATGCGCGCCGCGACGAACGCGCTCGAACAGTTCATCCTCCGCGCCCCCGAAGGATCCGCCCGCCATCAGGCGGCCGTGATGCTCCAGCAGCTTAAATCGAAGCTGAACTGATCCTCGCCAGAGTCAAAACCCAATCAGCTTGACGCCCTCAATCCCTTTGGAGGTGCTCGCGGAAATCGATCACGATGGCTGGTAATGCCCCCATACAGCGGGCGTCGGGCGCGGTCAGTGATTTGCCGTCTCCGCAGGCCACGCTCCTGCTGGCGCCGCGAGCGATCGTAAACTAGCATTCAATCCTGAGCGCAGACAGGGTCGGTCACGCGCTGCCAAACGGCGGCGCAGAACGGGCCATTCCTGTCGTCGATTGAAAGGCTTGGGATGAATCGCACGATTTTCGCCAACGGCCAAACCCTCGTCAAAGAAGGAGATGCGGCGGGCGATGTCTTTCGCCTGCTCAGTGGAACCGTCGACGTAGTCCGAGAACTCGATGGCCATCCCATCCTTCTGGGAAAAGTTGGCGCCGGACAGTTTCTCGGGGAAATGAGCATCATAGAGAACCGGCCTCGAAGCGCGACCGCTCGAGCTGCCGGTGAAGTCGAGGTCGAAATCCTCACTCCAGCCGAATTCCTCGACGAAATCGCCAGCTCGCCGCAGGCCGCGCGCGAGTTGATTCGGCGTCTGTGTCAGCGGTTGCGCGAGGCGGACGATCGTATCGTCAACGACGAGAAGGTAATTGGCTGGGCCGACGGAAATTCCGAGCAGAGTGACGATGACACAGCAGCTCCGGTGCAAAATAGCGCTTATCTCGCTGCGAAGACTGAATGGTTGCAGGGTCAGTTGCTCACTCGGTGTGCGCTAGGCGAGCAACCGTTTCTCGTTGGCCGGCGGCCTGTGGCTGGAGAGGGCCCGCCACGGTTGCAGCCAGATCTCCAACTCGATGATGCCGTTCCCTTTCGCGTATCTCGCAACCATTTCGTGATCGAAAAGAGTGACCTAGGTTATTTTGTTCGCGACGTCGGCAGCGCGCTTGGAACGATCGTCAACGGCAAGCCCATCGGCCATCATTTCGGCACAGATGATGTTCCGCTACGAGCTGGGGAGAACGAGGTCGTTGCCGGCGGTTCGGATTCGCCGTTTGTTTTTTCTGTGTTCGTACCGCCGCTCTGATTGAAGCGGCTTGCAAAAAAAACGCTCGCTGGGATTGGACGCATAGGCTCGCGATGGTGCCCATGCGGATCGTGAGGCGCATCGAGAGCTTGTCCAGTTCGCTTTCCAAGAAGGATTTGGTGATCATCCGGTCGCCGACCAGCTCCTCAGAGCAGGCTCGCGAGGAAGCGCGCCGCGGCGAGCAGCAGAAACAGCCCGAAGCCGATTTCGAGACGGCGCGGGGGCAGCGAATGCGCGAGGCGGGCGCCGAACGGCGCAACATAGCTGGAAATCGGCGCGATCATAATGACCCCGATCACCGAGACGAAGCCGATCGAGAGCGGCGGCAGCAATGCCTGCTGCGGCAGGCCGGCGAGGCAATAGCCGAGCGTGCCGGCGAGGGTGATCGGCACGCCAATCCCGGAGGCCGTCGCCACCGCCTGGTAGATCGTTTTGCCGTAGAGCGTCAGGACGATCGTCACCAGGGAGCCGCCGCTGATCCCCATCAGCGAGGAGGCGGTGCCGACCAGAAAGCCGTAGCCCCTCATCGCCGCCAGCCCGGGCAGCTCGGCGCCGATCACCCAGCTCTCGCGGCCGAACAGCAGCTTTGCCGCGATGATGCTGACGATGACCGCAAAGGCTGCCTCGAACAGCCCGGCCGGCGCCGTCGCCGCGGCCAGCGAGCCGACCGCGACGCCGACCAGCGCGGGCACCGTCCACGAGCGCATGACATACGCAATCACCAACCCGCGCGCGCGATGCGCCCGATAGGAGCGCAGCGTGGTCGGCAGGATGATCGCCAGCGAGGTGCCGATGCACAGCTGCATGCGCACTTCTTCCGGCACGCCGAGCACCCGGAACACCTCGAACAGCACCGGAACGATGACCGCGCCGCCGCCAATCCCGAAGAGGCCCGCGAGAATTCCGGTGACGATCCCGGCGGCCATGACCGCCGCCGCGAGCCCGACCAGTTCGCCGGCAGGCACTCCCATGGTCCCTCGGGTTCCCAACCCGGCGCTATCGGCCCCGAGACGGGCACTGGTTGACCGGCAGGGTGGGGATGGTAGCCTCCGGCCGCCTGCGGAGCCAAGAGTGGGAGAACAACACATGGCCGTCGTCGAAACCGATGAGTACGGGCAGATCCTCGTGGTGCGCATGAACCGGCCCGAGCGACTGAACGCGCTCAGCCATGAGATGCGAACGCAGCTCGCCGAGACCTGGAGCGAATTCCGCCACAGCGACAAATTCGAGGTCGCGATTTTCACTGGGGCGGGACGGGGGTTTTGCGCCGGCGAGGACATGAAGGAGTCGCTGGCCGCCGGCACGCCAGGCGGGCGGCGCCCGGCGATCGAGGACCCGTTCATGTCGGGCATGCTCGAAAAACCGGTGATCGCGGCGGTCAACGGCTTTGCGATGGGCGGCGGCTTCATGCTGGTCGAGCGCTGCGATCTGCGCGTCGCCGCGCGGGGCGCCGTCTTCGAGGTCTCGGAAGCCAAGCGCTGGCTCTTGGGCGGTTACAATCACGGACATGTCGCCAATTTGCCCTATCCGATCGCGATGGAGATGGCGCTCGGCTTTCGCTTCACCGCCGAGCGCTTCTACGAGGTCGGCTTCCTCAACCGCCTCGCCGAGCCCGATCAGCTGATGCCGAGCGCATTGGCCATGGCCGAGCATCTCTTGACCCTGCCGCCGGCCTCGCGCGTCAACACGGTGCACATGATGCGCCAGATGCGCCCGACGGCAGCGCCGGAAATGCAGCGCCTGGCCGACGCGCTGCGCGAGCACGGTGCCAAGAGCGACCTGATGGAATCGCGCGCCGCCTTCGCCGAGAAGCGGGCGCCCCAATTCAAGGGCTGGGACGATCCGGCGGACCGCTATCGGCTGCCGGCCCTCGACACGGCGAAGGGCTGAGCGATCATCAGCCGACGACTCAGAGTGAATCGAGCGCGGCGACAAACTGCCGGATCGTGTCGCGCGTCGGCCGGTAGAGGATCGTCTCGTTGGTATGGAGCGCGAACTGCGCGCCTTTCGCTGAGATTTGCCGCGCCGGCCGGATCGCGATGCCGTGCGCGAGGAGGCGCTGGGGGAGCTCGGCTGCCGTCGCGCCGGCGATTTTGATCACGCTGACGTTGGTGGCCGCAGCGGGGCGCTCCACGCTGACCCGGGGATGCGTGGCGAGCGCGCCGAGCACCTCATCGGAGGCGGCCGCGGCCGCGGCGAACCGCTCGGCAAACCCGTCGAGATAATGAAGCGCCACCGCGGCATAAGGCCAGGCATGCGGCAGCCCGCCGCCGAACATCCGGCGCTGATGAAAGAGGCCATCGAGCAGCGCGCGGGGACCGGCGAGGATCGCGCCGGCGGCGGCGTTGAGGTATTTGTAAAGCGATACGTAAACGGTATCGAACAGCGCCGCATATTCGGCCGGTGCTCTGCCGGTATAGACCGATTGGATCAGCAGTCGGGCGCCATCGAGATGCAGCCCGATGCCGCGCTCGCGCGCGAAATCGGCGATCCGCCGCATCTCGGCGAAGTCGATGGCTTCGCCCGCCACCCGGCGCACCGGCGACTCGATCGAGATGGCGCCGACCGGGATCGCGATTCGGGCCTCGGGCGGGCCGGCGATTTCGGCTGCCGCCTCGGCGAGCGTGAAGCTCGCCCGCCCGGTGGCGAGCGGCACCAGGACGAGGCCGCTCAGCTGCTGGGCGCAATCGCCCTCGTCGTTGTAGAGATGGCTCTCGCGCTGGACCAGCACGCGGCGGCCGTGGCGGGCGAGAAGCCGCAGAGCGAGGTGGTTGGCAAGCGTCCCGGTCGGCAGGAAGACCGCCCTCTCCTTGCCGAGCAGGGCGGCCATCCGCGCCTCGATCTCGCCGACGACGCCATCGCGCGAGTAATCGTCGGCCGCGATGCCGCGTGTCTCGGCGAGCCGGGCGAGCAGTCGCCCGTAGCTCCCCGGCGACAGCGCCAGACCATCAGAGCGAAACTGCACGATCCGATCATCAGTGAGCATAAAATGCCCCCTCCGCCAGCCTCCGATCGTGGCGCGGCCGGCGAGCCCGCGTCAACCGCGCCCGGTTCGGGCTAAGCTGAGTGCGCGCGGGCGCTGCGCCGCGGGCCATTCCGGCAACCCGCGCGGCCGGGTACCGCGGGTGAAGCCACCGTCGTTTGACTGGCCTGCGGATCTTATTGCCGGTTATCCTCGCGATGCCATCCGTCATGGACCACAGTCCGGGAGATTCGATCATGCCAGCCGAAATTGCCGACGAGGCGCTCGACTTCCTGCTGGCCCGCGCCGGCCTCGATCTGACCGATGCGGAAAAGGCCGAGCTGAAAACCGTCTATGCCGGAATCGCCCTGATGGCCGAGCGGGTGCGCCAGCCGCGCGGCCGGATGGCCGAGCTCGCGCATGTCTACAACTTCACCGCGGCCGATCTCGGAGAGGATCTGGCATGACCGCCGCGATCCCGACGATCGCCGAGGCGGCGAAGATGATCGCCGCCCGGCGGCTATCCCCGGTCGAGCTGACCCGGGCCTGTTTCGAGCGCGTGCATGCGCTTGACGATCGGCTGCACGCCTTCGTCCACCTGACCGAGGAGCGCGCGCTCGCCGAGGCGCGCGCGGCCGAGGCGGCGATCATGGCGGGCGGCCCGAAGGGCCCGCTGCACGGCATCCCGATCGGCCTCAAGGACATCGTCGACACGAAGGGGATCCCGACGACCTGCGGCTCGAAGATCCTCGAGGACAACATTCCCGATGCCGACGCCACCTGCGCGGAACTCCTCGACGCCGCCGGCACGGTGTTGATCGGCAAGACCCAGGCCCATGAATTCGCCGATGGCGGCCCGAGCTTCGATCTGCCCCGGCCGCCGGCGCGCAACCCGTGGGACACCGGGCATTTCACCGCCGGCAGCAGCAGCGGCACCGGCGCCGGAATTGCCGCCGGGCTCATTCTCGGCGGCATCGGCACCGACACCGGCGGCTCGATCCGAGGGCCCGCCGCGCTGTGCGGGATCGCCGGCATCAAGCCGACCTACGGCCTCGTCAGCCGCGCCGGGGTCGCGCCGGCCGCGTTCAGCCTCGACCATATCGGCCCGATGGCCTGGACGGCCGAGGATTGCGCGCTGATGCTGCAGGCGCTCGCCGGTCACGACCCGCGCGATCCGGCGAGCGCGGCGCACCCCGTTCCGGATTACACTGCGCTGCTCGGCAGCGGGATCAAGGGGATGAGGATCGGCGTCATCCATCATTTCCACGAGGTCGACTACAAGGTAACGGACGGCGTCCGCCGCGGCATCGATGCGGCGATCGCGACATTCCGCGAGCTTGGCGCCGAGATCCGCGAGGTGCAGGTGTCGCCGCTCCAGGATTGGGGTGCCTGCGGCTCCCTGATCTCGATCGTCGAGCGCGCCGCGGCCTACGAGGAATGGGCGCGGACGCGGCTGCGCGATTTCGGCGAACGGGTACAGCGCCGGCTGATGCTCGGCGCGCTCGTCTCGGGGGTCGACTATGTCCAGGCGGTGCGCCGCCGGCGCGAATTGCGCGCCGAGCTGCAAGCCGCTATGGCCGGGCTCGATGTCGTCTTGACCGCGTCGCAGACCGGCGAGGCGCCGAAGATCGACGAGGTGCCGGCATGGGACACATTTGCCGCGCCGAGCTTTACGATGCCGTTCAACGTGGCCGGCTATCCGGCGATCACGATATGCGCCGGGTTCGGCGCCGGTGGATTGCCGGTCGCGATCCAGCTTGTCGGCAGGCCGTTCAGCGAGGCGACCGTGTTGCGGGTCGCCGATGCGTTCGAAAAGGCGACGCCGTTTCGCAATGCGCGGCCCGCCCTCACCTGAGGTGAGGCGCACCGGGCAGCCGGACGAGGCTGGGAGGTCGATGAGCATGACCTCCGACCCGGCGGCGCGCGCCGGCGCGATCATCGAGATCGACCTCGCCGGCATCGCCGCCAATTGGCGGCTGCTCGCACGGCGGGCTGCGCCGGCGCGGTGCGCCGCGGTGGTCAAGGCGAATGGCTATGGGCTCGGCGCCGCGCCGGTGGCGCTCGCGCTCGCGGCAGCCGGCTGCCGAATGTTTTTTGTCGCCACCCTCGACGAGGGGATCCTTCTGCGCCGCGCCCTCGGCGAGACCCCCGAGATCGCCGTCTTCAATGGCCCCTTGCCGGGTACTGCGGCCGAATTTGCGGCACAGAAGCTGATCCCCGTGCTGAACGAGCCCGGGCAGATCGAGGAGTGGGCTGCCATGGCATCCGGCGTCCTTCGAGACGCGTCCCTCCGGGCCGCTCCTCAGGATGACGGACGATTGGCGATGGCATCAACAGAACCCCGTCATCCTGAGGAGGCCGCGGAGCGGCCGTCTCGAAGGACGCATGATGTTGCGTCCGCGACCTCCACCCCTGCCATCCTCCATGTCGATACCGGGATGGCGCGGCTCGGTCTCGGCGCCGGCGAATTCGCTTTCGTCGTCGAGAACGCGCCGCCCTTCGCCTGGCGCGCGGTGATTAGCCACCTCGCCTGCGCCGACAGCCCCGACCACCCGCTCAACGAGCGCCAACGGGCCGGCTTCGCCGTCGCGGCCGCGCGTCTCTCCGGGGTGACGGCCAGCCTCTCCGCCTCCTCGGGGATTTTTCTCGGGCCCGCATATCATTTCGATCTGGTGCGCCCGGGCGCCGCCCTCTTCGGCGTCAACCCGCAGCCGGGCCGCCCCAACCCGTTGCGCCAAATCGTGCGGCTCTTTGGAAAAATCGTGCAGGTCCGCCAAATTGACACCGGTGAGTCGGTTGGCTACGGTGCCGCGCATACCATGACGGCGGCCGGCCGCGCGGCGATCGTGGCGGTCGGCTACGCCGACGGCTGGCTGCGCTCCTTGAGCCATCGCGGCTGCGGCTATCTCGCCGGCACGCGCGTTCCTCTTCTCGGCCGGGTCTCGATGGATCTTGTCACATTCGATGTCTCGGCGGTTCCCGAGGGCCTGGCGCACCCCGGCGCGATGATCGAGCTGCTCGGCGCCGATTACGGGGTCGACGACGCGGCGGCCGATGCCGGCACAATCGGCTATGAGATCCTCTGCGCGCTCGGCTCGCGCTACCACCGCGTCTATCGCGATTTTCCCGCGCTTGATCCCCCGCACGTGATCCCAGCGGGATAAATCTGCCGGAATGATCGCCTTTCTCGCGTCGGTCGGCGCGGCCTTCCTCGCCTTTCTCGCAGCGGCCGGTCGGCTGGCGATGTTTGCCGGGGAGGCGCTCGGCGCCGGGCTGACCCCGCCCTACTATCCTCGCCTCATTCTGCGGCAGATCGTCTATGTCGGCTATTTTTCGCTGCCGGTCGTCGGGCTGACCGCGCTCTTCACCGGCATGGTGCTGGCCCTGCAATCCTACACCGGGTTCGCCCGTTTCAACGCCGAGGGCGCGATCGCCACGGTGGTCGTCTTGTCGGTGACGCGGGAGCTTGGGCCGGTTATCGCCGGGCTGATGGTGGCCGGGCGGGTCGGGGCGGCGATGGCGGCCGAGATCGGGACGATGCGCGTCACCGACCAGATCGACGCCCTGACGACGCTGTCGACCGACCCGCTGCGCTATCTGGTGCTGCCTCGCCTGCTCGCCGGCCTCGTGACCCTGCCCGCTCTCGTCCTCGTTGCCGACATCATCGGCGTGTTCGGCGGGTTTCTCGTCGGAACCTACAAGCTGAACTTCAATCCCGTCACCTATCTGACCCAGACCGAGCAGTATCTCGAAACGATGGATGTCGTCTCCGGCCTCTTCAAAGCGGCCGTGTTCGGCTTCCTCGTCGCGCTGATGGGGTGCTATCACGGCTATCATTCGCGCGGCGGCGCCGAGGGGGTGGGGCAGGCGACAACCTATGCGGTGGTCTCGGCCTCGATTCTGATCCTCTTGTCCAACTATTTCCTGACCCAGGCGTTCTTCGCGCAATGAGCACAGTCCCGGTCGCCAAGATCGCCGTCAGCGGGGTGGAAAAATCCTTCGGCGAGAAGCGCGTGCTCAACGGGGTCGAGATTGACTGCGCCGCCGGCGAGAGCCTTGTCATCATCGGCGGGTCGGGCACCGGGAAATCGGTCCTGATCAAGTGCATCCTCGGGCTGATGCGCCCTGACGCCGGATCGATTCGCATCGACGGCGAAGAAACCGTCGGGATCGGCCGCGCCGCGCGCGCCCGGCTGATGCTCAAATTCGGCATGCTGTTCCAAGGCAGCGCCCTGTTCGATTCGCTGAGCGTGTGGGAGAATGTCGCATTCGGGCTGATCCAGGGGCGCGGCATGCCGCGGCAACAGGCTCGCGAAATCGCGCTGCAGAAGCTCGCGGCCGTCGGGCTTGGCCCCGAGGTCGGCGAGCTCAGCCCCTCGGAGCTCTCGGGCGGCATGCAAAAGCGGGTGGCGCTGGCGCGCGCGATTGCGGCGGAGCCCGAGATTCTGTTTTTCGACGAGCCGACGACCGGGCTCGACCCGATCATGGCCGATGTGATCAACCGGCTGATCGTCGATTTGGTGCGCGGGCTCGGCGCGGCGACGATCTCGATCACCCACGACATGACGAGCGCCCGCAAGATTGCCGACCGCATCGCGATGCTGCACAAGGGGCGGATCGTTTGGCAGGGGCCGACGCCCGAGATCGACCGCACCGACAACCCCTTTGTCGACCAGTTCGTCAATGGCCGCGCCGAGGGGCCGATCGAGATGGAGGTTCGCGCGGCATGAAGTCCCAGGCGCGCTATGTCTGCCAGCAATGCGGCGCGGCGGCGCCGAAATGGGTTGGCCGGTGCGAAGCCTGCGACGCCTGGAATAGCCTCGTCGAGGAGGTGGCGCGCGCGGCGCCGCCGAAGGGTCTCGGAGAGGGCAGAGGGCGGCGCGGCGGGCATCTTGACTTTGTCGCGTTGCGCGGCGAGACCGCCGGGCCGCCGCGCCTTCTGACCGGGATCGCCGAACTCGACCGGGTATGCGGCGGCGGTCTGGTGGCGGGTTCGACGATCCTGGTTGGCGGCGACCCGGGGATCGGCAAATCGACACTGTTGCTGCAGGCCGCCGCCTTGCTCGCCGCAAGCGGCAGCGAGGCTGCCTACATCACCGGCGAGGAAGCGATCGACCAGGTGCGGCTGCGTGCCGAGCGGCTCGGGGTCGCCGACACGCCGGTGCGTCTCGCCTCGGCCGCCAGCGTGCGCGACATCATGGCCGCGCTCGACGACAGGAACGCGCCGGACCTCGTGGTCATCGATTCGATCCAGACGATGTATCTCGATACGCTCGACAGCGCGCCGGGCACCGTCAGCCAGGTGCGCGGCGCGGCCCAGGAGCTGATCGGCTTGGCAAAGCGCCGGGGTCTCATTGTCGTGCTTGTCGGCCATGTCACCAAGGAGGGACTGATTGCCGGCCCGCGGGTCCTCGAGCACATGGTCGATACGGTGCTCTATTTCGAGGGCGAGCGCGGCCACCAGTTCCGCATCCTGCGCTCGGTCAAGAACCGCTTCGGGCCGACCGACGAAATCGGCGTCTTTGAGATGAGCGACCGCGGCCTCGTTGAAGTGCCGAACCCGTCGGCGCTGTTTCTGGCGGACCGTTCGAATGCCGAGGCGGAACCGGGCGAGGAGGGCGCCAAGACCGCCGGCTCGGCGGTCTTCGCCGGCATCGAGGGAACCCGCCCGCTGCTGGTCGAAGTGCAGGCGCTGGTGGCGCCCTCGCTCTTAGGCACCCCGCGGCGCGCCGTCGTTGGCTGGGATTCGACGCGCCTCGCAATGATCACCGCGGTGCTCGATGCGCGCTGCGGCCTCACGGTCGGCGCCAACGATATCTATCTCAATATCGCCGGTGGTTTGCGGATCGTCGAGCCGGCCGCCGATCTGGCCGTCGCGGCGGCCCTCGTCTCGGCGCTGACCGAGACGCCGGTTCCCGCCGACACCGTCGTCTTCGGCGAGATTGGCCTCTCCGGCCGGGTGCGCCCGGTCGCCCATGCCGAGGCGCGCCTCAAGGAGGCGGCAAAGCTCGGTTTCGCCGAAGCCTGGGTCCCGCTGCGCTCCTCAGGGAGCGCCGCCGGGCGCGGCGCGCGCCTCACCAGAACGGGCGAAGGCTTGGCGACGGTCGGAATCGGGCATTTGAGCGAGCTGGTGGCGCGGCTCCAGGCCGTGCCGCGGCGCCGCGTCGCGCCGCCCGGCTCGCGCCGCTTCGCCGCGGCGCCCTAGGGGCCCGCCGATGAACCCGCTCGACCTCGCGGTCATTGGGATCCTCGCGCTGTCGGCGATCTTCGCATTCGCTCGCGGTTTTGTCCGAGAGGCGCTGTCGATCATCGCCTGGGTTGGCGCCGCCGCGATCACGCTCTACGGGTTCAATTGGGTCTACGCACAGGTCGAGCCGCGGATGCACGACCGGCTCCTGTCGCAGTTGGCTACCGGTTTTGGCCTCTTCGTCACCAGCCTCATCGTGCTGACCATCCTCACCAGCATCCTCGCGCGCGCGGTGCGGGGCAGCGGGCTGTCGCCGATCGACCGCACCTTGGGTTTCATCTTCGGCCTGGCGCGCGGCGCGTTTCTCGTCTGCTTTGCCTATCTCTTGCTCGATTTCAGCGGCGTCCAGCCGAATGATCGACCGGAATGGATCAAGGAGGCGAAGAGCGAGCCTGCCCTGCACAAAGGGGCGGATGTGCTGAAGGGCCTCTTGCCCGAATGGCTGAAGGCGAAGAGCGCCACCGCCGCCGAGGAACTGATGCGAAACGTCGATCCAAAGGCCGCGGCCGCGGCGGAGGCGGACAAGGCGATGCGCGCCCTGGCGACGCCGGGCCCGGCAGCCGCTCCAAACCCCGATTCGGCGCCGGCGCCGAGCTACCGGCCGGGCGACCAGCGAGCCCTCGACAGGGTCATCGGCACGCAGCGGTAGGCCCGCAAGCGGCCGTCCCGGCCGCTTGCGGGCGAGACGCCCGCAGTCCAACAGGTTGGCAGGTTCCGCGCCCTCGCAATAGGCAGCCTAAAGTCATATATTTGTCATGGCTGGAGCGGCCAGATTGAGGGTGGCGGATGGCGACGACCGGCTGCACCGATGACCACTTCCACGACGAATGCGGCGTTTTCGGGGTTTATGGCCATCCCGACGCGGCGGCCTTGACCGCGCTCGGGCTGCACGCCTTGCAGCATCGCGGCCAGGAATCCGCCGGTATCGTCGCCTATGACGGCGAGCAGTTCAGCGCGCACCGCGGTGCTGGCCTGGTCAGCGACAATTTCAGCTCGAAGGAAGTGATCGCGCGGCTCCCCGGAGCGATGGCGATCGGCCATGTGCGCTATGCGACGACGGGCGAAGCGGCGGCGCGCAACATCCAGCCGCTGTTTGCCGATTTCGAGTTCGGCGGGCTCGCGATCTGCCACAACGGCAACCTGACCAACTCCTACCAGCTGCGGCGCCAGCTGGTGCGCCGGGGCAGCCTCTTCCAGTCGACCAGCGACACCGAGGTCATCGTTCACCTGATCGCGACGAGCCTCAAAGACACCGTCGTCGAGCGGCTGACCGACGGCTTAAAACAGGTCGAGGGGGCGTATTCCTTGGTCGCGCTGTCGCAGGATGCGGTGATCGGGTTGCGCGACCCGCTGGGTGTACGGCCGCTCGTGCTCGGCAAGCTCGGCGATGCCTGGATCCTCTCTTCGGAGACCTGCGCCCTCGACATCATCGGGGCAGATTTCGTGCGCGATGTCGAACCCGGCGAGATCGTGATCATCGGCCCCACGGATCAAGTCCGTGGGCTGAAGGCCCACGGCGGGGTGCGCAGCGTCAAACCGTTCGACTACCTGCCAAAGCGGCTGTGCGTCTTCGAATACATCTATTTCGCGCGGCCCGACAGCGTTCTCGAAGGCCAGAGCGTCTACGAGGCGCGGAAGCGCATCGGCCGCGAACTGGCGCGCGAAGCCCCGGTCGATGCCGATATCGTGGTGCCGGTGCCCGATTCGGGCGTCCCGGCGGCGCTGGGGTACGCCGCCGAATCGGGGCTGCCGTTCGAGCTCGGGATCATCCGCAACCATTATGTCGGGCGCACCTTCATCGAGCCGACCGACCAGATCCGCCATTTGGGCGTGCGGCTCAAGCACAACGCCAACCGCGCCGACCTCATCGGCAAGCGGGTGATCCTGGTCGACGATTCGATCGTGCGCGGCACGACCTCGACCAAGATCGTCGAGATGATCCGCCATGCCGGCGCGCGTGAGGTGCATATGCGTGTGTCGAGCCCGCCGACCCGCTATTCGTGCTTTTACGGGATCGCGACGCCGTCGCGCGATCAGCTTCTCGCGGCCCGCTTCGAGATCGACCAGATGGCCGAATTCATCGGTGTCGACAGCCTCGCCTTCCTCTCGATCGACGGCCTCTACCGGGCGATGGGCGAAGCCGGGCGCGACCCGCTTGCCCCGCGCTTCTGCGACGCCTGCTTCACCGGCGACTATCCGATCCGGCCGGCCGACGCCGATGCCGGCAAGGTCTCGGTGCAGCTCTCGCTGTTGACCGAAAACGCCTGAGCGTTCCGCTCGCGCGCTGCCCAAGGTTAGGGATGGCCATGCCGCCCATCCGCCCGATTAGACCAAATTTCGCCGAGATTGCTTCGCTTCGCGCGCAATGACACCAAGGGGGCTGTCATTGCGAGGAGCTCAGCGACGAAGCAATCTCGTTGAAACAGGCTCTAGCGGTCGGCTCGCCGGCAGGGTCGCCCTCGTGACCGGAGCCTCGCGCGGCATCGGCGCCGCCGTCGCCCTGCGCATGGCCGGCGAGGGGGCGCATGTCGTGCTCGCGGCGCGCACCATCGGCGGTCTCGAGGAGGTCGACGACCAAATCCGCGCGGCCGGCGGCAGCGCCACCCTGGTGCCGTTCGACCTGCGCGAGTTCAATAGGATCGACGAACTGGCGGCGGCGCTCTATGAGCGCTACGGCCGGCTCGACATCCTCATCGGCAATGCCGCCGAATTCGGCGTCTTTTCGCCAGCCGGCCATATCGACCCCAAGCTGTGGAGCGAGATCATCGGGCTCAACCTGACCGCCAATTGGCGGCTCATTCGGGCGATGGATCCGCTGCTGCGCGCCGCGCCCGCGGGCCGCGCGATCTTTGTCACCAGCCGCCTGGCGCGCGACGCGCTACCGTATTACGGCCCTTACGCGGTCGCCAAGGCCGGCCTCGAAACCCTGGTGCGGATCTATGCCGGCGAGGTCGCGCGAACCGCGGTGCGCGCCAATCTCATCGATCCGGGCATCGTGCGCACCCGGCTGCGCGCCCAGATCTTTCCGGGCGAGGACCCGACGAGGTTGCCGCCGCCGGACAGCATCACCGAAGCATTTCTCGAACTGGCCCTACCGGAATGCGCGAGAAACGGCGAAATCGTCACGCTGGCGTCGCCGGCCCCTCACCCTGTCCCTCTCCCCGCAAGTGGGGCGAGGGAACGCCGCTGAGCCAGCCGACAAACCCGTCGCAGGACTCTCTCAGGAGACGCGACAGCTCTTGCGGGGAGAGGGCCGGGGTGAGGGGCGTCGCAATCGATGCCTACTCCCGGACATAGGGGTTGTCCCCCTTGCGCAGCATCAGGCGAATGGGCGTGCCGGGCAATTTGAAATCCTCGCGCAGCGCATTGACCAGATAGCGCCGGTAGGATTCGGGCAGTTCGCCGGGCCGCGAGGCGAACAGCGCAAAGCTCGGCGGCCTTGTATTGACCTGGGTGACATAGCGCAGGCGCAATCGCCGCCCGCCGGCTACCGGCGGCGGGTGATGCTCCTGGATCCTCGCCAGCCAGCGGTTGAGCGCCGCGGTCGGCACCCGCCGGTTCCACACCGCGTCGGCCGCGAACACCGCCTTCATCAAAGCGTCGAGGCCGTAGCCGGTGAGCCCCGACACAGTGACGAGCGCGACGCCGCGCAGTTGCGGCAACGACTCCTCGAGCTGCTCGCGCAACCGGGCCAGCGCCGCCTTCCGGTCCGTCACCAGATCCCATTTATTGGCGGCCAAGACGATCGCCCGGCCTTCCTCGGCGACCAGATTGGCGATTCCCAGATCCTGGCGCTCGAAGGGCTGCAGCGCATCGCTGACGAGGATGACGGTCTCGGCAAAGCGCACGGCGCGGCGGGCATCGGCGACCGACAGCCGCTCGAGCTGAGCCTCGATCCGCGCCCGGCGGCGCATCCCGGCGGTGTCGACAAGCCGGACCGGGCGTCCGGCCCAACTCCAGTCGACACTAATCGCGTCGCGGGTGATGCCGGGTTCGGGGCCCGTCAGCACCCGATCCTCGCCGATGAGGCGGTTGACCAGCGTGGACTTGCCGACATTGGGCCGGCCGACAATGGCCAGCTGTAAGGGTTTTTCCGATTGCTCCGCGGGGGGGCCGGCCGCTGCGTCGGTCTCCCCGGGCGCCGCGAAGGGCAGGAGCCGCTCGTAGAGCTCGCCGAACCCCTCGCCATGCCGCGCCGAGATCGCCACCGGTTCGCCCAGCCCCATTCCATAGCCCTCGCCCAGCTCGCCCTGCGCGGCGCGGCTTTCGGCCTTGTTGGCGACGAGGATGACGGGCTTCCCGGTACGCCGCAGCCAGCGGGCAAAATGGCGGTCCTCAGGGGTCACCCCCTCGCGCGCATCGATGACCAGGAGGGCGACATCGGCGAGATCGAGCGAGCGCTCGGTCTGTGCCCGGATACGGCCGGCGAGGGTCTCGGGCGGCGCCTCTTCGAGCCCGGCGGTATCGATCAGCCGGAAGCCGAGATCGGCGATATGCCCGGCGCCCTCGCGGCGGTCGCGAGTGACTCCGGGCAAATCATCGACCAGCGCAAGCTGGCGGCCGACGAGCCGATTGAACAGCGTCGACTTGCCGACATTCGGACGCCCGAGGATCGCGATGGTGAAAGACATCGTCCCGATAAAACCTTAGCAGCCGCGCTCTGGTATCCCGATCGTGAGATCGGCGGACCAAATACACCCTTCTTGTCATACCGGCGAAATCCGGTATCCCCCGGCCTTCCGCCGGGACGACATTCAGAGCAGCGCGCGTTGATCCGTAGGACTTCGGAACCGGTGCACCAGTCAAAACCAACCATAGGACCGTGTTGGGGTCTTTCCCCAGGTGCCCAAGGCAACCGAACAGCCCATGATCGTCGCAATCTCGGGTTCAGAATGTACGACCCGGAAAGTTGTGTTCCCAGCCAGATGCTCCGTTTCCACAATGGCCAAGCCGGACTTCTCTGTACGAGCCCGATCTACCCCAGGAGTCTCATTCGGGATATTAAGTCGGTACGTCCCATTCTTTTGCATATAATCAAATCGCATCGTTCGCGTTTGCCCATCGGCGCAGAGCATGACGACATTCGTAGGTAAAGCACCGAGCATACGGCGAAGGACCTGTCCGGCATCTCTTGGAAATTCAAGTTGAAACATGTAATCTCCGGTGAAGGTTTCCAATCCAGCCCATGCTGCCGTTGCAACTGAAGTCGGCATACTTCGTTTATCTGTGCCGGGTGCCCTAGCGGCTCTCAAACGCTCGGGCACCGCCAGCTCGGTCGCAGCCTCGTCAGCCACACCAAGGATTTCCATGTCCTTTGGCGAGCGTAATACCGAGTCCCACTGATTAGAACCGAAAACCCCTTACGTGAATCGCCGTCATGGGGACTTGGTATCAGTCGGCCGAGGAGTGTTGGGGTGGACGGCCCCCGACGGCATTGAGTGTGCCAGGCTGTGATTGATGCAATCCAGCAAGGGAGCCGTCCGATGAGCATTATCAGAATTGGCCTGGATACCGCCAAGCA
>Ga0182024_10001386_pt1 | contig 62632 bp, 58 predicted proteins | sample P32metaG_FD_120480 | JGI IMG/M metagenome (GOLD analysis project Ga0182024, IMG submission 120480) | Permafrost microbial communities from Stordalen Mire, Sweden - P3-2 metaG (Illumina Assembly) | ecosystem: Environmental > Terrestrial > Soil > Wetlands > Permafrost | place: Sweden: Stordalen...
GGCCGCGTGCTGCACACTTTGATCGGTTACTCCGACCAGCCTTCGGTTCTGCAGGTCGTGGTTTACGCCCTGACGTTGACGATCATTTTTACGCTGTCGAAGGTCTTTTCGCCGCGCAACCGCGGTACGGCCTCGGTCGGCGTCATTTCAATGTTCCCGAGACCGCAAAGGTCGGAAGTCATCACAACGAAGCGCTCGAGAACTGTCGCGCGTCATTCGGCGAGAACAGCGCCGTAATATTTGGGCGCGGTCTTCGCGGCTTCCAGCTAGACCCAGACAGTCGATTCCAAGCCTGAGAAACCGGACCGCCCCTGCAGAATATCAGCTCGACGACACGACGCGCTTCCCCGGGAGGGCTCCGATGGGTCGGCAGGTCGCCCGTACCCTGACAAAGGCAACGGCGTCGCTTTTCCCGGCTAGGTTTTTCTTTCCCACATGTGTGGTCGACACTTTCAGCGCTCTGCCCAACTCCGCGCGCGATGCTCCTTGCGAATTCGCGTTCTTTGCCTTGCGCTGATCTCAATTCCGTCACGTCCCAGAGTGTGAAGCGGGCAGTCGCGCAATTCGCTTCCGCTCAACTTCTTGTGTTTCCCCCGAATGGAATATTTCGGCGCCCCGCCAAGTCTACTCCTCGGTCGGATGGAAGGTCTTCAGACTTGGGGAAAACCAGGGCGGGCGGCGAGATCCGATCTTAACGGGATGAGGGGCGATGAAGGCCAGATGCAGCGAAGGGTCGTCGAGGTCCAATGCGCTTCCGGCGCGAAGTTCAATCCAACTCCCATCGTGTCAATCATTGAATTGGGGATTCCATAATGACCTTCATGAAGAGTTTTCTGCTTGGTTCAGCGGCCGGAGTCGTGTCTGTCGCCGGCGCCCAGGCGGCCGATCTTCCCACAAAGAAGGCCGCGCCAGCTGAGTATGTGAAGATTTGCAATGTTGGCGGCATGGCCGGTTTTGTCATTCCGGGCAGCGATACCTGTTTGAAGATCGGCGGCTACTTCACTGGTCAGATCGAGGCCGGCAATACGACCAGGGGCTTTGGTTGGGCTCCCGTCGCGGGCGCACCCGGCGGAGCAAGGGACGGCGCTACATTGATTTCATCGCCTGCCAGCCTGCGCCCCGATTTTGGCTACACCACTCGCGCCAATATCAGCCTCGACGCTCGCTCGAACACGCCTTACGGCGTGCTGCGCGGCTATGCTGAATTGCAGATCGACAACGGCAGCGGCTTCGACAACACCGGCGCCACCGCTTACATCAATGAAGCTTACGTTCAGTGGGCGGGCATCACGGCTGGTAAGTCGCCTTCGTTCTTTTCGTTCTTTGGCGGCGGCGAAGGTTACGCCAACATCTTCTCCCCCGATCAGCAAGGTTTCAACCAGCCTGACCTGCTCGCTTATACCGCGACCTTCGGCGGCGGCTATTCGGCGACGCTCGCTCTCCAAAGCGCTGGCGCAGGCAGTCCTGGCACCAACGGCGGCGTGCAGAATGGCATTCCGTTCGGCACGAACGTGAACATCGACACGACGAACTACGGCATGACCGCGCCGGACGTCGTCGCTAATTTTCGCGTGGATCAGAGCTGGGGTTCGGCGCAAGTGTCGGGCGTCGTTCATCAGGTGCACGTCTATAGCGGCACGGCTCCCACTGGCGCCGCCAGCGTCCCAAGTCAGAATACGTGGGGTTGGGGTATCGACGGCGGAGTTTCGTTCAACTTGCCGACACTTGGCGCGAACGACAAGCTCTCACTGCAAGCTGTCTATACCCAGAACGCCATCTGGTTTTCGGGTATCCCGGACGGAATGTTTGGTGAACTCGGCGCCGTCAACGGCAATGGTCTCGCGATGCCAGTGGGCGACACTTATTACGCGGGTCTCAACGCCGCTGGCAATCCTGTCTGGAGGACGCCGACGGCGTGGTCGGTTGGCGCCACGTTCGAACATCACTTCTCGCCGGCTTTCTCGATCGATCCGGAAATTTCCTACGCGCAGTTGAACTGGAGCAATTCGTTGGGAGAGCTTTCGAGCAACTCGACGAGTTGGATAGCCGGCATCGTGGGACACTGGGATCCCGTGACGAGCCTCGATTTCGAAATGGAGCTGCTGTACCAGAACACCCACCAGTCGACGCCCGGCAACTGGACTAGCCCGACGGGAGCTACCGTGGGCACGATCGATGGCGTGGTCTCGGCGTTCCACAACACCACAGATGGCTTCGCAAGCCGCTTCCAAGTGACCCGAAATTTCTGATCGCGGCGCCCGCGCTCAGATTGCCGCTCCGGTTCTCCTCCAAATCCGGGGCTGCATCCGGCCGACCTGACCCCCGAGCGGCTGTGCTAACGGCCGGCCCTTCTTCACCGGGGCCGGCCGACAGACACCCGTCGAGTCTCCATGAGACGCTATTAGGCTTGATACTATCGGCTTTCGCAGAAGCGTGGCCGTGCGCGAAATAGGCGTCCATTTCTCAATCGAGGACTGTCGACTTCACTGGTCGACCGCGCCTCTTGGCTTCATTGATCTCAATCCTTTGCCGGATCAGCATGCGCTGCGGGGCGTCGAGTGCATGCCGCGCGCCTTGGACGGCGCGCGGGCGCGTCATCCCATCAGGCGGAAGGTCATCTCCATCTGGGTCATGCGCTCGGCCAATTCGGCGCTGGAAACGGGCGCGCCTTGCGGGCTAAGGCTGGCGGCCGCGTCCTTGTCGGCGATTTTCATTCGTGCAAATTCCACCACTTGGGCCGCGACGAGGCGCAAGCTCTGCTCGACCTCGGCGCTCTGGCAGGCCCCGTCCGGTCCGAACGGCCGCGCGCCAGAATTGACGACGGCCGCAAAAGGCGTCGGCCAGGCCCTCAGCGCATGCGCGATCGAACGCAGGCTATTGAGCGTCGAGCCCATGGCTTGAATGCCGTCCGCGCAGACGATAATGCCGACCGCCCGTTCGGCCAGATAGACGCGCTCATCGGCGCGCATATCCTCGGCATAATCGATCGCGTTCTTCAAGAGGCCGGAAACCGAGCCATGATAGCCGGGGGAGGAGAAGATGATTCCATCGGCCCGGCGCAGCGCGGCGACCAGGGCCTTGGCCTCGTGGCCGCGCCGAAGGTCGGCAGGGTCGTACGGGGGCAGCGCGATCGCGGACCCCGAGAAAATCTCGGTCGATGCGCCCATCTGGGCGGCCGCCGCGAGCGAGAGCCGCAGCGCGCGCTCCGAAGTAGAGCCGTCGCGAAGGGTCCCGCCGACGCCGATGATGACGGGTTGTCGATGCGTCAATGGGTCCCTCTTTCCTTTGCGATTGATGTCCGGCTCTGCAACGTCCGGTCTTGAGCGTCTAGCTTCGTCCGCGACCCGCGAGGTCATCGCGGGCGCGACCACGCGGGTTCAGTCGACGCGCTTCCAAGGGCTTCGGCCGTTTGGATCGAGCGTGCGGCCGGTCGCGCGCTGATAATATTCGTTTACCACTGGCCGTTCGGCCTCGTCGCAACGGTTGAGAAACGCGGTCTCGAAGGCATAGTCGAGGTCATGGAACAGCCGATAATTGTCGGCCCAGGAGATGACGGTTCGCGGCGACATCAGCGTGGAGACGTCGCCAGCCTGGAATCCGACCCGGGTCTGCTCGGCGGTGCGCACCATCTGCAGCAAGATCTGCCTGCCTTCCTCGCTCGCCATCCAGGGCGCCTTGGAGAGCACCACATCGACCTCCTCTTTTTCGGAGAGATAGTCGAGGCGCGCGACGATATTCCAGCGATCGAGCTGCGCTTGGTTCAGTTGCTGGGTGCCGTGATAGAGCCCGCTGGCATCGCCAAGGCCGATTGTGTTGGCGGTCGCGAATATGCGAAAAGAGGGATGGGGAAGCATCACCTTGTTCTGATCGAGTATCGTCAGCCTGCCTTCCGCCTCCAGCACCCGCTGAATGACAAACATCACATCCGGTCGGCCCGCGTCATATTCGTCGAACACGAGCGCGACGGGACGTTGGTAGGCCCAGGGCAACAAACCCTCCCGGTATTCGGTCACCTGCTTGCCGTCGCGCAACACGATCGCATCCTTTCCGATGAGATCAATGCGGCTGATGTGGCTGTCGAGGTTAAGGCGGATGAGAGGCCAGTTGAGGCGCGCCGCGACCTGCTCGATATGGGTCGACTTTCCCGTGCCGTGCCGGCCTTGCACGATAACGCGGCGGTTGTCGGCAAAGCCTGAGAGAATCGCCATGGTCGTGCCGGGATCGAAGCGGTAGCCGGGGTCGATCGAAGGCGCGTGCGCGGTGCGCCGCGCGAATGCGGCGGTCTCGCCGTCGACGTCGATCTGGAACATCTCGCGGATGCCGACGCGTGCATCTGGCCGCTCCGGCAGTTCCTCGACGGTGAAATCCGAACTCATGATTCGCCGTCCAGCACCTTGATGACAATCATTTCGTTCTCGACGCGAACCGGAACCGGGTCAAGATGACATCGCTCGGCCGCTCCCCTGACGCCGTAGCCATCCTCGATCCTGAACTCCGCGTAATGCATGGTGCAGCGTATGTGGCTCTTGTCTTCGCTCAGGAACTGCCCAGCGCGGTAATTGAGGGCGGAAGAATAATGGGGGCAGATATTGAGATAGCCGTATACCTCGCGCCCGCGCCGAACGACGAACATGGAGAACACAGTCGTGCCGCGACCGAAAATGTATTCTTTAGCGTCGCCGTCGGGAATATCCTCAAGCGGTCCGAGAATCGCGCCCGGCATGGGCGCGCGCGGACGCAAGCGCCATAGCGTGGGATCCGGTTTGGTCAAGGCGTCAGCCATGGATTGCCCCTCCGGTCGACGGATTTCGCATTCCCCAGTTGAACGGGCGAATGCCGACGGAGGCATGGGCGTCGGCCGTAACGTAAGGATCTCCGGCGAGAAGACGGGCGCGATGGGCGGCCCGATCTTCGAGGCGCGCGGTCGCCCGGTGAGGCTTGTCGAGGGCGCAGACAACAAAATTCGCCATGGTCTCCGCCTATCCTTTCCGCCGACGCATAATGCCGCATTGTCTCCCGCAGGGCGCCGACCCTAGGGGCGCTCGCCTTCATAGGCGGCGGTCAATATTTCCAACAGGCTGTCCCTGGTGACCGGCCTTGGATTATCACAAGCGGGGTTGACGGCGATATCGGCCACTTTTTCCAGCGCGGCCCGCGTCAGTCCCATCTCCTTGAGGCTGGTTTGACTCGCCGCTTTCAACATCAGGTCGTAAAGGGCTGAGGCCGCGTCATCGCTCCCCAGCGCGCGTCCCGCGCGCGACATGGCTTCCGGCGCCATCTTGCTGTTGAAAGCAATTGTATAAGGCAGCAGCACGCAATGAATGTCGGCATCGGCAAGATCGAATATGCCGCCGAGCGTATGACAGATCCGGTGATGGACGGCCATACTGACGGAGCCCAGACAGGCCGCCGCCAGCCAGGAACCGTACAGCGCCTGGGTCCAGGCTTCCTTATCCCTTGCGTCGGCCAGAATGCGCGGCAGCGCATTGCCCAGCGCTCGGATCGATTCTTCCGCCATCAACGAGGTCGCCGGATTGCCGTCCTTGGCGTAGAGCGCCTCGAGCGAATGGGCGAGCGCGTTCATCGCGGAGGGGCCGGCAATGGACGTGGGCAGCGTGCTGACGAGGTCGGGATCGTAAATCACCGTTTCCGGCAAAATTTGTCGACTGCGCTGAATCGTCCTAGCGCCTCTTTCCGTCTCCACGAGGGCGGCTGTCATTTCCGAGCCGCCGAAAGTCGTCGGGAGAACCAGTTGGGGCAAGTCCGTGCGCCACGCGATGGCCTTGGACAGTCCGATCGCGGTTCCGCTGCCAATGGCCAAAATGCCGTCAGCCTTGACGGAAGAAACAGCGGTGAGCGCCGCCTCCGTCACGTTTGTCGGCGTATTCACCTGGGCGCCGGGATAAACAATGCCCGCGCGGGCCCCAATGAGGCGCGCGAATTCCGCCGCAATTTGGGCTTGGGGCGGGGTCGTGATGACCATGATCCGCGAGACGCCAAGTCGGTCGAGTTCTTCGCCGGTCGTTGATCGGGCGCCGGCGGCGAAAATCACGCGAGACGGATTTGCATCATAGATGAAATCCATCAATCGATCTCCAGCGTCGCAAGAAAAGGCGCCGGGCTCACCGTCTCAGCGCTGGTAGTGCGGCGCAACCTGCGCATCGACATTGATCCATACCGACTTCGCCTGGGTGTATTCCCGCATCGCTTCAAAGCCCATTTCCCGACCATAGCCGGATTCGCCAACGCCCCCGAAAGGCGAGCCGGGATGAACGACCTTGTAGGAATTTACCCACACCATGCCCGCATTGATTTCTCTCGCCATCCGGTGGGCGCGCGACAGGTTCGACGTCCAGAGTCCCGCGCCGAGGCCGTATCTTACGCCATTGGCCATGGCCAGCGCCTCATCGTCGTCGGTGAATGTCGCCACTGTCGCGAATGGGCCGAAGACTTCTTCCTGATTGACCGTATCCGTCATCTTGGCGCGCACGATCGTCGGCTCGACGAAACAACCCTTGGCGAGATCCTCCCTGTCCGGCGCCTTGCCCCCCAACAGGATTTCGCCGCCCTCGTCGCGCGCAACCCTCGCAAAATGCAGCACGCGCTCCTGCTGCTGCTTGGAGGTCAGGGGACCCATTTCGGTGGCGTCGTCGAGCGGATCGCCGAGCCGGATGGATTTGGCCAGCGCGACGAACCGCCCCAGAAACTCATCGGCGATCTTCTCATGCAGGATCAACCGCGAACCTGCGATGCAGGCTTGCCCCTGATTGTGGAAGATCGCCCAAGCGGCCCCGCCGACCGCCGCCGGAATGGAGGCGTCGGCAAAAACGATATTGGGTCCCTTGCCGCCGAGTTCGAGCTGGACCTTTTTAAGGTTTGACGCCGAAGCCTGCACGATGCGGCGACCGGTCGTCGTCGAGCCGGTGAAAGCTATTTTCTTGACGTCCGGATGTTCGGCCAGGCGCGCGCCGGCGGTATGTCCATAGCCCGGCACGATATTGACGACGCCGGCCGGGAAACCCACCTCCTGCATCAATTCGGCAATGCGCAAGGTTGAAAGCGGCGTCAATTCCGCCGGCTTTAGCACGACGCTATTGCCGGCGGCGAGCGCCGGCGCCATTTTCCAACTGGTGAACATCAGCGGAAAATTCCACGGCACGATCTGGCCGACGACGCCCACCGGCTCGCGGTTCACGTAATTTACGAACCCCGGATAGACCGGCGGCAGGAAACCCTCGAACTTATCGGCCATCCCGCCGAAATACCGGAAACAGGCGGCCGTGCGGGGCACATCGAGCTTGCGCGCGTCGCGCACCGGATGCCCGGTGTCGCGCGCCTCGAGCTGGATCAGCTCTTCGGCGTTGGCTTCGATCGCATCGGCGAGCTTCAATAGAAGCCGGCCTCGCTGCGATGCGTCCGATCGACCCCAACGGGGCTGCGCCGCGGTCGCCGCCGCGACGGCCTCGTCGACATCTTCCGCGCGCGCTTCCGAGATCTCGCAAATCTGCGAATTGTCGAATGGGTTGAGAACCGCAATCCTGCCGCCCGCCGCCGCGTCGACGAACGCGCCATTGATGAAGAGTTTCGTCTGCATGACGTCTTTCCCCTGCGCCGGGCGCCCCAAGCACATCGACCGGAAGATGTCGCCATCGTCCGGTCGAACAATTTGACGGTGCGCTTAGGGCGGACCGATCAGAACTTGACGGCGACGTTTGGCGCCTTGCCTTCTCGGATCAAGTCGGGAACTTTGGGTGAGCCATTCTCCCAGACAAGCAACATCGCGCGCTTGGCCGAAAAGCCCTGATGGCGGATATCGGCCGGCATGCAGGCGCAATCGCCCGCCTTCTGCTTGACGACCGCCTTCGGTCTGCCGGTCGCGCCGTCCTTGATGTTCCAGACAATCTCATCCGACAGCGTGATGAACCATTCGCAACGGTCGTTGCCGTGCTCGACGGGCAGGATGTATTCTTCCGAAGTCGGGCAAAACAGGCTGTCCTTGACCACCGAACAGACGGATGGATTCCACGTCACGTCCGAACGCGACAGATAGGCAAAGAGGTTGTACGCGGACACCTCGTGCTCGAAACCAGGCTCAGCATGGACTTCCGGCTCGTCCTGTTTGACGTCCGCGAACATGCGATTGATCGGATAGCCGCTGGCGTCGCTGCGCAGGGGCGTGTCTCCGCGAAGACCGACCATGCGGCGGGCCGTGACGCGCTCGCGGCCGACCGCCTCGTCATTGTCGCCGTTCTTGACGCCCCAGGGAACGCCCGTCTCCATCGGCGCGGCGAAGGGATCATAGCCCTCGTTCGTCCAGTCGGACACCATCTTCTTGAGAATATCCATCAGTTCGTTGGATTTGAAGCGCTCGACGAAGTCGCGGCCGGCCGAAGTGTACGCTTCGTTGGTGGCGCCAAGGAACATGTCGACTTCGCCGTAATAATTGGTGGTCCCAAATACCTGGTCGAAATTGACCGTGCCGTAGAAAAACCCCCAGGCGACATCCCGCATCAGCGCGCGCAGGAACGCGTCCACCGGCAAGGTGTGGGAGCCTTTCGGCGTTTCGACATAGGCGAAATATTCGTCGCGGCGGAAGCCGAACGAACCGGCCTTGAAACTCTTATAGCCGGTCACGTTGTCAGCCGGGTCGACGCCGAAAGCCTTGCTGATCGGCAGCCCACGTGGATTGGCGATGTGGCCGTCCCCGTTCGCCGCATTCTCTTTCATAGCCATAGCGAATTCCTCTCCCCTGACAACTTGGTCAGTGTTGGCAAATCTCGGCCCATTTGTGGATCGTCTCGGGTCCGTTGATCGTCTGGATCATCAGAGTGCAGACCGCCGAAGCCTGGAAGCGATAAGCGGCGCCGACCGGAAGCAACGCCATATGGCCCTGGCGCAAAACGATGCGACCCATTTTCCGGCCGTCGGGATTGCCCTCGATCTTATGGGCGCCTTCGCTCTCGGGATCGACGACCGAGTCGGGATCGGTGAGCTTCACCAGATGAACCTCGACTTCGCCATCCATCGACAGGACGAATTCGTCATGCGCGGCGGTATACCAGGGCGACACGCCTTCGGCCCGGATCGACTCGATCACATATTCGAAGTTCTTGGCGACCGCGGTTCTCTCATAAGGCTTGGCCTTGGAGGCGACTTCGAACATGTTGGAGAAGACATATTTCTTCGGGTCGTCGTCGATGACCGTCACGCCGCCCTTTTTGTAGCTGTGGATGGAGCCAAAGTCGGTTTGGTATTTTCCCATCGATCGTATCCTCCTCCGCTGATGCTTGGCGAAACGAAACTGTTCGCATAGCGGGCAACGTGTTCGTATTGCTAACAATCGTCCGATCGCCTAGCGTTAGTCAATGGCCCAACGGAAAAATGTTCGCTATGCAACTTAAGTGTTCGCATATCGAACAAGGCGTCAATCACTTTTGAGGGTGCAATGGGAATTGCTCGGCCGATCGATGAGTCAAATCGTGAATTCGTGGGAACGCTCGCCAAGGGGCTGAGCGTCATCCGGGCGTTTGGCAAGGAAAGCCCGGCCATGTCGGTGTCGCAGGTCGCCAAACTGACGGAAATGACGCGCGCGGCGGCGCGGCGCTTTCTTTTGACGCTGCATGCGCTGGGCTATGTCGAATTCGACGGCCGGTCCTACCGCCTGGCGGCCAAGACGCTGGAACTCGGGTTTTCGTTCTTGAGCTCCCATAGCTGGCTGTCCATCGCTTCTCCGCTGCTTGAAATGTTGAAGGCCGAGCTTGGCGAAAGCGTCTCCCTGACCGTGCTGGAAAATACCGACGTCGTTTATCTCGTTCGTTTTCCGGCGAACCGGGTGATGACCCTGACGATGGAAGTCGGGTCGCGGCGCCCGGCCTATTGCACCGCCATGGGGAGGGTCCTGCTCGGCGAACTGCCGGAGTCGGAAGCGCGCCGCATTCTCGACGCATCCGACCTTAAGGCCCACACGCCGCGCACCATCATCGAAAAAGAAATGCTGATGGAAGAGTTCCGCAAGGCGCGCCGGTCAGGCTATGCGATCATCGACCAGGAATTGGAGGACGGTCTCGTCGCGGTTTCCGTCCCGCTGCGCGATGCGAGGGGAATCGTATTGGCGGCGGCCAATGTCTGCGGCCATAGCTCGTACCTCGGCGTCGAGGATCTCGAGAGGCGGTGCCTTCCCGCGCTGCAAGATTGCGTCGCGCGAATTTCCCGTTCGCTGGTTTGGCCAGCGTTCGCTTGAGGCGGGGTGGATTTGAACGAATCCGTTCGAAGCACGATCCAGAAGCGGGACGCCAAAGGCGCCATTCGCCACGGCGGCGAATGGCTTGCGCTGTGGTCCGACCCGGACAGCATGAAAACCCGCGCCGAATTGCAGCAGGAGGCGGCCGAGCGGACTGCAATTCTCTCCGTCGAGCATCAACTCGCCGCCGCCGCGCGCTCCCTTTCGGGCGATCCGGAAATGCAAATCGCCTTCGCCTCGTCTGACGAAAAGGGGGGAGCTTTGTTTGAGGTCCCGCCCGCCGGGCCCGGCGATTCTTTGTCGGCTTTGCGCGGCGAGATCGATTCCTACGCTTTGGCGAGGCGCTTTCACAAGCCTGCTTTGCACCTCGAACTGGCGCCAGTCGAAGCGAGCCAAAGGAATCTCTTCGACCTGTGCGAGCGGGTTCGCTGCGAGGCGATCGGCGCCCGGCGCTTCCGCGGCGTCGCCGGCAATCTTGTGGCCGGTCACCGCGAGCGGCTGCGCAAGTCGGATCTTCTGAACGCCCATCTCGCCTCGCTGATCCCCTTGGCGGAGGGGTTGCGAATGGTGCTTCGCGACAGCCTGATCGACGCCGCCGATCCCTCGATCGCCGCCTCGGGCTTCTGGATGTGGGACCGCTGGCTGCGGGCGCGGTTTTCGTCGCAACTTTTGGGGCTTCGGGTCAGCCTCGAGGATCAAGCCGCGTTCGCCGCGCTCTCTCTCTCGCTCATCGAAAACCTGATCGAGGAACTGGGTTCGGCGGAAGGCCGCAAGCGGCGTTTCGCGCCCACCGCCAACGCGTCGGGCGCCGGCCCGGAGAACGGGCGCGAAAGCGATCGGCCACGGGAAGACGAAGAGGGCGATCTTTTCGAACCGGGCGGATCGCTACTCCCGGATGCGGGCGCCGATCCCCTGTCGCTGCGTCTGTGGCAAGATGAGCCGCCGAGAGCGCCGGCCTATGCGCCCTATACGACCGCGCACGACCTTGTGGTGCGGGCGAGCGAGCTTGTCGACAATATGGCGCTGCGCAAGGAGCGCGCCGCGCTCGAAAAGCGCCGGGCCGAGTTTCGGCGCGACTTCAGCCGCCTTGTGTCGAAGCTGCAGCGCAAGTTGCTCGCCCGCCAGATGCGCAACTGGTCGTTCGACCTCGACGAAGGGCTGGTCGACGCCTCCCGTCTCGACCGCGTCGTCGTCAATCCCGGTTTTGCCAGCGCCTATAAACAGGAGGAAGAATCGGAATTCCGCGACACGGTGGTTTCGATCCTGATCGATAATTCGGGCTCCATGCGAGGGAAGCCGATCGAGATCGCCTGCCTCGTTTCGGATATGATTTCCGCGGCCCTCGAGCGCTGCGGCGTCTCGTGCGAGATCCTGGGATTTACGACGCGCGGCTGGAAGGGCGGCAATTCGGCCAAGGACTGGGCCCGCGCCGGCAGGCCGGAAAACCCCGGCCGGCTCAACGACACGCTTCACATCGTCTATAAGTCGGCCGACGAGCCCATGCGCCGCGCCCGGCTCGCGATATGCGCGATGCTGGACAGCTCGATTCTGAAAGAAAACATCGACGGCGAGGCTTTGCTATGGGCGTCGCGCCGCCTCATCCAGCGCCGGGAAAGCCGCAAGATCCTCATCGTGATTTCAGACGGCGCGCCCGTCGATCAGGCGACCGTGCTGGAGAACGCCGACAAGGCGATCCTCGACAGGCATTTGCGGGAGGTGATCGCCCAGATCGAGACTTCAAGTCCGATCGAACTGGCGGCGATCGGCGTCAAGCATGAAGTGACGAAATATTACGCCAACAGCGTTCAGATCGGGAAAGTGGAAAATCTCGGCGAGTCGCTTGTTCGCATGATCGATATTTTGCTGACGCGTTAGGCCGGTCAAGACCGAAAGACCTTTGGCGAAGCCGCTCATAAGGTCCGATTGACGATCAAGCCGCCGCCCGGGGATCGAACTGTCCAAACGATCCTCCGGTCTCGGATAGGCGAAAATCGCGCCGGCGTCTCCGAAAGGCGTCTAGGGCGCGAAGGGAACGTATGGACGATAATCGCACCCGGCAAGCGTCGCACAGCGGGATTTATGCGCGAAACGAACATCCGGGGCGCATCGGTTCATGGCAGGCGCTCAGCCACCAGCCCTTCGTTCGCCTCGATCCGTAGCGTTCCCGATATCGCTTCGCCCGTGCGGCGGGCGCCGGTGGACAGCAGGATGCGGACAGGGGGCGCTTCCTGCCGCGCTGTTCGGCCCGTCAGATTGAGCATCACCAATAGTCGGCGCGATCCATGGCGGCGCTCGAAGGCGAGCATCTGCTCGCCCGCCGATACCGGCGCATAGTCGCCGATACTGAGCGCCGGCTCGGCGCGGCGCAGGGCGAGCAAGGCGCGGTAGAGGGAAAGCATCGAGGCGGGCGCCGCGCTTTGCGTCGCGACATTGGCTTGCGCAAAATCGCCGCTAAGCGGCAGCCATGGCGCCGCCGAACTGAACCCCGCATTCTGGCCCGCGTCCCATTGCATCGGCGTGCGCACGGGATCGCGGCCGAGTCCGAGGCCGGGCACATTCTTTTCCCAGGGGTCCTGCACCTTGTCCGGCGGTATCGCCACGTCGCCGATGCCGAGCTCGTCGCCTTGGTAAAGGGTCGGCGTTCCCCGCAGCGTCAGCAGCAGCATGGCGGCGACGCGCGCCTGGGCCGGCCCAACCCGCGTCGCCACCCGCGAGCGGTCGTGATTGCCCAGCACCCAATTGGGCCAGCCGCCGGCCGGCAATTTCGATTCGTAGGCTGCGACGAGCGCGTCGATCGCGGTGGGGTTCCACGGCGTCGTGATGAGATGGAAATTGAAGGGTAGGTGGAATCCCTTGAGATCGGCGCCGTAATAGGTCACCAGCCGGTCGAGCGGCAGATAGGCCTCGCCGATCAGCACCCGCTCGCCGCCAAATTCCTGCGTGACCTGCCGCATCTTGGCGATCGCGTCGTGAACTTCCGGCAGATCCATCGTATGCAGGCGCCGGTGACGAAGGGTCGGCGACATCCGTTCATGCCAGAGCGGATTGGGCGGATTGTCGGTGAAATCGGCGTCCTCGATCAGGTGATGGATCGCGTCGGTGCGGAACCCGTCGACGCCGCGCGCCAGCCAGAAGCGCAGCACGTTGAGCATGGCGGCGACAACTTCGGGGTTGCGCCAGTTGAGGTCCGGCTGCTCCTTGAGAAACGCGTGATAATAGAATTGGCCGGTTCGCGCATCGAAGGTCCAGGCGCTGCCGCCAAATTCCGAAATCCAATTATTGGGCGGGCCGCCGTCGGGCTTGGCGTCGCACCAGATGTACCAATCGCGCTTGGGGTTCGCACGCTCGGCGCGGCTCTCGACAAACCAGGGATGAAGATCGGAAGTGTGGTTGGGCACATAGTCGAGAATGACTTTCAGGCCTCGCCGATGCGCCTCGGCGACGAGCCGGTCGAACGTCGCCAAATCCCCGAACAAAGGATCGATATCGACATAATCGCTGACGTCATAGCCGAAATCGGCCATCGGCGAGGGGAAGATCGGCGAAATCCAGATCGCGTCGACGCCGAGTTCGGCGAGATAATCCAGCCGGCTTATGATCCCTTCGAGATCCCCCACGCCGTCGCCGTCGCTGTCTTGGAACGAGCGCGGGTAGATTTGATAGATCACGCCGCTCTGCCACCAAGCCAATGCGGAAGCACGCGAGGCGTCGCGAATCGAATTCATGCTGGCTCGCTTCATTGAAGTTCCTATCGGCGGGCCTTGAGGCAAAGCCCAAGCGAGGGACGCGCGACCCCAACGCTCAACGCGCCGCGCCCGGCGCGGTTGCGTCGAGGACCCGGCGCGCAATCTCGCCAAATCGAGCCGCCAAAGCAAACATGGAAGGCCAGTCTCTATGGAACGGCGCGCGGCATGGCCAGGACGCGGGCATCCTTGACAAGCCGTCGCCATCGTCTAATTTAGATCGATCTAAATTGACGCCGCGACGATGCAGTTTCGAGCTTCCGCTCGAGGCCGATCGGTCTAAACCGCGAGTGCGTCGAGCATGGGAGGTCGGCCGGGATGCGCGCGCGCATAACGCTAAAGGACATCGCCAGACATGCCGGCGTATCGCCGGCGACGGTGTCTCTCGTGCTGCGCAACAATCCGCTCGCCGCCCAGCCGACTCGCGAACGGGTTCAACTGTCGATCGATGCGCTTGGCTATGTCTATGACCGCGCCGCCGCCAATCTGCGATCGCGCTACACCTACACGGTCGGCCTCGTCATCTGCGAAATCACCAATCCGTTCTACGCCGAATTGACCGCGGGAACCGACGACGCGCTGGATCGGGCCGGTTGGGTCGCGTTTCTCGCCAATACGGGAGAGTCGCCGGCGCGTCAGGACCGCTTTATCGAGCGGATGCGCGAGCATCGCGTCGATGGCCTGCTGCTGTCGCCCGCCGAAGGGACCGACCCCGAGATTATCGAGCGCCTTCATCGCTTCGGCATGCCGGTCGTTCAGGTCCTGCGTCGGCTCGGCCGGCGCGCCAATGATCATGTCGGCGCCGATTTCCGCCTCGGCATGCGGCTGGCGACCGAGCATCTGATCCGGCTCGGCCACCGCCGCATCGCCTTTGTCGGCGGGGGACGCCACGCTTCGCCGGCGCGCGACCGCGCCCACGCCTATCGCGAGACCCTAACTCGCCACGGGCTGGGCGTCGGGCCGGTCGTCAATTGCCTGCCCACGCGCGAGGAAGGCGAGCGGGCGGTGGCGCGCCTGATAACCGGCGCCAAGACCGATCCGACCGCCATCATCTGCCACAACGATCTTTGCGCGATCGGCGTTCTGGTCGGGCTCAGCGATCGCGGACTTGTCGCCGGCAAAGACTGCGCCGTGATCGGCTTCGACAATATTCCGGAAGGCGCCCATTCGCGCCCGGCGCTCACCACCATCGACATCGGCGCGCGCCAGATCGGCGAAGAGGCGGCCAATCTGCTGCTCAAAAGAATCAAGGCGCCGACCGGGCCGCCCGAAAGCATCGTTTTGCCGCCACGGCTCATCATTCGATCGAGCTGCGGCGGCCAATCCGCCCAAGATCAATCAACAATCCCGCCTCTAAAGAAATGGGCGAATAGCGGGATCTAACAGGAGGAACGCCAATGAGATCGATTAAGAAAAGTCGAAGCCTGCTCGCCTATTCGGCGCTGGCGGCAAGCGCGATAATCGCGCTCTCCGCAGCCGCTCGCGCGGACGACGCCGTGGACCAGGCCAAGAAAGATGCGGCGAGCTATGCCGGCCCGCAAACGAAATGGGAGGGTCCGACCTCGGCGCCCAAGCCCGATGCCGATAAATCGGTGGTGTTTCTGTCGGGCGACGAGCAGAACGACATCTCGCATCTCTATGGCGTCTATATCAAACAGGCGGGCGAGAAGCTCGGCTGGAAGGTGACGATCATCGACGGCAAGGGCAGCCCGACCTCGTGGCTCGCCGGAATGAACCAGGCGATCGCGCTGAAACCCAATGGCATTGCGATGTTCGCGGACGCCGCCAGTCTCAAGGACCCGATCAAGGCCGGCGTCGCGCAGGGCGTCAAATTCGTCGGCCTGCATGCGGCCGGCCTGCCGGGCCCGCAGCCCGACCTCAACCTGTTCGTCAACATCCAGGAAGATCCGCGCGAGATCGGCAAGGCCGAAGCGCAATGGGCGATCGCCGATTCGGCCGGCAAGGCTCGCGTCGTCATTCTGACCCACAATGAATATGCGATCGCCGAGGTCAAATCGATGGCGACCAAGGCGGCGGTCGAAAAATGCGCCGGCTGCAAGGTGCTCGACTACGTCAATTCGCCCGCTTCCGAGGCGGCGCAGCGCCAGCCGCAACTCACCACGAGCTGGGTTCAGCGTTTCGGCGTGCCTTTCTATGCGACGTCGGTCGGCGACAATGATTTCGACTTCGCCGTGCCCGTGTTGCGCGCGGGCGGCATCGATCCGGAACAGGTCAAGCTGATCGGCGCCGACGGCAATCGCTCGGCCTATGATCGCATCCGCAAGGGCGGCCAATATCAGGCGGTGACCGTTTCGGAGCCGATCGAGCTGCAGGCCTATCAGGCGATCGACGAACTCAATCGCGCCTTTCACGATCAGCCGCCGAGCGGCTTCGTGCAGCCGCCGTTCCTGGTGACCAAGGACAATATCCATTCGGAGGGTGGCGACCAGAACACGTTCATCCCCAGCAATGATTATAAGAAACACTACCTGCAAATCTGGGGCGTCGCGCAATAGCCCGAGCCGATGGCCGGCCGGCGCGACGCGCCGGTCGGCTATTCCGACGCCGATGCGGCGCCGATCGATTGTCACTCATTTGACGAGGCGCGGGACGGATGGCCGAGGCCCAATCGCTTTTGCAAGACGCCGCGACGTCCCGTCCGCTGCTCGAGGTCGCGGGCCTGACCAAGCGTTTCACCGCGACGCTGGCGCTCGACAATATCGATTTCGATGTCCGGCGCGGCGAAGTCCATGCGCTGCTTGGCCAGAACGGCGCCGGCAAGTCGACGTTGATAAAGATTCTGGCCGGCGTGTATGAGCCCGATGCCGGCGAAATAAGCTTCGACGATCGGCGCGTTCGTCCAGGCATCGATCCCTTGCCGATCGCCTTCATCCATCAGGACCTCGGCCTCGTCGACTGGATGACGGTCGCCGAAAACGTCGCTGTGCAGACGGGCTATCCGCGCGATCGTTTTGGCCTGATATCGTGGCGCAAGGTTAGGCGCGGCGCGATCGACGCGCTGACCACGATGGGAAGCGACATCGATCCTGATATGCCCGTCGCGACGCTCGCCGCCGCCGAACGTTCGCTCGTGGCGATTGGTCGCGCGCTGGCGGTGAAGTCGGATATTCTTGTCCTCGACGAGCCGACGGCGGCTTTGCCGGAATCGGATGTGAGCCGTCTCCTCGACGCGTTGCGGCGGCTGCGCGCGAGCGGCATCGGCATCCTGTACGTCACGCACAGGCTCGACGAAGTGTTCCGCATCGCCGACCGGGTGACGGTGCTGCGCGACGGCCGTCGCGTCGCCACGATGCGCGTGGCGGAGACCTCGCCAGCCGATCTCGTCGAGAAGATCGTCGGCCGCTCGATGACCGACGCCTTCGTCAAGCCGGCGGCGTCCTCGGATCGCGTCGTATTGACCGTTGACGGGGTCGCCGCTGAGACGGTCGGCCCCGTGTCTTTTGCCGTGAAGGCCGGCGAGACGCTGGGCCTCGTCGGTTTGCGCGGCGCCGGGCATCACACGATCGGCCGCGCGATCTTCGGCCAGATTCCTTTATCGGCGGGCCATGTCTCCTTGGAGGGCCGCCGGGTCGATCCCGCCGACCCGGCGGGCGCCATGCGCGAGCAGATCGGATTTGTTTCGAGCCGGCGGGCGGAAGAAAGCCTTGCCGCCAATATGTCGGTTCGCGAGAATGTCTATCTCAACCCGGTCGCGACGGGAAAGCGCGCGCTGCAACCGGTCTGGCGCGGCGACGAACTCGCCGACTGCCGCGCCGTTCTCAAGCGCTTTTCGGTCAAGCCGCAAGACCCGGAAGCGGTGGTCGCGACCCTCAGCGGCGGCAACCAGCAAAAAGTGGTGCTGGCGCGCTGGATGGAGGCGAAGGTGCGTCTGCTTGTTCTGGAAGAGCCGACCATCGGCGTCGACGTCGGCTCCAAGGCGGAAATCTATCACCTCTTGCAACAATCCCTGAAGGAAGGGCTTGCGGTGTTGCTCCTTTCGTCCGATTTCGAAGAGGTGGAGCGCATCTGCCATCGCGCGCTGGTGTTCAGTCGCGGGAAAGTCGTGTCCGAAATCCCGCGCGGCGAACTGACGATCGCGCGCCTGACCGCGGATGCCTCGGGCGGGGGCCAGTCCAATCCTCAAGGAGCCCGCCAATGAGCCAAAGCGTCTCGCAGCGATATGTCGGGCCAGCGATCACGCGCGCCATCTCGGTTTGGGGGTTACTGATCCTCTTGATCCTGCTGCTGATCGTCTTTTCGCTGCTGCGGCCCGACACGTTCCCGACCTTCTTCAACATCAAATCGATCCTCAACAACAAATCGGTGCAGGCGCTGCTCGCGCTGGCAGTTTTCATTCCGATGACCGCCAATCATTTCGATCTTTCGGCCGGATTCAACCTGGGCATTTCGCAGGTGCTGGCGATCGGGCTGCAAGGGCAGGGTCTGCCCTGGTGGGGCGCCGTCATCGCAGTCCTCCTGATGGGCGCGCTGGTCGGGCTCGCCAATGGCGTGCTCGTCACGCGCGTCAAGATCGACTCGTTCATCGCGACGCTCGGCACCGGCACCGTGCTCTATGGCCTCAACGCCTGGTATACGGGCGGCCAGCAGGTGCTCGCCGACCTGCCGGCGCCGTTCCTGGCGATATCGGGGAGCATCGGTCCGGTTCCGGCGCCCGCGATCTACACGCTGATTGTCAGCCTCGGCCTGTGGATCGTGTTCGAATATCTGCCGCTCGGCCGTTATCTCTATGTGCTCGGCGCGAGCCCGCGCGCCGCCGAACTGAACGGCATTTCGGCCAGGCGCTATGTAACCCTGGGGTTCGTCGCCGCCGGAACGCTCGCTTCGTTCGCCGGCATCGTGCTGCAATCGCAATTGCAGATCGGTCAGAGTTCGGTTGGCCAGGAATATCTGCTGCCGGCCTTCACCGCCGCTTTGCTCGGCGCAACCTCGGTGCGGCCGGGCCGCGTCAATGTCTGGGGCACGGTGCTCGCCGTCTCCGTTCTCGCTGTGACGGTGGCGGGGCTCAATCAGCTCGGCGCGCCGTTCTTCGTCGAGCCGCTGTTCAACGGCTCCATGCTGATTCTCGCCGTCGGTCTTGCCGTCCAGGCTTCGCAGCGGCGAACGCAGCGCGGCGCCGCGGCCGACCGGGCGGCCGCGGCGGCCGTCGCCGTCGCCGAACCGTCGCAGGAGCCGCTCCCATGACGAAGCGAAAAGATGTTTCGAACGAGGGCGACGACAGTCCGGCCCTTGGGCTGAACTGGCAGGCCTCGCGCTGGGGGCCCGACGACCAGCGCGGCGCCGGCAATCTCATGTCCCCCGCCAAGGCGCTCGCCGCGAGCCGCCTCATCAAGACCGGCGAGATCGTCAGTCTTGGACGCCCCTACGAAGCCAAAATGCCGCTCGCGCCCGGCCGCGCCTTTGCGCTACGCATGCCGGGCGGCCCGACCGGCGGCCCCTATGGCGGGCGCAGCCGCACGATCTGGAACGATGAATTCATCAGCACCGAGATCGGCCAGATCGGCACGCATATGGACGCGCTGGGGCATCTTGGCTGTCAATGCGGCGCCAATGGCGACCGAACCCATATGCTGTTCTACAACGGCAACCGGCTCAGCGACATGTGGTCGCCCTATGGATTGAAAAGGCTCGGCATCGAGAATGCGCCGCCCTTCTTCACGCGCGGCGTTCTGTTCGACGTGCAGGGCCTGAAGGGGCGCGTGCTCGATGTCGGCGAGGAGATCAAGGTCGCCGATCTCCAGGCGTGCCTCGAACGTCAAAAGGTCGCCGAAGATTCGATCACGCCCGGCGACGCCGTCTTCGTGCGCACCGGCCATGGATCGCGCTGGCAGACCCATGCCGACACATTCTACGACGGCGCGCCGGGCCTCGGCCTCGAAGGCGCGCGCTGGTTCGCCGACAAGCAGGTCTGCGTCGTGGGGGCCGACAATTTCGCGGTCGATGTCGTGCCGCCGGTCGACCCGGAAGTGTTCCATCCTTGCCACCAGCATCTCATCATGAAACACGGCATCTATCTCCACGAGGGGATGATCCTCGACGGGCTGGCAGAGCGAAACGCCTATGTCTTCGTCTATGTCTTCGCGCCTTTGCCGATCGTCGGGGCGACCGGCTCGGCGGGCAATCCTTTGGCGATTCTATGAGCGTCTCCGAGAGCCGGCGGCTCAGCGCCCCGCGGATTTCGCGTTGATGAAAAGGTCGGGCTGTTCGCGCGGCTGGCAGCGCCAATATTGCTTGGGCGCGATCACCTGGTCGCCGAGCTTGGCCGCCGCATGCCAGGGCCAGCGCGGGTCGTAAAGTATCGCTCGCGCCAGCGCCACCGCGTCGGCCTCGCCGTCGGCGATAATGGCTTCGGCCTGTTCGGGTTCGGTAATGAGCCCGACGGCGATGGTCGGCAGGCCGACCTCGGCTTTGACGCGTTGCGCGAAGGGCGCCTGATAACCCGGCCCGAGCTTGACCGCCTGCAGCGGCGAGACGCCGCCCGAGCTCACGTGAATGGCCGCGCAGCCCCTGTCTTTGAGCGCCTTGGCGAGCGCGACCGTCCCGTCGACGTCCCAGCCGCCGTCGACCCAATCGGTCGCCGAAAGCCGCATCCAGACGGGCCGATCCGCGGGGAAGGCGGCGCGCACCGCCACGAATATTTCGAGGGGAAACCGCATGCGGTTCTCAAGGGCGCCGCCATATTCGTCGCTGCGCTTGTTGGCGAGCGGCGAGAGGAACTGATGCAGGAGATAGCCGTGGGCGCCATGGATTTCGACGCCATCGAGCCCCAGCCGCGCCGCGCGCCTGGCGGCCGATACGAATTCCTCGCGCACGCGGGCAAGACCGGCATGATCGAGCGCAATCGGAGGATTATCGATTTCCGCGTGCGGAACGGCCGAGGGCGCTATCGTCTGCCATCCCGTCGGCTCGTCAGGACGGATCTGCGCGCCGCCCTCCCATGGCGGGCGGCAGGAGCCCTTGCGTCCGGCATGGGCCAATTGCACCGCGACCGGGATCGGCGAATCGGCTCGGATCGCGGTGAGAACGCGCGCGAGCGCCGCCTCATCGCCGTCGGAATAGAGCCCGAGGTCGAGCGGCGATATGCGCCCCTCGGGCGATATCGCCGTCGCCTCGGTGATCATGAGGCCGGCGCCGGAGAGGGCGAGGTGGCCAAGGTGGATCATATGCCAGTCGACCGCCTCGCCATCCCGAGCCGAATATTGACACATCGGCGCGATGACGATGCGATTGCCGAGTTCGAGCTGGCCGAGACGCATGGGCTGGAACAATTGACTCATAGGCAACCTCTTTAGGGAATGGCGACTGGACTGGCGTTCGATTCGGCCGCGGCTTCCCGGCGCCCTTTCGTCCTTGGACGCGCGACGCTTTCTCACGCTTTTGCGGTCCGCCGCACTCTATACGAGGAAACGCGCATGCCGTCGCAACTTGGCTAGCGTTCGACGCATCGCTCCGGCGCGCCGTCAGGGTTGCGCCGCGGCCAGATTGCAGCCGGTCGAGCCGAGCGGACGAAACGCTTCGTCGGCGGGAATCTTTGCGAGAACAGACAGATAGTCCCAGGGATATTTCGATTCCGCCGATTGCTTCACCTTCACGAGATAGCGGTCATAGACGACGCGTCCGTCCTCGCGCACTTTTCCGTTGTCGGTGAAGACGTCATGAATCGGCGCTTCCTTCATCGCCTTGGCGACGGTAAGGGCGTCGTCGTTGCCGGTTTTCTTGACGGCTTCGAGATAATGGAGAACCGACGAATAGAGCGCGGCCTGATTGTCGTTCGGCATTCGCTTCGTACGTTCGAAAAAGCGTTTGGCCCAGGCGCGCGTGTCGTCGTTGAGGTCCCAATACCAGGATTGCATGAAGACGAGGCCATGCGCGATATTAAGGCCAAGCGCGTTGACGTCGCTCAAATAGGTGATCGGCGTTGCGATATATTGGCTCGTCGTCAGCCCGAATTCGCTGGCCTGCTTGAGCGAAGTGGACAGATCCGCGCCGGTGTTGGCGAGAACGACGACCTTCGCGCCGGACGCCTGGGCCGACAACAGATAGGAGCTGAAATCGGCCGTATTGAGCGGCGCCCGCACGCCGCCGATCGTCACGCCGCCCGCTTTGGCGATCGCGTCTCTGGCGTCGGCTTCCAACGAGGCGCCGAACGCGTAATCGGCGGTAATGAAGAAGAACGTGTCGAGCTTCTGCTTGATCAGCAGGCGCATCAGCGAGACGCCGTTCGACCAATTGTCGGCGTTCCATTGAAGGCCGTTGGGCGAGCAAGCCTTGCCGGTAAGATCGGAAGACGAGGCCGAGTCGAAAATGACCAGTCTGCGCCGCGCCTTGGCCAGATCCTGCAGCGCGAGCGCGACGCCCGAATTGGTAATGTCGAAAATGACCTCGACGCCGCGCGCGTCATACCATTCCCGCGCGACCGCCATGCCGATGTCGACCTTGTTCTGGTGATCGGCGACCAATAGTTCGATCTTCTTGCCAAGAACGGACCCGCCAAAATCCTCGATCGCCATGCGCGCCGCCTGGACCGAGCCGGGCCCCGCCAGATCGGCGTAAGGTCCCGACTGATCGTTCATGATCCCGAGGACGAAGGAATCCTGTTCAGCCGAAGCCGGAGCCCCATAGTCGAGGAGCCAGAGCAGGCCGAGGAGACATAGCGCGCAGCGAATCATGTTCAACTCCCCAGAACAGGCGGCGGCGAGGATCGCCGCATGGCAGACGGACCCCATCTTGGCCGGGTCTGTCGTCTTCGACCATCGCAAAAGCCAATGGCCGCGGCCATTGGCCATTTGGCGGATCGAAGGGCATTGTAGCGGCGCTTGGTGTTGGCGGTCTGTTTGGCGGTCAATGGCATGAATGGCGTCGGCGGGTGCGGGTTTCTTCTTCCTTCAACAAAGCGGCGGCGCCCCATGAAGGTCCGATGACAAGTTTCAGCCTCACCCCTGAGTTGGCGGCCGGGTTCGCCGATATCGCCCTTGGACATGTCAGGCGCGAATATCCCAACAAACCTGATCACGTGCTGGCCGGACCCAACGACGCGCGGACCCCGCGCGAACTGCATCCCATCTTCTACGGCAGTTTCGATTGGCATTCCTGCGTCCACTCCTATTGGATGCTGGCGCGGCTGCTGCGCCGCTTTCCGGAGATCCCGGCCGCCGGCGCCATCCGCGCTTTGTTCGAGGCGCAATTTACGCCCGAAAAAGTCGCGGCCGAATGCGCCTATCTGGCGGCGCCGACCGCGCGCGGCTTCAAACGTCCCTATGGCTGGGCATGGCTGTTGAAGCTGGCCGAGGAACTGGCTCTCCACGAGGGCGAGGACTGGTCGCCAAGGCTCGCGCCGCTGGCGCGGATTTTCGCGCAGAGATTTCGCGATTTCCTCCCGCTGGCTACCTATCCGGTGCGCGTTGGCGCCCATTTCAACACCGCTTTCGCCCTGCGCATAGCAGCCGATTATGCCTCGGTCGCGCGAAACGGCGGGCTGGCGGCGCTGCTGGGCGATGCGGGTAGGCGCTGGTATGGCGGGGATGTCGAATGCCCGGCGTGGGGAGAGCCGAGCGGCGACGATTTCCTGTCGCCGACGCTGATCGAAGCCGAATGCATGCAGCGGCTGCTACCGGCCGAAGAGTTCGCGCCCTGGTTCGATCGCTTCCTGCCGCGCCTTGCGCAAGGCGAGCCGGCGGCCCTGTTCCAGCCGGCGATCGTCAGCGACAGATCGGACGGCAAGATCGCCCATCTCGACGGGCTCAACCTCAGCCGCGCCTGGTGCTGGCGCTCAATCGCGTCGGCGCTGCCGCCCGATGATTCTCGCCGCGCGGCGGCTGAGGAGACCGCGCAGCGCCATCTGGCGGCCAGCCTGTCCCATGTCGCCGACGATTATATGGGCGCTCATTGGCTGGCGAGTTTCGCGGTGCTCGCGCTGGATGTCCAACGCTAGGCGCGGCGAAGGAATGCGCCTGAGCGAGCGCCGATACCGCCAATCGGCGTGACAAGACTCTTCCTCGTCGGTCGCGAAGGTTCGGCGCGGCCAAAGCAACCTGAGAGACGCAGCCCCACTCAATCGAGCGCGCATCATGGACCGCTTGAAAGCGATCGCGCCATCAATGGTGGTGATGCCACCAATGGTGATGATGCCACCAGTGATGGTGATGCCACCAATGGTGATGCCAATGATGCCAGTGGTGCCAGTGGGCCTCGGCGCCGGTCGAGATGGCGCAGAGGGCCACGACGATGGCCGCCGTGTACAAAAGGATCCTAGTCATTGAAAGGTCCCCAGGTTGCGGAAAGCCCCGCGAACGAAGCTCTGCGGGGAGGCGAGGGGCGATTTGATGAACGATGGATGAACCGGGGCCTGGCGGCCGGTCAGGTCGAAGCGGAAAATATCGTCAGCCTGTCCCCCGTCCCGCGCAACACCGCGCGAATCGGCATGGCCTCGACCGGGCCTTCGGCCAGCGCGCGCTCCAGAGTCGCGAGCTTGGCCGCGCCCTCGATATGCAGCGCCAGCGCGCGGGCGCGCAAAATGACGCGCGCTGTCAGCGTTAGCCGGGGTTCAGGCGCGCCAGGCGCGCGCATCGGCAGAACCAGCGCCCGGCTTCCCGGATCGATCGCCTCGCCAAGGTTGTCGGCGCCGGGAAACCACGAAGCGGTATGGCCGTCATCGCCCATGCCCAGGACGACGAGATCGGCCGGCAGGGGAAGATCGGCGATGCGCGCGTTTGCCGCCGCCAATTCCTGGGCTGGCGAAAGGCGGGAATCGGCGAGCGGCGCGAAGCGGGCCGCCGCGGCGCGATCGCATAGCAGCGTCTCGCGCAACAATCTGGCGTTCGATCGCGGATTGTCGTCCGCCACGCAACGCTCGTCGGCTAGCGTGATCGTCACGCGCGCCCAATCGATCGTGCGCAAGGCGAGGGCGGCGAAAAAGCGTTTGGGCGTCGCGCCGCCAGACACGACAAGCAGCGCTTCGCCGCGCTCGTCGATGCTTTTCTGCAGCAGGTTGGCCGTCCATTGCGCGAAGGCGGGGGCCAGCACCGCGCCGTCGGCAAAGTCGCAGATTTTGGGCCTTGTCAGGGTCAAAGTCATTCGTATTCCTCGTTCCAGGTGCGCCCGTCGCGCTCGATCAGCGCGATCGCCGCCGCCGGCCCCCATGTGCCGGCCGTATAGGGGCGCGGCGCTTCGCGCGATTGGGCCCAGGCCTCGCGGATGGGATCGATGAAGCGCCAGGCCGCCTCTACTTCGTCGCGCCGCATGAACAGCGCGGCATTGCCGCGCACGACATCCATCAGCAATCGCTCATAGGCGTCGGCCGAAGGACCAGAAAAGGCTTTTTCGAAGCTCATGTCGAGCGGCACATGCTGCAGCCGCATGCCGCCTGGCCCCGGCTCCTTGATCATCAGCCACAGCTTGATGCCCTCATTGGGTTGCACGCGGATGACCAGGCGGTTGGCGGGAATGCCGTCGGCGCCCGAATCGAAAATCGCATGCGGCACGCGGCGAAAGCCGATCTCGATTTCCGAAAAGCGCTGCGGCAATCTCTTGCCGGTGCGCAAATAGAAGGGCACGCCCGCCCAGCGCCAATTGGCGACGCTGATCTTCAAGGCGACAAAGGTTTCGGTGTCGCTTGCCTCCTTGCCGATGTCCTGAAGATAGGACGAGGCGGTAGCGCCATCGGCAAAGCCGCCGCGATACTGGCCGCGCACCGTCAGCGTCGAAACGTTCGAGGCGTCGATCCGCGCCAGCGATTTGAGCACTTTGAGCTTTTCGTCGCGCAAGGCGTCCGCTTCCAGCGAGGCGGGCGGCTCCATCGCCACCAGGCAAAGCAATTGCAACATGTGATTTTGCACCATGTCGCGGATCGCGCCCGATTTGTCGTAATAGGCGCCGCGCCCTTCGACGCCAAGCGTTTCGGCGACCGTGATCTGCACGTGGTCGATATGGGCGTTGTTCCACAAGGGCTCGAACAAGGCGTTGGCGAAGCGCAAAGCCATCAGGTTCTGCACGGTTTCCTTGCCCAGATAATGATCGATGCGGAAAATGCGGTTTTCCGGAAAAACCGCGCCGATCTCGTCGTTGATCGCCGCGGCGGTCGCCCCGTCCTCGCCGATCGGCTTTTCCACGATGATGCGCGAGCGTGGCGTGACGAGGCCCTTAGCGCCCAGACGCGTGGCGATCGGGCCGAACAGATCGGGACTGGTCGCCATGTAAAAGGCGCGCACCCGCTCGTCGGCGCCCAATAGAGTTTTCAGGCCCTCCCAGCCGTCGTCGCCCGTCACGTCGACCGCGGTATAGTCGAAGCGGTCGAGGAAGCGCTTGACGAGCGGGGTCTCGGCATCCTCGACGCCGCCAAATTTCACCAGCGCGTCCTTGACCGCCGCCTGAAACGCCCCGCGCTCCAACTTGCGGCGGGAAACGCCGATGATCCTCGTCGGCTCGTTGAACTGGTCGTCCTTGTCGCGATGAAACAGCGCCGGAAACAGCTTGCGATAGGCCAGATCGCCGGTGCCGCCGAAAACGACGATATCGAACGGTTCGACTTTGATGATCTGAGAAGTCATTCGCGCGCCTTCTTGTCCGTCACGCCTGCAGCCATTGGTTTGGCTGGGTCGAAGTTAGCCCCGTCGCGGCGTCCTTAAACAACACTTCTCTGTCACGCGCAAAATTGGCGATGAGCGGCAGCGCCGCCCCGCCGATCGCCCGCGCTTCGGCGCCGACGGCGCCGGGCAGGATCGCGACATCCGATAGGCCCCGTCGATCAAGGGCCTCGACGCGCTCGGAGACGCGCGCCGTCAAGCGATCGCGCACGCCGGTCGGCATGGCGCCGTCGATGATGATCGCCGCAAAATCGATCACCGAAATGGCCGCCACGCAGGCATAGGCGAGCGCGTGCGAAGCCTCTTCGATCCATTGGTCAAGATGATGGCCAAAATCGGCCCAGGAGGCCGGCGTTCGCCAGATCGAGGAGGGATCGAGCCCGGCCGCCTCGATCCGCCGCTCGAGCTGATAGATCGAGGCGCAGGCGATCAGCTGCGAAGGCGGCTCGCCGGTCTGGCCCGGCGCCATCACCGGCATCGAGCCGAGCGCGCCGGCATTGCCGGTGCGGCCGGGAAACAGTGCCCCGCCGATGACGAGGCCGCCGCCCACGAAGGAGCCGAGAAAGAAATAGAGAAAGTCGCGATGGCGCCAGGCCTCGCCAAAGAAGAATTCGGCCGCGCAAGCGGAAGTCGCATCGTTGCAAAGAATGACGGGGAACGAGCAGAGATCGCCGACTTGCCTCTCGATGTCGATGGATCGCCATACGTCCATCGCGCCCGGCGGCGCGCCGATCTCGGCGCCCCAGTTCCACAATTGAAAGGGCGCGGCGACGCCGAGGCCCGCCACCCGGCGCAATTGCCGGGCCGTTAGACCTTGCGTGAACAAAGGCAGCGTGCGCGAGGCAAAATCAAGGATGATCGCGGGCGTCGGATAGGCGAAAGTCTCGCTGGCGCGGCGTCGGATCTGGCCCTCGAAATCGACGAGCACGAGTTCGCAGCTTCGCCGCCCGATTTTGAGGCCAAAGGAAAAGGCGCCTTCGGGGTCGAGCGAAAGGGGAACCGTCGGCTGGCCGACGCGCCCGCGCTGGGGCGCCTCGCGACGCAACAGGCCGTCCGATTGCAGCCGGTTCATGATCGCCGAGGCGGTCTGCACGGAAAGGCCGGTCAGCCGCGCGACTTCGACTTTGGAGAGCTGGCGATAGCGGCGCACCAGCGAAAGGATCAAACGTTCGTTGTAAAGGCGCACGCCCGCCTGATCGGCGCCGCTGGCGATGGTGGGCGCAGCCGCGGCCGGCTCGACCCTCTCCTCTTCCTCCCTTTGCATGGCGGCGCCTTTGTTGTTGCCGTCTCAATGGTCGCAGCAAATCCTGGAAACCGGCGCGTGCAATGGCGGCGCCGGGGGTCGGCTATTGTCAGGGCGGCGACCATGCTTGGGCGCGGCCGCCCTGTCAATAATAATTCAGACCGATTGATTTATCAATTGACTCCGGGCGCGAACTTTGCGTTTATGGAGTCGCGACGGCGCGAATTCGACTTGCAAAAAAAGTCGGCCTCGACGGATCGCTAAGGGTTTTGCGCAAAGCGCGGCCGCCGCAACAAATGCGCAATGTTTTCGGGAGGAAACCAGTGTCCAAGAAGCTCGCAATCTTATCGACCGCCGCCATTGCGGCGCTATCGATCGCGTTCATGAGCGCGCCAGTCTATGCCGCCGATACGATCATCGGCCTCATCACCAAGACCAACACCAATCCTTTCTTCGTCAAGATGAAGGAAGGCGCGCAGGCCAAGGCCAAGGAACTCGGCGTCACGCTGCAGGCTTATGCCGGCAAGGCGGACGGCGACAATGACGGCCAGGTCGCGGCCATCGAAGCTTTGATCGCCGCCGGCGCCAAAGGCTTCATGCTGGTGCCAAGCGATTCGTCGGCCATCGTGCCGACCGTCGAGAAGGCGCGCAAGGCCGGCCTGTTCGTCATCGTGCTCGATACGCCGCTCGATCCCATCACCGCGGCCGACGCGACTTTCGCCACCGACAATTTCAAGGCCGGCGAGCTCGACGGCCAATGGGCCAAGGCGACGCTTGGCGACAAGGCCGCCGACGCCAAGATCGCGACGCTCGATCTTGCCGCCAATCAGCCGACCGTCGATTATCTCCGGCACAACGGCTTCCTTTCGGGCTTTGGCATCAAGGTCAAGGATCCGAAGCACTTTGCGATGAGCGACGATCCGCGCATTGTCGGCTCCGATGTGACGGCGGGAGCGGAAGAGGGCGGGCGCAAGGCGATGGAGAATATTCTCCAGAAGGCGCCGGACGTGAATGTCGTCTATGCGATCAACGAGCCGGCGGCGGCCGGCGGCTACGCCGCGCTCAAGGCGGCGGGCAAGGATAAGGGCGTGCTGGTCGTCGCGGTCGACGGCGGCTGCCCCGGCGTCAAGAGCGTCAAGGAAGGCATCATCGGCGCCACTTCGCAGCAATATCCGCTGCTGATGGCCGCCAAGGGCGTCGAGGCGATCGTCGATTACGTCAAGACCGGCAAGAAGCCGGCCAATACCGAAGGCCTCAACTTCTTCGACACCGGCGCAACGCTCGTGACCGACCATCCGGTTCCCGGCGTGAAGTCGATCGACACCACCGAAGGCGCCAAGCTCTGCTGGGGTTGATTTCGCCAGCAGGTTGAGCGTCTAATATAAGAATTCGGCGCCCGCGAAGCCATGCTTGCGGGCGCCGATGGTTTGGCGACTTGAATTCCGCGGACAGAAAACTTCCAGGGCGGGGCGATGACGGAAGCTTCCGAGAGCGGCGTGGGGCGTGCGCCTCAGGAATTCGAGCGGGCGCTGAGCGCCGCCTCGGCCGCGCAGGCCGTCTTCGAGGAAGAACATCTCTCCACGCTCAAGCGCATCCAGCGCTTTCTCCATTCCTATCCGACCGTCGTGCCTTTCGTCGTCCTGATGATGGGCGTCGTGCTGGGCCTGTCGGTCAATTTCAATCGTTTCGCCACCGCCAGCAATCTGTCGACCGTCCTTTTGCAAGTGACGATCATCGGCATTCTGGGCATTGCCCAGACCCTTATCATCCTGACGGCGGGCATCGATCTTTCCGTCGGCGTCATCATGGTGATTTCCTCCGTCGTGATGGGCCGGCTCGGGGTCATCGAGGGATGGCCGCTGTTCATCGCTTTCCCGCTCGGACTCTTGTGCGGAATCGTGTTCGGCTATTTGAACGGCACGCTGGTGACGCGGCTCAAAATGCCGCCGTTCATCGTCACGCTCGGCACTTTGAGCATTATCGGCGCGCTCAACACCTGGTATTCGCAAAGCGAGACGGTGCGCTCCTCCGATCTTGAGAATATCGCGCCGTTCCTGCAATTGATGGGGGTTCCGCTCGAAATATTCGGCGCGCGCATCATCTATGGCACGCTGCTGCTGCTGATCATCGCCGGCGTCGTCTGGTACATGCTGAACCGCACGGCGTTCGGGCGGCACATTTATGCGACGGGCGACGATCCCGAGGCCGCGCATCTGGCCGGCATCAATACCGACCGCGTGCTGCTGAGCGTCTATGTGATCGCCGGGTTCATTTCCTCGATCGCCGGCTGGGTGCTGATCGGCCGCGTCGGCGCCATCAGTCCGACCAGCGGCCAGGACGCCAATCTCGACAGCATCACCGCCGTGGTGATCGGCGGCACCAGCCTGTTCGGGGGGCGCGGCTCTATCGTCGGCACGTTGATCGGCGCGCTGATCGTCGGCGTGTTCCGATCCAGCGTTTCGCTCGCCGGCCTCGACGTGCTGTGGCAGCAATTTGCGGTGGGCGTCCTCATCATCGTCGCGGTGGCGCTCGATCAATGGATCCGGAGGGTGTCGAATTGACCCTGTCGCCCGTTCTGCAAGCCCGCGGCCTCGTCAAGCGCTATGGCCGCGTCACCGCGCTCGACAATGCCGATTTCGACCTGTATCCGGGCGAAATCCTCGGCGTCATCGGCGACAATGGCGCGGGCAAATCGACGATGATCAAGGCGCTGTGCGGCGCGGTGATTCCCGATGCCGGCGAAATCAAGCTGGCGGGCGAAGTGGTTCATTTCCGTTCGCCGATCGACGCGCGCCAGAAGGGCATCGAGACGGTCTATCAGAATCTCGCGCTCTCGCCGGCGCTCTCGATCGCCGACAATATTTTTCTCGGCCGCGAAATGCATTCGCCGGGATTTTTCGGCCAGTTTTTCCGGTTGCTCGATCGCGGCGCGATGCAGAAAATCGCGCGCGAGAAACTTTCCGAACTCGGCCTGCTGACCATCCAGAACATCAACCAGACGGTGGAGACGCTGTCAGGCGGCCAGCGCCAGGGCGTCGCGGTGGCGCGCGCGGCCGCTTTCGGCAGCCGGGTCATCATCATGGACGAGCCGACGGCGGCGCTCGGCGTCAAGGAATCGCGCCGCGTGCTGGAGCTCATCCTCGACGTCAAGAAGCGCGGCCTGCCGATCGTGCTGATCTCGCACAACATGCCGCATGTGTTCGAGGTTGCCGACCGCATCCATATCCATCGCTTGGGGAGGCGCCTCACCGTCATCGACCCGAGGAAGCAGACGATGTCGGACGCGGTCGCAATGATGACCGGCGCCATGGCGCCCCCCGCCGATCTGGCGGCTTAGCCAGGGCTCCTCGCCCGTCCTTCCCACAATCGGCCCCGGATAAATTCTTTGTGCCTTGCGAGACGACGGAGCGGTCCTTAATTGTTTGATGCTGCGGCGACGCCCGGTCGCTCGATCGGCAGGCCGCGGCGCTGCGATGATTTCCGCCTGAAGGGATTGCCTCATGAAATATCGTCCGCTCGGCCGCACCGGCCAGTTCGTCTCGGAAATTTGCCTGGGGACGATGACGTTCCACGGCGGCGCCGGCTTCTGGCGCAATGTCGGCACGGTCGAACAGAAGGGCGCGACGGCGCTCGTCCAGCGCTCGCTGGAGGCCGGCGTCAATTTCTTCGACACGGCCGACGTCTATTCCGAGGGCCAGTCGGAAGTGCTGCTCGGCCAGGCTTTGCGCGATCTTTCCGTCAAGCGCGAGGACGTCATCATCGCCACCAAGGTTCGCGGCCGAACGGGACCGGGCCCCAATGCGGTCGGCCTGTCGCGCGGCCATATCATGGACCAGGCCGCCGGCAGCCTGAAGCGGCTCGGCCTCGATCATATCGACCTCTATCAGATCCACGGCTTCGACGCGGTGACGCCGATCGAGGAAACGCTGCGCGCGCTCGACGATCTCGTCTCGCGCGGGCTCGTGCGCACGATCGGCTGCTCCAACATGGCCGCCTGGCAGATCATGAAGGCGCTCGGCGTTTCCTACGCGCGCGACTATGCGCGTTTCGAGACGGTGCAGGCCTATTACACGATCGCCGGGCGCGAGCTTGAGCGTGAGATCGTGCCGCTGGTCGAGGATCAGGGACTTGGAATCATGGTCTGGAGCCCGCTGGCCGGCGGCCTGTTGTCGGGCAAGTTCACGCGCAAGAGCGCAACGCCTAATGACGCGCGCCGCACCGTTTTCGACTTCCCGCCCGTCGATCGCGAACACGCCTATGACATTGTCGATGGGATGGAGCCGATCGCCAAGGCGCATGGCGTGTCGGTCGCGCAGATCGCGCTCGCGTGGCTGCTCCAGCGCTCGGGCGTGATGAGCGTCATTGTCGGCGCCAAGACGATCGAGCAGCTCGACGACAATTTGGCGTCGGTGAAAGTGAATTTGAGCGCGGAGGAGGTCGCCGCCCTCGAGAAGGTCAGCGCGTTGCGCCCCGAATATCCCGGCTGGATGCTCGAGCGCCAGGCCGCGCCGCGGCTGCCGACGCCGGTGGCGTGAAAAAACAACGGCCGCTTCGCCTCGCGTGGGGCGAAGCGGCAAACAATCGTTTGGGGGGATGCGGGCATGACAAGAAAAGTTTCCTGGGGCGTGCTTGGCGTCGCCAAGATCGGCGTCGAGAAAGTGATCCCGGCGATGCAATTGGGCGCGCTGACGCGCGTCGATGCGATCGCTTCGCGCGATATCGAAAAGGCCAGGAGCGCCGCCGGCAAGCTTGGCATCGCCAAAGCCTATGGCTCCTATGAAGAATTGCTCGCCGATCCCGCTATCGAGGCGATCTACAATCCGCTGCCCAACGAATTGCATGTCCCCTGGACGTTGCGCGCGCTCAGCGCAGGCAAACATGTGCTGTGCGAAAAGCCGATTGGGCTCAACGCCGGCGAAGCGCAAGCGTTGCTCGCCACGCGCGCAAGTTCCGGCAAGCTGGTCGCCGAGGCCTTCATGGTGCGTTTCCATCCGCAATGGCGGCGCGCGCATGAGCTCGCGCATTCGGGCGCGATCGGCGAATTGCGCGCGATCCAGACCTTCTTTTCCTATCATCTGCTCGACCCGGCCAATATCCGCAACAAGCCGCCGGGCGGCGGCGCTCTCTACGATATCGGCTGTTATGCTATCCTCACCGCGCGCTATATTTTCGGCGCCGAGCCGATCCGGGTGATGAGCTCGATCGATCGCGATCCCGTCATGGGCACCGATCGTCTCATCAGCGCGCTCGCCGAATTTCCCGGCGGGCGGCAATTGACCTTCACCTGCGCGACGCAGACTTCGGCGCATCAGAGCGTGACGATCGGCGGCGACAGGGGACGCATCGAAATCGCCATCCCCTTCAACGCCCCGCCCGACCGCCCGACCCATATCACGATCGACACCGGTGAGGACCTGTTCGGCGGCGGCGCGCGGGTGGAGGAATTCGCCACCTGCGATCAATATACGCTGCAGGGCGACGCCTTTTCGCGCGCCGCGCTCGGCGAGGGCGCGCTCGAATTCCCGATCGAAGATGCGATCGCCAATATGCGGGTGATCGACGCGATCTTCCGCTCGGGCCAAAGCGGGAAGTGGGAGGCGCCGTAGAGAGGTCGTCAATTGCCTCTAGCGTCGGCTCGGCGCGAGTGATATACGCGTATAGCGGGATGGAGACCTTGCGAACCAATCCAGCTTTGAGGAAGCGCGCTATGCTCGCCATCCGCCTGCCTGAAGATATCGAAGCCCGGTTGGAAAACCTTGCGAGGCGAACCGGACGCACGAAGACCTATTACGCCCGCCAAGCGATTCTCGATCATCTCGACGATCTGGAAGACTTGTATCTGGCGGAGGAACGCTGGCTAGCGCTCCAACAAGGCGAGACCCGGACGGTTGGTCTGGCTGAAGTCGAGGCCGACCTTGGCCTTGGCGATTAGAAGTGGCGTGGGCGATTGAATTCGACAATAACGCGCGCAAAGAACTCGCCAAGCTCAGCAAGCCGGTCGCGATCCGCATCGTCAAGTTCCTCTCGGAGCGCATCGCGCCGCTGGAAAATCCCCGCGACATCGGCGAGGCGCTAAGGGGCAGCGCGCTGGGCGAGTTCTGGAAATATCGGGTCGGCGATTACCGGATCATTTGCCGGATCGTGGACGCGAAGATCACCATTGTCGTGATCCGTGTCGGCAATCGGCGCGAGGTCTATCGATAGGATCGGCCGAAGCGTTTGTTCGTTGCTACCTGCGCCGACTCAAAAACGCGCGCAACTCCGCTTCGACGCTCGTCGGAAATTCTTCCTGCACGGCGAGCTTCCCGCGCGGGAGTATGCGGCGCTCGACATTGGGCAGTGCGGCCAGAGCCTCCATCTCGCTGCGCGATTTGCGCGGCGTGTCGGCGCCATAGAGCAGGAGGATGGCATCGCGCACGCGGCCGGCGCCGGCGAGAAATTTCGCGCGGTCCTCGGCGGGGTCCAGCATGCCGGTGACAAAGCGGACCGAGGCGTGCCGCGCGCCGGGCGCTTGCGTGACCTTCAGCTTCTCGGCGAGCCAGCGCGGCGTCAGCGTGGCGGGGTCGCAATAGACGTGGCCGCGACCCATCATGCGAAGGACCGGCGGATTGACGTTGAGGGCGTAGACGATCGCGCCGATCCCCTTGAGGTCGACGAGACGGACGAGCCATTCGAAGGTTGCGGCCGGCCGGCCGCTCATAGTCGGCAGCGGGCCGCGCCAGGTCGGGGCGATCAGGCAGAGGGCGCCCGCCGAGCCAGGGGCCGCCTCCGCCTGCTGGAGCGCATAGGCCCCGGCATGGCCGACCGCGATCGTGGCGAGCGGGCGCGGGGCAATGCGCGTCAGGGCATGGTCGAGGAACGCTCGATAGGCCTCCGGCCGCCAGTCGACGAACGGCTTGGGCCCGTCGCCAAAGCCCGGCCAGTCGACGCTGACGGTCGCGTAAGTCGTCGACAAGAGTTCCTGCAGCGGTCGCATTTCCTCGCGAGTCGAAATCGAGGAAAGGGCGGGGAGCAGCAACAGCGTCGGTCCCTCGCCGAGGCGCGTGAGGCCCACGCGCATTTGTTTGCCTTGCCAGTTCCAATCCACGCCATCGATTGCCGGCATCGGGGCCTCACGTTTCCGCCCGCAGGCGCTTCCCATAGCGGGCGCCCGGACGCAAGCCTTCACGCGTTCGTGCGAGCGCCGGCTTGCATTAGGAAACGATTGGTTCTATATCGACGCCATGCAAAACCCGAAACTGGCCGTCTTTCCCGATCGCGGTCCTGGCCGTCCGCGCGAGTTCGACATCGACGAGGCGGTCGAGGACGCGATCAAAGTGTTCCGCGCGCATGGCTATCACGGCACCTCGGTGCAGGATCTGACGGAGGGAACCGGACTCGCGCGCGGCAGCCTCTACAAAGCGTTCCACGACAAGAGGTCGCTGTTTCTGGCCGCGCTCGATCACTATACCGCCGCCTCGCTGCAACGAGTTGGCGATTCGCTGGCCGAGCCTGGTTCGGCGCGCGCGGCGATCCGCGAAACGCTTATGGGCTATGCCCGGCGCGCCGCCGAAGGGCAGGGGCGCCAGGGCTGTCTCATCACGGCGGCCGCCATGGAGATGATGCCGGGGGACGCGGAAGTCGGCGCCCTCATCACACGGATGTTCCGGCGCATGCAGGATCTGTTCGCGGCGGCGGTGATCCGCGGCCAGGCGTCGGGCGAAATCCCGCGCGACTATGACGAACGGGCGATCGCCCGGCTGCTGCTGTGCACGGTTCAGGGCTTGCGCGTGCTCGGCAAAACCGGGCCGAGCGAACAGGATATGGCCGAAGTGGTCGATGCGGCGCTGCGCGCTTTGGCCTGAAATCGGCTCTAATTAGGAACTGATTGTTCCAAAATAACAAGAGCAAAGGGATCCCACGATGAGCGAATTCACGATGATGGCGCGCGAGAGCGAAAGGCTCGATCCTCGCCGCTGGGCGGCGCTGGCGGTGCTGCTGGTCGGCGCGTTCCTCGCGCCGCTCGATTTCTTCATCGTCAATGTCGCGCTGCCCTCGATCACCCAAGGCCTCGGCGCGAGCGCGGCCGACGTGCAGCTCGTCATTTCCGGCTATGCGGTCGTTTATGCCGTCTTTCTCATCACTGGCGGGCGGCTCGGCGATATATTCGGGCGCAAGTCCGTGTTCCTGGTCGGGCTAGCGGGATTTGCCGTCGCCTCGGCCCTTTGCGGCCTTGCCTGGTCGCCGACCTCGCTGATCCTCGGGCGAATGCTGCAGGCGCTGGCGGCTGCCGCCATGGCGCCGCAAGCTTTGGCTTCCGTCCATGCTTTGTTTCCCGCCAACGAGCGCGGCCGCGCCTTGAGCATTTATGGCGTCACTTTGGGCCTGGCCTCGATCGCCGGTCAATTGCTGGGCGGCGCGCTGGTCGGCGCCGATATCGGCGGATTCGGCTGGCGGCTCATCTTCCTCATCAACCTGCCCGTCGCGATCGTCGCTTTCGCGGCGGCCCTTCCCCTGCTTGGCCAAACGCGCGGCGCGGTCCGCCCGCGGCTCGATCTGGTCGGCGTGTTGCTGTCGGCGGCGGCGCTCACCGCTCTGGTGCTGCCGCTCATCGAGGGCCGTGAGCGCGGCTGGCCCTGGTGGTCGATCGCCTTGCTGCTGACGACGCCACTATTCGCCGAGGCGTTCCGGCGCTATGAGATTCGCTTGGCCAAGGCCGGCGGCGAGCCCCTGGTGGCCATCGAAGTATTCGCCTCGCCCGGATTGCTGCGCGGTCTTGGCGCGATCGCGACGCTCTATGCTTTGGCGGCGTTCTTCCTCACCTTCGCGATCTATCTCCAGGCCGGCCTCGGCCGCACGGCGCTCGAATCGGGCGTCGCGATCCTGCCGTTTTCGATCGGCTTCCTCGCCGGGTCTTCGGCCAGCCCCCTCGTCGGGCGTTGGATGGAGACGGCGGCGCCGTCTGCGGGCTTTGTGTTGTCGGCGATTGGTCTGGTCGCCTTGGCCACGGTGGCCGCGATAACGCCCGCCGGCATGGCGCCGTCCTTCGCGGCGTTGGGCGCGGCGCTGCTGCTGATCGGCCTTGGTATGGGCCTGTCGATTCCGACCATGGTGCGGGTCGTCGTCGAGCGCGTCGATCCGCATCGGGCGGGGCTGGTCGGCGGCATGGTCAATTCAACGCTGCAGGTGAGCGCCGCCATCGGCGTCGCGGTGCTGGGCGGGCTGTTCTACGCCCTGTTGGGACAGCGGACCGATCCGCCGGCGTTCGCGCATGCTTTCGCCATCACCATGCTCGCGATCGCGGCCTGCCATGGGATCGGCGCGCTGCTCGCCGCCGGTCTTGGCCAGCGCCGCCCGCGGGAGTTCGCGGCAAGAAAGGCCGAGAGCGCCACGGGCGGTTGCGGAGTGGAAAGCCGCGGGCGGGCGTGAGCGAGACGAGCGCGTCGAAAGCGACGTAATGCGCCCGCGCGTCAAAGCTTGAACGCGCGCTTGACGAGCTTCATCTGGGTCCTGTAGCCGAGCCAGCGGCGCACCGGCCAGAAGCGCTTGGCGTCGGGGCCGGCAAGATAGCGCAACCGATCGCTGGGATCGATCGCCGCCTCGTAGATGACGCCGGCCATCAGTTCCGGCGTGCTCGAATTCTTGACGAAATTGTCGCGCGTCGCCTTCACCTTGGCCATGAAGTCAGAATAATCGGGCAGGCGCGAGAAGTCCCAGGCGTCCAGCGAACGGCCGCCGAAATCGGTCTTGATCGCGCCGGGTTCGATCAGCTTCACTTTGACGCCGAATATTCCAAGCTCGTACCAGAGCCCTTCGGACAGGCCTTCGACCGCGAATTTCGACGCGTTATAGACGCCATACGACGGCACCGTCATCAGGCCGCCGATCGACGAGACATTGATCAGCACGCCGGCCTTGTTGGCGCGAAAATGCGGCGCGATCGCCTGCACGCAGGCGATGAGGCCGAACACGTTGACGTCGAACTGGCGCTGGATCTGCTCGCGCGTTCCCGCCTCGACCGGCCCGAACGCGCCATAGCCCGCATTGTTGAGCCAGACGTCGATCCTGCCGAAGGCGTCGATCGCGGCGGCGACGGCGGCGGGCGGACTGGCCGGGTCCTGCACGTCGAGCGCGACGAGCTTGAGCTTGGCGCTTTCGCGCAAATCCGTCTCATGGGCCGGGTGGCGCATGGTGGCGACGACGTTCCAGCCCTTGTCGGCGAATAGCCGCGCCGTCGCCTTGCCGATGCCGCTGCTGGCGCCGGTGATGACGATCGTGCCTGTCGCTTTGTCGGTCATGGAAGAACTCCGATGCCAGGCGCATGGCGAGGCCGGCGTCTCGAGTCTCGTCTTGCTATTCCGCCGCAGTCTTGGCGCCTTCGCCGAACCGCTTCTCGATATAATCGACGACGAGCGACTTGAAATCGGCGGCGATCGTCGGCCCGCGCAAAGTGAGCGCCTTGGCGCCGTTGATGAATACCGGGGCGGCGGGCGTCTCGCCCGTTCCGGGCAGCGAAATGCCGATATCGGCGTGTTTGGATTCGCCCGGTCCGTTGACGATACAGCCCATCACCGCGACATTGAGCGTCTCGACGCCGGGATAGCGAGTGCGCCAGCCCGGCATTTCGTCGCGGATATAGGTCTGGATGTCGCTCGCCAGTTCCTGGAAAACGGTCGAGGTCGTGCGCCCGCAGCCGGGGCAGGCGGCGACCTGCGGCACGAAGGTGCGAAAGCCCATCGTCTGTAATATTTCCTGCGCGACTTTCACCTCCAACGTGCGGTCGCCCCTCGGCTCGGGCGTCAGCGACACGCGGATCGTATCGCCGATGCCCTCCTGCAAGAGAACGCCGAGCGCGGCCGAGGAGGCGACGATGCCTTTCGAACCCATGCCCGCTTCGGTGAGGCCGAGATGCAGCGCGTAATCGGAGCGCGAGGCCATCATGCGATAGACCGCGATGAGGTCCTGCACCGCTGAAACCTTGGCCGACAGGATGATTCGGTCGCGCGCCAAGCCGATCTCTTCGGCGCGCGCGCCCGACAATAGAGCCGACTGGACCATCGCCTCGCGCGTCACGCTGCGCGCGTCGATCGGGGTCGGGCTCTCAGCGTTCTCATCCATCAGATGGGTCAGAAGTTCCTGGTCGAGCGAGCCCCAATTGGCGCCGATGCGCACCGTCTTGCCGTGCTTGATCGCCATTTCGACGATTTGCGCGAATTGCCGGTCGCGCTTGTTCTTGAAACCGACATTGCCCGGATTGATGCGATATTTGTCGAGCGCCTCGGCGCAGGCGGGGTGGTCGGCGAGCAGCTTGTGCCCGATATAGTGGAAGTCGCCGATCAGCGGCGCCGTGACGCCCATCTGCGCCAACCGGTCCCGGATATGCGGCACCGCGGCGGCGGCCTCGTCGCGATCGACCGTGATGCGCACCAGTTCCGAACCCGCCCTGGCGAGCGCGGCGACCTGGCGCGCCGTTGCCTCGATATCGGCCGTGTCGGTATTGGTCATGGATTGCACGACGATCGGGGCGCCCGCCCCAACCATAATTGCGCCGATTCCTTTGCCAACGCGCACGCCGACGCTTCGGTGGCGGCCCAGCGGGCCGACGCGGGAAGGGGGTATCGTCAATGTCATGCTAATCTCGCCTGGCCATGCTGCTCACGCGTCAAATCGGCCGTCACAGCGCCCCGCGCCGCCCGATTTGCGCCGATCTTTCTATTGCACCGCCCATTCTTTGTCATTAGCGTCCGACCCGGAAAAGACCGGCCAATAAACCTTTGAGGATAAGCATCGGTTGCAAAGGCGACTTTTTCATGCGCGGCGTCGCGCGAACCATGCGACGGGGTGATTGTTGGCTCAGACGTCAATTTCAGGCGACCTAACGACGCCACATCAGGAAGCGGGGGCGGATTTCGCAAATCCCGCGCCGGGACGGCGAGGCCTCAAGCCTGGAAAATCCTCGGCCCGAGGCAATGCCAATGATTTTCTGGCGGCGGCGCTGGGCGGCGAAATCATCGCCGGAATCTATCCGCCCGGCGAGCGCCTACCCGCCGAAGCGCTGCTGCTGCAGCGCTTCAAGGTCTCGCGCCCGACGCTGCGCGAAGCGTTCCGCGTGCTGGCCGCCAAAGGGCTCATCGTCTCGCGCCAGAAAGTCGGCACCAGCGTGCGGCCAAAATCCGACTGGAACATGCTGGACCCCGATTTCCTCGCCTGGCATTTGCGCGCGGCGCTGAACGAGGGTTTCGTCAACGACCTGTTCCAGCTTCGCCAGATGGTCGAACCGCAGGCGGCCTATCTGGCCGCCCAGTCGCATGATCCGGCCGCGCTCGAGCGCATCAGCGCCGCCTATGCCGATATGGAGCGCGCCAATGGCGTGACCGAGGAAGTGACCAACGCCGATCTGCGCTTCCATCAGGCCATACTCGATGCGACGGGCAATCTGTTCATCGGCGCCCTGGGCGGCCTGATCGACACGGCGCTGATGGGCACCTTCCAGCTGGGCTGGCGCGCCGAGGCCTCGATAAGGGACGATCGCCTGCACCAGCACCGCTTCGTGCTCAAGGCGATCAGCGACGGCAAGCCGGAGGAGGCGCGCGATCGCATGGCCGAACTGCTGCGCGATTCGGTCGCCGACGTCCGGCGCGAAATGGACATATCCGGCATTTCCAAGCCTGCGCGCCCGGCCTAATCGAGCCGCCGCGCTTGACGCGTCGCTCAATCAGTCTATTATTTTAGTAGAAAGTAGCGCAGGAGCTTTCTGGTGATCCCCTGGTATCCATGCAAGCACCTAGCGAGGCGAGCGTTTTTCAGCGCCGCGATCATCGGCCTGACGCTAGCTTTTCTCGCCGCGCCTGATGGCGCCTTCGCCCAAGGGGTTGATTCAGCGAGCTTGCAGGCTTTGGCCGGCGGCGCCCAGCGCGGCGAGGGCAATCGCGCCCGCGATCCCTATCGTCATCCCGTGGAGGTTCTTACGTTTTTCGGCGTCGCCGACAATGCGACCGTCGTCGAAATCCTGCCCGGCGCCTCCGGCTACTGGACGGAAATCCTCGCGCCCTATCTGAAATCGCGCGGGCGCTACATCGCCGCCAATCCCGACAAGGACACGCCGTCCCCCGAAGCTCAGCGCGACAACCAAGGGTTCGCCGCCAAAGTCGCCGCCGACCCCGCCGATTATTCCAAGGTCGAGGTGGCCGAGTTCCATCCCGGCCAGAAGGAGCTTGCGCCCGCCGGCAAGGCCGATTTCGTGCTGACCTTTCGCAATATCCATAATTGGATGGCGGCGGGGACCGCCGATCAGGCGTTTCAGACCTTCTTCAAGGCGTTGAAACCGGGCGGCGTGCTCGGCGTCGAGGAGCATCGCGGGCGGACGGACCAGCCGCAGGATCCTGTCGCCAAGAGCGGCTATGTGCGGCAGGATTATGCGATCGCCCTGGCCGAGGCGGCCGGGTTCAAATTCGCCGGCGCCTCGGAAGTGAACGCCAACCCGAAGGACACCAAGGATTATCCGGTCGGCGTCTGGGCGCTGCCGCCGACCTATCGGCTCAAGGACCAGGACCGCGAAAAATACGCGGCGATCGGCGAGAGCGACCGTTTCGTGCTGAAATTCGTCAAGCCGTAAGGCGCTATCGCTCGCTTTTGAGAAACCGTCAAGGACGCGTCCGAGTTCACGACATCGGAGCCGAACCATCGGAGGCATATCTGTTCATTGTTTGCTTGGCGGAGCGGGGCGCGAAAGGAAATTCGTTTCGCGCATAATCGCCTCCAAGCAATCAATGAAGGCGTAGCGCCGGGATCAGCGCTTATCTGAACCCGCACAGACGCGCTGCGCCTTGTGGCCATTGATCCGCGACAACATGAAACTGAGATAAACGGCGGTCAGGGTGGCGCCGCCCTCCCAGCCGTCGGCCTCGCCTTTCGGGCGTCGCCGCGGGGGTGCCAGGGCGCCCGGCACACCTCGGCGTTGGCTGGCCTTTCGATCTTCTTCCCGCCACTCGCCTTCCCTATTGCGATGCAATATAACGCCCCCGCCGCGAAATGCTGCGCGGCCGCGGCCATGTTCAGGAGCCTCTCATGTCCCTTGCCAAACGCAACGCGCTCGTCACCGGCTCAACCAGCGGCATCGGCCTCGCCATCGCCCGCGCGCTCGCCAAGGAAGGCGTCAATGTCGTCATTAACGGCATGGGCGATGCGGCGGCGATCGAGACCGAGCGGGCCAATATCGAAAAAGATTTCGGGGTCAAATCTTTCTACAACGGCGCCGATATGTCGAAGCCGGCCGAGATCGCCGCGATGATCGCCGATGCGCAGGGCAAGCTCGGTTCGCTCGACATTCTCGTCAACAATGCCGGCATCCAGTTCGTCTCGCCGATCGAGGATTTCCCGGTCGAAAAATGGGACGCGATCATCGCCATCAATCTGTCGGCCGCCTTCCACGCCATTCGCGCCGCGGTTCCCGCCATGAAGGCGCAGAAATGGGGCCGCATCATCAGCACCGCCTCGGCCCATTCGCTCGTCGCCTCGCCTTTCAAATCGGCCTATGTATCGGCCAAGCACGCCATTGCCGGCCTCACCAAGACGGCCGCCCTGGAGTTGGCGACTTTCGGCGTCACCGCTAATTGCATTTCGCCGGGCTACGTCTGGACGTCGCTCGTCGAACACCAGATTCCCGATACGATGAAGGCGCGCAACCTCACCCGCGAGCAGGTGATCCATGACGTGATCCTGGCCGCCCAGCCGACCAAGGAATTCGTCACCTCCGAACAGGTCGCCTCGCTCGCCGTCTATCTGTGCTCGGACGCCGCCGCGCAGATTACCGGCGCGAATCTTTCGATCGACGGCGGCTGGACGGCGGAATAGGCCGACATGGCCGCTGAGACGCCAGGCCCGGCCGCGACGACGCGCAAGACGACCAATGTCGCGCTGCAGGGCGGCGGTTCGCACGGCGCCTATTCCTGGGGCGTGCTCGATGCGCTTCTCGAAGAGGGGCGGCTCGACATCGGCGCGATCAGCGGCGCCAGCGCCGGCGCGATGAACGCCGTCGTCTTCGCAGAAGGCTTTGCGAGGAACGGGCGCGACGGGGCGCGCCCGAACCTGCATGATTTCTGGCTTTCCATCAGTCAGGAGGGCTCGCTGTCGCCCATTCAGCGAAAATGGTTCGACCTTTTTTTCGGCGACTTCAGCTTCAGCGCTTCGCCCGCGTTCCAATGGCTGGATGGGATCGCCAATTACGCAAGCCCCTACGACCTGAATCCGCTCAATCTCAATCCTTTGCGCGACCATCTCATAAAAATGGTCGATTTCGAATTCTTGCGGCAGAGCAACCCCCTCAAGCTGTTCATCGCGGCCACCAATGTTCACACCGGCAAGGGCGCGATTTTCCAGCGCGACATCCTCACCGCCGATCATGTCATGGCCTCGGCCTGCCTGCCGCGCCTATTTCAGGCCGTCGAGATCGACGGCGTGCCCTATTGGGACGGCGGCTTTGCCGGCAATCCGCCGCTATGGCCGTTGTTCTACGAGACCGATTGCAACGATGCGATCATCGTGCAGATCAATCCGATCGAGCGCGCGACGACGCCGCGCACGTCGCGCGAAATCGTCGACCGCGTCGCGGAGATCTCGTTCAACAGCGCCCTGCTGGCCGAATTGCGCGCGGTCAATTTCGTCACCCGCCTGCTCGATCAGGGCGCGCTCGATCCCGCCCAATACAAGCGCGTGAATGTTCATCGCATCGGCGGCGACGGCAAGCTGGAAGCGTTCGGCGCGGCCACGAAAGTGGATACGTCCTGGCCCTTCCTGAAGATATTGCGCGATTTGGGGCGCGAATCGGCCAAGCAATGGCTGGAGCGCAATTTCGACGCGATCGGCGTGCGGGGCACGCTCGATTTGACTGCGGCGCTGGCGTGAGGGCGAGGGAACAAGCCGAGTCGAGGCATTGTTCGCGTAGCGGCCATCCCCGGGGCCACGCCGTCGAGCCGCCGTCAAGTCAAGGCGAATGCGAAGCATTCGTCCGCAGGCTTCGCCGCTCCTACGCTTCGCTACGGCGCCTTCGGCGTGACTGCGTCTCGTCGGCGCGGCTATATGCCTCCATGTCCTTTTGGTGCGCGAAGCGGCCTTTGGGCCGCATCGCTCACCAAAAGGACATGGTAGCCAATGGCCATCGGCGAGCGGAGCTGTCAGGGCTCGCGAAGCGACCGCCGAAGGCGGCTTGGCCTTGACAGCGAGCACGGCGATGGCAGCGCGCCGCGCCCCGAACGAGGCGAGGCGCGACGGGCGGAATTGACCGGCCCCGCGCTTTCGCCGGTCGCCCGCAAAGCGATTCTCGACAAACTTGCTGCGATGAAAAACGCATGCACCATGCGAAACGACGAATTACGCTCGGCCGTTTCGATCCGAGAGGGCGCGCGAGGAACTCTTCTCACCGATTCCCAAACGCCGGCGCTCGCTTTTCGACGAACGCGGCCATGCCCTCTTTCTGGTCCTCGGTCGCAAACAGCGAGTGGAACACGCGGCGCTCGAAGCGCACGCCTTCGCTCAATGTCGTCTCATAGGCGCGGTTGACGCATTCCTTGGCGATCATCACGGAGGGCCGCGACAGCGCGGCGATGGCGGCGGCGACTTTGAGCGCCTCCTCCAGCAATTTGTCGGCCGGGACGATGCGCGAGACGAGCCCGGCCCGCTCGGCCTCCGCCGCATCCATCAGGCGGCCCGTCAGGCACATTTCCATCGCCTTGGATTTGCCGACGAAGCGCGTCAGCCGCTGGGTGCCGCCGGCGCCCGGAATGACGCCGAGCTTGATTTCCGGCTGGCCGAATTTGGCGGTATCGGCGGCGAGGATGAAATCGCACATCATCGCGAGTTCGCAGCCTCCGCCGAGCGCAAAGCCCGCCACCGCCGCGAGGATGGGCTTGCGCAGGCGCGAGACCGTCTCCCATTTCGATATGAAATCTTCGAGATAGGCCTCCACATAGGTCTTGGCGCGCATTTCCTTGATGTCGGCGCCGGCGGCGAAGGCCTTATCCGAACCCGTCAGCACGATGGCGCCGATCCCGGCATCGGCCTCGAAGCGGCCGAGCGCGACATTGAGTTCGTCGATCAGCGCCGGGTTCAGCGCGTTGAGCGCGTGGGGCCGGTTGAGCCTGATGAGGCCGACCTGGCCATGCGTCTCGACGAGGATGTTTTCGTAAGTCATGGCGCGCCTCACACTTGCATCGCGACAGGACTAGCGAAGCGGCGGCCAAATGGAAAGCGCCGGAGATTGACAAGGGCTCGCGCCCGCCCGTATGAAACCGCCCGTGCCCAGGTGGCGGAATTGGTAGACGCACTGGTTTCAGGTACCAGCGGTGCAAGCCGTGAAGGTTCGAGTCCTTTCCTGGGCACCATCGCCCTTAAAGACCATTGATTTCATTCAGTTTTTCTCCTGTTTTTGTCCAACTTTTTCCAACCCATTTTCAGGTTGGACACTTTTGTTCCCGAAGCGTGCTTTTGACAGTTTAGCCATGCCGCTTTCTGCGAGGAGGGCGCGGTCGCGCTGCTTCGTGTAGAGCGATGTCATTTTCGTCGTTTCGTGCCCGGCTATTGCCATTAGCTCGCGGTCGCTCAGACCGGCCTCGGCCCCAATGTTCTGGAGCGCTTTGCGCAGCCCGTGAGCGGACAGGCCCTTGAGCCCAGCCTCGTCGCACCGGTCCCGAAACCAATTGCCAAAGCCAGCCGCCGTGAACGGCTTGCCCCGCGCGGTCACAAGAAACGTCATGTCGCCCCTCGGGCTGGCTTCAATGATCTCTTTCAACTCGGGCGCGATCGGGATTATCATCTTCTTGGGCGACCGCGCCTGGTTCTTCTGCTGGACGAAATGGATCGCGTTGTCCCTGACGTGCTGGCGGCCGAACAGGACGACGTCGCCACGACGCTGGTCCGTATAGAACAAAAGGCCCATGGCCAGACGCGCCTTTGTGCCGACCGGATGTCGCTCCTCGAACTTGTCGATGTCCTCACGGGTCCAAGGGGTGAAGCCTTCCGAATGCGTCTTTATGCGGCTGACCTGTAGGGCTGGGTTGCTGTCAACCAGCCGGCGTTCGAGCGCCCAACGGAACGCCGCGCTCAGCGCCTTGTGCCGGTTATTCGCGGCCTCGGGCGTTTCGAGCTTTCGGTCGCGGACGGCTATGACGTGGGTCGGGCCGAACTTCCTGGCCGGGACGTCGCCCATTAAATAGGGTGCACCGGGCTTGGTCGGTTCCTGACAGACGTGTTCGAGATGAATGCGTCGCGTGTATTTCGTGCGCGGGCTGACCTGCGGGTCCTTCTGAAGGTGGGCGCAATAGTCTTGGCATAGCGCCCTGAAAGAGCCTGGGAGCGCCTTGCTGGAGGCAGCGTGGGTTGATGGGGCCTTCATTGCAGGGGGCGACCAATGCTCGCCTCTGCGAGCGGCCGTGTAGGCTTCGGCCAAATGCGGATCGTCCGGGCCGTCGACCCTGAGCCTGATTTTCTTCCGGCCGGGCAGGCGCACGTAGATGTACAGCTTTCCGTGCCGGCTTTTCTCGGACGTGAGATATCGGAGCTTAACCTTCGTCATGTCAGCCTCAGGCTCAAGCATGGACGTCGTCGTAGGGGTCGACTGACCCGTTGATTTGAGCCGGATGATCGGCCCGTGGCAACTCGTCGATCGCCCTGTCCAGTTCCCGTATGTCCCAGGCGCGTCGTTTGCCGAACAACTCTATTGGCTTCGGCATCAACCCAGCCTGCACCATTGCGTCGAAAAGTGTCGTACCGACACCGACATAATGGGCCGCTTCTGCACGGCAGAGAAGTCTAGGCGCGACGGCAAATGGACCTTGCGGATGTCGGCTCATGCGGGGCTCGCGCCGTTTCCATCGGTATTGTCGACCGGGCGGCGAGGGCCACCACCCGACAGTCCATCACGGCAGCGACCCATCCGCTCGCGGACGGCGCGCACGATCTCGCTGGTCTGAGAGCTGGCATTTTCGGCCGCTTGCTCCACAAGCCAGTTCTTCACGTCGCTGGGAAGGCGGACCATAATTTTGGGCAAATCGCGGCTGCTCATGTTGACCTTCTCGACAAACGCGAGCATACATGGCCATTGGCCATCGCAATGTCAAGCCAAAAATAGCCAATGGCCATCTTGGAGGTCCGATGCCGGTAACAAATTTTCACAGCCGCGCGCTTGATAAGTTCGTTGTCAGGCTCCCTGATGGAATGCGCGAACAACTCGGCGTAGCGGCACGCAAGAACAATCGGACCATGAACGCAGAGATTGTCAGCAGGCTTGAGCAATCGTTCGCCGACCCAAAAAAGGCTCTTCTCATTTTATACGAGAACTCTACCGAAGCGGAGATCGTGTGGGAGCTGAAGGACGCGATGACTGGCCTTCGCGATGAGGTTGCCGACCTTAAAGCCAGCCTCATGAAGCCAGGAAAAAAGGGTTAGCCTCCCGCCTGCCATAGGTCAGTGGTAAATTTCTTCGGACACCATGTCGGTGATGATCACGCTCGCAGCCGAGCGCGAGCCTGAAGGGTCTGCGGGTCCATATGGCCGAGGCCGACGGGCCGCCGATCGAAGTCCTGCCGCCGCCTTCGCCGCGCAAATACTGGACCCGGCGAGGGATCGCGGAATGGCTGGTCGAGCGGCTTGGCGAGCCCGCGCCCACGCTGGTCGGCATCGACCATGGCTTCTCGTTTCCGTTGCGATATTTCGAGGTTCATCGGCTCAAGCCCGATTGGCACGCCTTCCTCGACGATTTCCAGCGCCATTGGCCGACCGACGAGGACATATACGTCGATTTCGTCCGGGACGGCATCGCAGGCAACGGCGCGGCGTGCACGGGTGACGCTCGCTGGCGACGACTTACCGAGGAACGCGCTCGCGGCGCGAAGTCCGTATTTCATTTCGACGTTCAGGGGCAGGTGGCAAAGTCCACGCATGCCGGAATTCTGTGGCCGCGCTTCATGCGTGCGGCGCGCCTCGGCCGCAGGCAGGTTCACTTCTGGCCTTTTGACGGCTGGGTGGTGCCCGCCGGGCGCTCCGCCATCGCCGAGGTCTATCCAGCGCTGTGGAGCCACAGCTTCGCCCATGAGGGTCGCGCCCCCGACCAGCACGACGCCTACAGTGTCGCCGCTTGGCTATCGCGCGCTGACCATGACGGCAGTCTCGCAGCTTTCTTGAAACCCGACCTGACCGGGTCCGAACGTACAGTCCGAACGTACAGTGGCGGAAGTCGAGGGCTGGATATTAACCGGACAGGCGGTACTACCGCATCCGGCTCTCGGACAAGACTTCACGCCTTCGTCCACGACACGTCGTGCCCAAGCCGGCTCAGACGTACGAGCCCGCCGGCTCTGAGTATTTTCCGAGCCTACCGCCGCAAGATCGTCGGCGATATGGTCCTGAGTTACGCAATTCAACGTAGCTCGTTATATTTCAATAAGTTAGCCACCATTTGGCAAGTAGATGCGTACCACCTCTGTAAATAAGGAACAAGAGGCGTGCATGCTCCAACTGCGCCGCGCATGATCTGGCTATCATTCAATTTACATTCCGCATTTGCACTCCCTTGACTCTTTTTCTCTTCTAAATTAGAAGATTTTTTATCGTTCAATTTTGCAAGCAACTTTTCGAGCAAGGAGGCTCTTATGCTTGACAAAGGTGCCACAAAATCCAACGAAAAGGCCCAAACGAAACATGGCGAAAAGCGGGAAAAATTCGTCCTTCTTGCTGAGAACCGGACACGAAATGCCATCAAAGCGATCCGGGTAATTGGAAAATTGGGCAATAAAAACGCCTACACCTTCGACGATAACGACGTACAGAAGATCATTCGCGCGCTCTCAAAGGAAGTTGACGCTCTCCGTTCACGAATGTCGCAAACAGGCGGAAAAGAGGTCGTCGACTTCAAACTATGAGCTGGCTCTAGCGTGACCGCATACGGAATGGGAGCAACGAATGTCGCAGAGATTGAGCCCACGTGAGCTATTCGATCGCCTTCTGAACTCGGACATCGAAGCAGAGGTCATCGCTATCTTGAAAATGGCTGGCTATTGGGATGATCAGGCGGCGTGGCGCTTTTACGGCGATCAGCCTGAAAACTGGGCAACAATTGGTGGGCAGCAGAGCCGCGCCGAGCAGGCGCTCATCGAGAAACTGACGAACTCGGTCGACACGAAGCTGATTGCCGGTGCGCGCATCGCAGGGTTGCCCATCACCGGCCCCGGCGCTCCCCAATCGGTGTTCGCTGCACGCGACCTACTCTTCGGAGACCAACTCAAGGATATGGAAAAGCTCGCGCGGTCTATCACTGTGGCCGCGACAGGCCAACGCCGCCGACCGTCGATTTCGATCGCCGACGACGGCGAGGGCATCACGCCAGCCGCGATGCCAGATACGATTTTATCGCTACACAAGGGTAACAAAAACGCGATCCCTTTCGTCCAAGGCAAGTTCAACATGGGCGGAAGCGGTGTTCTCGAATTTTGCGGCGTCAACCACAACGTCGAGCTTGTAGTCAGCAAACGCCACCCCAAGCTTTTGCCCGCGAACAGCACGAGCGAAGACACACACTGGAGCTTCACGATCATCCGTCGCGAGGACCCAGGCCCTCAGTCTCCCCGGTCCAGCCGATTTACTTATTTAGCTCCTGGCACGGCGGTCGATAAGGGAAAAGGCAGGTTGCTGACATTCGCCGCACCAACACTTGCGATCTTCCCGGACCAAAACAAGCCATATGTTCGCGAGGCTGCTTGGGGCACTTTGTTCAAGCTCTACGAATACAGGATACGCGCGGCCTCCAACATGATGCTTGATGGCGGCCTTATGGGTCGAGTGAGAGTCTTGTTGCCCGAACCTGCGCTGCCAATTCGCTTCCACGAATGCCGCGATTACACAGGTCATTCGGGAAGCTTCGACACCGCCATGGCCGGTTTGATATACACGCTCGATCAAGATCGCAAGAACCCTAAGCGAAACAACGTCGAGTGGTTCGATAAATTCGATATGGACATTGAAGGTGAAAAATTCAGCGCTCGAATTTACCTGTTTCGTAAACAAAGCAAGGATGAGCACAAAAATCCGGCTGACAACTATCGAAAGGACGAGGGCGTCGTTTTCACGTTCAATGGGCAATGCCAGTCGTTCTTCAGCAAGGACTTCTTTCGTCGGAAAGCAGTGAAGCAGGACTATCTTTGGAACTCGCTCTTGGTTTTTGTAGACTGTAGTGAAATTAGCGTTCGCGCGCACGAGCGGTTGTTCATGTCCAATCGCGAGAGCTTGCGGCATGACGACCTAAAATTTCAACTCGAACAAGAGGTCATGGATCGACTTAAAAACCATAAAGAGCTGGAACAAATTGCCATCGCTCGGCGTAAGAGCGAGCTCTCTGAGAGCCCCGAAGTCAGTGAAACGTTCGAGCGCTTCATTGAGGACATGGTGAAAAAACATCCACTTCTCGAACAGCTTTTGGGACCCGGCTTTCGCATCGCGAACCCTTTCAAGCCGCACGCGGTTGCGCAGACGACAAGACCATTCGTCGGGAAGAGGTTTCCCACCAAGTTTTTCTTCAGAAATTTACAGCCGGGTGCAGCGCATTTGCGCGACGCGAATATAAACTCGCAGACACGAATTGCTTTCGAAACGGACGCCGAAAATGACTACTTCCGTCGCGACGAAGAACCAGGCGAGTTCAAATTGTTCCAAATTGTCGACGACAAACTCGTACCGGCAAAGAATTGGCGTACGCCCCATCTTTTTGATGGTGAAGTGCTGCTTTCAATGGCACTGCCGCCCGAAGCATCCGTGGGCCAGAGCTTGTGGTTCGAGGCTCACACGATGGACCCAAGCCGCATCGAGCCTTTTCGGAACCGCTTCACGCTAACGGTAAAATCGGAGCGAGAAGATCGGCCCGTCACGCCGCAGCCTCCGCAACCACGTCCAGATAGACCCGCCGACGAAGCGGGTAAGGACGCGGAGAACGACACCCGCCTCGCGGTGCCCAAACCGATCGAGGTCTGGGAGAAGGACTGGACGCAGCAAGACCCGCATTTTGACCGCGTCACCGCGATCCGCATCAAGCGGCGGCCGGGCTCGGAAGAGACCTCTTCAATTTTCGACTATTTTATAAACATGAATAACGTGTTTTTAGATCAGCAGACAAAAGAGAAGCCGCGCCGAACGAAAGAGCTTCGTGAACGCTTCAAGTTTGGCATGACTTTGATTACGCTTGCCCTTCTCCGACATGACATTGAAACCAGAAAGCGCGCCGAAGATAAGGCTACTTCCGAGGAAGACGAAGAAGTGCACCGACCCGACATCCACGAAAGCGTGGCGGAAGCAACAAGCGCGATCGCGCCATTTCTTCTACCTTTGGTCGACTCCCTATCCCAAATTACGGGCGAGAGCGAGCCGCTGTCCGCGGTGGCCGGTGAGGCTGCATAAGATACGGCACTGCCTTTTGGTGGATCAACACAACCTCGTTGGAGCCTGGGGTAGCGCCGCGTTGCTGGCTATACCATCGCCGGCCCGGCACAGTCCGCCAAAGCCGGCCGTCGTGTTCGTGCTGAATTGAAGGCAGGAAAAGCTCCATCAAACCTGCCTCCTCCATGGTTTCTAAATAGCGCGGCAGCTGCCAACTGGCTTCCGAAAACGCGACCATCTGGACGATAACCGTTTCTGCGTCCGCGAGCGCTGCTATTGACGACATTGTCGCACGAATGTTGTCGAAATAGGTACGCAGATCGGGGAATTTTCGATCGCCCATCGTGTAGTACGATGATCCCGACCCATCGAGTTTGCCGGCGATCCAAAAAGGTGCTGAAGCTTCCTTTCGTCCATCAACCTGCCAACGATGATAGAGTACATGTACGCCAGGGTAAGGCGGCGATGTCAGCACCAATTTTGGAGCGCGCCGACCTCTTAGGCGTGCGTCGTCCTCAATGCCAGCGGCCGAACGATTGAGTATTTCGATTGTCGGATCGCGCCCGCAAGCCTGCACGGTCGCGCGAAGCGAGCGAGCGCCCTCCAGCATTTCAACCGTAGTTCCCTTCAGAAATGAACGAAACTCGCCTAGGGTCGGGAGCTTCTTTCGCCCGTCCAGTGCCCACTGCGCTGTGCGCAATACAGCGCAGCGACCGAATTGTTCCAGGCGATCATCGCCCATCCGGATAGCGCTACCAAGTCCTTGTTCAATTGCTTTTCGAATACGCCATCTGCTTGGGTGATCCAGATGTTTATAATATCCAAGAGTGGCGTAATCGGCGAAGTGAATGCTGTGCTTTCGGGCGTCAATAGCGTTGGCTATTCGCGACGCCCACGCGCCCAACCGGTCAAGTTCAGCCTCATTATAAACCGTTGTTTTGGTGGTTGCGACGAATTGGGCGAGCGTGCTGATATCGATGCCAATGCCATCTCTGCCGGCCGCCATGGCTTCCACCAACGTCGTCCCGCCCCCAACGTGATTGTCGATCACCAAGTCGCCAGGACGTGTGAGCGTTTCAATCGCGGCGCGGGCAAAAAGCGGGCTAAAGCGGGCAGGGTATTTGTAATATCCGTGCGTAAGACCGCGCACTCGCTCTTTGTCACGAGCGCCGACGATAAGCGCCGCTTCCGCGGGACCGTCTAGGCTCAGCATCGCTCTTGCACGCAATTCCTTCATCGTTAACCATATCACTTTCGGCGGTTACCAATCCTTTAACCGGGACGCTTCTTCAAGAGGGCCGCGCCTCTTTTTCGTTGGTGCCGAAAAACTCGGCCCGATTTGCAACTCACAATTTCGTCAGCGACTGGTCATCTCACAGAAGCGCAGCAGCTGCATTGCCGACAAAAATCTCGCCGTCGCGAACGTATCTTGCCAACATCGCGTCGCTCGCGTGGCCCGTCTGCGCCCTGATCTTCAGCGTTGATACCCCCGCTTGCGTCGCGCTCGTCGCGAGACCCGCCCTTAAGCTGTGGCCCGAAAAGCCGGAAGGGTCGATCCCGGCGGCAGCGACGCGCTCCTTAATGATGAGCGATACGGCTTCACCGGACAGTTGCTCGGCGGCGATGCGGCCATGCCGATCGACCGGCCGGAAGACAGAACTTTGGTCGATCCCGGACATCGAAAGCCAATGGTCGAGTGCGACGACTGGGCAATGCCGGGTTCGGCCGTGGGGTATGCCAATCTTTCGACCCGCGCCTTCTTGATCGGTCTTCGAGCGCCGCAAGGTGATGACGACACCCTGGCGGACGTGCTCGATGTCGGCGAGATCGAGGCCGACCAGCTCGGACCGCCGGAACCCGCCCGCAAAGCCAATAAGCAGCAGCGCCCGATCCCGCGCATCCTTCACGCCGTCGCCCATAGCGTCGAGAACCCGAAACAAGTCCTCCTTCAACAGTGGCTTAGCCTCGCGTTGGGCGACCCCCCGCATGCGCTTGAGGCCCCGCAGCGTGGCGCGGACGATTTCCGCCCGGCATGGATTGGTCACGCCCCTGGCCTCGTGCGCCTTCGAGATCGTCGCCATACGGCGAACGAGTGTGGCGACGCTGAGCGTTTCGGCGTGGGCGGCGAGATAGGACGCGACGACCGTCGGATCGGCCGGAAGGTCGCCGCCCCATGCCTCGAAATGCGCTAGATCAGATTGATAGGCGCGGCGCGTGTTGCCGGAAATGCTGTTTTCGACCAAGGCGGCGACCCGAGGATTGCAAATACTTGCACAAATTTTTCGCCCTGCCAGGCTTGGCAGGCCGTGCCTTGATAGGCTCTCGACCCCCTCGCAGACCTCGATTGTGGGTCGCGATAAGTGAACATTATCGCGAGTTAGAACGTCGAAGTTCATCGTCTCGCCCTCGCGATCCTGAGCCCCTGGGCGCGATACGCCGCCGCCAGACGGTCGACGCGGGACGCAAGCAGGTCACGCTCGGTATGGCGTGTGAGGGCAAGCAGGCGGTCCTCCGTGACTTCGTTCGGTTCGATGGTCCCGTCACGCATAATGTGGGCGATAGCGGCCCCACGTTCGACAAGACGGCGGCCGATAAGCAAGCAGCGATGGCAGGTCAGAGGTTCATGCTCGCTGCACATGAGCGCAAGCCGCGTGCGCGCCGCGATCTGCCCGACCCGCGCGATGCCCTCGGCGAAGAGGGGCCGGGCCGCCATCCGCTCATAATCGGAAACGCCGCCGCCCTTGGGGCGTCCGCCAAGTTCGACGCCAAGAAAGATGTAAGCGATGCCCGACGTATTCAGGCGATCGTTCAACGCTGCGCGGTTGAAGTGCGGCAACCTTGATGCCGGGTTCGACCTGACGTCCGCGATGGCTCCGATGTCGGCCCCGTCAAGCAGTCGCTTGAATTTCGGCCAGTCATGAGATGAGTGCCCAATACTGAAGACGACCGTCATTCGGTTCTGATCCTGTTGCTAGATCAAATACTACCATTGTTGACGGCAAAAATCACGCATAATATGCTGATATCGCTATCATATCCGGAAATGGCGATGGCCGATGCGCAAGTCAATGGCGGCTTTGGGCGCATGTGCGGTCACTCAACAGCGGCAACGCTCTAGACGCCCTGCTTCAGCTAGCCCATCATCGCCCCGAGCGGTTTGGGACGCGACCATGGATGTCGGGGGGTGGTTGCGAAGTCTTGGCCTCGGACAATACGAGGTCGTATTTCGCGAGAACGAGATTGATGGCGAGGTGCTGCCGAACCTAACGGCGGACGACCTGAAGGAACTCGGCGTCGTCATCGTCGGGCAACCGAGTGGGCATCACGGCACAGTTGCTTGAGGCCGAAACCGTGGCGCATCCGTGGGCTGACAGATACGATGGCGCGTTGGAGGACGTTTTCGACTTGCAGGATCAGGTTACTCAAAGACATCTGTGTCTTTGCCTGAGCGCTTAGGTTCCGGCCGACTTCTGTTGGCCATGATGAAGGAGAATGCAATGACCGTCGTCGATGATTTGAAGTCATTTTATAAGAGCAAAAAAATTTCGGCAATGGATTTTCACTGCCCGCACCGCCCCGAATGCAAGGGAGATGACGTGCCGAATTTTGTCGAAGCGCAAGAAGCGTTTGTTGGGACGGAGTATGAGCGCCACAGAAAGGGTATCCCGCGACTATTGTTCGTTTCGATAGACCCCGGCGGGTCGCCTGCAGACCCGAATGAAAGGACGATGGCGGCTGAGCGTCTGCGAGTGGAAGAGGGAAAAGACGCCGTCAAAAACATCCCGCCATCGAAGTACAATCAACACTGGTATCAAACCAATCTGTTAGCATTTGAACTGCTAGGAAATTACCGCCCTAGCGAAATCACTTTAGACAACGTGAGTTCTTATTTCGCGCATACGCGCGCTGCTAAATGCTGCGCCAACTATGAGGGCTTTGGTGAGGGTCCAGGCCGTCTTTTCAAAAACTGTGAAAGCTATCTTGATGGGGAAATAAAGGCGCTCAAGCCTGATGTCGTAATTAGTCAAGGTGATCGAGGCATGGATGCCGTGATGTCAGTGCTGGGGCGGTTTAAATTCTGCGACTCTAACTTTTATTACAAAGATGATGCGATCCAGGATTGGGGAAAGGTGATCTTTTTTCGTCAATATCACCCAGCAGCTTACGGACTCTTCTGGCCGCAAAAAGACTTTTGGCCGAAGTGGCAGAGCATTTTGCACGAAGGCTGGCCCGTTCCTGCACTCGCTGCATAACAACGGATTGTGACAAGTCAGACGCGGCAAACGCCGATCGTACGCGTCGTGTTGGGCAACCGAGAGGGCGTCGCGAATGGCGATTGGGAATGTTGTGCAGCGAGGGTCGACGATCTACATCTACGATGAGAAGGGACATCAAACGGGCGCGTTGGCGGCGGCCTCCGGCCCTCGTGATGGACTACAAGGATATACTTCGTCGACCGTGAACATCCGGCGCGGTTCGGTTATTTATACCTATGACGCGCACGGAAGGCAGATTTCCGCGACATCAGCGGGCCGTTAAGGCGTTGCCCACCCCGCCGACCTCGAAGCGCTACGGACGCAAAGAAACCCGTGCCGGCTGCCAGCGCTCGCTCACGCTTCGTGCACGGGGCCATGGGTCGCGCGCTGAGCTGGCGACGGCCATTAGCGCAGGTCGACGATGGTCGACAGACCAAGTACTTCGCCTGGCCTTCGCGACGGCGGCGTTGGCGGTGCGCACGGCGCGGCCTTCATCCCGGTTTCCGCCAGAACCTTTGGCTGCCTCGCTCAACAGCCGGCAAAGGTGCGGGATGTCGGTTTGGCTGTTGCGCGGGGGTTCATCGCCAGATTGTGCAAGTATTTGCACAAAACGTCCGCTTATTCGAATAGATCATTTGTGCGATTGATGTTTGCATATGGTTCGCTCCAATGGGTACGAATTCTGTGCTTGTGAAATCTGAAAGCTAAATGTTTCCAGTATCTTGAACATATGCCAACTCCGGCCCGTTTTCAGGCGGAAAATGAGGATTTGGGTTGGTAATGCTCGGCGACATATCCCCACCAAGCTGCGGACCGTCAGCGCCATCCCGAGCAACACCACGACGGCGAACCTGCGGCAAGGGCGTTGGACACGATTGCGCCCGGTGCGTGGCTGGCCGCCCTTTGCTGCGCCGAGAAATTCTGGCGCGTCACGATGCCGAGTCTGACCGCAAACAATCGCCCTGATCGGACCAGGCTGTTTTTGAGTTGCGCTGATGCCAGATATTCTGATGGCCCACTGAAGCCGCTAGGGGCGTCGTACAGCGGAAAATTCACAGAGGGCGAAACCAATTATGGGCGCGTACGGACGCTCGGTACGCGGCCGAGACGATAATGACGACGCACGTTGCCCATTTCCAATCCAGGGCGGAGGCGACGATCCAGGCGGCGCTGCCGGGCATGGCGACGACCGAAGGCCACGCTAAACCATCTCAGGATCGGCGTATCGCTTGCTGTGGGGCCGCGCGTGACAGGCGGCGTAAGCTAGCCCTACAGGCTTCTGGACAGCGTTCGCGATTAGGCAGGCAGCTTGTGCGTCGGCCTCGTTGACTTAGTCGTATTCATCATAGTCCGGGACGCAGTCAGCGGGGTCGAAACCATCATAGCCCGGGACGCAGTCGTCATCGGGGTCGAAACCATCGTCTTCCTCGGGCAAGTCCGCTTCTTCGTCGGGGACGGCCTCAGGCTCAGGCGGGGCGGGGGCCGAAGCTTTCAAATGATTTTCGTGGTTGGCGGGGTTGCTGAACTTATAGTCTTTGCCTTGGGGAGGTTCGGGGGAATGCGGTAAGCCCGCATTGAAGCGGTTCATCCATTCTGTGGCGGCTTCGTACTCGGCCTGCATCTCGGTGAAGCGGCTGTCGAGCCTTTCGCCGGTCGCTTGGTAGTGGTCATACTCTTCGTCGGTCGGGTCCCATTCCACATATTTCGGCGGGGGCGGTATCTTAAATTTTTTGGCAGGCGGCTTCGCCTTGGTCTTGATAGTTTCGGGGAGTTCGTCCAAGGCGACGTTCAACGCCAAAAGTGGCTGGGACTTCTTGCCCGCCAACAATTCAAGCGGGCTGTAGTAATTGGCCTTCCACTTGTAGATCGTCTTCGGCTGCACCGCGTGCAGCTTCGCCAGTTTCCGAACGGTCCAGACCTCGCCGGTCAGCGGGATCGTGATCTTGACGTTGTCAGACTTGTTGTTGTTTTGGACGGCCTTGCTCGCCCATCGGCATAAATTGGGGCCATAAGCAAGCTTGTCGTTATCGAGGCGGTCGAGGGTATCGGCGGGATCGGGTTTTGGCCCCATGTCGCGAAGGAAGTCCCGAAACTCATTCCAGGCGGGGTCCCAGGACCAATCATGTTTCTTGCAATGCGACTTGCGCAGACGCCAAGAGGTGTACTCGCCCGGGTAGGCAAGACGAAGCTGCGTGGGGTTCATCGTGTTGCAGTCGTGCAGATGGCCCTCCGGGCCGGGTGACGGCGACAGTTTCGGCTGCTTGTAAGGCGGCGACGGTGTCGCCTTCATTTTCGGCGTCATTTTCTTCTTGGGCGGGGTTTCTCCCGACTTGCCCCAAGTGGGGGTCGGCGAGTGTACCTGGAGACCTTTGTTTTCTGGGCCTTCCCCGATTTTCTCGCATGTCTCCGCAGAGGCGATTTTCTTATCGGAAATGGTGACGGGAGAAAATGATTTTACCTTTGCAAAAGCGGCGAGGTTGCTGATCTTAGATGGGGCAGTCATGGTGCTTTTCCTTGATCGAAGCGCCAGGACGATCTACAAAGTACGTGGCGCTGTGGCGTTAATGAATTCCAATTTTGACCGGCGGGGATTGCCTTCCTCGCCGGTTTTCTTTTCAGCGCGCAGCCGCCGGGCTGCCCGTGACAGGGGCTCGCTCGGCACAATCATCCAAAGGAACATGCGCGGGTACGCTTTGCTGAGGACGAAAGCCTGAGCGCCGAAGAGGCCGACAACGCCGCAGCTTGCGGTTCAGGGTCCCGATCACGCTCGCAGATACTGAGAGAAGCGAGCTAAAGGGGTTAGCCGCGTCGATCTAGTCATAGTGTGCGGGGCAATTTCAATTCAAACGTTCTCATAAACGTGCGGAAATACCCCGGATTTGGTTTTGCCCCTCAGTGTGGCTAAGTCCGCACCTCAACGGCGCGATACGAGGACAGAAGCCCCTTGGCGCGGGCTCTAAATAGTTGGACACTCTCTACGGAAGTGCGCGGAATACGGCGGGGTCGATCTGTCCAACCACGCGCCGCAAGCCTTTGATTTGGGACGATTAGGGTATCCCTTTCCTGGGCACCACCAGTTTGTCGAGCCATTACTTCTCAATAGGTTGAGCCTTTTCAAAGCATTGCGCGATCCCGACTGTGTTACAAGGGTGTGCGACAATGCTGTTTCGGCTGGTAAGGCCCGTGAAGCGATTTGGCTCCTCAATGTCATACTACCAGCAGCGCATTCCTGCTGACGTTCGAGCGCGTGCAATAGGCCGAAAGCTCGCGATACCCATCGGCGATCAAACCCATCGCTTCGTCGTTACAGCGCAAGCGCCAAGCGTCCGCTTCTCGTTGCGGACTCGCGATCCCACTGAGACCAAAATCCGGCAGGCGAAGGCGGCGGCTTATCTGGAGGGCGTTTGGCGAGCTCTGCGCGAAACGACGCCAACTTCGTTGACGCACAAGCAGGCAACGGCTCTCGCTGGAGAGCTTTATCGGGCATGGGCGGAGGGCGCGGAACGAGAGCAAACCACAGGCATCATTCACCGGCCAGACGGCAGCGGCAGGTTGAAAGCCAAAGACGGTCGCACTTGGGACTCCGCGCAAATCACGGCGGAAGAGGAGGAGGGCGCATTCGCTGCCGGGCTGCGCAACCTTGCCGCCACGCCAGAGGATCGCCTGGAGGCCGTGCTTGGTCCAATCGCCGACCGTCTCCTTCTAGACAAAGGCATAGCGGTCCTGGACCCTGAGAGCCGCGCCGCGCTGCTCCTAGCCCTTCTGAGAGCATTGCAGGAAGCCTTCGAGTCGCGCCGCAGGAATGCGGGAGGGGACTACGCGCCAGACCCAACGGCCCAGCGCTTTCCCGAATGGAGGGTGGACGCGGCGAAACCAACCGAACCAACGAAGGCGGTTTCAAGGAACTCGCAATCGCTCACGGTGCTGGTCGACGATTGGTGGCGCGAGGCAAAGGCGGCAGGGCGAAAGCCGAGCACCTACGAGAGCTATCGCAACTCGATGGCCGGCCTGGTGGCCTTTCTGAGTCATGACGACGCCCTTCGGGTATCGCCGGAGGATATCCTTCGCTTCAAGGATCATCGCCTCGCCACAATCAATCCGAGGACTGGCAGGACCATCTCCGCCAAGACGGTGAAGGACAGCGATTTGGCTGGACTCAAGACAGTGTTCAGTTGGGCAGTGTCGAATCTGCGAATGCCGACAAACCCCGCCGCTGGGATTTCCATCAAGTTCGGCAAGCCGGTCAAGCTCCGCTCAAAGAGCTTCACGAAGTTAGAGGCGTCGGCAATCCTGACTGCCGCTGCGAACCTTCTGCCATCCGGCGAAAAGCCTTGGACCTTCGCGGCCAAACGTTGGGTCCCGTGGTTGTGCGCCTATTCCGGGGCGCGGGTCGGCGAACTGGCTCAGCTCCGCAAGCAAGATGTCCGGCTGGAAGGGGCACATTGGGTTATCCGCGTGACCCCTGAGGCCGGCACGGTGAAGACCAATGAGGCGAGGGAAATCGTCCTGCATCCGCATATCGTTGAGCAAGGCTTCGCGGACTTCGTTGCGGCAGCTCCAGCCGGCCACCTGTTCCTCAGGGTCGGCAAGGAGGGTGATGTGCTTGGCCCGTTGCGGGGTCTCAAAAACCGTCTCGCTGAGTTCGCCCGAGCCGTCGTGACGGACCCCAACGTCGCTCCCAATCACGGCTGGCGTCATCGCTTTAAGACCGTTGGCATGGAGGCCGGCATCGACCATCGCATCCTAGACGCCATTCAAGGACAGGCCGCGAGGTCTGTCGCGGAAACCTATGGCGAGGTCACTCTGAACACGATGGCGGCGGCCGTCGGCAAGTTGCCTCGTATCGTCATCGGTCGATGAAGGAGGAGCTATGGCGGAGGGTTTGGCCTGAAGGTGTTGGCGGTGGCGTTGGGCTGCATGGACGTGCCCGAGGTTGTGAAGCACTTGGAGTGGACCGTCCCGTAACAGAGCTCTTGTTGCCGAGACCTCTCAGAAATGCCTTCCGGTCCGTCAAGTCTCGCACAAGGCCACTGTGCTAGGCTGAATCGCCACCCAGCCGATAAGCCCCCGGAGGAACGAATGATCAGAGTCTACCGCCTGGACCCGAACGATCATCAAGACCCGCGATGGAGAGACGCGTCCTTAGTTTGCGAGGCGGTGTTCGCCGCTGCAATGTCGGCATGGGACGCAAGGAAACTTGTGGCCCTTAAAACCGCACCCGACGTCTCTGCCCGCACTCAGTCGCCATGGCTGGACGACGGCATGACCCGTTGCACGTGGGACAGAGCGAAGAGATATGTCCCCAAAGGCGCGGTGGAGACGGGAACTGGGCGCGTGATCGCCTAAACTTGAAACCGACTACCAGTTGGCAAAAGTGGCCATCGTGTTTTTGATCTCGTCCTGCACACCTTTGTCGCGGCCGGGTATCATCTTCACGACCTCTTTGGCGATGTCGTCCTTCTTCAAAACGCCCTGTTTGATCAACAGCTTTCCCATGACCGTCGCGCAAACCCTGAGGTGAAGGATTTCCCTTTGAGTGGCGGGATCATTTAGTGGATCGAGAGACATGTTGTCCTCCTATCACAGCAATTTCGCTTGGACCTATGGCCGTTAGCAAGTTCAATCCATGAAGAAACAAATCGTTCCTTGGATTCGATAACTTCGACGCGCGGACGCTGGCAGAATCGATGGCTGCATCAATTTGTCTGAGGCCGAACTGCAACCTTAGTGGAACGCAACGCCAGAGTGAGGAGTGCGCGCCCCCGCCATCTGCCCTACCGCCAATGGCGTAGCGCTACAGCTTGGTGGCCACATCGAAGGTATCGGCGGGAAGTTTCTCGTCGAACTCAACTGCGATGCCGGTCGTGAAGTGTCGCACGACGCGAGCGGGTGTTCGGCCGATTATCACTGAGGACCTGATCGGCGGCGCTACGTCGACGCTAAGCGCTGCTCCATGGGTCGAGAGGTCGATCAACGCTGCTTGATATTGGCGGCCGTCCGGCGTCACGAGGGGCGCTCGTCTGCGAAATGGCTTGATGCGTGGATGTAGACGGCTGTCTGGCGTGCCGTGCGTATGGTGGCTGACAAGCCAAGCGAGAATCTCTTTCAGCTGCTCACACTTGGAGGGGGATAGTTGCAGCTTGACCGCAAACCAGGCGTCAAAGTTCCGCGCGATCATCCCTTCAAGCCGGCCAATCTGATCGATATACATGACGACGCGCTCGCCAATAAGCCCCTTCTGTTGACCCAAGACGGCGACCCCCACCGGCGAGACGTTGATCGTCCAACAGGAATGTTCGTGGTGGTCGTTGAGCATATAACGACCAGGAAAGGTGAGCTTCAGTCGTTCGTGAAGCCGGCGCTCTTTGACCTTGGGGTCGAATGATTGCGTCGCGATGGCCATGGTTGGGAACTCCCAAACCTCATTCCGGCAGGAGCAAAGAACTAGGTACTTTTATCAATTGGATATCAATCGGGGAATAAGCAGAATGGACCATTGCTAGTTGCTCTTCTGTGATTTGTGCCGCTTGAGCCAATCCAACGACGCCGAAGGATCGTAGGGCTTGATGAGTGCCGGACAAACGTTAATGAGCCCGAAGGACATCGCGCTTGCATGCTGCCCCCCAGCGCTTTGGGCTCTTTGCTATGTCATGGCCAAGCCGGCAATCTCCCATTTCCCGCCGCTCTTTATGATAGGTTTGGCGTACGGCGTAAGCGCGCTGATATTGTTGCGGCGAGCGCTAAGGACGAAGACAGCGTGGTGGGCGATGTTTGCCATTGCCGCTTTCGGCGGCGCTATTCAAAGTGGCCTGATCTTCGCGGGACTGAATCGGCTGCCGGCATCCACCGCCATCTTGGTTGTGCAGTCACAGGTTCCCTTCGCCATTTTGAGCGCCTGGGTGATCGGCGGCGAGAAACCCGACCTTCGCCGACTATTTGGCATTGCCATCGTGCTGTTGGGTATCGTCCTCATCGCCGGCGCTCCTGAAGGGGTGAAGGCGTTAGATGCCTTAGCACTAGTGCTGCTCGGCACATTGTCGTGGGGCATTTCCCAAGCCTTGGTGAGAGCCCTTGGTCGAGATGACGGACCTACAACCATCGGCGCGATGACGCTCTATGCAGCGCCGCAACTCTTGGTCGCTTCGCTGTTCCTCGAA